>Ga0315548_1000439_pt1 | contig 38661 bp, 32 predicted proteins | sample SalMarSW160110MG_2_FD_202540 | JGI IMG/M metagenome (GOLD analysis project Ga0315548, IMG submission 202540) | Salt marsh sediment microbial communities from the Plum Island Ecosystem LTER, Massachusetts, United States - Salt Marsh Sediment SW1601-110 ... | reverse complement strand
GGGCTTAGTGTATAAATTACATTATCCCAACAGAGACCCAACCACCTTCTGGAACTTAGTCAAGTTGTCAGAAGAATATTACCACCCCCTGAAGAATCAAGACTTTTTCTCATTATAAACGTTCTTTATATTAAATGTTTTTTCGTGTGTTTTTTAAACGCAAAATCAGATGGGGTTGTGGGGTTTCGTGTATTTTGTGTGTTTCGTGGTTAAAAATTCTTAGGAGGGGGGGTGGGGGTTACTCTTGACAAATAATTTTGAGGTTTTATATTCATAAAATATGGGAGAAAAAAAATATAAAAGAATTGTTGTAAAAGTTGGTAGCTCTACAATAACTCATTCTGTTGGCAAACTTAACCTTACCATGATAGACAATATTGTTAGGCAATTGGTCGACCTTAAGAATAGGGGTAAGGAGGTAATTCTTGTAACTTCGGGTGCAATAGGTGCCGGTATGGGAGAGTTAGGGTGTGAGAAGAAGCCCAGATTGATACCGAAACAACAGGCAATGGCAGCAATAGGTCAGGGGCTTTTAATTGGGGTCTATAATAGACTTTTGAGAGAATATGGTGAAAAAGGAGCGCAAGTGTTGCTGACTTCTAAGGACCTTGAAGATAGGGATAGGTATTTGAACGCTTTTAATACGTTAATGACGCTTCTTGAGTATGGAGTTATTCCCATTGTTAATGAGAATGATACTGTGGCAACAAATGAGATTAAATTTGGTGATAATGATACTCTTTCTGCCAGGGTGGCGAGTCTTGCCGAAGCTGATGTATTGATAAATTTAAGTGATGTTGAAGGGCTTTATAAAGGGGATCCTGCGAAGGCGACCGAATCGTTGGAAATTATTCGGAAGGTCGAAGAGATTACTCCGGAGATTGAGAGTTTAGCCGGAAGCAATAAGGGAAGTGAGGTTAGTACCGGAGGGATGACCACCAAGATCGAAGCGGCGAAAGCAGCTGTCGATTCCGGTATAATAATGATTATTGGTCCAGGCTACAGGAAGAACGTTATTATAGATCTTGTAAGTATGCTCGAAAAAAATGAGGAATATAACCTGGGTACAACGTTTTTACCTTCGGGAGGAAGTCTTTCTAAGAGAAAGCAATGGTTGTCTTTTAATGTTCCTGTTTGCGGCAGTCTTAAAGTAGATGATGGAGCAGAAGAAGCTCTTGTTAACAAGGGTAAGAGTTTATTACCTGGAGGTATTAAAGAGGTGATCGGGGTTTTTTCTACAGGAGGTTTGGTCAGGATACTTAATCGGGATGGAAAAGAAATAGGAAAAGGTCTCGTGGATTACTCGAGTGCCGAGATAGAGAGAATCAAGGGGCATCATTCCAGTGAGATTTTTTCTATTCTGGGCTATATAAATCAGGAAGAGATAATTCACAGAAGGAATATGATTATAGGAGGTTAGCAGATGGATGTAAAGGAAGAAGTTATTGCTCAAGGGAAGAAAGCGAAAGAAGCTTCGAGGATATTGGCTAATACCTCTACAGATGTTAAAAACAGGGCATTACTTAACATAGCCCGGAAACTTGAAGAATCATCAGAAGAGATAATTAAAGTTAACGATAAAGATATGAACGCCGGTAGAGTTGCAGGTCTTGCAAAATCACTTTTAAACAGATTGGAATTGAACGAGAAGAGAATTAATAGTATGGCAAAAGGTCTCCGTGAGGTCGCAGGATTAGAAGACCCTGTTGGTGAAGTTTTAGGAATAAAAAAGAGACCTAACGGACTTGAAGTAGGTAAAATTAGAGTTCCTCTTGGCGTCATAGGCATTATTTATGAGGCGAGACCTAATGTAACAGTTGATGTTGCCGGGCTCTGTCTTAAAGCCGGAAACGCAGTACTTCTCAGAGGAGGTTCGGAGGCGTTTAAATCTAATCAGATTTTAACAAGCATAATTCAGGATGCGATTGTTGAAGAAGGGTTACCTCGTGAGTCGGTTCAATTAATTCAGACAACCGACCGTAGCGCCGTTAGTGTCATGTTTAAGATGAATGATTATCTTGATGTTTTGATTCCGAGAGGCGGAGCAGGACTTATCAAGCGAGTTGTACAGGAATCGAGCGTTCCCGTTATTGAAACCGGTGTGGGTAATTGCCATGTGTATGTCGATGCTTCGGCGGATATCGATATGGCTCTTAGAATCGTTTATAATGCAAAAACCGATTATCCTGCCGTTTGTAATGCTGCCGAAACTCTTCTTATACATAAAGATATAGCTGAAAAATTTCTCCCCGTTATCTCTAAAAAATTCTTCGAGAACAACGTTGAGCTTCGAGGTTGCTCCAAGTCGAGGAAAATAGTCCCCGATATTAAAGAAGCTACTGAAGACGACTGGCATGAAGAATATCTCGATTATATCATGGCGGTTAAGATAGTCGATGATATAGATGATGCTATAAATCATATTTATAAATACGGTTCCAAGCATTCCGAGTCTATTGTAACAAGTAGTTACAGTGACGCGAATAAATTCTTAAAAGAAGTCGATGCAGCTGCTGTTTATGTTAATGCTTCGACCCGCTTTACTGATGGAGGAGAATTCGGCATGGGAGCCGAAATAGGAATAAGCACTCAGAAATTGCATGCAAGAGGTCCAATGGGTTTAAAAGAACTGACCTCCACCAAATTCATAATCAGAGGTAACGGACAGATAAGGGAAACGTAATTTTAGTTAGAAGTGAGCAGTAAGCAGCGAGCAGTTTAAACAAACAAGAAAATAGTTTTTTACTCTGTGTTCTCTGTGTGTTTTTTTCCTCTGTGTCCTCTGGGGTAAACAATTAAGGTTGGGGGGTTGCAGAAAAAAACAAGAGATGTAATTTATTGTGGCTAATTATAATTAAAGAAGGATGTGTAAAAATGGCTTCTAAAAATAAAAATGATGAATACAGTATAAAACAGGATTATGAATTTTTCTCGCACGGGCTGGAGGGTGTAGCTGCTTTTGAGACGTCTATAAGTTATATTGACGGTAAAGACGGGATTCTGATTTACCGCGGTATACCTATAGAAGAATTGGCTGAGAAATCTACTTACGAAGAGACCGCTTATTTCTTGATATATGCCAACCTTCCAACGCAAGCTGAATTAAAAAAGTTTTCAAATGATCTTGAGGCTCATATCTCTTTGAACACTGAGGATATAAAGTGGTTGAAGGATTTTCCCGTTGCGGCACACCCTATGGATGTTCTTAACACATGTGTTTCTCTTATGAGTTTACCCGAAGGTGGCGACTATGAAGTGGGGTGGAAAAGGGAAAGCGATTTAAAAGCCGGAATTCAAATTATGGGTAAGATGCCTTCCTATATTGCCGCGTTTGACCGGATAAAAAAAGGAAAGCAACCAATTCCACCGGATAATAAACTTTCCTACGCGGCTAATTTCCTGTGGATGCTTAATGGGGAAAAACCAAAAGAAAAAGAGGCAAGAATCCTGGATCTTTGCTTAATACTACATGCCGAACATGGTGTTTGTGCTTCGACTTTCGGGACTTTAGTTACTTCCTCGACTTTAGCCGATGTCTACTCTTCTATTGTTGCCGGTATAGGTACCTTGAAAGGGTATCTTCACGGTGGCGCTAACGAGCAGGTTATAAGGATGCTGGAAAGTATAGGTGGGCCGGAAAATGTGGAGAAATACATTAATGCAATGAAGAAGAAAGATAGAATAATGGGATTTGGGCATAGAGTTTATAAAACCCTTGATCCAAGAGCTCGTATTCTAAAAAAATATGCCAGGGATTTAACCAGTAAAAGAGATGAGATTTTGTTCAAAACTGCTCTGAAGTTTGAAGATGTGATGGAAAAGAAATTTGGACCGAAGGGTATATATCCAAATGTAGATTTTTACTCGGGTTTTGTATATAAAGCGCTTGGTATTCCTACCGATATGTTTACTTCCATTTTCGCAATGGCTCGAGCTGCAGGCTGGATAGCGCATATTCTTGAGTATAGAGAATCTAACCGGCTCTTCCGTCCTCGTGGTATCTATAATGGACCGGTTAATGCAAAATATACACCGATAGAGGAGAGATAGAAGATTTGGGAAAAACAATATCCGAGAAAATCATCTCTGAGCACGTAGGAAGAGACGTAAAGTGCGGTGAGTTTGTGGTTGCAAAGGTAGATGTTGTTATGGCTCAGGATGGAACTGGCCCTCTTTCCGTACAGGAATTAAAGAAAATGAATATGGAAAGAGTATTTGATAAAGATAACTCGGTATTATTTATCGACCATGCTTCTCCGAGTGCCAGAAAAGAATTATCGAACTCTCAAAAATTATTGAGGGAATTTTCTAAAAAGACAGGAGCTTTCCTTTCCGATGTAGGAGAAGGCGTTTGCCACCAGAGACTCGTAGAGGATTGGGTAAATCCGGGAAATTTAGTTGTGGGAGCCGATTCCCATACCTGTACTTCGGGTGCACTTGGGGCTTTCTCGACCGGTATGGGTTCCACAGATATAGCTCTTGCTTTTGCTTTAGGGAAAGTATGGCTCAAAGTTCCTGAAACACATAAATTTGTAATAAATGGAGTTTTGCCTTCGGGTGTTTATTCTAAGGATATAATTCTTCACATAATAGGAAAGATCGGTGCCGACGGGGCAACTTATAAAGCTATGGAGTTTGAAGGAGATACGATAGACAATCTTTCTATGTCTTCCCGATTTACGATAACAAACATGGCTGTTGAAGCGGGAGGAAAAACAGGACTTATTTCTACTGATGAGACTACAAGGAGTTATCTTGAAGAAAGAGGTCGAGGTGATAAATTCAGGGAAATAAAATCCGATTCCGATGCGAATTTCGAAAAAGTGCTCGAGATAGAAGCAGCCAAGCTCGAACCTTTAATTGCTTTCCCTCATACGGTCGATAACGTTAGAGGTATTTCGGAGATAGAAGATGTAAAAATAGATCAGGTTTTTATCGGTACCTGTACTAATGGTAGACTTGAAGATTTGAAAGTGGCGGCATCGATTCTTAAAGGTAGGAAAAGACATCCTGATACAAGATTAATTGTTATTCCGGCGTCGAGGGAAGTCTTTTTAGAGGCGTTACGAGAAGGGCTGATTGAGACTTTCTTACAAGCAGGTGCGTCTGTCGAGTCTCCTGGTTGTGGTCCCTGTGTAGGAATACATAAAGGGGTCCTGGCGGACGGGGAAAGAGTTCTTTCAACGCAGAATCGTAATTTTGTGGGAAGAATGGGAAATCCTGAAGGGTTTATTTATCTTGGTTCTCCGGCAACTGCGGCAGCTAGCGCTATAGAAGGCAGGATTGCGGATCCAAGGGGGTATTTAAAGTGAATTCTCCTATTTACGGAAAAGCCTGGAAGTTTGGCGATGATATTTCTACAGACCATATAACTCCGGGAAGATATTTTCATCTTCGGAGTGATCTCGAGGAACTCGCAAGACACGTACTGGAAGATGCCGACCCTTCTTTTGCTTCAAAAGTGAAAGCGGGTGATATTATTGTTGCGGGCAGGAATTTTGGACTGGGTTCTTCAAGAGAACATGCTCCCAGGGTGATTAAGCTTGCCGGGGTTTCTTGTGTTATCGCAAAGTCTTTCGCGAGAATATTTTACCGGAATTCATTTAATATAGGGTTACCTTTGCTGGAAACCAACACAGATGAAATTAATGAGGGAGACGATCTGAAGATCGACCTCGAGAAGGGAGAAATCGAAGACGAATTTAACGGAAAGGTTTTAACGTTTTTGCCTCTTTCTCCTTTTATGAGAAAGCTGATTGAAGATGGCGGTATAGAAGAACATATTAAGAAATATGGTGATTTCAGGGTAGAGTAATTAGAGGAAAGATAAAGGTGGTTCAGTTTAATAAACTTGTTTTGCCTGAGCGTGGAAAGAAAATAGAAATCAAAGAAGGAAAAGTGAAAGCTTCTAATAATCCTATAATACCTTTTATTGTGGGAGATGGCATTGGACCTGATATAATGAATGCTTCTATGGTTGTCTGGAATGAGGCAGTTAAATTAGCATATAACGCAAAGAGAGAGATTGAATGGTTTGAAATATTCGCGGGCGAAAAAGCGGTAGAGAAATATGGAGAGCCATTACCGGAAGATACCTTGAAAGCTATTAGACACTTTAAGATAGCCATAAAAGGACCTCTGACAACTCCTGTGGCGGGAGGGTACAGAAGTTTAAATGTATCTCTCAGGCAATTGTTGAGCCTTTATGCGTGCGTAAGACCTGTGAAATACTATAAAGGTGTCCCATCTCCTTTGAAAAATCCGGAAAAAATGAATGTGGTTATTTTCAGAGAAAATACTGAAGATGTGTATTCCGGAATTGAATGGGAAGAAGGCACGAAAGAAGCTAAAAAAGTTATTGATTTTCTTAATAAAGAAATGAGGACAAAACTTGAATACGACGCGGGAATAGGAATTAAACCCATAAGTGTATCGAAAACGAAGAGATTAGTTAGAAAAGCGATTCAATATGCAATAGATAACAATAAAAGGAGTGTTACAATTGTCCACAAGGGCAATATCATGAAGTTTACCGAGGGTGCTTTTAAAAAGTGGGGTTACGAGCTGGCAACCGAAGAATTCAGAGGGAAGGTTATTACCGAGGATGAACTTTATGATCAGGTTAAAGCTGAAGATGGCGTAACTCCTACGACAAAAAAGGGAGTATTCAAGTCGCTCCGCGGTGGAAGACCGGCCGGAGATCCCGGAGATAGGATAGTTATAAAAGATAGAATTGCAGATCAAATGTTTATGCAGCTTCTTACCCGTCCGGACGAATATGAAGTTATAGCTCTGCCGAATTTGAACGGGGATTACCTTTCTGATGCCGCAGCCGGGCAGATCGGCGGATTGGGTGTCGCTCCCGGAGCTAATATAGGGGATAATGTAGCCCTTTTCGAACCCACTCATGGCTCTGCTCCCAAATATAGAGGTCTCGACAAGGTTAATCCTTCTTCGCTCGTTCTTTCCGGAGTAATGATGTTAAAGTATATTGGCTGGGCTGAAGCGGCAGATTTAATAGAAAAAGGTTTAGAGCAGGCTTTTCTTGATAGAAAAGTTACTTACGATCTTGCAAGACAGATGGAGGGAGTAATTCCTATAAAAACTTCAGAGTTCGGCGAGGCAATTGTCGAACGAATGAAATAAGGAGGAATTTTGCTGTTTTTAATATTATTTTCGTACATTAATCTTTCAATTGCAACTTCTGAGAGGTCCAGGGCGCTTTATTCGAATCCCGCAGGTTTATCCATCCATTCCTATCCTGAAATTTCAATTAGAAGTGAAGATTACTGGGTTTCGATGAATATACCTTTTCTTGGATTCGCCGGTGGGGTCCGCTTCATGAGCGATTCGATGGAGTTTATGACTGGGATAAGCCCCTTATATTATAAAGATAAGTTTTCTCTCGGCTATATGTATTCTTCCTGGGATGATAAGTATACTCTGGGTGCTATGTTACGTCCTCACAAATGGGCTTCTTTAGGTTTTACAACTATTTTTCCCAGTAGAGAGGGGTATGATTTTACCTTTGGAATTTCGATTATACCGGGTTGGGATAGATTGGTTTTGACTTCGGATTTTTTTATTGATAGAGGTCCAAATGAAACCAGATACTTAGTTCAAAGCCTAACCGGAGCATTGGAAATTGTAGAGGGCGTCAAGTTGAATATCGGATTTCTGCCGGAAGACAATGATTTTAGAGACGGAAAAATCTATGGTGGCTTGGAATTTTCGCTTGGCAATCTGCTTTTCGGCGGTTATCAAAGATTTAGAGAAGGCGCTGGTGGAGAAGGTGCCGCTAGTGAGGGTATAGTTACGGCTTCTGTTGTGCCTTATCCAAGCCTATTTAAAGGGAGGGACCGTTCGGTAGTGGTTGAGATTGAAGGAGATTATCCGGAGGTTCCGGATATCCAGGGTTTTTTTGGGAGAGAGCATTCCTTTTATAATTTTTTGAATCTTCTGGATTATATAAAAGGAGAAAAAAGAATAGATAGTGTAGTTGTTTATATAAAAAGTAACTCTTTGGGACTGGCTCAGGCCGAGGAGGTTAGAAAACAACTTTTGGAAATCTCGGATAAAAAATTTCTTGTAGCGCATTCCGACTACCTTGGTTTTAGGGATTTATACCTGGCTTCTGCTGCAGATGTTATATCCCTTTCTCCTCCGGGTATGATTTATTTCCCGGGACTTTATCTTTCTAAAATTTACGTAAAAGGGACTTTGGAGAAATTGGGTATAGAAGCTGAAGTTGGAAATATCGGTAGATATAAGAGTGCCGTGGAAATGTTTACAAGAGAAGAGATGAGTCAGTATGATAGAGAGCAGATAAAAAAATTCCTTGACGACCTCGTAGAAGTGGTTATCGGAGAGATTTCAGATTCGAGAGGTATAGAAGAGAGCAAAATAAAAAATCTTGTTGATTCTCTGGGATGTTTTACTCCGGAAGAAGCACTAAAAGAAGGATTAATAGACACTGTAGCTTATTTCGACGAGATTAAAACTCTTGCCGGTATCAAGGGTGAGGGTAAAGTGTGGAGAGGAAAGAGTGTTCCCAGGGAATTTTTATTAAACGATCCGCCAAAAATAGCAGTTTTAGCCCTTGAAGGTACCATAATTGTAGGTAAAAGTTCTAGTTCTCCTCTGGATATTCCTCTTTTCGGTGGTTCTACCATAGGTTCGGAATCGGTGAAAAAGGAACTCGAAAGGTTAAGGAAGGATAAAGCTGTAAAAGCTGTAGTTTTAAGGATAAACTCCGGCGGAGGAAGCAGTGTTGCCTCTGATTTGATATATAGAGAGATTTTAAAGTTAAAAGAAGAAAAACCTGTGGTGATATCTATGGGAAATATGGCTGCATCGGGAGGGTATTATATAGCAGCTCCTGCTGATAAGATTTTGGTCGATAGGACAACACTTACCGGTTCTATCGGAGTTTGGGGTACGAAATTCGTTACGGAAGGTTTGTATAGTAAACTCGGAATTACCCATGATATCGTAAAATGGGGAGAACATGCTGATGCTTTTAGCTCACAGCGTCCTTTCACTCATTATGAGAGAAAAATATTTGAGAAAATGCTGAAGAATATCTATGATCAATTTCTGGAAGCGGTTGCTATCCCCAGAGAATTAACAGTTGAAGAAGTGGATTCGTTGGGAATGGGCAGAATATGGAGTGGTCTCACTGCAAAAGAAATTTCTCTTACAGATGAATATGGAGGACTTCTTGATGCAATAAAAGTTGCCGGAGAAGAGGCTGGTATCGAGAATTATAAAGTCGTTCTTTTGCCTAAACCATTAAAGTTTCTTGAAAGATTAATGGGGGTGGAGGGGAATGCTTATCTGCCCGTATTAAAATTGATTCAGGAACCTTACCTTTATTTTGAACCGGCAAAACTTGATTTAGGTAGGTAAGTTTATAAAATTAATCTCACACAGAGACACGGAGAACGCAGAGAAAAAAGTATTTGTTGTTTAAAGCCATCCAATAACACCAAAGAAGTTGTTAAACCACGAAACATTAAATACACTAAACCCTTCCGTAACTTTTGAATTAGTGTTTAAAGAATAAACAGGGAAACTAAAAATATTTGTGATATTTGTGCAATTTGTTGTTTCTTTGTGTCTTGGTGTCTTTGTGGCAAAAAATCAAAAAATAAAGTTTACACCTTTACTTTTTTTGTTTTTTCTATAACTTTCTAATGTAATATTCTTTTTATAGGACGGTAAAGAAAATATAAAGCATTATGGATGATAGTAAGAAAACAAAAGAGCAATTAATAGAAGAGTTAAAAAAGTTACGTAAAAAAAATAACGGACTTGAAGAACTTCAAAGAAAAAGCAAAGAAAGAGAGAAAGAGTTATTGCGCGACCGTGCACTTTTCCAAAGTTTTATGGATCATGTACCGGTTTCAGTGTATTTCAAGGATAAAGAAGGACGTTTTCTTCGAGTAAGTGAATACTTTTTAAAGCAGAGGGGTGCTCCTCCATTTAATTCTGTAGAGAAATTAATAGGGAAGACCGATTTCGACCTTTTTTCGAAAGAGCATGCTAAATCATCTTGTGCGGATGAGTTACAGGTAATGAAAACAGGGAAACTTATTATAGACAGGGAAGAAACGGAGATTGTAGACGGTGAAGAAGTCTACTTGTTGACCTCTAAAGCTCCTTTGCCCGACGATAGGGGGCGTACTATAGGAATTATTGGTACAACTCGAGATATAACCGAGCAAAAGAGACTGGAAAGAGCATTGCTTTATCACAAGTTACTACTTGAAAGTTTACTTAACACTGTACCTGATCATATTTATTTTAAGGACAGAGAGAGCCGTTTTGTCCGGGCGAGTAAGTCGGTAGCCGAACAGTTTGGAGTTAAGAGCGTAGATAATTTGGTCGGCAAAACAGATTTTGATTATTTTACAAAGGAACACGCGGAACAAGCTTACCGTGATGAGCAGGAAATAATAAAGACCGGCGAACCGTTGTTGAACAAGATTGAAAAGGAAACTCACCCTGACGGAAGAGTGACCTGGGTTTCGACAACCAAGGTTCCACGGTATGACGAGAAAGGAAATATCATTGGTATTTTGGGTATTTCGAGAGATATTACTGAAAGGAAAGAATTAGAAGAAAAGCTAAAAGAAAGATTAGAAAAGCTAGGAGAGGAGGTCGTTTTCAAAAGTAACTTGCTTACTTTGCTCCTCAGTAATATACCTGATTTAATTTACTTCAAAGATAAAAAATCCCGTTTTGTTGAACTAAGCAAATCCAAGGCAAATCAAGTTGGCCTTTCAAGAGAAGAAGTTCTCGGAAAAACCGATTTCGATTATTTTACAAAGGAACACGCAGAGCAAGCTTACCGTGATGAGCAGGGAATAATTAAAACGGGTAAATCGATTGAGTCAGAAATCGAGAAGGAAACTCATCCCGACGGGAGAATAACCTGGGTTTCAACAACCAAGATGCCATGGTATGATGAGGATGGAAATATAATTGGGACTTTTGGTATTTCAAGAGATGTTACCGAGAGGAAAAAGAAAGAAGAGGAACTTATTGAAACCCGAAAAATTGCGGAAAAGGCGTCTTATGCTAAAACAACTTTTTTAGCTATAATGAGTCATGAGATTCGTACACCCCTCAATGCGATAATCGGGATGTGTGAAATTTTGGAAGAGACAGTTCTCTCTAAAGAACAGCATAACTATCTTAAGGTTTTAAGGGAAGCAGGAGAGAATCTTCTTTCTATAATTAACGATGTCCTTGACATTTCCAAGATTGAATGTGGTGATGTGAGCATTGAAGAAAGCGAATTTTTCCTTGATGAGCTTGTTGAGAAAGTCTGCGATATTCTTGCTATTAGAGCTCATAAGAAAGGTGTTGAACTTGTTAGTCATATTTCCCCTAATGTTCCAGTAAGACTTACAGGAGACTCTTACCGTATGCGCCAGATATTGGTGAATTTGATTGGAAATTCAATTAAATTTACTGACAAGGGAGAGGTTGTTTTGAATGTTAAGCTTGCAGAAGAAGAGGGTATTAAATGTGGAACTAAGAGTAAACATGGAGTTTGTTTGTTATTTACTGTGATAGATACAGGGATAGGAATACCCAAAGATAAGCGGGAGGCAATTTTTGATACTTTTAGGCAGGCTGATTCTTCAACTACCCGTAGGTTTGGGGGTACCGGTTTAGGATTAAGTATCTCGAAGCGGCTTGTTGAATTGATGGGAGGGAAAATGTGGGTTGAAAGCGAAGAGGGAAAAGGAAGCGAATTTTTCTTTACCGTCCAGTTTGGAATGCGAAGGGCAAAGAAAACTCGTACTTTCATCGAACCGGATGAAGTGGATGTAAGGGGCATTTCAGTTCTTATTGTGGATGATAATGCTACAAACAGATTAATCTTAAGAGAAATTCTTACGGTATGGGATGCGGATGTAGTGGAAGCTTCGGGAGGAGAAGAGGCGATTTCTATTATAAAATCTGCCAGGAAAAAAGGTAAAAGTTTCCGGCTTGTTTTGCTGGATCGTCGGATGCCTTATGTGGACGGTTTTAAAGTAGCTGAGGCTATAAGAGAAGATGAAAAAAGTGATGAGACTACGACTGTAATGATGCTCACTTCAGATTACAGGGTTTCGGATTTGACCAGTATCGATAAATTAGGTGTAAGTTGTTACCTTGTTAAGCCGATTAAGAGAGATGAGTTGAAAAATGCAATTCTGACCACGCTTGGCTTATGGAAGGCTAAGAAAAAGGAAAAGAAAGAAGAAATAGAAAAAATTAAAGTGAGTGATCTACCGCCTATGAAAGTTTTGCTTGTGGAGGATACAGATGATAACCGTTTACTAATGAGGGCTTTTTTTAAAGATTCTTATGTTGAACTCGACGAAGCCGAGAATGGTAAGGTTGCTTTTGATAAATTTAAGAGAAATGTATATGATTTGGTTTTGATGGATATGCAGATGCCTGTTATGGACGGTTATACGGCAACCAGGAAAATACGTACATGGGAGAAGAGAATGGGAGCGGAAGAAACTCCGGTTATTGCGCTTACTGCTTATGCATTAAGAGGGGATGCAGAGAAATGTTTGGATGCAGGATGTAATACTCATGTTGCGAAACCCGTTAAGATGGAAACGTTGGTTAAAGTTCTGAAGGAATTTGCAGATAAGTTAGGTTTGTAATTGAGGAGGTTTCATGGATAATAAAGAAAAAATTTTTGTGAAAGTGGATCCGGAAATAGCGGATTTAATTCCCGGTTTCTTGAATAACAGAAAAGAAGACGTAAATAATCTGGAATCGTACCTTGAACAGGGAGATTACGAACAAATAGAACGTTTGGGACACAGTATGAAAGGTTCCGGCGCCGGTTACGGTTTTGATGGTATTAGTGAAATAGGCAAGTCTATTGAGATAGCGGGAAAGGAAAAAGATATTGAAGGCATTAAAGAAGGAATAGTAAATTTGAAGGATTATCTGGATAGAGTCGAAATAGTAAACGAATAGCTTATTTAAAATTAATCCAATGAGTAAGAAATACGAGTTGATTCTTTTTGATCAGGATGGAACTTTATTTGATTACAAAAGAGCGGAGGAATACGCTTTAAAGAAGAGTATGGAACACTTCGGAATCGAGCGTACGGGCGATTCCTATTTAGAAAAATACAGAAAAATAAACAGAAAAGTATGGTCGGAGTTTGAAAGAGGAGAAACAAATCTGGACGAATTAAAATTGAGAAGATTCAAGATTTTTTTTGATGCTCTCGGCATAGATCAAAATACAGAAACTTTTAGCGATATGTATCTGTATTATATTTCTAAATCTTCTTTTGTTACAGAGGGTGCAGAGGAGGTTGTTTCCTCTTTATATGGAAAGTGTAAACTTGCATTGGCTACGAATGGAATTTACTCCGCGCAATATGAAAGATTAAAGAGTTCACCTCTGAGAGACTATTTCGATATTTTTGTGGTTTCGGAAAAAATTGGGTTTGCCAAGCCCGATCCCAATTTTTTCTCTTACGTTTTCCAAAAGGCTCGGCACAGCGATAAAAGTACAGCTTTAATCATCGGGGATTCTCTTTCTTCCGATATAAAGGGAGGACTGGATTTTGGTATTGATACCTGCTGGTTTAATCCCGGAAAGGTTATAAACGAAGAAGAAATAGTTCCGACTTACGAAATTGAAAAGCTTGTTCAGCTTCAGGATATTCTAGACCCATCCCCCAATTTTTAACCACAGAGAACACAGAGAAAAAGAAAACGCAGAGCACACAGAGGTTTTTTGTTAATACCCAACCCCCGACCCAAAATTAATCTCACACAAAGACACTAAGAACACAAAGTTCTTATTTTTTTTGTTTTATTTTTGACTCATGACTCTCGACACGAGACTCGGTTAGCCATTCAACTAATCCGAAAAATATTTAAGTCTTAACATTAGTTTAGTAATCAATTAATAATTCGTTAACAAGAAAATTTATACCTTTCTTCAAAGCTTATAACCTAAAAGGAGGTTTTTTATGAGAAGGTTTTGGTACTTGGTTTGTTTGAAGCTTTTAACCGTTGCGCCTGCAAGTTTGATTGGTGGAGAAACGAAAGTCTCTATGGTTTTATGGAACAGGTATACTGCTGAGGTGAGTGGTGGTGAGATAAACGAAAGTGCATTTTCTCTGGAGAGAGGTTACTTTAGAGTTGAGCCTATGTTCAACGATAAAATAAAGGGGCGATTTAATATTGATTTGTTCTCTGATGATGCTGCTCTCGATGGAGCAGGTCTAAAGTTGAAATATGCATATCTGGATTTCAGCGAAGTTCTGCCGATTCCTGAGAGTAAAATTAGTGTTGGTTTAATTAAACACTATTTTGGTACCGTTTACGATTGGGAGTACATATCCATAGAGAAAGCGTTAGAAGACAAGGAAGGAGTTGCATCTTCTACAGATTATGGTTTTGCTTTGTACGGCTATATACCTAATGGTTACGGCGAATATGCAATTTCAGTTTTGAACGGCGAAGGATATAAAAAGATCGGTGATGATTTGGACAAAGAACCTGAAATCGCGGCTAACTTGAGAGTTATTCTTATCCCCGGAATAACTATCGGAGGTTCAGTGTTATATGAGAATGATGGTAACGACCGTTTCGCATACGCGGGTGTAGGACATTTTTCAAAAGGTCCTTTTGAGCTTTGGTGCGAATATCTCGTTTCTGACATGAGTGATGTTACAAGTAATGGTTTTATGGTTATGCCGATTATTAAGCTTAAAGGAATGACAGGTATCGATGTTGACCTCCGGGGAAGATTTGATATGTGGGACGGAAATGCCGATGTGGATGATGACGGCTATATGACTATTACAGCAGGAATAAACTGGAATATTGTTAGAAACGAAAAAGGTGCCCCTACGGTGTTTTTACAATTAGAGGGAGAAAGAACGATATACCAGGACAATGCTTTGAGCGATATTGATAAATTGATGGCTCAGATTCAGTGGAAATTCAGCAACGTTTTCTAACATGTGTACAGCTTAACATTATCTTAACAAATGCTTAATAAATGGTTAATGGTTAAAAACAAATTTAAAAATATAAATGGAGGTTATAAATGAAAAAGTTCAAGATGTTCCTTTTATTGTTTGTGCTTATGAGTGCAGTGTTTACGGGCAGTAATTCTCTTTATGCCGCGTCTAAAAGCATAACTATAACTGGCTCGACAACCGTTTTACCGATCGCGCAGATGGCTGCTGAGGCTTTTATGGATATCCATGAGGACATTTCCGTTTCAGTCAGAGGAGGAGGTTCCGGTGTTGGTATAGCAGCGCTTATCGACGGAAGAGCTGATATCGCGGATGCTTCAAGACCTATAAAAACAAAAGAGATTATGCTTGCCAGAGAAAAAGGTGTAGATCCTTACGCGAATGTGGTGGCAAGAGATGGTCTCGCTATTGTTGTTCACCCGGATGTTCCTGTGGATTCTATTTCTATCGAAGACTTAAAGAAGATTTTTACAGGTGAGATCGAAAACTGGAAAGATCTTGGGGGACCCGACAAAGCTATTGTTACGATATCGAGGGATTACTCATCGGGTACTTTTGAGGTTTTCAAGGAGCTGGTTCTTGAGGGAGCTAAAGTTTCTGATGGAGCGTTGATGCTTGCTTCAAACAAGGCTGTTGCTACCACGGTATCGATAACTCCTTATTCGATTGGGTATATAGGTCTCGGTTATCTTTCGGACGAGGTGAAAGCATTAAAGGTTGATGGAGTGGTAGCTAGTGAGGAAACTGTTCGGAAAGGAGAATATAAGCTGGCGCGTCCGCTTTTTATGTATACCAATGGGGAACCCAGCGGTATCATAAAAACCTTTATGGATTTCGTCTTTTCTCCGCAGGGACAGGGAATAGCAATGGAAGTGGGATTCGTTCCTGTTAAGTGAACTTTGTTGTGAAATTTAAATAAATCTTTTAGTGGTGCCGGAGTTTAGAAATAGAGGTGGGATTATTTTAATCCCACCTCCGAAAATTATAAAAAATGATTAAAGAAAAACTTTTCAAATACTTAACCCAGGCAGCGGCTTTATGCTCGGTTGTTTTTCTTTTTGGAATAATATTCAGTATATTTAAAGAGGGCTATGCTATATTTGCCGAGGTAGGTTTTTTTAAATTCTTATTCGGCAAATCTTGGCATCCCACACATTATCCTCCTGAATTCGGAATTTTACCTTTAATTATAAGTTCACTAGTGGTGACAAGTGGAGCTTTAATAGTTTCGGTCCCTCTTGGTGTCGGTTCTGCAATTTATATTTCCGAGCTTGCGCATCCAAAGGCAAAAGAATTTTTAAAGCCTTTGGTAGAACTTCTTGCCGGTGTACCATCTGTAATTTACGGTTTATTCGGAATGGCATTCTTAGGCCCTTTCGTCAGCAGGGTTTTTGGGTTACCAATTGGATTAAATGCTTTTACTGCTTCAATAATTCTTGGGGTAATGGTTGTACCCATAATTTCGAGTATATCTGAGGATGCAATAAATTCGATACCAAGACAACTAAGAGAAGCGTCATTTGCTCTTGGGGCTAACAAGTGGGAGACGATAATAAAGGTAGTTCTACCCGCTGCAAAGTCAGGAGTGATTTCCTCGGTAGTTTTAGGTTTCGGCAGAGCTATAGGTGAAACCATGGTTGTATTAATGGTTGCAGGAGGAGCTACCGCTATACCTCGTTCAATATTTAAACCTGTTCGACCTATGACTTCTGCGATAGCAGCTGAAATGGGCGAAACAACCATGGGAAGCTCACATTTTCATGCTTTATTTGGAATAGCAATAGTCCTTTTTATCGTGACTTTCGTTTTAAACTTGATAACAGAATGGGTAATGAGAACTAAAGGTAGAAATGGGACTTAGGAAATTAAAAGAAATTTTAGGTATAAATGCATTGAGATTGGCAATATTAATCAGTGTAATATTTTTGTTCTTGTTTATTATTCTTATTTTCGTAAAAGGGGGAAAGTTAATTTCTTTTACCTTCCTAACCCAACCTCCAAAAGCGGGAATGACGAAAGGCGGAATATTTCCGGCTATAATCGGTACCCTATATCTGACTATTCTATCGTTATTGTTCGCTTTCCCTATCGGTGTACTGTCCGCCATTTATCTCGTAGAATACGCAAAAGAAAATCTTCTGGTGACTATTATAAGGACTGCTATAGGCACCTTAGCCGGTGTCCCGTCCATAATTTTTGGGCTTTTCGGACTGGCAATTTTTGTTGTAACTTTTGGCTTCGGCGTTTCTATACTTTCAGGTTCTCTAACTTTAGGAATAATGGTTTTACCTCTAATTATTAAAGCCTCAGAAGAAGCGATAAAAGCTGTCCCCGACAGTTTCAGAGAAGCTTCATACGCACTTGGAGCAACAAGAAGACAAACTATACTTAAGGTGGTTGTTCCAACAGCAATACCCAGCATATTGACAGGGGCAATAATGAGTATAGGAAGGGCAGCAGGAGAAACCGCTCCTATCTTATTTACTGCTGCCACTTTCTACACAAGAAGATTGCCAAAATCCATTTTTGACGAGGTAATGGTGCTTCCTTATCATATATATGCCCTTATGACCGAAGGAACCAGTCCTGAATATCAGGTTCCTATCGCTTACGGCACTGCCGTAGTACTTTTAGGTCTAGTTCTTGTAATCAGTTCAGTTTCAATTATTATTAGATATAGAATGAGGAGAAGTAAGAAATGGTAAAAAACAGGCTTAAAATCGAAAAATTAAATCTCTGGTTTGGTGAGAAACAAATCTTAAATGATATTTCTTTTTCTATACCTGACAAAAAAATAACGGCGATTATTGGACCTTCCGGCTGTGGCAAAACCACCCTCCTTAGATGTTTTAACAGAATGAATGATATGGCGGATGACGTTAAAATCGAAGGTAAAATTATCTTGGATGGTTATAATATATATGAAGAAAAAACAGATTTATCTTCTCTTAGAATGAAAATCGGTATGGTCTTCCAGCGGCCCAACCCTTTTCCAAAGTCTATTTTCGAAAACGTGGCTTTTGGCTTGCGTATTAAGGGGTTTAAAGATAAAATTGAATTGATGGATATAGTTGAGAAAAGTTTGAAAGACTCCTGGTTGTGGAACGAGGTAAAAGACAGGCTTAATTCTTCTGCGATGGAACTTTCAGGTGGACAACAGCAGAGGTTGTGTATTGCCCGCGCGCTTGCTACAAATCCTGAAGTTATACTCTTCGATGAACCTACTTCTGCACTTGATCCACAATCTACGGCTAAAATAGAGGAATTGATATCGGAACTTAAAAATTCGGTAACTGTCTTGCAGGTAACACACAATATCGGACAGGCTGCTCGGATTTCCGATTACACAGCTTTTTTATATCTTGGGGAATTAGTCGAATTCGGTATTTCGGAAAAATTGTTCACAGTCCCTCAGGATAAAAGAACCGAAGAATACCTTGGAGGAAAATTCGGTTAAGAAGGGGGAAATATGCTTGATGAAAGAATAAAATTGTTAAAAAAAGAAATTGTTAACTATGCTTCTCTCGTTGAATCTATGATCGAAGAAAGTATAGAAGGTTTGTCGAGAAGAGAAAATGCTCTTTTGGAGTTCGTTATGAAAGAGAAAGAAGACAAGGCAAATAAGCTTGAAATGCAGATAGAGGAGCATTGTGTTGAAATTATAGCTCAGTTCGAGCCAAGAGCTAAAAATCTAAGGTTGATTTTGATGATTCTAAAGATGAATAATGATCTGGAACGAATGGGTGATCATGCGGTTAATATTGCTGACAGTGCTTCTTTTCTAATTAAACAACCGAAGGAAGAATCTATCGAGGAAATTCTATCTCTCGCGAGTGAAACCGGAAAGATGTTAAAGGATAGCATCGATTCTTTTATTGACGGTGATACAAAAAAAGCGAAGAAAGTTTGCCAACAGGATGATGTGGTGGATGACTTAAGAGACAAAATAATTAAGGTATCAGTCATCAGTATGTGTTCTGAACCTGATTACCCTCATTCGGTAGATCAAAAAGTACATATAATAAGCATAGCTAAAAATCTGGAAAGAATAGCGGATCTTTCAACGAATATTTGCGAAGATACTATATACATGGTTAAGGGTAAGGATATAAAACACGGGAAATAGTGGAAGAAAGTATTCAAAAAAACTTTATAAATATAGTTTAGTACCTTTACTTTTATTTGGGTTTTTTGTAAAATAGTAATTAAAAAATTTTTAGTTAAAATTGGATTTGTTTTTCTATGGAGGATATATGAGTAAATTGATTGCTGTTGTTGATGATGAAGCGGATATTGTTGAACTTGTTTCAGTTAATTTAAAAAAAGCCGGATTCAGAGTTGAAGGTTTTTATAACGCAACAGATCTTTTGAGTTTTATAAAGAAGAAAACGCCTAACCTTATTATTTTTGACTTAATGCTTCCGGATGCTGATGGATTCGAGGTCTGCAAATCCTTGAAAAATCAGGATAAATATTCCGGTATTCCCATAATAATGCTTACCGCAAAAGGCGAAGAAGTGGATAAAATTCTTGGTCTTGAGATAGGAGCCGATGATTACGTGACAAAGCCCTTTTCTACCAGAGAATTGGTTGCCAGAGTTAAGGCAGTCCTGCGGAGAGCAAAAGAAGAGAAAAAACAAGAAGTCTTGAAAATTGGAGAAGAAATCGAAGTTTTCCCTCAGGAATATAAAGTAACTGTCTCGGGAAAAGAAATAGAATTAACTTCGACCGAGTTCAGGATTCTTTTGCTCCTTGTAAAGAGAAAAGGATGGGTTTTTTCGAGGGACCAAATTCTGGATTATCTCTACGAGGGAGATAGAATAGTTTTCGACCGCACGGTAGATGTACATATAGCTCACTTAAGAGAAAAACTAAAAGGCCATGGAGAGTATATTAAAAGTATCAGAGGAATAGGTTATAAAATCGAAGAATGAAAAAAAATATTTTTGTGAGAATATTTTTAAGTCATTTATTACTTGCGGTTGGTATTTCTTTGTTGCTTGTTGCTCTTTCCTTTAGACTTGTAAAGAATCATTATATAGAAACCCTTACTATGGATTTGGAAAAGATTGCTCTTGCTCTGGATAAGACATTGGAACCTTATTTTGCCTCAGGAGATTTTTCTTCTCTTGATACCCTTGTTAAAAATATGGGTAAAAAAATGGAAGTTCGGATTACTGTGGTAGATTCAAAAGGTGTTGTTTTAGCGGATTCTGAAGAAGACCCTGGAAAAATGGAAAATCACGGAATGAGACCGGAGATATTGCCGGCTTTTTACGGCAAGACCGGTTCTTCCTTGCGGTTTAGTGAGACGATTGGGCAGGAAATGCTATACGTGGCAGTTCCGCTAAAAGATAACACCGGTAATTTAATAGGAGCGCTCAGAGTCAGTCTTTTCTTAACACAGATTCAAGAGCTTCTAAGTTACATACTCCGGAATATCATAATTATTGCTGTGATTCTGTCTATTTTTTCTCTTTTGGCGGCTTTCTTTTATTCTAAATCACTGGCAAGGCCTATAAGCAGACTTGCTGTCGCGGCTGATGAGGTGGCCGGGGGTAATTTCAATATAGAGGTTTTAACTGAAGGTAGCGGAGAAATAAGCAGGCTTACTAAAAATTTTAACAGCATGGTTGTACGCATAAGGGAATTAATTTCCGGATTATCCGAACAGAAAGACTCTCTAAACGTTATCGTTTCTTCCATAAAAGAAGCACTTATTGTTGTCAACAAGGAAGAAAAAATAGCTATTATGAATGATAGTTTTAGAGAAATTTTTAAGAGCGGAACAATAAAAGGCGAAAATTACTGGGAAGTCGTGCGAGAACCCCATTTTGAAGAAATAATAGAAGAAGTAAGAAAAAACAAAAAAGATTTAACGAAAGAAATACAAATTCATGATAGGAATTTCGTATGCAGTGCTGCTTTCCTGGAAAAGCATAATGAAATTGTTGTCACCCTTCATGAAATAACAGAGATAAAGAAAACGGAGAAAATCAAAAAAGATTTTATCTCAAATGTTTCACATGAACTCAGAACCCCTTTGACAGCTATAAAAGGTTTTATTGAGACGCTTCTGGGGACTGCAAAAGGTGAGGATAAAAAATATTTGCAAATAATCGAACGCCAAACCAACAGACTTATAAATATAGTAAAAGATTTACTTAAACTCTCGGAACTTGAAGATATACAGGAAGGAAAAAGAGAAATCGGTTTCTCAAAGGTATATCTAAAAGAATTAATAGGCAATGTTTTTAATATTTATGAAAAAGAAATAAAAAGTAAAGGTTTAAAATCGAGTTTGGAAATTGCTAAGAATGTTTCCAAAATCAAAGCCGACCCCTTTAAACTTGAACAACTTTTTATAAATCTGATCGAGAATGCGATTAAGTACACAGAAAAAGGCGAAATAAATATAGTTGTGAAAAAAGATAAAAAATCGGTTTTAGTAGAAGTTTCCGACACGGGAATTGGTATAGCCCGCAAACATTTATCAAGAATCTTTGAGCGATTCTATGTTGTTGATAAATCCCGTTCGAGAGAACTCGGAGGAACGGGATTGGGTCTCTCGATTGTAAAGCACATTGTTCAATTGCATGAGGGAGAGATTAGCGTCGAGAGTACACTCGGAAAAGGGACAAAGTTCATAATCGTATTACCAGTTGGTTAACCACAGATTATATAAGATTAAAAAAGATTTTTTCCTTATATTACCCAACTCCACCTTCAAATAATTAGCCACTGATTGACACGGATACACACTGATTTTTTTTCTGGTATGCTAAAAGGCTTACTTCCTTACGTTAACATTAATTTTTTAACCGTTTTCAATATTTCTTCCGGAGAATTTACGATAAAATCGGGATTTGATTTAGTAAGTTCATCTTCTGTTCCATAGCCGTAAGTGACAGCAATGCTTCTGACATTGTTTTTTGTTGAGCCTACTATATCATGTTCTCTATCTCCTACCATTAAAGTCTTTTCAGCCGAAATCTTCTCGTTTTTTAGCGTGAGAGCTATCAATTCTCCCTTATCTATCAATTTACCAGAAAGAAAACTACCATATACTTCTTTAAAAAAACTTAAAAGATTAAAATGAGTTATAATTTCATTCGCATATACATATGGTTTGGATGTAACGACAAAAAGTTTCATACCCTTCTCATTTAGTTTTTCCAAAACTTTCGGAATACCTGAATATACTTCGTTTTCAAATATTCCCCTTTCTTTAAAATATTCCCTGTAAAAGTATAGCGCTGTTTCTGCGGTATCATCATCAGATTCCAGGATTTTTTTAAAGCTTTCCTTAAGAGGCGGACCTATACACCATAGTAATTCCTCGGTTGCCGGAACAGGTTTCCCCAGTTTATTCAAAGCATACTTTATAGACCTTGTAATTCCGTTTTTTGGGTCGGTTAAAGTACCATCAAGGTCAAATAATATATTCTCTAGCGCCATTTTTTAATGAGAGATTTTTTTTGAGTTTTGTTTCATCAAGAACATTATATTTGATCCGGTTTATAATTCAATAACTAAAATCATTCTTTTGTATTTAAATAATTTTCCCGGATTTTGATTTTGTAGTTAAGTTTTGTTAATATAATAAAACATATTTATTCTTTGTGTCTTTGTGTGCTTTGTGTGATAATATTTTTTGGTTGTGGGGTTAGGTTTTAAACAATTTGTGCTATTTGTGTGATTTGTTGTTTCTTTTTTTCTGGGGGTGGGTGGTTTTGAAAATCAAAGTAAAATTCTTTGTTGCTTTTCTGTGTTCTCCGTGTCTCTGTGTGAGATCACAATTCCACAATTTCGCATTCGAGTGTTTCGAGGTCGATTACCCCGAAAGTCGCTTTTCCCGAGAGATAACCGCATAGTTCCCCCGGATTTACTGTAAGAGGGTCTTTTTTGACATAATATTCATGAGTGTGTCCGTGGAGAACTATATCGTAAATTCCGCTTTTTCGGAATGCTTCCAATTGGTAAGGTTCGTGCATAACTGCTATCTTTCTTCCCTCGATAGTAATAGCTTTGGGGGCTCTGTCGATTACAAAACCGCTCTCATTTGCCTTTTTCTGCAGAAATAGTCTGTCTCCGTCGTTATTGCCGAAGATGGCGTATACTTTTTCTATTTCAATAAGTGGTAATGAGAAAGGAGAACAATAATCTCCGAGGTGTATAAGGTTTTTTATTTTTCTTTCTTTTAAAATATTTATAGCCTTTTTTATATTTTCAAGATGGTCATGTGTGTCAGACATTATTCCTATTTTCATAATTCCCTCCATTCGGATTAAAGATAATTGAATTGAAAAAAAATTCAAGGAGGTTTGTTTGTGGAATCAGAGGGATTACCGTCTGAGAAAGACGTGGTCAATTTCCCCAGCGGGTGTCGTTCAGGTATACCTTTTTAAAAAACCGCAGTCAGTTTCCCCGGCGAGGAAATTACCACTCGGCTCTCGGGTTCGCTCCTCTTGAAATGGGAACATTTCAAGAGTCCTTGCCCGCTCACCCTCCGAGACGCTTTCTTGGACAGCACTTCTTGCTCATTTTGTCAATAAAAGCTATGCCCGTTCGGTCTCCGAGACATTTTTCTTGAGTAGTACCCCTTCACTTTTTGGTATTAAATGTTTTACTACTGCTCAGTTTGTGTCTTTGAGCGGGAGGCGGAGGCTGTGCCAAAACCCTCTTTTTCGCAATTTGCAGAAAACTAAGTTCTTGTTTTTCAAAGGCTTATTTTTTAGAAATCCGTTAAATTTGGACTTTTGGCACAGCCTCGGCGGAAAGCGGTTAGCGGATAGCGTTGGGCTGGGTCAAATAGTAAGTGGGGTTGGGTATATTAGCTTGACAAATGCAAAGGTTTTTATAGAATTAAAGTTATGGAACAATTACTGGTAGTTCACGGAGGGGTTGGTAAAAGTATGAGAGACACTCAGCTTAGAGCGAAAGCTTTAGGAGAAGCTCTTGAAGCTGGTTTTGTCGTTTTAAAAGAGGGTGGGGATGCGGCTCTGGCAGTAGTTAAAGCTATTATGGTTATGGAAGATTCTTCTGTTTTTAACGCGGGTATGGGTTCTGTTCCCAATCTTTCCGGGGAGGTTGAAATGGACGCTTCTGTGGTTGATTCTAAGGGAAAATTTGGGGCGGTGGCTATAATAAAGAATGTTAAAAATCCTATTAGAGTGGCTTATGAGGTTGCAGATAAAACAGAGCATTTGATAATTGCCGGAGAAGGCGCTACTCTTTTTGCTAAAAATAGAGGTTTTAAGAACTATAATCCCCTAACTGACGAAATGAGATCTTTGTTTGAGAAAAATAAAAATTGTAATTCCGAGGAAGTGGAAGAATTGCAAAGATTATATTCAAGTGAAACCGTTGGAGCGATTGCTATCGATGCTTTTGGAGATATGGCTGCTGCTCTTTCTACAGGTGGCAGTATTTTTCATATTCCCGGTAGGGTAAGTGATGTTCCGATACTGGGTGGAGGTATTTATGCTTCCGAAAGAGGTGCTGTAACGATTACAGGTCGAGGCGAAGTAATTGTTAGAGAAATGATTGCAAAAAGGGTCGATGATTATTTAAGTGAGCATAGTGCTGAGGAGGCTGCAAAAGACATAATTCAGGAGTACGAGATAGATTTTGGAATGATAGTGGTAGACCAGGATTCTAAGGTCGGAATAGCATATAATACCGAGTGTATGAGCTGGGGTATTAAAACTCAGGATTATAAAGAAGTACAACCGGAATGATTTTTCTTTTTTTTTCTTTATTTGTTTATGATACAGAATATCAGGCATTTATCAGTAGATCTTTATACACCAGTGACTTGAACTTTTTGGTAGGAAACAAAGGTAAGTGGTTATTTTCGGAGGTCGAAGGGGGTATTGGTCTTGATTATACTTCTTCCGGGTTTGATTTCGGGTTTTCCGATTTGTATTTAAGAGCTGGGGTAGATAGATATGTTAGAATGTTTGATGTGAGTCTTTTTCCCATTTTACACCGTCCCGGTAGATGTAAAGAAGGAGAAGTTCGAAATTTCTCTATTGAACAACCCGGGTTTGGATTTGGGATGGGGTTGGGAATGGAGTTGTTCTGGTTTTTAATTAATATGGATATAGAGTATTTAGAACATTTCTCTGACCCTGTTACTGAACATTTTTTGTTTGGTTCGAAAATTGAATTTAATCCCGATACTTTGACCTTTGGCCTGGATTTTTCATTGGAAAGATTTACAATGGTCGGGCAAAGTCCTGTTGCTTCTATTTATATAAAGCCGAAAATTGTTCTTTCGCGATGGAGTAATTTTGCTTTGAATTTTGGTTTTGCTTTTCGCGTTTCAGGCAGGACGAGAAGTACAAGGGCGAATGCCGGATTGACTGAAGTAGGAGTTAATACCGGGTACTACGGTTTTCCTTCATGGAAACTCTGCTTTGGGGTTTCTTATCCTGATTTGCATAGAAAAGCCAGTGACCTTTTATCCCTTAGAATTATTTTGGTTGATGAGAATGGTAATCCCGCTTCAGGACTTTTATCTCTTGCCGACTCAGGTAGTTTTCAGGTAGATGATGGAGCAATCGAGTTTGATTTACACGAAGGGATATATCCTTTGTCGGTTTTTGCGGAGGATTGTTTTCCTTCTGATACGGTGATTGTGCTTAAGGCGGAAACAGACCTGCTTCTACAGTTGCGTAGAAAGCCGAATTATAATATCGTCGAAGGTAAAGTTCTTGATGTAGAAACTCAGAAACCGCTTGGGGCTAAGATTTTAATTGAAAATTCTACTGGCTCGGAAATACATAGCGATCCGGAAACCGGAGTTTATAGAATATTTCTTCCACCAGGTGATTATGTGATCAGGGTTACTTCAGTAGGGTATTATACTAGTACATCTCTGGTTGAGGTTAAAGCTGGTAAGATTAAAAAATTGAATTTTGAATTATTTCCGGTTAAAAAGGAAAAGAAATGAAATTTGGAGGTCGCTTTAAGAAAACTGAATACAAACCAAGATCTCCTATTTATTTAATAATTCTATTGGTTTTGGTAATAATTGTTATGTTATTTTTAAGGTTTTATAGAGTAGAATAAGCTTTTTCGCCGCGTCGGTTGTGGAATTTATTCAGAGTAGAAAAGAGAAGACTCATTAAGGTGCAGCGAGGGCTAACCATTCATAAGGAACGCAGTCAATTTTCCCACCGAGAAAATTGCCGCTCGCTCTCGGCCTCGCTCCTCTTGAAATATAAATGTTTCAAGAGACCGTAGCCGCTCGACTTCCGAGACGTCCTTCTAAATGATTAACCCTCGCTTTGGACGCACTGGTCTACCTGTAAAAATTTTGGGGTGGGGGAAATTTTTTCACTTGCCATAATACTATTCATTGTTATAATAAAATGCTTAAAACATAACTTAAAATTAAAGGTGGTTTTAAAAAATGAATTTTAAAAGAAGAGAAATATTTGGTTTTGCGGTTGTTTTTATAGTTTTAATAAGTGTGTACTTATATACGATTGCTCCTACGGTTTCCCTTTGGGATTGCGGAGAATTTATAGCCTGTTCCCATATATTAGGAGTGCCGCATCCTCCGGGTACGCCTTTTTTTATTCTGCTGGGTAGGATCTTTGACATTCTTTTTCCCTTTAATGAGGTAGCAAAGAGGGTAAATTTTCTTTCTGCATTGTCCGGGGCTTTAGCGGGAGCTGTTTTATATTTAATAATTTTAAAAGTTTTGAGCAGGTTTGAAGATAATAAAGATAAAAAGTATTTGTTGGGCACCCATCTTATTGCCGCATTTTCTTCTATCGGCGCCGGGTTCTGTTTTAGCGTTTGGGATTCATCGGTGGAAGCTGAAGTATACGCTTTATCTTTATTAATAATGATTTTTGCTTTGTGGTTAACTTTACACTGGAGTGAACATAGGCAGGATAAAGGGGGTAGCAATTATTTGCTTTTATTTGTATACTCATTATTTTTATCGATTGGTGTACATTTGCTTCCTTTATTAATTGTTCCCGGAATTATAGTTTTTTTGATTTTAGTAGATTGGAAAGTGCTGAAGGACCCTCGGTTTCTGGGGGTAGCATTGCTTTTGGCGTTTATAGGCGTTTCCACATATTTTTTTCTGATGATAAGGGCGCATGCAAATCCCTACATTAATGAAGCTGATCCAACCACATTTTCTAAATTATGGGATGTGTTTACAAGAAAACAGTATGGCGCAGAAATAGATTTGTTACCCAGGCATACTTCGTGGGAGACCAATCTTGGTGTGATACCGGCATTTATCGAACAGCTTAAGGTATTTTTTAAATATTTCTCATGGCAGTTTTTCCCTTATCCCAGAACCGATACCGGTGTTTTGCTTCGTTTTGTATCGTTGGTTGGTACCTATATTTACGTTTTAATTGGTTTATGGGGGATGTGGGTACATTTTAAGAAGGATAAGGAATCTTTCTGGTTGTTTTTCATACTTTATATACTTCTGACTTTGGGATTGGTTTTTTATCTCAATCATGAATTTTCTCCTTCTGACCCCAATCCCGCTCATCAACCGCGTGAACCGAGAGAAAGAGACTATTTCTGGGGTGCTGGTTTTTTCCTATTTATGTTTTATGTATCAATTGGTCTATACTGGGTATGGAATCAGTTAAGGCTAAAGATGCCCCGTTATGCTTTAGGGGCCTTAGTCCTTTCGGGTATTATAGGTTTTATTCCGTTAGTTAGTAATATCAATTCACACGCAAACAGGAGAGGAAATTGGATTGCTCATGATTACGCTCGTGCTCTGTTGGTTAGCCCTGACGAATATTCGATTCTCTTTACATATGGGGACAATGATACCTTCCCAGTCTGGTTTCTGCAGGGAGTAAAGGATTTTAGAAAATTTGATCCTGTTAAAAAGAAAGGGGTTAGGTTGGCCAATTTTTCCCTTATGAATACAAATTGGTATGTTAAACAACTTGGATGGTCCTATATACCTATCGATTTAACTTCACCTTTTAAGGGGACAATATTTGCTGCGGAATACAGTCGGAAGAAAAGATCGGGAAGAATAAATGTTAGTTTCGAAGATTGGATGATAGACGCTATCCCCCCCGCTATGAGAGTTTCCGATGGTAGAATAGTCGAGTTAAAAGATATGGTTGTGAAGTCTATAATTCTATCGTCGATTGGTAAAGAAACAACTTTTGATGATTTGACTATGAAATTGGATTTATTTGTTGAAAAGTATATAAACGATGAGTTTAATCCCTCGATCAATATTTATTTTTCGTTTCCCGTACCCTCAGAGTATCGTAATGCGTTTGGTGCTCATTTGTTACGGGAAGGCCTGGCATATAAACTTGTAAAAGATAAAGTTAATCTTAAGAGTAATAGAGAAAAAATGTGGGACTTGTTTAATAATAAGTTCTCATATAGCTATTACGATAATTTCTGGATGTGTATAGGTAGCGAAGCTCAAGTTAGTTCTTTAATAAATATTTCCTTTTCGTTGTTTTCTTTTAGCGACGAGGTTTTTCGTGATATTTATCCTTTTCTTGGTAAGGAAGCAATTTCAGAACCTCTGCGGGATACACTTAAAATGCTTGAATCGCTTCTTAATAAAGTTATAATATACACTGAAGAGGAAAACGTTTTTCTTAACATAGCCCCTAATTTAATAGGAAATCAAAGGTTAATTTATCAGAAATTGAATAATTATGACGCGGGACTTAAATTCGTAAATACTTTTCTTCGGATGAAAGATGCTCCAAGGCTTCATCTGCTCCGGGGAGAATTGCTGACAATTAAGGCAAAAGATACCGAGAATTCCGAAGAAGCAAAAAATATATTGTCTATGGCAGAAGAAGATTTTAAAAAATTACCTTCTTCAAAAAGATGGAGACCATTTGTTTATAAAGGTCTTATCGAAGTATATGTACCTTCCGGAGAAGAAGAGAAACTTGAAAGTATGATAGATGAATTGGTAATGGATCAAAGAATGTTTACTCAGATTTTCATGCTTTTAGAAAGAGATGATATAGAATGCGCAATTGAGCTTATAAAGAGGATAAAGAAAAGATTCCCCGCCGATAAACATCTTGATGAAGTTTTGGATAGTTTGGAAGTGAGAAGATAATTTAACCACAGAGGGCACAGAGAAAAAACAAAAACACAGAGATCACAGAGATTTTTTTGTTGTTTAAAACCCAGATCACAACATAAAAAAAACTAGTATCTTACACAAAGTTACAAAGAAAAAACATTTATTTAACGTGGTGGGGAGTGGTAATTCAAATCCTGAAAATCTGCGTTAATCTGCGTGCTATTTTTATTCCTTATAATAATTCTTCCCAACGTGACCGACGAATGCTGCGACGGGAACTTTATTTTCTTCCAAATAATCTTTTAGTAATTCTACAAATTTTTCCATCTTTTTTCTGTTCCTTAAATATTCGTAGCTCTCGGGGAATTTTTCTTTTAAAATTTTCCTGAAATTTTCTCCTCCAAGATGGGTATTCAAAACTTCAATCAGATAATAATTTACTATTCCTTCGGTTTTTCCTAAGACTTCTCTTACTTCTGTAAGCTTTGGAATGACGGGGCTGATAAAACAGAAGGTTTTTATCCCTTCTTTATTTAATTCTTTAAGCGCTTTAATTCTTTTATCGCTTGATGGCGCATTGGGTTCGAGTATTTTTCTAACTTTTTCCGGGAAATAATTTACAGTCAGCCCAACGCTTAAGTTCTTAAATTTTTTTAGGATGTCTATATCTCTTAAAACTAAATCAGACTTGGTGAGAATCGAAAGGTTAGTATTTTTTTCCATATTTTCGAGGATCCTTTTGGTGAGCTTACGTTCTTTTTCTATAGGTTGATATGGGTCTGAAACTGAACTCATCGATACTTCTCCGTCAACTTTTTCTTTTGCGAGCTCCGGTGCGTTTATCTTTACCTCGATCCAGGTTCCCCACTGTCCGTACTCTTTCCATCTGCTCATGTAATGTGCATAGCAGTAAGAACATCTGTGTCCACACCCTACGTACTGGTTGATCGTATATTCCGTGGAGGGAAGTTTTGTTCTTGTGTATATAGATTTTGCCTCTCTCTCGATAATTTTCATGGTTAAAATATAGAGTGTTTCTTCTTTTACTCAAGTGTCATATCGCAGCAAAGCTGCTAAAATGTAAAAATAAAATATCAAAATGCAAAAATACAAATCAAAGTTCAAATATTTATAAAAAAAGAAATTACGAGTGCTATTAGTAATGCAAATCCTTTTTTAATTTTTGTGGTTTGGGGAGGGGATAATTTTACATTTTTATATGTAATTTTGCTTTTTGATTTTTAATATTTGATTTCCAAAGAAAACAAAACATATTGCTATTCGATACGTAAAAAGTATGATATTTTATAGTATTGAGTGAAGTATTCTTTTACTAAGAGGTTTGGATTCTAGAGTATATATACCGTATTTTTTGTTTCTCTTCTGTCTTTTCCTGTTCGGCGGTCTTTTCCGGTTCTGCGTTCAGGAGCAGTATAATCGGGGTCAGAATTTTTTCTTCGGTCTTTTCCTGATCTTCTTTCTTTCCTTCTTCTTCTATCGATTCCCGTATATTCGGGAGAGAAGATCATTTTTTTGTCTTCCGGTAATCTTTTTTCTTCCATCTATTCTGTTGCCTCCTGTTAAAATTAAGCGAATTAAGTTTTATTTGTTAGAGAATATTAAGTAATATTCTGGAAAGTCAATACCCCAATAAAGGTTTTTAATAATGGTTAAGAGTGTACGTAATATAGTTATATTTTTCCTTTTTACTCTCTTGTATATTCAGAGTTGCAAGAAAGAGGTTAATAATATTTCTCTAAAGTAACTCTTATTTTTTATATTCTTTAAAACGGACGGTTTCTTCTATCTTTTCCTGTTCGGCGGTCTTTCCCGCTTCTGCGTTCAGGTTCCCTATAGTGCGGGTCATTGAAAATTCTTCGGTCTTTTCCGCTTCGGCGATCTTTACCGCATCTTCTATCCATTCCCGTATATGCGCGAGAGTAGATCATTCTTTTGTTTTTTCGTGATCTTTTTTTCCCCATGTATTCTGTTGCCTCCTGTTAAAATTAAGGAAATAAAAATCTATTTGTTAAAGAATATTAAATAATATTCCGGAAAGTCAACCCCCGAATAAATAATGTAAAAATCAAATATCAAAATGTAAAACTACAGATTAAAATTCAAGAATGAGGACAAAAACAAAAAAGAGAAACAACAAATCACACAAATAGCACGAATAGAAACAAAAAATTATATTTTTTATAAAAAAAATTACTGTTGTTAATTCATTTGTGAATTTTGTTGTTAAAGACGGGATGTGAAGGATTTTGGATAAGAGGTTGACAAACTTCCCCCTTTTTTTATATTATTTGAATTATGAAAACATTTAGTTTAAGGTGTTTAATGATGATTGAGAATATACGTAATGCGATTGTATTTTTTCTCTTTACGCTCTTATTTATTCAGGGTTGTAAGAATGAAGAAAAAATTGAAGGACCTTCTATACGGTTTGAAAGCGATACTTGTAACATTGGAGAAGTAGGAAGAGGAGAAAGTGTATCCAATATCTTGTTTTCGTTCTTCAATCCAGGTTCTGATACTTTGGTGCTTGAAAGTGTTCGTTCTTCCTGCTCATCGTGTACAATAATTGACGAGTATGACGAAAGAGTTGCACCCGGTGGAAGTGGGAAAATTAGTGCAACATACAAAGCAAAAGGTGGTCCGCGGCATATAAGTGTTCAGATCTTTGTTAGGACCAATATTTCCGATGACCATAAAATTATTCTTACTGTAACGGGAAATAGAGTCGAGACAGTTGCCAAGATACAGGTAATTCCACGGGCTATAAGGCTTGGAGAGATAGATAGTAGAAACACTTCCCTTAACGGTAGGGTTAGATTAAAAAGTTCTTTTGACAAGCCGCTTCTCATTACCGATATAGTTCCTCCGAATGAGAAAACGAAAATTAAGGTTGATACGTTAGAAGAGGGTAAGAATTACATAATTAATATTGCGGTTCGTCCTCCCTTTAAAAAAGGTGATCATGGGGAAGAGGTGATTTTAAAAACCAGTCTCAAGGAGAGACCGGTAATTATTGTTCCTTATGTTTATTCTTTCAATCCGCCGAAAGGATTTAAAGAAATAATAAAAGATAAGTTCTCGAAGATTTCTTTAATTTGTTCTTTCTTTGGCAAAAAAGTCGATGTGGAAAGGAGGCTCCGGGAGCTTAAAAGATCGGAAGAAATGGCGGCAAAAATCGAGGAGCCTTTGCGTAGTGGTAAAGGAGGAACTGAATATATTGCAATGCGGGATGAATTTTATGGATTGATGCATGAGAGAGCAAACATGGCAATGAAGTTTTTAACAGAGTTTGCTCCTGCAGATTTAAATAAAAATGATTTAATAAGCCTTTTAGAAATCGCGAAAGTTGCAGAAGATGAGCAGCAGCTTTTTAATATTTCTAAGATACTTTTCGAAAAATTCCCTGAATATAAGAGTGATCTCAATTTGATGAAAAACTTTTTTATGAATTCATGTCTCTTTGAGCCCGGAGAGGTTGTTAAATATGTTAATATGGACATGTTTACAACTATGGACCAATTGTGGATGTATTATATGCTTGCTTTAGGTTTCTCAGAGTGGGGAAGTGCTGAAGAAGCGATGAATTATACTGAAAAAGCTGAAAATGTTCTCCGGATGATTAGTTCAGATAAATCAAAAATGGATTCTATCCCTGTACTGCAAATTGCTACCGTAAGAGCCCTTGTCTTAAAGAAAGTTGGAAATAACGAGGGAGCTTATAAAGTTGTTGAATATGCGAGAGAAAAACTTTCCGACAATAATGATGCGGTACAGCAGCTCGGTTCTATTGAAAGAAGATTAAATGTTTTAGATAAAAAAGCTCCGCCTTTAGGGACTCAATATTGGAGTGGTACAGAAAAACCTCTTAAACTTTTAGATTTAAAAGGTAAAGTGATTCTGATAGTGTTTTCTGACTGGGACTCTGAAGAGTGCAATATCGATTTACCCTATCTATTCAGATTGCAGAGAGAGGTTAATAACGATGATTTCATTATCATCGGGGCATTTAAGTATATCAATAATAAATCCGAACTTAGTGGACTAGATATTTCTACCTGGCAAGAATACGAACAGATGATAGATGATTATCGTAAGGCAAGAGGAATCAATTGGCCTATAAGTGTGAGTAAAGTGAGTTTTTATGATTACGGAGTTATCCATACACCTGACTATATATTAATTGATAAGAAAGGTATAGTGAAAGATGGGTATTTCATACGCAATTATTCTTATCTAAAGAACAAGATACTCAGGTTATTAGCAGAATCCTAAAGACACTCATATTTTAACCACAGAGTACACAGAGAGAAAAAAGAACACACAGAGAACACAGAGATTTTTGATTGTTTGAAACCCCCACAACCCCAAAACTTATATCTCACACAAAGAACACAAAGACTCAGAGGAACAACAAAGAATTATAACTTGTTGTTAAAAGAAACACCCACACCCTCCCAAAACAAGTATTAACAACAAATTGCACAAATTACACAAATGAATTAACGATAGTTGTTTTTTATGAAAAATAGATTTTTTTTGTTCTTATTCGTGCTATTTGTGTGATTCGTTGTTTCTCTTTTTTTGTTTTGATTTATAATTTTGCATTTTTATTTGTCATTTTGATTTTTGATATTTAATATTTAATTTAATTATAACATATTGAGCGGGTCTATTTCTAAGGAAATTTTTACCCCGGGAGTTCTTTTATTATAGAGTTCCCTTAAGGTATTTTGAAGGGTAGAACTTTGTTTTGACTTTAACAGCATATGAAACCGAAAATATTTTTCAATTTTCCCGATGGGGCAGACAACTGGTCCCAGAATAGTTATTTTTTTTGCTTCTGTCATATTCTCAATTGTTTTTCTTAGTTTAACGGAAATCTCTTCCGCTTTTTTCATTTCTTTGGATTTAACAATAATTCTTGCAAGCCTAGTAAAAGGTGGATAATTGGCGGATTCTCTGAATTTTATTTCTTCGGAGTAGAAATCCCTGTAGTTATGAGCAGATGCGCTTTTTATTGCGTAATGTTTTGGGTTTGAGCTCTGGATTAAAACTTTTCCCTCCTCGCCTCTCCCCGCTCTGCCCGCAACCTGGGAGAGAAGTTGAAAGGTTCTCTCTGTCGCTCTAAAATCAGGGAAGTTTAGTGCGGTATCCGCTGAAACAACGCCTACAAACCCTATATCCGGGAGATCGAGTCCTTTTGTTACCATTTGAGTTCCAAGAAGTATTTGGATCTCTCCTTTTTTTAATTTTCCGTATATTTCTTCATGAGCGTGTCTGCCGGAAATACTGTCTTTATCCATTCTTCCTATATTATATCCGGAAAATTTATTTTCTATTTCTTCTTCGATTCTTTGTGTCCCCCATCCGAGGTAAAATATTTCTTTTCCGCAAACGGGACAGTTTTCGATTTTTTTAGTGTTATATCCGCAGTGATGGCAGATTAAAGTGTTTGATTTTTTATGGAGAGTGAGAGATATATCACAGTCCCTGCATTGAGCGACCCAGCCGCAATTGTAACACTTACCATAAGGCGCATATCCTCTTCTGTTGAGAAATAGGATGACTCTCGATGGTTTTTCTCTGTTTAAAGTATCTTCGATTTCTTTTTCCATAACTTCTGAGAAAAGTTCACCCTTAGGATCTGCGATTTTTACCTCCGGCAAATTCATACCTCTTACTCTTTTAGGTAATTCGAGAAGTTTATACTTGCCTTTTTCTGAGTTATAAAAGGACTCGATCGAAGGAGTGGCACTGCCAAGTATAACAGGAAAATTTCCTGTTTTCCCCCTCATAACTGCGACATCACGACCGGAAAATCTTGGTTTTAGGTCTTCCTGGCGATATGAGTCGGAATGTTCTTCGTCGACTATAATTAACCCTAAATTTTTAAACGGACTGAAAACACTCATTCTTGAACCCACTCCGATTTTTAAATTACCGTTTATAGCGTTTACCCAGTATGAATATCGCGTACCTCTGGATGATTTATAGTTATACGTTTCTCCGATTCCAAATCTATCCCTTATTCTCTCAAGAGTCTGAGGTATTATCGAAATTTCCGGTGTCATGTATAGCACACTTTTCCCTTTATCTATTACCTGTTTCATCAGTTGTAAGTAGATTTCGGTCTTTCCGCTTCCTGTGACGCCGAAAAGGAGAAAGGTCTCGAACTGTTCGTCTTTTAGGGCTTTCATTATTCTTCTATACGCTTTATTTTGAGCCGGATTCAATTTAATTGTAGATTCCCTTTTGGTATATTCTTTAAATGTCTGAACTTTTTTCATTATGGGTGGCAGGCAGAAAGAGAATACCAGACCGAGGGGGCAAACGTAATAACTTGAGACCCATTGGCAAAGTTTAAATAAATCCTCGGGTAAGTCCAGTATCTTCTCATGTATATTTTTCGCTCCTTTAAAATATTTTGCTTCTTCGATAACTACCCCCAGAAGTGTTTTATTTCTGAAAGGAATTCGGACAACACTTCCTTTTTGTAATTCTAAATCTTCTTTACCTCTATAAGTGAAAAGGCTAAATTTATCGATAGGTACGGCTACATTAAAGTATTTCATATAGAAAAAGCTAATCCTATTTCGTGAGAAATTGTTTCTTTAAAATCTACACTCCACTTTAAATAGAACTGCACGGGTAATACTTTTTCTCCCATAATAAGATATAAGCGTCTGCCCGAGCCATAGAGTTGTTTTATGGTAAACTTGCCAGGCAGATCGTTTTCATACGCATAAATTCTTGATTCCCAGTTTTCTGTTTCGTAAAGTACCAGGCGTCCTTCGAAGATATAATCTTTAGAGTAACGACAAGAGGTGTACGCGAGGAAACCGGAGCCTTCGTCGTCATTTAGAACTTCAAAGCGGCTTCTGAAAGTTACATCTTTTACTTCGTGAATCACGTCGAACCTGCCGCTGTTTTTTCCTCTCTGGGTTTTTATTCTACTTTGTATCTGAAGGTTTTTAACAGGTTGGAAACCTAGATGAAATTCCGCGATTCTGTCGAAAGATTCCATGTTTGAAATGTTACGGGAGAGTTCGGTGAAAATACCAGCGGATAGAACAGGTGAAATTTTTCTAGTGTAACTTAAATAAAAGGCTTCTTCGTCTTTATAGAAAGGAGAACTTCTTACAGTGGGTAAGGAGTCTTTAATATTGACATAAATTGCTTTTAACCCCTTGCCGTTATCCATGCCCATCGAATAAGATAAGCTATTTTTTGTTTCTTTAAAAGTATTGCCTCCGCTTGCGATTTCAAACCGGAAGAGATTCCCTGCGAGTTCTTTATCTGCATAAAAAGAACCCAGTCCGTATTTTCCTCTTTCTTCTGACTCGCTAACACTCCCGGTTAGTCTTATTGAGGAAATTTTATAACTCGCTCCCATTAATTTTTCTTCTCCCCAGGTGGTTTTATCGATGTAAGAACCAAATAACATTAGATTTTTCCACTCGCCGGCGATGCCTCTAAAGAAATTTTCTTCGTAAGTCGAGAGATGTGGACTTAAGCCTTTTTCTCCTGGTATGATCCCCGCGCTGCGGTAAAAGAAACCCGGCTTGCCAAATATAATTCCCATTCCCAGATCAAGGTCATAATCGCCGATAACCATTTTTTCGGGGATATAAATTGAAGCGGTGTAATAATCGAAATAATCCTCTTCCTCATAATCTTTTTCGAAAATACCGTTTACAAGTAACCCTTTGTATGGAATGGTAATTCTATTGTATATCTTATTTTGAGATTCATCTTCCTTATATTCAAAACGAGATAAAAAATTAAAGCCCTCCGGTTTTCTTCTTCTTTTTGCCTCTTTTACTGTTATGTAGTTTTCTATTCTATCGAAAAGGTAAGGTGTTATCCCTTCTACGTTAAGTAATTCCTCTTTTTTTGTGAAAAAGTGTTCCTTTCTGTAATTTATTATCCGTTCCGCTAGATAATTATCTACATATGGTATTAACAGTAATTCGACTTTTCTCGCGGTGTTTATATTTATCGGATTTTCCTTTAATCTTCTTATTGTTTCCAGGAGCTCGGGTGTTTTTGTGATTTCCTGGTCTATTTCAAACGGCTCTATTGATATGAGACAAAATAGCAATAACAGTTTTTCCATCTTTTATTTCACCTGAATGGATTTTGGAAAGAGCTTCGTCTATTTTAATTTTTACAACTTCGATGTTTTCATCTTCTTCTGCTTTTTTGCTGCGGATTTTTAGATCTGTTGCTTTGAAGAGATGTATTTTTTCGTTACTGTAACCCGGTGTGAGGTAAACCCAGCCCAGATTTTCGAGCTTGCCGGGTTTATAGTTTATTTCTTCCTGGAGTTCTCTTGTGATAGATTGTTCAGGAGTTTCTCCTTTTTCTATAGTTCCGGCAGGTATTTCAAGAAGAAAGTCTGCCACAGAGTATCGGTATTGTTTTACGAGTATTATCTCGGTAGAGTTGAGGATTGGAAGGGCTGCTACAGCTCCAGGATGAGACACATATTCTCTATAAGTCTTTATTCCGTTTGTAAGGATTACTCTATCTGCGTTGAGTTTTAAAAGATTACCGGAGAAAATTCTTTTTTCTTCGAAAGTTCTTTCTTTCATTTTATACCTCTTTTTTCTGTTTTGGTAACCAGGTGGTTTACGGTGAATGTTTCCGATAAGCCGAGATACGGATGATTTTGAATGCCAATATTAAATCTCATTTTTGAGAATTTAAAGGAAAATCCCGCGGTAGGGATTAGAGGATTGGTCAGTAGACCAAGAGAAGCATTAAAAGTCGGGAATTTTATTTCGTATCCAAAACCTAGACCTATACCCCAGTTTTCCGTAAAGTTAATCTTAACCCCGATTTTGTTCCAGTCGTCCTGGTAAACACCGCATAATTCTAATTCGGAAGGAATTGTGCTGTTCCTTATCCATGAAACAGGATGGAAAGCTTTTAGATAGACTCTGTGATTAGGTAAAGATAAGCCAATTAGGAAATCTGCTGTGAATCCGAAGTTATCTTCATCTTCTTGAGATAAATTTAAGAGAGAGGGTTCGATTATAAAAAAAGTTTTGTCTATTTGTTTTATAAAGATGCCTTCTAATATTAGTTCCCGGTAGAAAGAAGTGCCGAAGTGTGAAATTCCAATACCGTAAGAATTATTTAACCAGTCAATCCTGACTGTCTGTAGTTCTGGTATGGCGTATAGGTTTTGGTAGGTAACAGAAAAAGTATTTTCCGGATCATCAGGTATATTACCAAAACCAAATTCCTCCGCTGTTCTTAAGGGAGGAAATAGTGAAAATATTATTAAAAACATCAGTTCTTTACCCTCCGGTTTTAGTATAGAAAGAGATATTATAAAGTCAAGCTCTACATTTGGATCCTTCGGCTCAGTTGAATAGTTAAATTGTTGAATGGTTGAATAGTAAAAACAAAAAATCTCTGTGACTATGAGAGAAAGTCAACCCCCCTTATTTATTTTTCGCCAAGAACTTTTTGTATTCCTTTATTTTCTTATCATGTAGCTTCTTATTCATATATCGGTAACACTTTCTGTCTCTA
>Ga0315548_1000434_pt1 | contig 38841 bp, 32 predicted proteins | sample SalMarSW160110MG_2_FD_202540 | JGI IMG/M metagenome (GOLD analysis project Ga0315548, IMG submission 202540) | Salt marsh sediment microbial communities from the Plum Island Ecosystem LTER, Massachusetts, United States - Salt Marsh Sediment SW1601-110 ... | reverse complement strand
GAAATATCCGCAGCGTAAAATTCGTTTAATTCATCAGGGCGACGGCGTGGGTAAAGGAGATGCAGTGAGAAAGGGTTTTGCCGCGGCCGAAGGGGACGTGCTGGTTATTCAGGATGCGGACCTGACCGCTCCCCCCGAAGATTTATCGAAGTTTTTCGCGGCGCTTCGCGACGGCAAAGGCGAATTTATCAACGGCTCCCGGCTTGTCTATCCGATGGAAAAAGAGGCCATGCGTTTTCTCAATCTTTTAGGAAACAAATTCTTCGGAATGCTGTTTAGCTGGCTGCTGGGGCAGAGATTCAAGGACACGCTTTGCGGCACGAAAATGATTCTTAAAAAAGATTATGAGCTGATAGTAGCCAACCGTTCTTACTTCGGCGATTTCGACCCCTTCGGCGATTTCGACCTGATATTCGGAGCAATTAAGCAGAACCTTAAAGTTGTGGAAGTGCCGGTGACTTATCGTGCAAGGGCCTACGGTCAAACCAATATCAGCCGGTTCAGACACGGCTGGTTACTGCTTAAAATGAGCTGGATAGCATTTAAGAAAATCAAGTGGCTGGGGAAAGTCCGTTAGAATAATGAATAAGCCGGGAGAAACTCCTTCAACCATGCTCAGTCTGCTACCCCATAACGAGTATGTCGGTGTGGATCGCGATGACCCGTTGCGGTTCTATTTTTGGCCTGTTTTAGGCAGGATGTATCGACGGCGGATTGAATTATGCCTTGCCGAATGCACGGGTGGCCGGCGTGTTTTGGAGGTGGGTTTCGGCTCCGGTATTACATTTCTCAATCTCAGCGAAATGTACGAAGAAATTCACGGGCTGGACCTCAATGCATCTGTCGAGCAGGTTTCGGATTTATTTAATAAAAAAAATATCCGAACGAATTTGCGAAACGGCAGTGTATTATCTATGCCGTATGAAGATAATTACTTCGATACTGTTTTGCTGATTAGCATTCTTGAACATCTAAAACCTTCCGAGCAGATGCAGGCTTTCAATGAAATTAACCGCGTCCTCAAACCTGGCGGCCAGGTAGTATATGGCGTCCCGATTGAGCGGACCTTCATGGTATTTATGTTCCGCCTGTTGGGATATAATATCCGCGAGCATCATTTCTCCACGGAAAAGGATGTGTTCGATGCCGCCCGGAATGTTTTAAGAGAAGTGCGAGTTGTCCGGATGCAGAGTGTCCCCTCGATATTCGGAGCCGTTTATGAGGTTGGGCATTTTATTAAAAGTTAACACAGAAAGTGGTTTTAATGAGTACAATAACTCGAACTGCCCAACCTTTAGAATATAATTGCTGTAACTTAAAATTTTATAATAACATAGCACAACGTGTCATTCCCGCGCAAGCGGGAATCCAGATCGTTGAAACCATTTCTGGATACCTGCTTTCGCAGGTATGACAAGTCAAAGTGATTGATTTGAGATAGTAACTTAGATTACAGAAACAAAGTTGCTATCTTTAAAATATTGTTTGTTATGAAATAAATAAATTATGGGATTGATAGACCGGCTGAAACTTCCTGAACTGCGAAACATCGAGAATCTCGATGATCCTGCCGTTACTCTTTTACATGCCCGGATTATACAGAAAAAACTGTTTCTAAAGAGGGTCTATATCGATTTCTACAAACAGTTTGCTGATCTTGTGCCCGAACACCGGGAAAAAATTCTTGTTGAGCTCGGAAGCGGCGGCGGTTTCATTAAGGAGGTGATAAACAATGTAATCACATCGGAAGTAGTTGAGCTGCCGAATGTAGATAAGGTTTTTTCGGCCCTTGAAATGCCTTTTGAGAAGGCCAGTGTCGATGCTTTTTTTATGATAGATGTCCTTCATCATATTACCGAACCGAGGATTTTCTTCACGGAAGCGCTTCGCTGCCTCAAAGCCCGGGGAAAGGTAATCATGATTGAGCCGGCAAATACGCTGTGGTCGAGATTCATATATAAGAATTTTCATCACGAGCTTTTTGACGTCCGGGCAGGCTGGGAGCTGGAGCAGACCGGCCGGCTTTCCCGGAGCAACGGTGCGATGCCCTGGATAATCTTTACCCGTGACAGGCAGATATTTGAACGGGAATTTCCGGCCCTGAAGATTGTCGCGATACGCAATCATACGCCGTTGCGGTATCTGCTTAGCGGCGGCTTGACGTTACGACAGCTTCTACCTTCTTTTGCATATACACCTGTTAAGATGATAGAATGTCTGCTTTGGCCGTTGAATAACTTGTTGGGTATGTTCCAGACAATAGAACTCCAAAAAATAGAATAACAAAAATGAGCAAACGCAAAATTCACAAGCCCAGGAAAAGACCTGATAAAAAGAAATCAAAGACCGCACCTGTTGATTCTTTAAGTCAAGCCGACCTTGAACAGATTCACAAACAGGAAAACTATTTTGATTTGTTCATTATGGCGGCGTTGCTCGCTTTTGGAATTTATCAGTCGGTCATATACTTTGGTCATAAGATTGTCCCCATATCGGATTTTCCGGACATTGTCAGGATCGGCCATGAGCTGTTGTCATTCAAGGTCCCAAGCCGGTTCATGCAGGCCCCGGTAGTGGGTCTTTTACAGGCTTCGCTTTCATACCTGGTGGGTGGACAGCACCCGGACCTGACCGCGGGCTGGCTTCTCAATGCGATACTTCATCCCTTAAACCTTGTTTTGTTTTACCTTGTCGGCAGGGAAATAGTAGGCAGGGCGGCCCTCTGGTTTGCTGTCATCGCCATTTTGAATTATTGGGTGATATACATGCTCACCGAGCCGATTATTGAGACGTCCCTGATATTTTTCATATTGCTGACGTTCTATTTGATTTTCAGGCGTACGAATTGGTGTTATCTTGCCGCATCCGTTGCTACAATGGTTCGCTATGAGGGAGCGGCGTTGATTATGGCTGCTTTTGTGCTGGATATGATATATCGCAAAAGCAGGAAAGAGAGAATTCGAGCGTTTGTATTTTCGGCTTTGGCGACCGTTCCGCTGGCAATCTGGTTGCTGGGAATCTTCCTCAAATGGGACCCGGAAAAGGGCAATTATCTTTCCGTCTTCACAAAGGATTACGCAACGGCATTTACCGAATCCGTCGAGGACAGAACGGGTATTATCATGCACATGAGACTGCTATGGGAGGTCGGATTTCAGCCTTTGTTTATGGCACGCGGCGTTGAATCGGCGAGAATATTATTCGGTATCAGTAAAATCATTGCAGCAGCCGGTTTTATATTCGGTATGGTCTATGGGCTGCTTAAGCGCCGGTGGAAAATACTGGCATTGCTTATATTTTTTGTGCCTTATTTTCTGCTTCACGCACGTTATCCCTATCCTCTCCAGAGATTCCATACGACCATTTTCTGGATAGCATTATTGATATGTCTGTTTGGTTTGCAGAACATCTGGAGGCTTATCGATGCAAATCAACGGGTGCCCCGATTTATCGTGATTTTTTTACAGGTAATTTTGGCGATTGTTTCGATAATCTGGCTCGTTTCACTCGTTCCCGATATTCCAAAAGCATCGGCGGTCAGTCCGAAATCAGCTTATCTGCCCTGTATAGCGATAATTCTGGCCGGTTTTATTTTTGCCGGTCGAATGTATATATACAAACCAAGGCAATGGATACGAGAAATATGTATATTGGCGTTTTTCTGCCTGATTGTCGTATCGAATCATTTCACACTTGTCAATCTTGTGGGTGACGGGCAGAGGGACAAGGAATTCAAACAGTTGGCGGACTGGTATATTGCCAATGCAAAGCCCGGCGAAAAGATGGGTGTTTATATGCATCAGGTTGTCGGGATATACGCACAGAAATTCGCCGGTGATATTGTTGGTTTGCCCCAGGCCGATAGTCCCGAAGAATTTACCAGGGCCTGTTATGATCAGGATATCGCTTATGTTGTCTGGGCTACGCGGGAAGGATTAAGAGATTACAGCGTTCGTTATCACAAGCTCGGATTAGATAAAAACATGGCTCACCTGAGCAATGCGAAAACTGTTATACCCTATCAGTTTGTTGCGCAGGTGGGGTGGGAACGGGGATACGTTAATATTTTCCGGCTTCTAAGGCAGGAGGCTGTCACGAGACCCGACGCACCATCCGGCGGTTAAACGCGGTTTATTTAATTAACAGCAACGACTTGTTTGACCTCGGGAATCTTTTCCTTCAAAATCCGCTCGATCCCCATTTTCATTGTCATCGCAGCCCCCGGGCAACCCTGGCAGGCCCCTTGGAGACGGACATTGACGGTGTTGTCCTCGTCTATACCGACCAGCTCAACGTCGCCGCCGTGGCTTTGCAGACTGGCCCGAATGGTCTCGATTATCTCTTTGACCTTCTCTTCGATGGTTTGATCGCTGTTAGTTTCGCCGCAACCGCAGTTTTCACACATAAGAATCTCCTGTTAATAGTTTGGAGCTCATTTTTTTGATTCTGAGATTATATCACAGCTATACTATTTAGCCAGTAATTATTCTGTACGCTGTTGAAAATGCATTTGTTGGCTTAAAAAAGAAAAAAATCCTGCTGGCGGCAGGATAAATTGTCGAAAATAAATGATTGACAAATAGTGATTGATATATGTATAATACGCATGTATTTGTATGAAAACATGCAAATATGGCCCTGAGACGTCCCGGAACGGGATGGTTACGGAATTGTGACAGGGTTTAAAATCTTCGGGTGATTTGGTTGTTTCTGGAAATAGAGACGATTGATTCCCCGGAGGAACCCGAAGGTGTCATAATCGGCCGGAATAACAACGGATTACCATTTTACTGTTAGATAAAATGGAATCTGATTAGCGTTTATCAGGAAAGGAAAATTAAAATGGCATCCAAATCCCGCAGTTCGGCTGGTTCAGCCGGTCAATCCGCTGTTAAAACAGGCGCACAAATTATTGTCGATACTCTCATTGAACTGGGTGTTGACACTATGTTCGGTTATCCGGGTGGTGTGGCATTGCCCTTGTTTGACAGGCTGTATGATGCACCGATTAATTTTGTAATCCCGCGTCACGAGCAGGGCGGCTGTCATATGGCCGATGCTTACGCCCGTGCGAGTGGTAAAGTCGGTGTTATCCTTACTACCAGCGGACCCGGCGCCTGTAATATAGTGACCGGCCTGGCCACGGCAATGATGGATTCGGTCTCGATAGTTGCCCTGACGGCGCAGGTTCGCACGGAGCTTATCGGCAACGACGCGTTCCAGGAAGCCGATACAACCGGCATTACGCGTCCGGTTACAAAATATAACAGTATAGTCAAAGATGTAAAGGACCTGGCCCGTACCATTCGAGAGGCGTTTCATATTGCCTCGACCGGCCGCCCCGGTCCGGTGCTGGTTGACATACCTGTTGACGTATCAGTTGCCAAATATAATTCGCGCGTCTCGTCCGAGATGAATCTGCCGGGCTATCGTGTTTCGACCAGGGGACATGCCAAGCAGGTCTCATCCGCCGCCAAAGCGATAAATGGATCCATGCAGCCTGTACTTTATGTCGGCGGCGGCGTCATCATAGCGAACGCGAGCGAAGAATTAAGAGCCCTTGCGGAAAAAGCACATATTCCGGTAACTATGACGCTTTTAGGTCTGGGTAGTTACGACCAGAGGGAGGCGGAGTCTCTGGATATGCTCGGGATGCACGGTTCGGCCTATGCCAATTATGCCGTACAGGAATGCGATTTGTTGATTGCTATCGGTGCTCGTTTCGATGACCGCGTTACGGGCAAAATCGAGACCTTTGCTCCGCACGCCAAGACAATCCATATCGATATCGATCCTACGAGTATATCCAAGAATATCCGCGTTGATATTCCCGTTGTCGGCGATGCGAAGGTCATTCTCGGCGATCTGATTAAGCTGGTCGAATATCGTGAAAGAGAAGACTGGTTTAAGAAAATCGCCAAGTGGAAGAAAAAGTTTGCATTCCGCTACGACCAGAATTCATCGACGATAAAGCCGCAGTATGTTATCGAAGAGATTTGCCGTCAGACTAAAAACGAAGCGATAGTAACGACCGGCGTGGGCCAAAATCAGATGTGGGCTGCTCAGTTTTACAAGTTCATAAGGCCGAGACAGTTCATAAGCTCCGGCGGACTTGGAACAATGGGATTCGGCTTGCCCGCCTCTATCGGTGCGCAGGTGGCGATGCCTGATGCTACGGTTATCGATATCGACGGCGAACACAGTTTCAATATGACGATGACGGAGCTTGCCACGGCGGTCGAGCACAATTTGCCCATAAAAGTCTGCATCCTGAACAACGGTTATATGGGAATGGTTCGACAGTGGCAGGAGCTTTTCTACGGGAAGCGTTACTCCAAAAGCTATCTGAAGAATCCCGACTACGAGGCAATCGCCAAAGCTATGGGTGCGGTCGGCATGACCGTCGCGAGCAAGAGCGACGTCCCTGGTGCGGTCAAAAAGATGTTGGCCGAGAAGAAACCCTGCGTAGTCGATTTCCGCGTAGAGCCCGAGGAGAACGTATGGCCGATGGTTCCCGCCGGTAAAAGCCTTAGCGAAATGGACGGGCTTGATATATTGGAAAGATTAATCTGATTTTGGCTTTGAAAGAGGCATTGAATATGAAACATATTATAAGTGCATTAGTGGAAAATAAACCGGGAGTTCTGGCTCATGTAGCGGGGATGTTTGCCGCCCGTGGATTCAATATCGATTCGCTCGTTGTCGGTCGAACGGAGGACCCGGATATGAGCCGAATGACGATTGTTGTTATCGGTGACGACAGGGTCGTTGAGCAGGTTCGCAAACAATTGGCGAAGATTATCCCGGTTGTTAAGGTTCAGGATTTCGTCGGCCAGCCGGTCGTTGCCCGCGATTTAATGCTCATTGTTGTTTCAGCGCCTCCGGATAAGCGGGCTGAAATTCTCTCGTTGATAGAAGTTTTCAGAGCCAAGGTTGTCGATATAGGTCAGAAGTATGTGATGATCGAGGTAAGCGGCCCGGAAGAAAAAATTGAGGCCTTTATCAATGTCTGTAAGCCTTACGGCATTAAGAACGTCGCCAGGACGGGGACTATTGCCATGCCGCGGCAGGCTAAAGCAGAAACACGCGCCGAGAAATATACCGACTGAACCTTACGGCCATTCCCTCGCTGGCTTTTACAGCAACGTAAGTTGTTCTGTGGAACATAAACTTGCCCCGGTAAAAGCAGGGGCGGCAATCTTCTTTTCATTGATACACCAATTATGTGCTGTGGTCTTTGCCGGCAGGTCTTTTGGGGGAAAAAGTACGAAAAAAAAGTAAAAAACAGATTGGTAAACATCTCGAATGTTTAATATAATCCTTTAATTGAAAAGTTAGGCAAGCCTAACTTTTGGATTATTTATGACCGAAGCATTTGAAAAGGGTGTTGTTGTGAACAAGGCAGGTTTTATGTTGATTGTTGCTGTTTGTTTCATTTCAGGCCGAATATGTCCGGCCGGAGATAGTCAGACCGACGAACGGAACAGCGAAAGATTGGCCGACGATTTCTGGAAACTTACAGACCACATCGAAGATAACGGTATTGAAATCTCTTCGGGACTTACCCAAATCTATCAGCGTAATGTTAAGGGAGGTTTTAGTACAAACAATCGAAAAGGTGAATATTCAGGTAGTTTCGACCTTGAAATGCTGTTGGACACGGGCAGGCTGCTCGGTATCGATGGAAGTTTCTTCGTTCACGGCGAAGGCGGCTGGACCGATACCGAAGGTATTGACGCAACGTCCGTCGGCAGCTTCTTAGGGATAAACGCAGATGCAATCGGCAATCGTTCGCTGGATGTCGTGGAGGCGTTTTACGAGGCCTCACTTACGGATAGATTGAGTCTTTTCACGGGAAAAATCGATTTCACCGGCTTTTTCGACTCCAGTGCCTTTGCCAATGACGAGAGAACTCAATTTCTCAACGGCTCACTTGTTAATAATTCAGCGATTCCATTTCCTGACTACAGTCTCGGTGTAATCGTAGATTATGACGTATCGGATAACTGGTATATGATGGCAGGTGTTGCGGATGCACAGGCTGACGGCAGGGAGACCGGTTTTAATACGGCCTTTCATAGTGAGGACTATTTCTTTTATATCTGCGAGACGGGAATTACGCCGCAGCTTGATTCGGCGAACGGCCCGCTTGACGGTGCGTATCGGGCGGGACTTTGGTATGACCCGCAGGATAAAACGCACCTTTCCAGCAGCAGGAATATGCGCGACGATACAGGTTTCTATCTGAGTTTCGACCAGTTGTTATACAGGGAGAATACTAATGCAGGAAACAATCAGGGGCCGGGAATTTTTGGCAGGTACGGCTGGGCGGATAGCAAAATTAACGAGCTTACGAATTTCTGGAGCATCGGCCTGCAGTATCAGGGTCTTTTCGAAGGCAGAGACGAAGATGTATTAGCCGCGGGATTCGCGCATGGGACTTTCAGCGACAGAGCATCTTCATCCTATCCGGAGGATTACGAAAGTGTTCTGGAAGTTTATTACAATTCGAAAGTGACTCCGTGGCTGAATTTGAGTCCGAGTGTTCAGTATATAGCCAATCCGGGTGGGGCCAACGGTATCAGTGATGCAGTGGTAGTTGGTCTTAGGGCACAGATGGATTTTTAACTGTCGAAACTATAGTCGTTAGAATTATGAAAATTCCCGCGGTGTAAGGTATCACTTTCGAGACTTACGAAGGTGTGAACCATCGTACCTTACGTGCTGTTCCTGTTTCTCCTTTGTTTTTGATTATCGAGGATTGAGCCAATCAAAATGACACCCCATTACCCACTGCCTTATGTAACTGTTGTTTCTCTTTTTTATCTCCTCGCGAAAACGAGGTGTAGGATTTTCACCTAACTTGGCAAAGTAGCGATTTACCTCAAGGCACACGTTTCTGGTAGTCTCGTAACTCCACTTTGGATATCCTGCTGTTTTCCGACGTTCTCGTACCTCTCCACGTAATCCCGCCATTTTATTGGTCCTTTATTTTTATTACTCAAACATAATAAAGTATCGTCGTAAGTGAATATGTAGCAATAACCTATCGCAGATCGTCATTCCTGCGTAAGCAGGAATCCATTACCACGATATAATAAATGGATACCCGCTTTTGCGGGTATGACAGTGCGAGTCGATCATTATGATTGTGTATTAATCAATAACTGCCTGGAGGACAGGTTCTTTTGCAATAACTACGCCGTACACAGGTCTCGGGTATGTAGGGGCAACTTCTTCGCCGTTCTCATCGCAAATGACCTGGCCTTTGTCATACGCTAAGAGTACCCGTTCACCAATCTCATAATCTTCTTCTAAGATTTTCTTAAAAGTGTCATCTAAACCATCGATTCTGATTGTATATTTATAGAGTTCCATTTTTTCTCCTTTCATTTTGTTAGAATCAAATGCATGAATAAAATGTGTTCTTTTACAGATTATCTGCAAACTGCTCAAATATCTCTTTTTTGAAAATATCTCCGGAATTCTTTTTTTTAATCTCTATTAACTCACATTTACCGAAAGACTAATTCATCTGTTTATCGGCGGTTAATTTGTGTCATATAATGAGGCTTTTGCTTAGCTGGATATAAAGATTAAAAATACGTAGTTCTACGTACTCTTAAGGGATTAAAGGTCTCCGCCTGCCGCATCTGTGGCTGCGTGTGGCAGCCACTAAGCGAACGTAGTGAGCGAAGTGGATGGCTTTTCTCTTAAATAACACCAATATTTTGTCATTAATTCTATATTTCCTGTAATACTTTTTCCATCCACTTCATTCGTTTCCCCCTTTGGGGCAAGCTCATTCAGTGGCTGCCACCCAATAAAGTCAGGACTAAAGTATAATTAGCCATATTTTTTTATGTATTTTTATATTGCTATAGATATGTATGGTCGATAGAATATAAATATGGTTAAAATCCATTTCGAATGGGATACCGAAAAAGATAAGGCCAATCAAAAGAAGCACGGCGTTGCTTTTGCGATGGCACAATATGCGTTTGCCGATCCGGACCGTGTAATTGCCGAGGATGTGAGCCACAGCTATAAGGAAAAGCGTTATTATTGCTTTGGCAAAGTGGCCGGCGGTATTTTGACTGTCAGATTTACGTATCGCAGGAATATGATTCGGATCATTGGCGCCGGGTACTGGCGAAAGGGAAAGAGTATCTATGAAAAAGAAAATAAAATACACGAATGAGCATTTGGGCGATGTGAAGGTCATTGATGACTTTCTTCCTTCTCCGGGTGAGCTGGTATTTAATGAAGAACAGGTCAAAGTCACAATTGGACTGAGCAGGACCGCCGTTGACTTCTTCAAAAAAGAAGCCAAAAAGCATCATACCCAGTACCAAAAGATGATAAGACGCCTTCTGGATCTGTACGTGGCTCATCAGAAAGGGCGCAAAACCGGCTGATTTCTTTATTCTCGTTTATATAGTATATTGCAGGCAAGACTTCAATTCGCCGGCCGGATGTTTCTGCCTAAAGCACGCCATAGGCGAAGTCGGAATTCCCCTTCGATTTACTCAGTGCAGGCTCTGAACGTAGTCGAACGGGCTAAGGACAGGCGAGAATCGAGTCACGACTCAATATAAGTTTATATAAAGACGGGAGAGTCAGCTTTTTTTGTGGCTTCTTCTTTCACAGCTTCTTGATTGGGTCTGACAGAAATCTCGTTCAAGCAAAAAGGGCATTTCACTTTTTTTACACCATCCTGATACCAGGCCGCCAACGCTGTGCCGCACACCGGACACCGAAGGATAATATGATTGAACATAGCATCCTGCCTTTGGAATTATCTCGTTTAGCTTTTCGACACAATTCTTTTATTAAGCATCGTGCCGAAAATATATAATATTTGTGTGTAGAGTCAATTGTGGTGACTACATATTTTTTAGAAAATTCATAAAATTAGACGTTATAGATGGTAAATATCGAAAAAACTGAAGATTAGAGATAATTTTTCAAATCGTGAAACACGAATCACGAGTCACAAGTTAAGGACAATTTCGGCTGAATACGGGGATTTTGCTTGTATTACGGCCGTTTTTGGGTATAATACCTCGCGAACTATGGATAGTTCGCAGCGAGTAGCGGATAGGGAATGTCAAATCAAAAGCTTGCCCTTGCTGTAAGTCTCTTTATGGACCCCTAAGCGGGGCATCCCTTTCGGGAGAGCGGAGTCGAACGGGTTCAAAGTGTAGAGTTAAAAGTTCAAAGTTCACCCCGTGAGATGGCGGCTTATAGCCTATCTCACGGGATAAATCGAAAATCAAGAGCGACATTAAATCCTAAGCTCTAATTTCTAAGCCCTAAACAATATCGAATGCTCAAAATCCAAAATTCCCAAGATAAAACCGTATCAGGTAGACAATTTATCGCAATACCAACGTATTCGACAGATGTCGAATGTTCTCTAAAAATCGGCCCTTTTTTTGCAAAACAAAGCCAATTTTTAGCCTCGGGCAGCGTCCAGGGTTGGCCGTGGCTATGGTAGCCACGGCTAAAAAATTTGAAAAAACAAACCCAATTTCAAAATAGGCAAATCGAAATAAGTGCATTATTAACAAGGGATTATCGCAGAAATGAGCGATCGGACACTTAGTAGAAACAAACCCAAACAAAGCCAATTTCAGAACAGAAGTCCGATTAATATTTCAGTTGGGCTTAAAAAAAGCCGAAAAAAACGTAAGCCACTATGAACTAAAGGTCTTATGACTTTTACGCAGCAACATAAGTAGGTTTGGGAAACAGTGTTTATTTGAAAGGCGGGCTATAATGCTTTGGTATGTTCTAAATGGACTTTACCTGATTGTATGGTCGGCATTACTGTTGCACTGTTTGGGCCGTCGTGAGTTTTATCCGATAATCGGTCGGAAATGGGGCACGAAGATTTTTTGGCTATTGACCTTCGTTTTCTTCAATCCGTTACTTAGCCTTATATACATAGTCTTCGCAGTTTTGTTTAAACCGCCTAAAATCGATGAGAATCCAAAATCCGTACATTTCGGTTCTGTTATTGCAGTAATATGTGTTGGATTTGTGCTTGTGCTTTTTGAATTGCCCTTTGACGGCTATAAATCTGAACCTGTGGTGATTGTAAGTGATTCTGAAACAGTTGATCAGGACAGTCAGGGGAAGATATTCTTAAGATGCGAGCCGTATCTCGGGACGATAAAAGCCACTAATAAGATTCAGACTTATAGTTCCGTCTCGACCGGAATCAATGCAGGAGTGAGCATACGCAACATTGTGTTTATTAGTTTTAATCCTCATCGTCTGCTCGATCGTGTAGCACGGAAATTTCAGAAGTCTTTAGTCCGGTTACCTTATGTAGAGAAAGTCACATATTATCCGTATGGAACCTGGCCTCAGGAGGGCGGTCTCCTGCCTGATGTTTTTATTACGATTGATATGCCCGAGTTTAATGAGAATAATTTGCTTCATAATCACAAGCTTGATGCGAGAATAGAATTACAGGCCGGCAGTTCAATATTTGGCAGTTCATCTAATTCGTTCGATACCGACAATTGCCCGATAGTACAATTCAATATTGAAAGCGAACTACGACATTCCAGTAAAATGGTGGGAGTGGAAAGTCCAAAGGCCAAATATAGGCTTGAAGCAAATAGTATTTCCGATGAGCTTATAAAATCCGTAAGGAAACAATTTGAGGATTTATTGGACAAGTACGGCGAACTACCTCAACTACCGGCCATGCTTTATGGAACTTACCATGAGGCGCCTGAATTTTCCTTTATTGTAAACGATAATATACGGTGTCGGATATCATGCAGCAGTCTGTTGAAAGATAATGATACAACCTGGCAATTTGCGGATGAACGCCAAACTGATGAGGCGTTAAAGAATTATTATGACCGATTGAAATCTGTTGGCTGGACGGTAGAAGGTCGAGATGATAATTACCTTATAATGCGGAATGGTAGTGAGCGTATTCACTTATATCGCCAGCGGCGCAGTTATGTCGGAACAGGTCAAAACGTCTCCGGTGTTTCAAAAAAGCCGATTTTCAAAGCTCCAATGGTTGCCCGTTATGAATCGTGCTGGGACCGGGAGCGGATACGGAAGGTAATAGATAATCTGCTGGATATCGATGTAGGTATAAAAATTCTGCTGGTCTTTAAGGAACATTTTCAGACACCGGAGCAGTGTGAGCGTTTGTGTTCTTTCATCGAACAAAGTTCCGCCCATATGCTGGATGGTTATCTTGTTCTTACCGAATTCTGGATAAATCGCGGCGAACCTGAAAAAGGCCGTGAGACGCTTATGCTCGCTCGGGCAGTGCAGTATGCGGAAAAGGGTGACAATGTCAAGGCTCAGGAAGTTGAGAATCTGGCGGAAAAGCTTGGTGATGAGAGTTTAGCTGAAGTAGCGGTCACTGAAGAGACTTTTCGTGAAATAGGATTTATAAACGTCGAAGAAATTGATGGCAGGATGACGGCCGAAAGAGAGCTGGATGAGCCCTTATTGTTTTACAAGTTTCTTGAGGATGGGGAACTTCAAACTTTGACATTGCGGGTTATAAATTCGCGGGAACCTTTGCCTTCGACATCCTATCGGTTGCTGACCGTGGAGAAACGTAAAGGAATTTCAAGCTCCAGTGAAAAAGAAGGTACTTTAGGGCCGAACGGTATCTGGATTGCGGAGTCTTATCTCCAAAGTTTGACGGACGAAGGTAAATCTCTGCATTTAAAAATCGAAAGCCTTGAGGATAAAAAATTCCTGTTTACCGTCACAACCGAGGTGCTTTGAAACGATATAATTGTAATATCAAAGCTCTTTGAATGTTTTTGCGTCAAAGATGTGGGGTTTGCATGTTTTACATTCTTTATTTTTTTGGATTAAACGGGATGCTTCTGTGGCACTGGGGTAAAATCCGTTACAGCTAATTTCGAGTTTTCCGGCCCCTTGTAAATTCAGAGAAAATACATCCGTGAACAATGTTGCTGTGCCTGTAGTTGCTGCCGGTGGCGTTATCTGCAGTTCGAGTTCATAACCATTGCGAATTTTTTTTTGGCTGATGACTTTTACATTACCGTTTTGTGATGATGTCGATCCAATCTCGAAATCTTCATCGTAATTGCTGATTACATGAACCTTTTTTGTTATGGATTGTTGAGGATTTATCTGGTGAATTGTTATTGATCTTGGGCTGGTTGCGAATCTCGGCGGTGCATCGAAGGTCCCGCTGACCGTCCTTGTTTCAGGGTGAGACAAGCCGATCTCGAAACGCCCTGTTGAGATTTGTGCAAGCTTTTGAGTATCCACTTTCGGCTGAAGAACAAACTGTCTGGCCGTGACTGATGGATTAAAATCGACGCTTATGCAATTATTGGTTGATTTGAAACTCTCTATTGAAAACGGCTGGTTGTCGAGGCTTTTAATTGTTATCGTTGGGCAATCGGCGTTCGGTCTCATTATTAGAAGTTTCAGGGCCTTCGGCTCGTAATCAACCTTTGCTATAATGTTAGCCTTGATAGCCAGTTCAATTTCGGGATTTGTTTCGTCGTTGCTGTATATATAAAGTGGTTTAATAGTGCCGCCGAGTTGTGTGTCCGAATAGAATCCAACTTTTAATGATCCTTTTTCCCCGGGGGTGTATTCTTTCTTTTCTAATACGAATGGTGTGCAGCCGCAGGTTTGTTCGACCTCAAATATTTCAAGAACATCGTTCCCTGTGTTTGTAAAATTAAATTCACAGATATGAGTTGTTGCAGGGCTGATGTTACCGAAGTTGTGAACCGATTTGTTAAAGGTAATTTTCGGTGTCCCCTTGGTAACGGGCTTAACAGATGTAGGTTGAGATATCGGCCTGGTTTGCCAGGACATCTCGTTGAACCAGTCAGGCTGCTTTTGTTGTGATGTAAGCTGTTCTTCGCAGCCAGACTGCAGCAGTAATAAAGATATGGCAATAAGAGTGAACAGTATCGATTTGTTCGGCTTCATATTCTTGCTTCCTATATAATTTTATGCGACGGAATTTTCAGCCAGTAAATAGGGATATTTCAATTGGCGAATAGGACACCTTGAAACGACGACTTTTCAGATGACCCCCTTCCAGTTATATCGCCGAGTTTTATTATGAATATTTTACAATAAACAGGTGAAAAAGTCAAATCTTTTTTATGAACGAACAAGGGGTCCCATATTTGGATAAATACCGGACCTTTTTGTTTATTTTGCCGGTATTCGGCAAATATGGCCCTTTGTGATAAAATTGAGCTAATAGTCCGAATATTTTAGTTGTTTATTCTTGACGTAAAGACTTTTAATTGATAATTGATATTTCATAATTGGTTATTGACCATAAAGACTGGTTTTGGATCGAAAGGAGGCCATTATGGCAAAGAGGTTTTGTATAGTAATATTCGTAGTTTCATTATTAGTCTTAGCCGGTTGCAGTCAGCCCAATAGCGGAGTAAGTCGGAGATTACCGACCCGAAACAGCCCGACGCTTGGCACGGGTAGCCTGGTTAAGTTAACCGACGCCGGTGAAATCGATATTGTAGAACAGATAGCAGCGAATCGGCAGGCCTATAGGGAAGGGCTTGAGAGGCTGGTAAAGTTTTATACAAGGACCGGTGACAATGAAAAGCTGGACTGGGCGAACAAAGAATTAAAAGCCCTGAATGTCATGCCTCAATATAAGTACATTGTTCCTGTTGTGGCCTCGAAAACTTATAGAGCAACCACTTCTATTCCGGATGCGGACCTTATTTATGAAGATGCCCTGCTGCAGAAGAATCGGGCAGAGAAATATAGTCTGGCTCTTGTTGATAAAGATTTATATCGAATGGCCCTTAGGAAATTCGAGGATCTCATCACGAAGTACCCAAGCAGTGATAAAATTGACGACTCGGCATACCAGGCCGGCGAAATTTCCGAATATTTCAAGGATTACTCGATAGCGCTTGATTATTATCAACTGGCTTATACATGGGATCCTGATACACCTCATCCGGCCAGATTCAGGGCGGCACGTATTTTGGATAAGCAGATGCAGCGCAATGCAGAAGCGCTGGCGCTGTATATCAAAGCCGTTGAAATAGAAGGAAGATATGGTAAAAACAGAGAGTGGAAGGACGTTGCGGAAGAGCGGATAAGAGACTTGCAAAAGTCCGGCCAGGGACAGCCTTGACATAAGTTTGGTGTAATGTGTTTTGTGAGTGAAATTAATTTGCGGGCCTGGATATATGACAGGCCCGTTTTTTTATAAATCCGTTCATTAATATTCCATTTCTTAAAACCGTGCTTTAAAAAAATGTTATCCGAATTCGAGAATAAGATAGCAAATTTTATAAGAGAAAATCAACTTTTTGAAAATTCATCCAAAGTGTTGCTGGCTGTTTCGGGCGGTGCTGATTCGATGGCACTTCTGCATGTAATGCAGTCTCTTAAAATCCATAATTATTTGAGAGTCGATCTGCATTGTGTTCATATCAATCATCTGTTGAGGGCTAAGCAGGCCGAATCCGACGAAGATTTTGTAGTTTCACAGGCGGGCCGGTTAAAATTGGCGGTTACAACTGAACGAATTAACGTGCGCGATTTTGCCCGAAGGAATAAGCTATCGATTGAGACCGCGGCCAGGAAGCTGCGAATGAAATGTCTGCTCGATATCGCCGGAGCCAATGGCTGTAGTCATATAGCAATTGGGCACCAAAAGAACGATAACGCCGAGACCATTCTGCATCGGATGCTTCGCGGGACGGGTTTTCGTGGTCTTGCGGGGATTTGGCCGGCACGAAAATTTGACGAAAAAGTCTGGTTTGTCAGGCCTTTGTTGTGTGTCACGCGCAGTGAAATTATTAACTATCTGAATGAAAAGAAATTGAGATGGTGTGAAGACCGAACCAATACCGATTGTATATATACACGAAACTATATCCGGCATAAGTTACTTCCTGCTATGCAGAAAGACAATGCCGGCTCGCTTGTGGAGCAGTTGTTCGGATTATCTGAATCGGCCCGAACGTTCTATAAAATTATATGTAAATATGCGGGTGACATCCGGTCGAATGTGGCTGATTACACGGGTGAAAAAGTCATTATAAACCTTAAGTTGTTTTCGATTCAGCCGAAACCTGTCAAGATCGAATTGATTCGGCAATCTCTGGCGGACATCGGCTGTGGAGAGAGAGGCTTAACACGGCAACACTATCTGAGAATATTACAATTAACGACACAAAGCGTTACAGGCAGAACGATAGAATTACCGGGCGGATTTGTGGTTCGGCGGGAATATGGAGATTTGATTTTTACTAAATCCCGGGAAAGTGTTTGTAGCGAACAAGTTGATAAAAGTGTCGAACTTCAAATTCCGGGTAAGACGCAATACGGTCAATATCTTATCGAGGCGAAAATATTAAAAGCGGACGAGTACAAATATTTAGCCCCGCAATTCATTGCGGGGTCGGCTATGCGTTTTACAGAGTGTTTTGACCTGGATAAGATTAAACTGCCGTTGGTTGTTCGTTTCAAGCAATCCGGTGACAGGTTTGTCCCGTTGGGACAGAAGGTCGAGAAAAAACTCAGCAAATTCCTTACGGATCAGCGAATTCCTTATAATGCACGGAAAAATGTTCTCATTGTTACCGACAGCGAGAAGATAATATGGCTTTGGCCTGTCCGTATGAGCGAACAAGCAAAGCTTACCGATGGAACCGGGAAAATCCTTCAACTTAAAATAACTGAAAAAAACGGGTAAATTGTATTATAATCTGGAAAACGGATTTTACAGGTTTTGAGATTGATACAATTTATGATTCAGGAAGAAAGAATCAAAACTCTTAATGACAAAAGCCCCAGGGATGGCAAGTACGTGCTTTACTGGATGCAGGCCGCCCAGCGGGTCGAATACAATCATGCCCTTGAATATTCCATCCGAAAAGCCAACGAACTGAAAAAGCCCGTTCTGGTATTCTTTGGCATAACCGAAGATTGGCCGGATGCAAATCAGCGGCATTATTATTTCATGCTCGAAGGGCTGAAAAAAGTTAGCAAAGCACTGTATGATAAAGGTATTCGGATGGTCATCCGGCGGCAATCTCCTGATGATGGAGCAGTGGAACTGGCGAAGGCGGCGGCTTTGGTTGTTGTTGATGTGGGGCAGTTACGCATTCAGAAAAAGTGGCGACAAAATGCGGCTCGAAAAATAGAATGTCCCCTTTATGAAGTGGAAACCAACTTAATAGTTCCTGTTGAAGTGGCCGGCGATAAGGAGAATTTTTCAGCGGGTACTTTTCGCCCGCGAATAAACAGGCAGCTTGATAAATACCTCGTGCCTTTGAAACATACAAAACCCCAAGTCGATTCGCTCGGTTTAAAATTCAAAAGCTTCGATATCGAAAATATCTATAAGGCTGTCTCGAAACTCGATATCGACCACAGCGTCGATAAAGTGACATATTTCGAAGGCGGTACAGGCCTGGCAAAACGGCGACTGCGTGACTTTTTGAAAAACAAGCTGGATAAGTTCGACCGGCTTCGCAACGATCCGTGCGCTGATTGTATTTCAGATATGAGTCCGTACCTGCACTTCGGGCAAATCTCGCCTTTATATATCGCCCTTGAGGTCAGAAAAACTTCCGGCAAAGGCAAAACTTCATATCTTGAGGAACTGATTGTCAGAAGGGAACTAAGTCATAATTTTGTATATTATAATAACAGGTACGATACGTTTGCCTGTCTTCCGGCGTGGGCAGCAAGGACATTGAATTTTCATCGAGCAGATAAACGTGAATATGTGTATTCGCTCAAAGATTTTGAGCGAGCCAAAACACACGATCCGTACTGGAACGCCGCCCAGAAGGAAATGGTTCTGACCGGCAAGATGCACGGCTATATGAGAATGTACTGGGGCAAAAAAATCCTGGAATGGAGTGTAAATCCTCAGACGGCATATAAGATTGCTATATATCTTAACAACAAATACGAGCTTGACGGCAGGGACCCGAACGGCTTTGCCGGTGTGGCGTGGTGTTTCGGCAAACACGACAGGGCATGGTCGGAGAGGCCGGTCTTTGGTAAGATTCGTTATATGAACGCCAATGGGCTTAAAAGAAAGTTCGATCCCGATGCTTATGTGAAAAAAATCCAGGCACTCGAAGGAGCGTAAATCAAAACATGAAGCAAGTTGTGATAACAGGAGCAACCGGCTTTATCGGCAGGGCCTTGTGTAAAGACCTTTGTAAGGATTACAAAGTAATCGCGCTTTCGCGCGATATTCGCAGGGCCTCGAAGTCAATAGGCGGATTTGCCGAGATCTTCGAATGGGACGGCAGAACAACCGGGACATGGATTCACCAGGCCGAAGGTGCTTATGCAATCATTAATCTGGCAGGTGAGAACGTCGCATCGGGAAGATGGATCCAGTCCAAAAAGGCCGGAATTCTTCACAGCAGGCTCGATGCCACCAGGGCGATTATTTCAGCGATAAAGCAGGTCAATAATAAACCTTCTGTTATAATCCAGTCTTCCGCCATCGGCTATTACGGTTCCTGTGGTGCTCAGCAGCTATACGAGCAGTCGCCGCCCGGCAAAGGATTTCTCGCCGATGTCTGCAGGAAAGTTGAATTCTGTGCCGAGCAAATCGGGAACCTCGGAGTCAGGCTGGTCGTAATTCGGACGGGTGTCGTAATTGGCCCGGACGGCGGGGCGCTGCCGAGACTTAATAAACCTTTTAAGTTTTATCTCGGCGGTCATCCCGGTTCCGGAAAACAATGGTTCTCCTGGATTTCCATGGAAGACCAGGTTGCTGCTATAAGATTTTTACTTGAAAATGACAGTCAGCAGGGCGTTTTTAATCTGACGGCCCCGGAGCCGGTGACTATGAAAATTTTTTGTAAAACTTTGGGCAGGGTCTTGCATCGACCTTCCTGGCTGTTTATGCCGGGTTTCATCCTGCGGAAGGCTCTCGGCGAAATGGCCGATGAAATGCTTCTGTCCGGGCAAAGAGTTTTACCGGATAAATTGCTGGATGCCGGATTCCGGTTCAAACATGAGCAGGTTAAAGATGCTTTAATTGCGGTATTAAATTCAGGGAGATAATTATGAGTTTATCTGAGTATTTCCAATCCACCGAAGGAATCGGAATTCTGGCTACGTGTGATTCTGATGGTAATGTTGACCTGGCTATTTATTCCAGGCCTTATGTAATCGACGAGAACAAGATTGCTTTTAGTATGCTTGATCGGACGAGTTTCTCGAATATCGAGTCTAATCCGAAGGCGGCATATATGTATATCGAGCAGGGCGAAGGATATAACGGCAAAAGATTATATCTGACAAAAACGGGTGAGGAAGCAAACCAACAGCGAATAGAGGAAATTAAATCTCAAAGACCGAGAAAACATCCAGACACCGCCGATGTAGCCAGGCATTTTGTATATTTCGAAATAGATAAGATTAGGCCGCTCGTCGGATAATCTTGAGGATGGTTTTTCCATTCAGTGACAAGTTGTAATTGCGATTATTACTAGAATATAATATCATTCTTCTTTTATGATAAATAAATTTTTCTCAGATTGAACTTCGGAGATTCGAAGATGTATATTATACCTGCAATAGATTTGATAGAGGGACAATGTGTCAGGTTAATCCAGGGCCAATATGACCGCCGGATAAATTACGAAAGCAACCCGGTCAAACAGGCCGAGGCCTTTATCGCCGATGGGGCGAAATGGCTGCATATCGTCGATTTGGAGGGCGCCAAGGCCGGCAAACCAGTTAATACCAAGTCTATATCCACTATAGCGAAATTGGGTAAATTAAAAATCGAGGTCGGCGGCGGCCTGCGTGACGAAAGCTCCATACAGCAGTTATTCGATATCGGAGTCGAGAGGGCAATAATCGGCACTAAAGCGGTCAGCGATTTCGAATGGTTTAGTCAAATGGCGGAGAAGTTCAACGGCAAAATCGTGCTCGGACTCGATTCACGAGGCTCGCGGGTTTCTACCGAAGGCTGGACACAGGATAGTCCGGAATCTCTAATAGAATTTGCAGTCAAAGCTGCAAAATTACCTTTAGCGGCGATAATTTATACCGATATCACCAAAGACGGCATGATGACAGGCCCGAATTTCGAAAGGACCAGGGCACTTGTAGAAGCGGTGCAATTGCCTGTGATTGCTTCGGGAGGTGTCAGCAGCATCGACGATATAAAAAAGGTAGCCGAATTGGGCGCCGCTGCGGCGATTGTCGGCCGAAGTCTTTACGAAGGCACTCTGACACTTACCGATGCCATAATAGCAGCAAAAGCATAAAACCATTTCTCGTATTCACTTTTATAAAGAACTTATGCCAATTTGAGCTCGAACCAAATTGGGTTTGTTTTCAATTTTTTCTATTGTCTTCTGTCTCCTGTGTTCTGTCTTCTGCTGTTAAGGATTGGCTTTGTTTGGGTTTGTTTTTACTAAATGTCCAATCGCTCATTTATGCGATAATTCCTTGTTTATAATGCACTTATTTCGATTTGACTTTTTTGAAATTGGGTTTGTTTTTCATTTTTAATTCTAACTTTCCCGTAAGGGATCCTGTGGACTGCCATCTGCCTTCAGTTTTCCGTCTTCCGTCTTAATATTGGCTTTGTTTTTTCAAATTACTTCCATACCTCGAAAAAGCAGTTTTTCTGTAGTTTTGCCCCCAACTTTGAACTTTACACTTTATACTTTGAACTTTTACGTTTTGAACATTTGGGATTTTGAACATTTGATATTGTTTAGTATTTCGGGATTAGAAATTAGAATTTACTTTCGATTTGTCTTATTCCCTCTGCCATTTTGTGCCATTCCATCGGCCAACTTATATAATACCACTGCCCGGCCGCCATACAAGGAGATTCCCCATTTTTCAGCGATAAATGACGTTTACTTTTGACTCATCGTTCTGCGGACAGCGTTCATAGTTCGGTGTTCATGGTTCGTGGTTCGTCCATCCTCCCTCTTCTTTCGTTCATCGTGCCGTGGATAGCATATAGGGAAAGAAATTACCAGTCGTTGCGGGGCCTGCAAGGCCGTGGCCCCTAAGGGGTGCCTTACGGTACAATCTTCGATTAATGAAACAAAAAAAGGACATTTTTTGTCCTTTTTTGCGGTTTTTGCACTTTTTTTGCCTTTTTTAATCAATTTTCGACCCTTTACAAACGCCATTTGATTAGTGACGAGTTTTTAGTTTTGAGTTAGTCGGTAGTGGTTTGTCGTTAATAGCTTTTATAAAAGCTGCGCGCTGAACGCTAAAACGGCTTGCTGCTTCGCCGAGGAAGTTTATTATCTCAATCAACAACTTCGAGCGAGAAACAGAGGGCAGAAATACAGATGCGAGTTTTTCAATATGAAAAATAGGTTTGACTGTCCCTATTTTTCCGAAAGGAACGAATTATGAAAAAGACATTGTCTGTTGTTTTATGTTTTACGATATTACTCGCTGGCTGTGGTGGCCATTCAGCTAATCCAGTTGATCGTTATATGCCTGGCGATGAAAGAAAGTCCTGCAATGCTTTACATGCCGAAATGTCACAACTCGATAGTGAAATTGCAATAAAGAGAAATGAAAAGGACAAGAGAGATACTATGAATATTATCTGCTTTGTTACAGGGCTTTTTATTATTGTGCCATTCTTTTTCATGGATGTTAAAGGCTCTTATGAAGTCGAAATTCAGGCTGTGCAAGCAAGGAAAAAGGCATTATTGATAATTTTTAATGAAAAAAATTGTGATTTGGTAACAGGTGCTGCAATCGAAACAAATACAGAAGGCAAACAACTAAAAATTGAAGGCTATCAAACCAAGACAGATACAAAAACAGGCAAGGTTATAACCTATCCTGTCTATGAAGATGAACAGAAATAATTAATTAGTCGTTCCACTAAACGTTATTAAAGATTTGCTGCTTCGCCGATGAAGTTTATAATCTCAAGTAGCGACTTCGAGCGAGTTAAAGAAGGCAGAAATAATGATGCGAGTTTTCCAATAAGAAAAATTGACTGTCCCTATTTTTCATGGAGAGCGGAAAATGAAGAACATATTGTTTTTATTAACATTTTGTCTTTTTTTGTCAGGATGTTCAAATCCCTATACTCAATTTTATGCTGACTATACAGGTGGAATTAACGTTCTTAATCTAAAAGGCTCAAATTCTACCCTAAGCACAAGTAAGCCAAGATTTATTAAAGGTTCGGACGTAGAACAAGATGGACAAAACATGTTGGAAAATGGTTATATTCTTCTTGGAGTTTCAAACTTCAACGCAGCAGAAATAAACCAGAGAAAAGCTATTGAACAAGCCAAGAAAATACATGCAGACACTGTCATAGTGTACTATCAATATACTAATACTCTATCGGGAAGTATGCCAATAACCTCACCTGCCACTCAAACAACATATCACTCTGGTAGTATTTATGGTTCGAGCGGTGGATTTGCATCTTTTTCAGGTAACTCAACAACTTATGGCACTCAAACAACCTATCTACCCTATCATATACGAAGGTATGATTATCTTGCTACTTATTGGCTTAAAGCAAAATCTCCACGTTTGGGTATTCATTTTAATGACCTTACCCCTGAACTCCGTGGGAAAATAGAATCAAACAAGGGTATTTATGTAATCGTTGTAGTTAAAAATTCACCAGCTTTTAATGCCGACCTTTTAACCGGTGATATTATCAAAAAGTTCAACGATGTAGAAATAATTGACAAGAATCATTTCACTAAGTTGCTTAGTGAGTATAAAGAATCAAATGTTCAGCTTGAAATATTCAGGGAAGGAAAAACACTTATCAAAGACATAATACTTTCTGATTCATCAAATGGTTTTCAGGCAACAATTGATACAAAAACAGGCAAGGTTATAACCTATCCTGTCTATGAAGATGAACAGAAATAATTAATTAGTCGTTCCACTAAACGTTATTAAAGATTTGCTGCTTCGCCGATGAAGTTTATAATCTCAAGTAGCGACTTCGAGCGAGTTAAAGAAGGCAGAAATAATGATTCGAGTTTTCCAATAAGAAAAATTGACTGTCCCTAATTTTTATGAGCAGTCAGGGCGGAAGGATATTAAAAACTTAAGGAAACTAAGGCCTCCAGAAACTTGGGATGAAGTAGAACAGATGATTCAGACCAATCAACCAGATAAATAAGATATGGGAATTTGAGACTGAGATAGGGCATTGAAGTTCATTACATTTTTCGTGGTTTTGTTAAGTAGCTGATATATAGATACCTAATAAGTAAGCACGCAATTTTGTATTTGGCAAATCTAAATATTTCATCGGGTTTGTATGTGAAGGACTTGGGATCTAAAAAAATCTGCAAGGCCTTTAAACCCATATGCCTTAGCACATGCGCTGAAAATCGTTTTCTCTTCTGGGGTTAGACGAATATTAACCTGTTCGGTTCGTTTGCCCTCTTTTGTGGGAGAAGGTACAGATTGTCCACGTTCTAAAAGATGCGCAACAGCCGCCACAAGTGCTTCTTTTGTTTTTTGCACACATTCATCAGGGGTTTTCCCATCCGCAAATACATAGGGCATTTCAAGGCCCCTGCCATAATATTCATTATCTTCAAAAGCTAAAATAATCTCATATTTTTCGGCTATTGTTTTTGCGGTTGCCAAAATATTATCCTCAAATGGTTTCTTCAATTTTTTCGATTTGCTTAACATAATACCTCTTCACCTTTCCTTTTTCGACGGGAATACTTATTGTCGGAAAACCTGACTGAGTAAAAATATGGTGAGAACCATGTATTCTCGACAGTTCGTATCCTTTTGATGTAAGGAGTTTTTTTACGTCATTCAGTTTATATTCACTTGGCTCATTCGACACATATAAAGTATAGCTTAGGCTATACTGTTTCGTCAAGAAAAAAGATGAAGTTTTAGTAAAAAATTAGAAAAAGTATAAATGGGTAAAAATCCAAGTAAAAAACTCGGTTTTTTGTGCGTTTTTATCGGATCAATGTTTCTTTTTGGGTTTTTTCTTGGATTTCTGCTTTTTAGGTCAACGGGCATTAAATCCTCTATGCAGCTCCCGGCCCTTAACACTTAGCCAGACACTTTTCAACCTCCGTTAGATGCTTGTCTAAATCTTCGTTTTCTTTGTGTCGGATAATCAAGTCGATAATATCTTTGGCGGTCAACCGTTTTAACCTGTCGTCCTTATGGTCTAAAAAGGCTGTCATTCTGAGTGAAACGAAGAATCTGGGTATCGATAGCCAGATGCTTCGCCAGAGGCTCAGCATGACAAACCATCATACTAAGCGTTACAGATACTATATTTTATTTATTCGGGTGGTTCGAATTTATAGCCGATTTCTCTTATCGTGTGAATGAAAGTCGGGTCGTGCGGGTCCGGCTCGATTTTATTCCTTAAAGTTGTGATGAAACGATCGATGCTGCGAGACCCGACATAGCAATCATAACCCCAAACCGCGTTTAAGATTTCGTCACGAGTAAGCGCCCGTCCCTGCCTTTTTAGAAAATACTCGAGCAGCCGGAATTCTTTGGGTGAGAGTTTTATTTCATTTCCCTGCTGCGTCAGTTTTCTTGAGGGGATATCGAGCTGAAAATCGCCGAATTCGTAGATATCCTGTTCGGTTTGTTTGCTACGTCTGAGGAATGCCGCCGCCCGGGCGAGTAATTCCTTTATACTGAACGGCTTGGTGACATAATCATCGGCCCCGAGATTTAATCCCAATACAATGTCCGATTCCTCTCCTTTGGCCGTGAGCATGATTATGGGCATTGTGAGGTTTTCTTTGCGGATCAATCTGCATACTTCATAGCCGTTTATTTTCGGCAGCATTATATCGAGGAGTATCAGGTCAGGTTTCTCGTTAAGAGCCAGGTTCAAACCGTTCTCGCCGTCGGCCGCAGTTAAGACGCGATAATCTTTGAATTCAAAGTTATCTTTGAGGCCCCGCAGCATCGTGGCATCGTCTTCAACTATCAAAATTGTTTCCATTTGCTTCAGTCAATTCAAATTTATAACCAATCATTTTTATAGTGTGAATAAACTTCGGATTATCAGGGTCGGTTTCGACCTTTTTCCTTAAAGTGTTTACTGTATTGTCGATGTCACGTAAGGTAATAAAGCGAGAATAACCCCAAACGTTGTTGCGGATTTCGTCACAGGTTAAAGCGCATCCGGCCTTTTTCAGGAAAAAATGCAACATCTTATGCTCTCCGGGTGTTAGCTTTACCGGCTTGCCTTTACGCGTTAGTGTGCCTTTGTCTGCGTCAAACTGAAAATCGCCGAATTTAAATACTGTAGTTTCGTCTTTTTTTCTTCGCCTCATAAAAGCTTCAGCTCTTGCTAAAAGCTCTTTTATGCTAAAGGGTTTGGTAACGTAATCATCGGCACCGAGATTAAGCCCGAGTACAATATCTGATTCCTGGTCCTTTGCTGTAAGCATAATTATCGGCATATCAAGATTCTTTTTACGGATGTGGCTGCATACTTCATAGCCGTTGATTTTGGGCAGCATAATATCGAGTATAATCATATCGGGTTGTTCGGCCAGTGCTGCATTAAGGCCCTGTTCTCCGTCCGAAGCAGTCCTTACATGATAACCCTTTATTTCGAAATTATCCTTCAAGGCTCTCGACATCGTCGGATTGTCTTCAATTATCAGTACAGTTTCCATACATACATCCCGTAAAATAATATGAAAATCTTAAAAGAGCATTGTTCATTAAATTATACCGAATTTAAGCAGATTGTGAATTTACTTCCTTCGCCGGGCTTGCTTTCCACGGATATTGAGCCTTTGTGGGCATCTACGATAAATTTTGCTATACTAAGGCCCAGGCCGCACCCTTCGGCACGTCGAGACAGGCTTCGGTCAATCTGGTAAAATCTGTTGAATATTTTTTTAGTTGCCCGGTATGGCATCCCGGTCCCGTTGTCTGAAACCTGGAAGCAAACCTTTTCGTTTTCGCTATAAACCTTTAATTCGATCTTCTTGTCGTCATAAGAATATTTATACGAATTATCCAGCAGGTTGACAAGCACTGTTACCATAGCATCGCGATCCGCCATTACAGGCGGCAGATTCTCACCGATATTTATTTCGAACTTACATCGCACGTCGGCGAATTTTGTTTTGACCGCCTCGGCCGACGCTCTGGCGATTGCCGCCGGATTCGACTGAACTATCTCGAATGCCTGCTTGTTTCGCTCCATCCTTGAGAAGGTCAGGAAATTGTCAATCAGTCTGCTGAGTCTCTTGTTTTCCTTACTCGTTAGCTCAAGATATTCCCGAACCTGCTGCTGGTCTTTGTAGTTTCCTTCCAGCAGGGTATCTACCAGCACGCGCATCGAGGCTAAAGGTGTTTTCAATTCGTGCGATACCGTTGCTATAAAATCATTTTTAAGCTTGTTTATTTTTATCTGTTTGTTAACAGCCTGCCCGGCCAAACCGCCTGCGGCAAGAATGAGCGCGATAACGAGTACGCCCGTCCAGGTATAAACCGCAATTTGTTTTCTCTCTGCTTTATCAAAGACGTCCCAGCCCTTGAAATACAACTCAACCCTCCAGCCGGGGAAATGTTTTCCGACCGAAGTATCGACGAACGGTTTACCGGGAGGCTTTTTAGTTCCTGTAACGAAACGTCCCGTATCGTCGAGTATTTGATAGACTACGTCGGAATCCTTGAAATTCATCTTATAATCCATCAGAGACGATGCGATACTTTCTGTAGATAACAGAGCCAGCAGATTACCGCCTTTTATTTTATGATATAGCCCGTAAAAAGTATCTTTACCCGCCTGTAACAGTTGGAGTCTGTCTGTTTGCCGGCTTGGCAGGGCGGTTGATACCGGATAATATTCGGAATAACGGATAGAATTTTCTTCGGCGGCTATCAGTTTGCGCATATGCTCGGAGCTTGCGGTAAAGTCATCTCTGAGAAATGAAGTCCTATTACCTATTTCAAAGGCTTTCTGAGCAAGAAAAAGATTATGGTCGGTTGGCAACGAAAAACCCGCCTGATTGGTGGTAAAAACCATTGCGATTAGCTTACTAAAAGTTTCTTTATACAAATCATCATATTTTGTATTTGCTTTCATGAAATTCATCATCAGCAACCGTGCGTCTCCAATGAGGACCAGCAGGGATACATCGGCGGTTTCTTCCAAAGGACTAAAGGCGACCTGCTTGCAGGTTTCGATAGCTTCGTCGATCTTATCGAGCTTTGACAGGCATCTGCTTTTACCGATAAGTGCAGCCAGATAAATATAATCGGGGCTGAATGTTGTCTTTTGCCCGTAAATTCTTTCTCCGATGCGGGTGGCAAGTTGCATCAGGTCTGCACCTCGCCGGGCATTTTGCTCGTAAAGAATTGCGGCCAGCAAAAAGTCTCTTTGTATAAATTCCATCTCCCATGCTTCGCTGAATATCTTGGACGGTTCGATTGTGTTATCCTGGTCGGTTGACAACAAAGGATAGATGCGTTTGCCTGTCGTATCAAAAATAATCAGACCGTCGCAGCAGTTTTTATCAACGGTGGCGGTAAGCTTTTTATAAGGATCGGTCGTGGATATTTCTGTGTCCAAAGACCTGCAGTTTTCAGACCATCTCTTATCGGTCTCCTGGACGGTGTCGGTAAGTTTGTCCTGGTACAATGTCACGAGTTTTTGCCGGACAACGAGGCGTTCATTTTTCACCGCCTGGCTCATAAACCAAAGTAAGCACACGGTAGGCAGTATTACCGCCACTGCAAGCAGTAATACCACCCACCTCATTCGATCATAACCTGCATCGGTTTTTCCTTTGATCTTCATGTGCCGTTAAATCAATTTAATAAAGTGCCTTAATTTCATCTTCTGGCAGGGCATAGCTATAAATTCGAACGTCATCAATTGTGCCCGCGAAAAAGCTCTCATCACTTGCATGCCTGCCGAATTTTAAAGTTTCAATTTCAGAGTCGGCCTTTCCGGATAGGTCAGAATTGGTTGTGATTAATACGCCATCTTTGTATGCTTTGAGATTCTCGCCGTCGTAAGTTGCAGCGAGATGGTACCATGTATTGGCCCGTAATTCGCCAAAGCTCGCATTGTACCACGTTCCATCTGTGCAGATACCCGCCGCTCCACGGAAGCCGTCATCCACGTGGTTCCAGTTGATTTGATAATTCTTCTCCCGGCTTATAGGCCCGCTCGGCATTTCAGACGAAGGTGCTTCGGGGCTCTTTGCCCAGACAGCGATGGTCCATGTGGACATATCTGCTGTGTTGTCAGTGTTGACGTAGTCGTCTATGCCGTCGAATTCCAGAGCACCGTTAATTTTTCCGCCGGATGGTTGCCATTTCGGATTACCAACCAGCCGACCGGTTTGATTGTTATCGGATGAATCGGCGGCATTGTTTCCCTGTGTTTCGTCCAGTTTCCACCAGCCGACAAGACCGGCTAACTCGGCGGTACCAAAGACTTTTGGATTCTGCCAGGCATCGTCTTGCGTGTCGGACCATGTCAGCTTGGTATCACGTTCTCCGCCATCGTCGTCATCGTTGACATGAACATCAAGGCCTATCTTAGCACCGGGGAAAGGCTCTGTTCCAAGGGTTGACCATGGAAATTTTATTTCCAGTCGATAACCGTCGTCGGATGTTACTAACGCATATTTTATGTCGTCTTTTTGGTATAGTTGTCCCCGCGCTTCCATGTTAGGAGTGGTTCTATCCCAGTTAAAATCGTATGTGTAATCTTTATCGCCGTACTCACTTTTTCTGGAATTGTCGGCATCGATGAAAAGTTCAATGTTGTCATCATAATAGAATTCCATTGAATCATTTTTCAATTCGTCGTCGGTAACATCTACCAGCAGATAGAGATTTTCCTGGTCCCACATGACTTTGTAATAAGCGGAGCAATCTTCGTCCGATGATATAGGTGAATATATCACGTTCTCGAGTTTATACTTCGGTGCATCGGACCAGATATCTTCTTCTATTCCGTCGATTACGGGACTCTGGTCGGCTTTATTAACTGTTGCTGTTTTTGTTCCTTGTTTTTCATCCCATTGTTGTCTTTGGGCGGATTCGAGAATCTGTACCAGTTGCATTAATGGCACGAATAAATCATTAGCAGGTGGAATTCCACTGATGTCGGCTCTGATGTTCAAATTATTTGGTTTTTCATCTGTATGTAACTGGAAAAAGGTTTTATCACAGCTTGTTGCCAACTGAGTAAAGATTTCTTTAAGGTTATTTTCCTCCGTCATCGGCCCCATATTGGATTCGGTAATCTTTATGATGCCGCCGACGTTAATCAAAACTAATTTACTTGTATATGGAGATATTTTACTAAGTTGTTCCTGCAACGGCCCGGCGGTTAGGACTGATTGACGATTTTTCAACGCTGAAGTTGAATCTTTAATCACGTCCGGATTTAACGAAATAATGTTTATTTTCTTGCTCTGGTCCATATAGCAGAAAAGCTTCTGACCGTCAACGAGTTCTATTTGATATTCGCCGGTAGTTTGTTCATTTGATTGTTCTGTAGCATTGTCTGCCAAAAGATTCGACGAAGACAATATTTGGAGCAGTATCTGGCGTGTTTGCTGGGGATTATGGCTTGTTATTGCAAGACCGATTGAAGATGCCGCCGGAGGCACCTGCGTGTTGGCTGGATTTGGAGAATCGCTTACCGGCGTGATGAAAAGGCTTACCTGTTCGATATTGGCAAATATCTCTCTGGCGATGTCAAGTCCTGTCTCGCTTTGAATCTTTTGGTTTATAGCCTGCGCTTGGGGACTATCTGCCTCTCCTAAGGCGAAACTGATTAATCCGATTGCGCTGGAAGGGACGGCTTCGAAACTGGACTTTTTTAGATTCGGCGTACGAATCATATTATATGCGAGGCTTTGTTGGCCGTCCTTGAATGATACGTTTGTTTCAACTGCGATACCGGTTTCCTGGAGGGAGACAAAAGAAATAATATCATCGATACTTGAAAAATTGGCTATACCGTCGGCAAGATGTATCTGTTCCGGCATTTCGCCCTCTGGAAACACCTTTTTTATTTTCGCAAAGAAGTTGTCAGCATCCACCCAGACAGTCAACAGATTTTCCTGGCGTGCCTTTTTGGAGATTTTTGTAAATGATTTGTTACTTGATGCCAGTGAAGGCTCGTTTATGAGGCCTTTGTATTGTTTGACAGACCATGCTAATTGTCCTGCTTTGTATGCCTTTGGGGTAGCGAGGATTACTACGATGTCGTCATAAACAGCGCAACCACCCTCGGGAAGCGATAAGGTTTGCATACCTTCGATAGATTCCGTGGGTTTTCCCGCCATACCGAGTGCCATCTGGAGCAAGCCCTTTAGGGCGTCACTCTTTCCGGGGAATAATACGATTATAGCCGGTGGTTCATTTTCCTGAGAGATACCGGTGACCCCGACACCCATTCCTCTTATTTTCTTAAACTCCGCCATCATACTTGGATTTAACAGGGCAGATATCATAGCTGCAGGTGAATTAAATCCCTGAGATTGACCGTTACTGATAGCCGCAAGGGGATTTTCCAAGGGAGTGCCCTTGAGCATCTTCAGGATGGTTTCCACTTGTCTGCCGGGACTGCCGATTTCAGCATAGAATAATGTTTCAGGGGGCATCAGAGCGGCCGGATCGGCGTTGCCCAAATCCTCCAGCAGCGGTTTGACCTTACCGATAATTTCGGTTTGTTCACTGTATTGAGCGACCAGTGTGCGAAACATTTCCTGAGCCTGCGGGTCTTTTTGCTGTTTGAGATAACACATCCCTTCTCGATACATTGCCTGAGCGACGTGGGATCTTTGAGCCGATTTGTCATTTATTATCTGCTCATAAATTCTAATTGCCGCATCAATATCTCCTTCGATTTCCTCTGCATACAGAGCTTCCTGAAGCAGAACGCTTGCCGGCTTGGCTTTGCTGCTTTGACCGGCAAGGCAAAATTGCAGCCCTACTAAGGCAAGCACGCCCAGAGCCAGCAAAAAAATGATTGTGATACTTCTGAACTTTTCCATAATCATACTCCTTTCAAAGAGATTATCATAAAATCTATTGTCTTGACAGGAGTATTTTACAGATAAAATATTACCGTTTTGTTACGGTTTTGTCCTTTTTTGAATATTTTTAATATGTTATCTATTGTTATTCATCAGAGGAGGATGGATAGGTAAATTTATAGTGAAAGCAATGTTTGTTTTATAAAGAATCGGTATAACATTCAATTGGGCCGAGGGTGGATTTTTTCATGCAGTTCTCATAGAAATATTGCCGGATACTTGTGCATAAATGGCATTTGCTGGCGTATGCTTTAGACTTTATATATCCCAGCTTTTCGGCTCTTTCGAGCAAACCGTGTGGGCCGGAATTGAAAAGTATATTTATAAACTCGTTTTTTTCCGGATAGAATTTCTTCCAGGTTTCTTCGAGCGGCGTTTGATTGACGTTCCCGAAGATGATGCCGCTGCATGTGCCGCTAAAGATATTCCCGAACGGGTCGATATGTACGCCTTTGGCGCCGAGGAAATCCGGTTTGCAGTTCATCGAGGCAAGGGCTTCTATCGGTTTGGAAGCAACCAGCTCGGCTAATCTACCGGCGGCTCGGCCTGTGAAACGACAGGGATAGTCATTTATCGCATCGATATATTGCTGCCGGCGTTCGGCAGGGGGGATATCTTTCATTTTAATTGGTTTGTCCAGATATTGTTGCCAGCGAACCAGCACGCGCTGCGGCCCCAACATTTCGATTGCTGTTTCAGCTAATCGACTGACCGGTTCTATATCGACATACTCCTGATGGAAGGGATCGGTGCTGATTTTAAATCTATGCATTCCGAGCTCGTCGAGCCTTTTCAATCGTTGCTTTATGATTTTATCACTATCGGCCCAGAAGCCGTTCGTCTCTATCAAATCAACTTTGCCCATGTTTTGTTTTTTTGCTTCTTGAAGTATTTTTTGCAAATGGTCCCAATACAGGAATGCTTCGCCGCCGGTGATATGAATTTTAGCATAGTCACCGGCGAGGATTTTCAGAGATTGCCATGCGCTTATGGCAGTATCGACAGGCATTAGTCCACCTTTGTCCGGGTTGCAGTTGTAATAGCAGAACTCGCAGGCGCAATTGCATTTGTATGTCAGAAGCAGTCCCGCCGAACGCCAAAGCTTGAATTTGGCTTCGCTACGTTTGGCCCGGCTGTTGTAAATGTTCTCGGATAAATCCGTCATTGTTTCGGTTGCCCCGACGATAGTGTCTTTTTCAAATGGATTTGTATCACCGTGATATCGGCCGGTGTGATGCCGCTGATTCGGGAAGCCTGGCCGAGTGTGCCCGGCTTAAATGCCGAGAGTCTTTCTTTGGCCTCCGGGCGAAGATGCGAGATACTGTTGTAATCCAGGTCCGCCGGGATGCTCCTGTTTTCAAGAGTTTGTAAGCCGATGACCATACGCTGCTGTTTGGTTAAATAGCCTTCATATTTGGCATCGATTGTCACCGCCTGAAATACATCTTCATCGAGATTCATACTCCTGATATCAGGAGTATCAGACAAAGTTTCTGCTATGGTATTGTGCGGCTGGCGAAGGTGGTCCCACAAACTAATCTGGCCGGAGCGGTTATCTTCGAGATATTTTTTGAGCTGGCTTATCTTTTCGAGTTTATTTTGATATCTGGCCCATCGTTGTTCGTCAACAAGTCCGACCGATTTGCCGATTTCCGTCAGCCTTCGATCTGCGTTGTCGGCCCGCAGTGACAGGCGGTACTCGGCTCTGGATGTAAACATGCGATAGGGTTCGTTGATGCCCTTGGTAAGTAAATCATCGATCATCACGCCGATATATGCCTGGTCTCTGCCGAGCACAACAGGTTCTTTACGCTGTAATTTTCTGGCTGCGTTGATGCCGGCGATAATACCCTGTCCCGCCGCTTCTTCATAACCGCTGGTCCCGTTTACCTGGCCTGCTAAGAACAATCCCGATATTTTTTTCGTTTCCAGGTTCGATTTGAGTTGAATTGGCGGGCAATAATCATATTCAATCGCATAGCCGAAGTGGATGATTCTGGCGTTTTCCGTACCCGGCAAAAGCTTGAGCATTTGTGCCTGGATATCCTTCGGCAGGGAGGTACTTATTCCGTTGCAGTAAATAGTCTTTATTTCTTCGTCTTCCGGTTCCAGGAATATCTGGTGTTGATTCTTGTCTGAAAATCGTACGATTTTCGTTTCGATACTCGGGCAGTATCGCGGGCCTGTGGAGGTGATTTGTCCGGTATAAAGCGGCGCGCGGTCCAGGTTGTCTTTGATTAATTTATGTATTTGTTCGTTGGTATATGTGATCCAGCATGGAATTTGCCGCCGGATTATTCTATCGGTCATAAACGAGAAGGGCACGGGTTTTTCGTCGCCATGTTGTATTTCAAGCTTGTCCAGATCGACTGTTTTCCCATCCAGCCTTGCCGGTGTGCCGGTTTTAAGCCTTGCAAGTTCCAGGCCGATTTGCAGAAGACTGTCTGAAAGTTCGTTGGCGGCAGGCTCATCCAGTCGCCCACCGGGAAATCGCTGCGTCCCGATATGCATCAGGCCGCGAAGGAATGTCCCTGCGGTCAGAATGACTGTCTGTGCATTATATGTTTTTCCATTACTGCACCTGACCGCCCGCACATAGTTATCTTCGGTTATAATCTGTGAAGCGAGTGCTTCGATAATGGTCAGGTTCGGAGTTTGTTCGAGCAGCATTAGGATGTAATCTTTATACTTGTATTTATCTGTCTGTGCCCGGGGAGCCTGTACGGCTGGGCCTTTCGAGCGATTGAGCAGGCGAAACTGGATCCCCGTTGCATCCGTCGCCAGTCCCATCAGTCCGCCCAGCGCATCAACTTCGCGCGCAATCTGTCCCTTGGCAAGTCCGCCGATGGCCGGATTGCAGCTCATCTTGGCAATAGTGTCCCTGCTTATGGTAATCAGGCAGGTTTTGGCCCCGATCACAGCGGCGGCATGAGCAGCTTCGGCCCCGGCGTGACCTCCACCTATAACAATACAATCAAATTGATTGTTTATTTTTCCTTTAGGCATATCTACCCAGTATAGCTTTTTAATCAAGGCTTGACAACTGAAGCTATTTTGCTAATTATAGTAGTGGCATGGGAAAAAGGAGTATTTTACTTTATTTTATTGAATTTACATGCTTGATCTCAGTTAGAGGGTGTAAGTTATAGGTTAAAAATATATCTTATTGAAGTTTTATACGAAAACCTTATCATTAACGGTTAAGCAGGGATAAAAAGTTATGAAAACCAGAATATTCACGATAGTTATTGTTACTCTCGGATTTCTTCTGTCGGCTTCCTGTAGGCGTTCCAATGAGGAGAAGCAAATATCTATAGATGGCTGGTTATTTATCAACACTGCTCAGGGTTTTAAAGATGAAGATGGAAAGGATATCGTTCTAATATCTGACGAAGGCGAGGCATTCCTAACAGAGGGTGAATGTGGAGGTAGGGTTGGCCTCTACCCATGCGGCCCGGTTAAGGAGGGAGCATTCTTGATATCATCAGCCGATCTTTATATGGTTTCAAGTGACAAAAGAAAAGTTCTACACCTACTTTTGCGCACCGATACTTCCCTTGAGCTTCCGTCGTATCCTCGTTCGAGCGCTAGGGGTTTGATCAGGCTCGGAGAAGAAAATCTCTATTATGCTACAGGTACTATTAATCCTTCAGATCAATCCCTCGGTGGAGTACCAATGTTTGTCATGGATGTCGACTCATTTGGAGAAGTTCCCAAAGCCGATCAAGGTCCCCCCAAACCTTAGGAGAAAATGTAGGGCAGTAGAGCTAAGTCGTTTATATATCTATAATGAAGGCAGTCAAATCTACTTTCGGCAGGAAGGACCGAAAGTAGATACAATTCTAAGTGCAGAATCCTAGGTTTGAAGCAAATTAGAAATTCAAAATCCCTAATAAACAATACTATTGCTGCTGTAACACATCATTTTGAAAATTTAAAATTTTGGCCATTTGATATTGTTTCGGATTTAGAGATTTGGAGTTTAAATTTGAAGAGTTACTCTTTTTTGTACTGGTCCCGCTACGGCTTGACCTCCGCTGAGGTAAGTGCTACGGCGGAAGCTATTGCAAAATTTGCGGTGTGAGTAATACTGATACTTACCTGTGAGATTCCGAGTTCGTCTGCTATTGATTTAACCTCCCCGTAAAGAGTGACCTTTGGCTGGCCGTTTTTATTATTTATTATCTCTATATCCGTCCAGGCGATTTTTCCCCGCCAGCCGGTTCCCATCAGCTTAAGAATTGCTTCTTTAGCCGCAAAACGACCGGCATATTTCTCCACACTGTTCTTGTTCTTTTCGGCATAGGCTTTTTCGGCGACGGTGAAAACTCTGTCAATAAAGCGCTCCCCGTGCCGATTTATCATCTCTTCTATTCGTGGACAATCTACTAAGTCTATGCCATGCGCTATAATTTCCATCCTATGAGACTCCGGAAATGGGATTCAATACTAAATTATCCTGGACTTTTATTTTGTGTCTTCTGTTGGTTGCTTGTTCGATGAATTTTCTCCAGGCAAAAATCTATGAATTCATCGGTTTGGCCGAGATCCGCCTGTCCCTGGACAATAGCATTCAGTTTATTTAGAACTTCGTTCTGACGTTCTAAAAGAACTGCTTTTCTGACGTATTCCTGCACCTGCTCAAACGGTTCATAACCGGCTGTTTGTTTATTCTCCAGTTTCATGATGAAGATATGCTCATCGGTTATTATTGGCTCGGTAATTTCGCCGGATTCCATTTTTTGGGCTGCTTCTGCAAGCTTGTCGTAAGGCGGGGCCAAAGAACTTGGCTTTACCGGTTTCCACAATCCGCCGAAATCCCGCATGTTCCCGTGGGAATATTGCGATTTTTTGGCCAATTCGCCGAAATCTTCGCCGGCTTCTATTCGTGCTAACAGCTCATCGGCCAGTTTTACCGCAAGCTGCCGACGATCTTCATTCGGGTCAGTTATCTCCAGCTTAGCCGGTTGAATGTCAATCAGGCGAAATTGAATCGTCGCATCTCTGGCGAAATATTCGTCTTTAATTATATCGTAACGTTCCTTCAGCTCGCGATAAGTTATGGGCCTGTCGTCACGCAGTTTCGAGCTTACGTACCATTGAATGAGAATGGTTCTTTTTTGACGCTCCTTATAACTGTTACGGTCCATTCGGCCCTGCATAAGCACCTCGTCGGCTTTGGCCTGGTCGCCTCCGAACTGGAGAATAAATTTTCTTAGTTCGGATTCCGCCGCCTTGTCCAGAGATTCGTCTATATTCTGTCCGGCCTCTCTTTTAGCATATTGATAAAGCAGAATATTCGAGATTTTATCTGTTAGGATTTTTTTAAGCGGGCCCCGAGCGCGTTCTTTGAACCGCTTTAGGTCGATAAGCTGTGCTATCGGTTTGAAATACTCTGTGGGTGAGATGAACAGTTCGCCCATTTCCGTCGGGGTATCAATTATTTCTTCACAGGTGACAGATTCACCGCCGATCATCAGCACCGGGTTACCGGCGGCTTCGGCGAGCTCGATATTTTGTGCATAAGCGATTCGTTCCAATTCGGCATTTGTCAGGCCTGCCTGATTGCCGCCGTCACAACCGCAAATTAACAACGGCATTATTATAACGATGAGAAACTTGTATATATTTGATTCATCCCGATACATCTGGATTCCCCCTTAAACCGATTTGGTCGGCTATTTGGCGCATTCCCATAATCACATCGGTGATCAGTTCACTTAGTTCCATCCCCAGCATCTCAGCGCCTTTTTCTATGACATCCCGATTAACACCGGCGGCGAAGGATTTATCTTTCCATTTCTTTTTAACCGACTTTGCCTTCATATCCATCACGCTTTTGCTCGGTCGAACCAGCGCTGTGGCCGCTACAAGCCCGGTCAGTTCGTCAATTGCGTAAAGGACTTTTTCCAGGTCGCTTTGAGGCTCGACATCGGTACATATTCCCCAGCCGTGAGATATTACCGCCCGGACATATTCTTCCGGCCAGTTTTCGGAGACAAGAATCTCCTCGGTCTTTAGACAATGCTGCTCGGGGAATTGCTCATAATCCAAATCGTGTATCAATCCAATAACTGCCCACTTTTCTTCGTCCTGGCCGCGTTTGCGGGCACAATACCGCATCACCGCCTCGACAGCCAGTGCGTGCTTAATTAATCCTTCGTTAGTGTTGTATTTTTTCAGCAGCGAAAAAGCCTCTTCGCGGCCCGGTTCGGCTTCTGTCATTATTAACTCCCTGACGGCGTAACAAATATCCATTCGTGCCTTTGAAAGTGAAGGCAGGTTTATCGAGCTAATTTAAAAGTTAGCCCGGAAAAATGCAATTGTTATTTTTCTTTTCCAAAGACACGTTACCATCCGTTTTCGGGTGATATTGTGCTCTTATGAGGCCTGGGCTTGCCCTGGAAGGGTTTTAAGAGATATTCTTGAAAAGGAGCAGGTAAGGAGGAATATTCAGCTTTGCAATTCTGATTCGGCAACGATTTTCATCTCCGGGGTCACTTTTCTGATGGTAAGAGCTACTTCAAGTGACGGTATGTTCGGTGCTTCATCTTCTTCGAATCAGGCTATTGAAAGCATATCCGTCGTCGCTAAAGACCGTGATGGACAGTTACTATTATCGGCATCTTACGATAACAAAAAACGATACACTGCCAGTCAGTTCGGCCGGGATTTCGGCTCCGCTCCGGCCGAGAAGCTTAAATGAAATATCAATCCGTTTTTGTGTTTGGATTATCTGGTTTAGAATCTATAGAATAAGCCCAGAGAG
>Ga0315548_1000432_pt1 | contig 38974 bp, 32 predicted proteins | sample SalMarSW160110MG_2_FD_202540 | JGI IMG/M metagenome (GOLD analysis project Ga0315548, IMG submission 202540) | Salt marsh sediment microbial communities from the Plum Island Ecosystem LTER, Massachusetts, United States - Salt Marsh Sediment SW1601-110 ... | reverse complement strand
TGCAATATTCCTGGCGATTTGCCTGACAGTAACAATGACATACGGTGTCGGCGGCAGGGGAGTGAAAGTATTTGAAATCCTGATTAAGACAATCGTAAGTATCATTGTCCTGAGTTTTCTTGGCGTCGTCGTAAAGCTCAGTCTTGAAGGAAAGATTTTTTGGGGCGAAATCCTGAGCGGCATGGTTCCCGATTTGAGCCTGTTTAACAAACCTACCGACAAAATAATGCCGCATATCCAGCAGGTGACCGAACAGTTCCGGCCGTTTTGGACGAACATGATTGTGGGCCAGCAGCGTGACGTTATGATTAGTGCCGCTGCAACGGCTGTCGGAATCAACATGACGTTTTTACTGCCGTACTCAATGCTGCGTAAAGGCTGGGACAAATACTTCCGCGGCCTGGCGATTTTCGACCTGTCAACAGGGCTATTCATACCGTTTATCATCGCGACCGGCTGCGTTGTAATAGCATCGAGCAGCCAGTTTCATGCCGAACCGGCGCCGGGTCTGGTCGCCGATGAAACGGACGGCCAGATAACCGCCACGCCGGCTGCAAACCTTGTCGGCCCCTACAAAGGCCTGCTTAAGGACAGATTAAAATTTCAGATTGGCCAGGAGGAATTCGACAAATTAACGCCTGAACAGTTAACGCAGAAATCCGAGGCCTTACCCTGGGCCGACAAGAGGATGGCGGCTATGCTAGTCAAGCGCGACGCCTTTAACTTGGCCGATACGCTGACGCCGCTTACCGGTCCGGTCATTGCTCAATATCTTTTTGGTCTGGGTGTTATCGGGATGGCAATGAGTGCGGCGACGATGCTGATGACAATCAACGGGCTTTGCTTCGCCGAGCTGCTCGGCAAGCCGCCGCGTGGCTGGCCGCAGAGAATCGGAAGCCTTATGGTATGCGTAGGGGCGCTCGGGCCGTTTTTCTGGAAAGACGCCGCACCGTACCTGGCAGTGCCGACCTCGGTGTTTGCGATGGTATTACTGCCAATCGCGTACTTTGCATTCTTTTTGTTAATGAATCAGAAGAGCTTTCTCGGCGAAAATATGCCTATCGGTGTCAAACGTATCCTCTGGAATATTCTTATGGCACTGGCGGCCGGCGCCGCATCTTTCGGCAGCATCTGGAGCCTCTGGTCGAAGCTGCAGTGGTTCGGAATCGGATTGCTCGTCGGATTTATAGTTCTTTGTGTTGTTGTACATTTTGTTCGTTCAAAGCCTAAGGTATCATGACAAATAAACAATGGGAAAAATTATTAGCAGTAATCAACGGCGAGGCGGTTAAGCCTTTACCGGTAGGTTTTATTATCGACAGCCCCTGGTTTCCGGGATGGGCGGGCATATCCGCTCTCGACTATTTCTCCAGCGAACAGATATGGTTCGAGGCCAACTTAAAAGCGGTTCGACAGTTTCCCGATATCATATTTATACCCGGATTCTGGGCCGAGTTCGGGATGTGTACCGAGCCGTCCGCTTTCGGAGTGAAATGTTCCTGGCATGAGGATGAACTGCCCTTCCCGGAAAAAATCATTACCGATATTGAAAAAGACGGCTCGATAGGAAAGCCTGACCCGAGAAAAGACGGTTTGTTGCCGTTTGTTATAAACCGGCTCAGACATTATCAAAGCCAAATTGAACGAGAAGGTCACAGTATCAAATTCGCAATCTCACGCGGGCCTTTGAATATTGCTTCCTTTCTGATGGGCAACACGGAATTCCTCATGGCTATCCGCACTAATCCGGAACAAACGCAACGCCTGCTCGGTACTATAACGGATTTCATGATAGACTGGCTCGAATATCAAATCGAGGCATTCCCTTCCATCGACGGAATTTTTCTACTCGATGATATTGTCGGTTTTCTCGGAAAGCAGGATTTCGAGCAAAGCGCTTTACCCTATCTCAAAAAAATTTACCAGTCGTTCGACGTCGCCGTAAAGCTGTTCCATAACGATGCGGCCGGTCTTGTGTGTGCGCCGTATCTTAATCAAATAGGTGTAAATCTGTTCAACTTCGGCTTCGAGCATAGTCTGCCGCAAATGAAAGATCTCACGGACAACACCGTCACTTTGCTTGGTAATATCCCACCGCGTGACGTTCTTGCCGAAGGTACTGCTGAAGATGTGTACGATAGTGTTGAATCGGCGATTGCATCGGTGAACGACAAAAGCCGTATCATCCTCTCGTGCGGCGGAGGAATGCCGTTCGGCGTTTCGACGGAGAATATCGAAGCATTTCAAAAGGCGGTAAGGGACAGCTAATACCAATTGTTATAACAATTCGCGTCTTTGTCATTTCGATCGGAGTAAAGCAAAACCACACTCCGTCATTTCCGCCTATGACACGCCCAAGGCGAAGCGAAGCGCATTTGACTCCCGCCCTACGTCATTTCGAGCGTAATTTATCCACACCGTCATTTCGAGCGAAGCGCAGCGGAGCCGAGAAATCTTCTAAATTCCTTTTTTACAAATCTTCTATGACACTATTAAAATACAATTATGAAAACCTTCTATGTTTACATTATGGCAAGCCAAACAGGAACTCTCTATGTAGGTATAATAAATAATATCAAACGAAGAATATATCAGCATAAGAATCACGAAGTTCCCGGATTTACGGATAAATACAATATCGACCGGCATCTATACTTCGAGATTTTGGGCGATTCACTTTCGGCTATTCGTCGTGAAAAGCAGATTAAAACATGGCGAAGGGAAAAGAAAGTACAACTTATAGATTCACAAAATCCAAGCTGGAACGACTTTAGTGAAGACTGGTACGAGCAATAGTCTTTCAATGGAACCGCTTCGCGGTGTTTTTTTAAATAGACCCCTCGGCCGTGCTCGGGGTGACTATATTAGCGTCATCTTGGGCGCAGCCGATCGCAGTTGAAAGAGGTTTTATTTTGTATTCTACTTATTTATCGAACGGCAGCTTGACGCCGCCTTCTTCGGTTCGAATAACATCCGGTTTTACTCCGACCTCTTCAGCCTTTTTCGCCTTTTTAACGCGACAGACAAGGCCCCTGGAAATCTGCGACGAATCGCCTGAAACTACCCTGGCGTATGACATTGTTTGGGCGACCTTCAATACTTCTATGGTGGCTACACGGTTTTCTATTGTTCCCAGCGATTCTTTCGTATCGGTGTCGAAGATTTCCTTACCCTGCATGAACACATCCAGCAACATGCCTTTTGCCATCCTTTCACCGCCCTGATTAAGGATGATCGTCTGGTTGTCACCCTGTTGTATCTCGGCGATTTTAACAGGATACACCCGGTCGATGATTGCTTCTATCACATCGTTGACTACAAGAGAAATAAAAGCATCGCGTACCTGCGCCGAGTCCCATTCCGCCGGGCTTTGCTCGTCGGCAAGCTTTCTGACTTCTTCGTTTTCGAGGTATTTTTGCACATTCGAAGCCAGGACAACCTGCTTTGTCGAGCTGTCAACAAGGCGATAATTTAAATTGAATCTTGCCTTGAATTCGGTCGTTGTATAATTGGCGGCCTTGAGGTGTTTGTCGATCCTCTCGATAACAGCCTGGGTTATGGTCCCTACAAGCAAATAGTCGGCGCCGAGAGTTTCGGCAAGCTTTGCCTGTTCTCCAAGTGGTGCGTCGAAGGAAAGGAGCATTTTCTTTTCGCCGACAAAATCCCTGATGCTTTCACGGTCGAGAACAGCAAATTTATTGGTCTGAGTCAGCCCCATCGTAAGCCGCTGTGAGAACAGCGAGGAAAAGACGTCGCCGGGCATAGTGAGTTTCAGGAAGCTGTAACTATTCTGCATTGTTTTAACGGGCATTAAGGCGACTTTTACTCTTTGTGTCTGCCCGCGTGCCGCGTAGTCGTAAACAGAAGCCCGGAGTTTGACCTGGTATGTATTCTGGTCGATTTGCTTTTCCTCGAGCACATCATAGCTTTTTACGAGTCCGGCGATTTCGGTCGTATAAAACGTACCTTCCGTAGCAACATTTACCGAATCGAATTCTATCCTTCTTTGGCCCGGCTGCTCCGTGCTGATTCCGGCGCCTGCGCCGCTGTAACCGAATTCATACGTGCCGGTACCGACTTTAACACCTCTTACCTGTTCGACGGCCCTGTACAAGGCGTCCTTTATGGCCTCGTCTCTGTCACGGCCCTGACCGGTGACTTCGCGGATAATTACATTGTCCGTCCCGGTTTTCAAAAGGCCTCCCGATGCGCCGGGTTTGTTGCCGGTATCAGAGGCGGGTTCCTGCTTTGCTGCCGGGGCGTCTGCGGCGGTCGCAACTGCCGCGGTCAACAGGCACAACATGAATATGTACATTATCTTTTTCATCTTTGCACTCTCTGAAAGGCATAACTGTTAATTTTTTTACCAGGCAACGGATTTATCGCTGCCTCTTTTGCCGACGAGCACTTCATCCTGCCAAAATCTTAGTCCGCTTTTTACATCGCTCAATTTCAGTTGGAAATAGTATTCGACCTGCTGGCGATTTCGGTCGTAGCGGATATTTCTCTGAAATATCTTGCCGGATATGGTAAGTTCCGGTGCGATGAGAGTTTTCTTTTGAGTTGTCGTTTCCTGATTGAATTCATCGGAATCCCTGAGCTCTCTTGTTTCATGGAGGAGCTCGTCGGCACCGGAACCGATTGCCGAGGTCATAACCGCTTGTCCGCTGTTGAGCATCTCCGTCTCGACTTTGACCATGAGCTGGTCGGTGTCGATTCTCTGCATCGTATCATTTACGATTCGGCCGGTGGCGACCACATATCTGCCGCCTCCTTCTTTTTTAAGGGCGCCCGAACCGACCATGGACTGGATCAGCTTGCTTGCGGCCTGGTCGAAGTCCCTGTAATCAAGGGCCATGACGGCTTTTCCCTCATCGTTCATGATGTCAATGTTGGTTGTTTCCGGGGCACAGCCCGCTACTGCAAGGCCTGCTAACATTATGATAGTTACTATTTTTGCTTTCATATTCTACTCCCACTTTCTTGTATCCATTCTGAAATCCACGGCGTTCGTTCTCGGCGCAACAACCTTAAAGCTGAATGCTGCTTTTCCTGTCGCCGACATCTGCAGCCACGTACTGGTTTTTGTTTCGACCGGAAGCCCGTCCGCATCCAGCCATTCGACTTTGTATCTGAAGCGTTTGGTGTCGTATGACTTGTTGAACCCGGTGACATAAAGTTCGAGCATACCGGCATCGTTTTTCCTCGTAACGGCCTCGGTGACTTCGAGACCTTCACCTATCAGGGCGCTGAAGGCATGGGTGACCGGCCTGGTGACTATATTGCTCCCGAGTGTATCGCTTCCGACTCCTTCTCTCATATGGATTCTCGAATCCTGAGTTTTGGAGCAGCCGCACGCCAGAACCGTTACTGTGATTAATAAAATTCCTAAATTTTTCATATCATTTCTCCATCAACATTTTTTCAACAGTTTAATATGTTATCAGGTCATAAACCGGCTTCGCCGACCGGAACGGTATTTTAACATAGACCAGTGAATTTCTACAAGGAGGTATTTTTATTTCGAAAGATTCCGCCCCCGGAGGTTCGATGGTAATTATCCCGTTCGCGGGCATGGAAAATCTGGCGACCTGAAAATCCTTCGGCAGGGTGGTCCAAATCCTGACGTCGGCGGCGGTTGTGGCAAATGAATAGGCGGCGACGAGAAGAGAAGCAAGCTTCGAAGAGGAACCGTCTTTCTTGTCCAGGGCATACTGGGCAACCGTTTTTGCCGTGGTTGAAATGATAGCCCTGGTCAGAATACCTTTGAAGTCCTTGTTAAACTCCGTTTGGACGACCCGGTCCATGTGCGCAACAAACCGGGTTTGATAATTATTGCCGTCGGCCGTAACGGACAGATAGGGATAGGCCTGCTCCCTGAAACTGAGTTTGGGCAGGGCGATACCGACATATTTGACCTTTTCGGTTTCGACAAACAGGGGTAGGTCGATTCTGAATTCTTCCTTAATCGGCCCCATGCCGTTTTCAAATATCACCCACACCGTATCTTTCAACTCTTTTTTCCCGTCGAGAACCTGTTCGGCCAAAGCCAAATCTTCCGCAATGAAATCGTTGTCACTAACCATCCCGTACGATTCCTTGAGAAGAGAAGAGCCTTTCGAATAGTCGCCGACAAGATTAAAAAATATCCCCGCCATATAAGTCGTGAACGGATTGACAAAGTCAGGATATGCCTCGAAGTTATATAAGCCGGGATACCTGTCGGCTATTAACTGTCTGACTTCGGGATTTTCGACGTTTTCTTTGACGTGCGAATCCTTTTTTTCCTCGGCCTTATCCATCTCGTCCTGAAGCTTTTTTATTTCTTCGGCGAATTTCTCTTTTGCCCGTCTTTGCCTGTCGAGGGCCCTGTTGAATTCGACTCTTGCCAGGTCGTTTTCACCGAGGGCCATAAAGTTGAGGGCCTTGTAAGTATTGACCATTATGCCGTCGTATTCCTGACCCACGTAGGGGATAATATTCTCGTTAACGGCTATTGCAGCGACCGAATCGGTTGTTTCATTTTGATAATCGAAGAAGTTCAGCATCTCTTCCGACTTGTCGAAATATTCGTTGCTTTGCCGGTAGTTCTGTTTAATCCTCTCGATGCAGCCGAGCTGCATGGACCACAATAAATCCTCTCCCTTGGGATTTTTGCTTTTACTGGTCTTTGACTGTGCAAATTTTTCGGAGCTCTCGAAATTACCGCAATTCAAATAATCTGTTTTGAAAGAAGCATTGAACTTTAGAAGATTGTTTTTAGGTGCATTACACCCTGCGATAAAAATGACAGGAATCAAGAGAAAACGGAGAATATGGTTACAATAGCTTTTATTCATAATACACGCCACATTTCCCGTATATCAGATGCCCTATTGCTTTATGTTCCATAAATCTGTTGCATAAAGCAGACGTTTTTTCATTTCAAAAAACTATTTGCTTGTTCCGAATTTACGCTTTGACTTAATCCGAATATCTTCTTCTCAATTAATTGTCAGAATCTTACCAGAAATTTCTCTAAACTGCAATAAATCAAAACAATTTTCACAAATTCCTTTTATTACTTATCTGCTTATTTCGGATGAAATTTTTTAGAAAGTTTTAAGAGGTGGTACGACGAATGAAGCGAAAGAAAAAAGGCTAAGGATTTTACCCTTAGCCTTTTGTACGATTTGTTTGTTTCTGCTAAATTAAAGCACAGTTAGTAATTTTTACCAATTAAGGGTCGTTCTTATTGGCAAACTGGAACAGATGCTTCTTACTATGCGCTGAATTTTCTGCTCCTCAGCAGGTGTTAAGGCCGGCTCGGCTTCACCGCCGAACAATTCCGCCATCGGACCGCCATATAAATTATCTTCGTAGCCGCCGCTTGTCCCGCGTCCGGTTAGTACTCCAAGGACAGTATTCGATGCGGCTTGCCCGGTCTTGCCCGTCCCTTTGCCCATCCATATAATACTGCCGTCCTCAACGTCAATCATTTTTGCAGTCATCGTTATTTCTTCGTCGAAACGTGGTATATTAACAATAAAAACCACGGGAACTTTCAATATCAGTCCGACCTCGGTGGCTGCTTCGAGAGTTGTCAGGCCTGTTGTGTCGAGCTGCTGATCTGCAAGTTTCGACCTGACCTGTGCCCTGCCTATAGGTGCAAAGCCGTTATCTAATAATTCCATGGCGAAAAAATCTGCGATTTGATCCCTGGCGGTTTCGCTTTCTACCGCACCTTCGATCGCTACAATCGCAACCTTCTCCACACTATTGAAGTCATAGCTGGACCTAAAGGAGCTTTTTCCTGCAAGGCAACCGCCTGCAATCAAAACAGCTATTGACAAGATATATACACAGATTTTCATCAACTTTACCTCCCATAGAGTATTGGTGAGCTATAAATATTAAGAGTATTATATAGTTTTTATACAAGATTGTCAAAGCTTTTTTTTACTTCCCCATGCCATATGGTCATATATTAAATAAAGTGGAGAAGTTATCGGGTTTTGCCGTTTTTACGGGCAAAAAAAAGTGGCGGCTTTTTCCTGCTCCCGGTGCAGTTACAGATTATCTCATAAGTAATGCAGAACAAGAAGATAATATCAATTTCCTAAGCTCGAAGGAATGGCTGTGTGTGGATTTTACCCTGATTTAGTTGATCTATAAATAGCCATGGGCATAGCCGGGCTGTTTTTTGGGGCGATCCGGCCATTTCAGCTCATCAAATAAGAACTCTGTAGCCTGTCGTATCATAACAGACGGCATACACGGACACATTTCGAGTGAACCTACTATTTCATTGTCCTTTTTATGAAGAACATCAAGCAAATAATCCCAGTTTTCCCGGGGCATACCGCCGTTTAAGCCGGGAGGAACATGGTCGTCTATCTGTCCGTAGTTATCAGTCAGGTGAAGATGGGTCACTCTTGGAGCCAAATCATCGACATATTGCCTGAAGGAATATTCGCCGTCGAGATTGGCAAAACCCGTATCGAGGCAGTAAAAAAGGGACTTATATTTTTTGCCGGCTTTTTTAAGCAGCGGCAGACGGCCGGTTTCGAGGCATATCTTAACATCATTATCTTCAGCTATTCGAGCTATTTCAGCGGTAAAACCACAGCCGTTAAGCTCCGGCTCATCCAGGATACCAATACTTTGTAAATCGGTTACTATGTTCGCTTTAAGCAGTTTGGCGCATTCGATCTGTTCATTCCATTGTTCCAGTGTCGGGCTGTCATCGCGTGAGCGCATCACTACCAGCATATCCTGTGTCGCTTCGGCCAGCCTGTGCCAATTACGTCGTTCGTATCTGCACTCATTCTGGCCTTTTATGTTCGGCCACAGTTCTATACCAAAACCAAGAGATTTTAAAAACAGGCACTCCTGCTCAAGGGACAGCGGATGTTCACGCCCCCAAAAAATCATCGAAGAAACAACATACCTGATTAGCATTTTTTACAATCTCCGTGTACAGTCGATAAAACTGCTTTTTACAACGACATTAACATTATCGAACAAAAAAAGGCCTGTATTTACAGTTTGTCGAGAAATGGTATATATTCGACAAATAAAAGGGGATTAAATCGTCGCTTTATACGTTTGAATTTCAGAATTTGCGGAAGGTTTTACAATACTAACTTTAATTCTTAAGGCGATAATGAGTGTCGATTCTGCCTTTTCATAAAGCAATAACATATTTATATACGAGTAGATATATTTAAATATAAAGATGATTTAAAGCATTTGTGACAATCTTTTCATAGCCTTCAATATATTACCCATAATATGCATATATCCCATATTTACATTCCATGCATTTAGATTTATTTTATCTGTAATTATCACTATTATAGGACTTTTTCTTTTGACATATATTATAAACCGTAGTATTTTATACTCGAAGTATTTGGAGGAGTGGTGAGAAGGCTTCATTTAGTTCCATATCAAGCTTTCCACCACAGAAAGAATTTGTTTGAAAGCATAAAGGCACTGAGGATAAATGCCAAATGGTTTGAGCCGACAAGTACATCCTGTTGGTAAGAACTGTAAAAGGGAGTTTGTTTGTCTTGCGAAATCATTACAACTGCTAAAACTTTCTGAACTCCAATTACATTCACTAAGGTCTTATAGGTAACTGATACTGAACGGATTTACAATAATCCCAATAATTGGAAGGGGAAAAAGATGGCCTTGGATATATTTGCGAGCGCGTTTGCACAAATTTACTCATTTCTATTCAATCATGTCATAGTTGCGGGATGGGGATTGTTAATAACAGCTCTGATGGTTCTGATTCTGCTGCCGTTACTCTTAAAAAGAAAAAGAAAGACAAAGAACACTAATTTACTTATATATCATAATCGACAACAGAATACCCAGCAACGGCCCTCGGAGCAGTGGGAAAAAGCAAAAACACATATTGAGAAGCTTCTTTATGAAATCACAGAGCATCAGCCAATCAATGAATCTCCGGGTCATCGGCCTGTTGAACTGTTAACCGACGCCGGGCAATATTTTTTTGGAATCAACAAACAAAGGCATATCGGCAGAGTGTCAATAAACAAAATTGTAAAACCGGAACGATTAAAAAGATCATGCCCGCCGCTGGATGTTCACGAACTTCAGAGCGTTGCTACTTTGGCAAAACGGTTACAGTCACGAAATCGGCACCGGCTAATAAGTTGAGAAAACCGTTGCTAAAAGAAAAAACATGTATTGTATAAGCTTGCTTTTTTCAAGCTTCATCCCTTATTTCATATATTAAACCGATAGATATATCTGCACTAAATGTCACTTGCTCAGTGGAACCTTCATTTTACACTTCAAATTGGATGTAAGTCAGTGATGAAATTGATGTTTTTAGCCGATCTCTGAAATAATAAATTATGAAAAAAATTTGAAAAAAAAGCCCCTGCTCCAGGAGGAGGAGGTAGAGGAAAGCAGGGGCTGAAATAATAGTGTGTGATTCAAAATACCTGCCCAGGTTATTCTTTGTAATTAAGTTCCACCTGGTTCGCCGGGCGCAACGCTTTTTATTAATTTATCTCTTTTTTTATATCGACAGCTTTTTCACCATAGTCCCGGCAGAACAAATTGTCTCGAAAAGACACATTAACTGCGATAAACGGCATTTATCGCAATTGCAGGTCAAATCACAAAAGAATCGTTTGGAAGTGTGCTCTCAAGGTATCATTCGATGTGAAAGTAAGTTTTTTTTACAGGCAAGCCTCATCCTCCGCCATCCTCTGGGAATTAATGGGCCGGAGCTTGAATTAGGCTCAAGCGGATATCCACAGTTACAGTTAGCAATCAAATTTTGAACAGGGTCCTTATAGTTCGCTATTGCACCTCTAAAGAAATCTCCGGCAGGTCTTCGTACGGCTCAGTTACCAGTTCGATGCCGATTCCGTTCGGATCGAGATTTCGGCTGTATTGTTTGTCGAGAGGATTGTTCCAGTGCTCGTGAACACCTAAGCTCTCAATTAGTCCTCCATCGTTGTTAGGGTCGTAAATAACGCCGGACGGTGGTTCGGGGATAAGTGCTGCCTCATGCAGATAATCATGCGCTCCGGACATGTGTGGATGAGTGAGCCACTCGTTGTACAAAAAGTCGAAGGCCACCGAGTCGATCGCGATTTTGTCCTGCGAGAGGAATATACTGGACGGCCAGTCATCGTTGAACGGCTCCATCTGCCATTTGACCGGGAAGGAATCCCAGCTTTGGCCTGCGTAAAGCCCGTCAATTAAGGTTAGGAGTGTTTTGCCGCCAAGATTCGGATGTCCTAACAGGTCAACGGTTGCCCTGTACCTTCCCATCCCGGGTGACTCGCTCGGCAACACTCTCGACCAATGCATATCGTAGTAACCATGGGCGTTTGGTATTCTTAAAGAGCCGTAGTGGTTTTTAGCGCCGAGTGTGATTCCGGCGTGTTCATGACCTTTAAGTATAGGAAAGTTAATAAAATAATCTGCCTGGGCGAAATGTGTCGGAATATAATCCTGTTGCGTGACATTGGTCCAGTGGGCAGGATCCGGATCACTCCAGTAGAAAGGTGCATTAGGATCGAATGTCACGGTCGTCCTGCCGTAAAGAGGATAATCCGGCTTTGTCAAATAGACGACGTCCGGGCATTCCGCGGAGACCATATCATACCAGTAATTCGGCATACCCTGCGAAGGGTCGCCTATGCTTATATCGTTGGGGCTGACTCCTGCGACGTCGATTAGTCGCTTTAGAAGTGCTATGGTAAGCTGTGGAGAATTGTCTATTTGGTTATGGCGGTTGCCCCAGAAGCCGGAGGGTTTCACTCCATTGTTGACGCCATACATTAATACGAAATTGACTTTTATTGCGATTTTTTCGCCCGGCGTGTAGCCAATGTCACCTTTGCCTCTTTGCTGATTGAAGTTTCTGAATATGGCGTCCCAGGAGTTGGCGTCGCTGCTTTCACCCGTTAAAGCCTGAAGTGCCTTCGACAGCATTTCGGTTACAACCGTTTGATCGGTGCAGGTGTCATCGTACCAGTATGGCGGCCCATCCCCGTTCCAGTCAGTAGCGTTGGGATCATGAATCCAGGCGACTCTTCCCGGATAGATACCTTTGCCGTCGCCGAGTGGACTGTTGGCAGTGAAGGATTCCTGGCTGTATGCTATTTCTGGCTCGGTGCTGCTCATAGCCATGAAGATAAAACCGATACTGATAATGATGCAGGTCCCGGCAAGGACATGGCGTGCTCGCGTAAACGCTTTTTTTGCCTTTCGATAGGCTGTGATTGAGCCAATTATCCCCAGCAGCCAGACAATAAAGCCTGATGCCAGTGGAAACGCCACACGCTGGCATGGATATGTCGCACGGGAAGGTTTTGGAATTACGCGCACGAGGAACCAAATGAGCGCAGCTAAGCCGGTAAACGAGCCCAGCCACAAAAGCCACCAGCGTTTTCGAGTTTGCGGAACGATTTTTCCTGTTTTGGAACAATGCTTGTTTTGGTCTTTGCTTTTCAAAGTTGGCACAATTATCCTCCTGTTCTCTATGAGACCTGATTGGATGACCTTATTTTTCCCCCAGGAAGCACCAAAAAGACCACATAGCGAAAAATGAGTATTTAAGATTTTATGACAAGATAATATAGCACAATTGAGCAGCCGAGTCAAACGCTTTCCGGAGAGCATGACGTTGAAAAGTGAATTTGGAATATTAGAATCCGATTGTGATGCGGAATTGGATGAATAATAGGATACAACCGTAGAGAACAAGGAATTAATGGGCCGGGTTGGATTCGAACTTAATTTCACAAGGAACGAACAACAAAGAAGTTAGCGAAAACACCAATTCCAAGAGGGTGCAGAATCGGGTGCATAAATCCAAAATTTGCCCCGAATTACAGCAAATCATAAACGCTTGGTCTAAACTGCCGGAACATATCAAAGCGGCAATAAAAGTACTTGTCCAAAGTCATATCTCTGGCTGCATGTATCTTAGCGTATCGTCCATGGCAAATCCTTGAATGAAATTGCTCATTGTATTGCCTTGCTATATCCGGTTAGCAGCAAATCTTCATCCTGAATTAGACCTACTCCTGGTGCATACGTTTTATAGCACTTATCGTCCGGATCTATTCCGGAAGTCTCTTCTACTTTTATACAGTTCCTAAACGTACCCGCCGGTGTCTTCATTATCACATTATCACTGATTATCTCGGCCCGGTCCATGGCGTTTGGTGCAATCTCCTGATAGTGCCTGGCTCCCAGAAGAACCGTACCCGGCATAATAATGCCCGCTTTGGAATCCCTCTGGTCGGCTCGCCACGCACCCGAGTGTCTGACTATCTTGCCGTCCTCGTAATCGTCCACTTCCTGCCTTGTTTGGCCTCTGCTATTTTTGCTGCGGGTGTTTTTTCTTCGATCTCAATGACCTTTCCCTCCGGAGAGATTTCAATCTCGTATTCCTTCCCATCGGAACGCATTTCCACATCGTACCGGCCCGGATCTTCACCTTCAACCTCTTTTTGAATTGCTATGATCTGGCCTTCCGGAAATACCTGCTCAATAGCATTTCTTATGACAACTGGTAATTCCGATGGCGGCATAGTGACTTTCCTCTCTTGTGTGATGGAACGACTGGAAAAAACTGCGGTCACTAACATCTTGTATAATACGGCAGCAAGAAGGATTGTATATAACCAGCCTGAGTTCAATTTCATAACAGATCTCCTTTACTTATCTGGCTATTTTCTACTTGATCCTCTCAGTCACAATGCTGGGATTTTCCACTTGTATTATGTGGAATCTGAAAAGCATATCCAATTATTTCAGATTCACTTATTACTTCAGTTTGTTTGTGAAGGATCTTTCGTAGCTTTTATCTCGAACTAATACTGCACATGCAAGTTTCGAGAGGAGACTATATCTTGGCACCCATTTCTCAACAGTCAAACCACACTTACGGACTTCTTCTGTCAATGCTTTGCGACTCAGACTAAAGTGATTCTTTACTCCATCTCTATGAGATTCTTTCCCTTCACGCCGTGTGAGTTCATGAATCATTGTGTTGCAGAAAAATGAAACAATAATTGGTCCGGTACATATCCTCCTAAGCTCTTTCAATATCAGTTGACGTATCTGTTTATCAGGTAAACATCGAAAAAGTTGATTTACAATCGCTGCTCCAAAACAGTCAGCAACAAAACCGGTCTGGAAAATATCTACGACCTTGAAGTCATCTTTATCACCAATGCAATTTTCACCAAGCAAACCGCAATACAGACGGATCCGGCTAACCGCATCAGATGAAGAATCTGCCGATGTGACGTTATAACCTAACTTTTTTAGAAGGGGTAAAAGTCGGCTGCATCCACAGGGCCAGTTCAATACAGATGTGCCACGAGGCACACCTGACAAAGCCCTTTTAATGTACCTTCCTTCACATCGTTCTTTCACAGAACGCATGTAAGGTGCGACATGTTGGATGGTTGTTCTATGCTTACTACCGGAATTAGCTGCGTGCCCTGAATTGAAGTTATTCTTCTTAAAAGCACCCATAGGTTTCTCATATTGCTCTTTTATTTGGTTTTTATTAATGTCTTTCATCCCCCAATTTTTTCCAAATCCAGATATAATTATGAATATTTTACGAGCAACAACGCCGTATATAGATTTTCTATATTAACAAATCGCACCTTAAAATAAGCTTAAGACATGTCTAAAATGGGTCTGTTGCTGCCACGCATATATATATATATATCTAACTTAGGATTGGGAATATTCCGAAACCGCGTCAGGCAATTGCCCTGTGAGATTTTATTTAAGTTCGATTTCACAGTTGTGATGATCCGCAGATAAATATTATACAATCATCATGTCCGATTTTGCCGCTGTAAAGAAGCTTGATTTGCTGCATTACATTTGTTGGCAACGCATCGAAATCATCTTTCATAGTAATAAAATAGGCAGGAATTTGGAAATCTAAAATATCCTCTGCATCGCGGATAAAGCGAGGTTCGAGCGGCTTATCAAGATTCGCCATAAATTTTATCGCTTCGCCATCGGCGTTTATATTGTAAAAAACGACCTCGCCTGACTGCTGAGATCGCAGTGCCTCCACCTTTGCCACAAAGGGTTTAGTGCGGTTGCGGTTATAATTGATCGGCTCCTCAATGCCAACAACGATAACAATGAATGTTACAGTTCCAACAGCCATAAACGCCAAATCCCGCATAACGCTCTCTTTGAATCTGGTGTTCAATACCCACGTTACCGCCGCCAGCACAGTCGATAGAATAATTACTGTTAAATAGTTTGCCCCGGAAAGAAATACAAATCGTTCGCTAACAGCCCAGACCGCAAGAATAACAATAACAGTTCCCAGTGGAAACCATGAGCAAAATTTAAGGAATGTTTTTTTAATGCCTGACAAAATGCCCTTTTGCATAGGGTCGATAAACATATAAGAAACAACCAATGCGACTGCTGGAATTATCGGTAGGACATATCGTATTTTTTTCGTGCTTGGTACGGACATGCCGATAAGCACAACCAGTATCCAGATGACCAAAGAGCTTAAGAGCTTGTAATCAGTATTTTCCCGCCCGAATATTTTTTTGTATAATTTGACGACGACAATAATTGCAAAAGGGTATGCTATGGCATAATTCGCAAAACTTCCCGCCCAATAATAACCAATCCAATGCCGGGCATCGCCCCCGATGCGTCCGGTGACCTGCATTTCAATGACGTGTTTTACGAATGTCTCACCACCCTGGTATTTGGCGGCAGCTAACAATAAGAGACTGCATACGGCAAGCAGAATTGCAGATGCGGATGCCATAAGGGCGAATTTTTTGAAATCTCTGTTATAGAGATAATAAACACATAACACGCCGGCGGGGATAACCAGACCTATCGGTCCGCGGAAAGCAAAGCTCGCTATAAATAGCAACGGGATAAACCAAAGACGTTTTTGTCTGTCGTAAACAGTTGCCGAATAGGCAAGGTAAAAGCTCAAAACCGTTGCCAGAGAAGTGTATTGATCAATAGAGATGCTTCGTGAGAGGCCGAAGAATTCTTTGGTAAATAGCGTAAGCAGAACCGCAAATAAGCCCCACTGCCGTGATTGCATTGCGCCAATCCGATAAATTACGACAAGAATAAGGGCGGAAACAACGGCCGTCGGCAATATCGCAGTAAAAGGGGTAACTTTGCCAAACAGCAGGGAAACAAGGTAAATCATAAAGGTTGATGTGCCTGGATAATCCGGATAGGGCTGGCCGTAGGTGGTTGGGAAAAAGGTTGGGCCGTTCCGCATCATTTCCTTGGCAAACACCACAAAGCGGCAGTCAAAACCAATAAATTCCGGGCTAAGGCCGATGGTAAAAACAACGACGCCTATCAAAAAGATCAGCAGCGAATCTCTATATTCGAAATTTCCCATTTTAATTCATAAACCATGGTCTTGCACGCTTTGACCCCCTTTTTGGGGAACTCTTGCATTGGAGAGTTCTTGTACGATTCTCTATTAACAGATTGTTCCTTAAAATAAGCTGAAGACATGGTTAAAAAGCAAAAGCCTCCCAAAAAAGCATTTCCTGTTATTACCGCCTGTGATAAAATAAAATTGCTTAGATTATGAGAAGAACAGAACCTGTGAAAATTTGAGAATGCATCCTACATAGATATGCGTGTACTTATTATTGAAGACGAGATCAAGATAGCCCGTAACATAACCAGAGTACTGGACGAGGAATACTCCTGGGCTGTCGACATTTCTACTGACGGAGAAGATGGCCGTCACATGGCTATGACGAATCCGTATGATCTGATTATTCTTGACCTGGGGCTTCCCAAAATTGGTGGCCTCGAGATTCTCAAGGACCTTCGTAAAAAAGGCATGACTACTCCTGTTCTTATCCTGACTGCCCGTGACGATACCCGTGATATCGTTCAAGGACTTGAATCAGGCGGCGACGATTATATAGTCAAACCCTTTGATATGAGGGAACTGATGGCTCGCTGTCAGGCGCTTGTACGTCGTTCGTACGGTCGCGTTGATCCTGTAATTAAAGTCGGGGATATAAGTATTAATACTGCTAAACATCAGGTAATATTCAGAAAAGAAACGGTACGGCTGTCCGCTATGGAATACCGCCTGTTCGAATATCTGGCTATGAGAGCCGGAGAAGTAGTTTCCAAAGCCGATATTGTGGAACATCTGTATAGCTTCGGCTCAGAAAACTTCTCCAATGTAGTGGAAGTTTACATCTGCTCTCTGCGAAAGAAACTTGGCTCAGGACAAAGCGGTGAAGTGATTCATACCCTTCGAAATCAGGGTTATGTACTTGGAGAATTGCCGAGATGACATCTCTTTCCCTAAAGTGGCGTATTTCCCTTTGGATCTCCGCCGTGCTGATGGCTGTTATCGTCATCATTTCCGTTGTGGCATATATTGAGTTTGAAGAATCCCACCTTCGAAGCATCGACCGAACATTAAAGGCAATGGCCAACGGCATCGTGTCAAGCTTAGATACCAGTTCGGATAAAGAGAAATGGGCGGAAGAAGTCAGCGAGGTCACAGGAAGATCTGACAAAAATCCTTCGACGTTATATCGAATCTGGCTGGATGGTTCGTCTGCCGATTTACTTGCCAGTGATGCGCCGGATAGTGAACACGGACGCTGGTTACGCGAACTTCCGGAACAAAACAGGCCATTAATTGAGGAATCTAACTTCATGAATCCCAGCCTTCCCGGCAATGAATACAGAGCTGTTTGGTTGCGTCATAAGATTAATGGAGGCATTGTGAATATTGTAGTTGCTGGCTCCAGCTACTACACCTATCACGAGATGCATGAATTTCTAAGATTGCTGCTCATTCTGGGGACAAGCATGATCATAGGCTCGGTTGTGGTAACTATGTGGACTGTTGGGTGCGGCCTGCATCCTATAGATATGACTGCCGAACGCTTAAAAGACATAACACGTCCTAATATCGGAGAGGTTATCTTTGATGATAAAAAGGTCCCGAAGGAATTACGTCCATTCATGGTAGCATTAAATGATATGCTTAGCCGTCTGGACAGGGTTTTGCAGCAGCAAAAGCAATTTACATCCGATGCCGCACATGAACTTCGCACCCCCCTGAGTTTGGCTAAGAGTACCCTTCAAGCGGCACAAATACATCAGAAGCAACCGGGTGAATACAGGCAGGCAATCAATGATTCGTTAGAGGACATTGCCCGCATGGAGCATCTCATAGAGCAACTATTGGTCTTAGCCCGCTTAGACGAAGTTGGTGGGGATACCGCCAAAGGGGAGGTACAGCTCGATGTGTTGCTGTGTGAACTGACAGAAACCTATGGAAAAAAGATGGAACGCTCAGGGGGAAAAGTAATCCTTGAAGAACCGCCTGATATGACTATTAATGGTGATTTAGATGAGTTAATCCATTTGTTCAGTAATGTTCTCGACAACGCCACCAAATACGGGCCGCCTGACGGGACTGTAAATGTAACCTTAGGATATGGACCTGACGATTATGCCACGGTCCGCATTTATAACAAAGGAGACCATATTTCACCTGAGGCCCTGCCCCACCTATTTGACCGCTTCTACCGGGTGGATCCATCACGGTCCAAAAGCACAGGCGGCGCTGGATTGGGATTGTCTATAGCCCGAGAGATCGCCCATCGACACAAGGGGGATATATCAATTACCTCAAGTCCTGATTCCGGCACGCTCGTTTGCATTCGATTAGCCCGCGCTTAACGAAGCCTAATCTGTATTCAACCCCAGTTTTTCGTTCTGAGCCAAGAATATTTTCTGAAGTCTTAAGTTTATCTTAAGGTTCCATAAGTATACTTTTACCAAACAATATGTATCCGTGCCTATGAAGTGTCCAAGATAGACGCGTGTGAAACGTCCAAGATATTGGATAAGGGGGCGATTGGAGCCAATACTGTCATTAAACTGATAATGGATGAGAAACAGAAGAATATCTCTGACGATTATAATTTTCCCAGTTCTTCTAAAGTATTAAAGATTATAAAGCTGCCGTTTAAGTTGAATGCCAGGCAAGCCTTCCAAAGAATATTTGCAAATTCAAGTGGATGGGGAATTCCTTATATCGATAAAATGTCAGGGCTGTAGTTATTAAGAAATAACTTGATGTGGGTAGAAAGAAAGACCTTTAATAGAGAAGATTGGCTGCAGGAACTAATACTGCTCGCAGCAGCTTTTTTTCTATTGTTTTGGGCACTCGGGGACCGCAGTCTATGGGCTGCTGAAGGGCGTTGGGCTGAAATAACTCGAAATATGCTTTTAACAAAAGATTTTTTCCATCCGATGATTGGCGATGAGCCATATTTCGACAAACCACTTTTGACCTATTGGTTTATTGGCATAATCGCCGCCGTAAGCGGCGTACTAAACGAATTGGTGATACGCATACCCAGTGCTGTTGCAGGAATGCTATCAATCTGGGCAACAGTCAGAATTGGAACACGTCTTTGGTCGGCACAAATTGGCAGGATTGCCGGCTGGATACTTCTGACAACTTACGCTTTTCTCTTCTGGTCTCGGACCGGAACTGCTGAGACAGAGAATCTGGCAGCCATCATCCTGGCTGTGGCTTGGTATTGGGCAAGACGAGACAAACCCAATTTTGTAACATTCCTTGTTTTTTACTTGATTGCTTTTATTGGGGCGTTAACCAAGGGATTGACTTCAGTTGTTGTTCCGGTGCTCATTGTCATACCGGATATTATTGAAGAAAAACGCTGGCGGGCTCTTTTCAAACCGGCACATTTTCTGGCACTCGCTATTGCGATTGGGATATATTTGGCACCTTTTATCATTGCTTCTCTGACACGCCCGGAAGATTATTCATCCAGCGGCCTGGCGTTGGTTTTTCAGGAAAATATTCAGCGGTTTTTTAAGCCCTTTGATCACAAAAGTCCCTTCTACCTTTACTTTTACGCATTACCAATACTTGTATTGCCGTGGGCTCCGCTTTTTGTGGGGGCAGTCGTCGGTATGATTAAAAACTGGAAAGAACTCGACAGCAATACGCGTTGGCTCATCAAGGCCATTATCCTTGTATTTTTGTTCTTTACCGTCTCCGGCTCAAGACGCAGCTACTATATATTACCTATCGTTCCTTTCTGCGCACTTCTCATAGCTGTTTTTATAGTTTGGGCGAATCACCCACAATTGCATAGGATCCGACGGTTTGGAATGAAAGTCCAGAGAACGATATTTTTCGGATTGATTATATTCGAACTGACAATGCCGCCTATTCTCATCATTGCAAAGAGAATAACGGGTTTTGAATTTCCTTTGAGTTTATCTGTGGCGAGCTTAATAATAGGTCTTATCGCATTAATCCTTGGTTTAGCCATATACAATTCTGAAAATTTGCTTAATTTCCATTATAAGACCGATCGGCTTGCTACCTCATTTATTGCAATAGCAGTTGTTGTGCTCGGAGGTTATTTTTGCTGGCAACAGAATATTCTTGAAAGTTATCGGACGGAACGACCATTTGCTCAGAAGTTGAAGATTCAATCGGCGAACTTGCCATCCGAAAGAATAGCCATTTTTCACAAGGCCAATCCGAATATTTTATTCTATCTCTCCAGGGAAAAGCCTGTTAGAATACTTAATAGTTCTGACGAACTGCACAGCTTCCTTGGGAATAATCCGTCTGGGGCAGTGATCTCACAAGTTCGATATGTCACCAGTCTGCCATCCACTATTTTATTTGAATTACAGAAGTGCCAGACCGTTGAAGAGCAAGTGCTTTCATGGGAATCTGAATCATCAAAGAAAGAGAAATGGGTAGCGTGGTTATGGGGACAAACTTCGGAAAATAAAATCGACTTAGTAGCCGAGGAGAGTTTTTTTGATGCGAAATGAGTTTTTACCATTTTCACGGCCATCAATCAGTGAAGAGGACATTACTGCTGTCGTGGAGGTTCTTCGTTCAGGCTGGCTTACTACTGGTCCTAAGACGGCGGAGTTTGAACAGGCATTCTGTGACTATACAGGATGCGCCAGTGCCGTTGCGCTATCATCAGCAACCGCCGGAATGCACCTGGCCCTTAAAGCGCTGGACATCGGAACTGGAGATGAGGTTATTACACCCTCGATGACATGGGTATCTACTGTCAATCTTATAGTTCTTGCCGGAGCTAAACCTATCTTTGTCGATGTGGATCGCGACACACTGCTGGTCTCGCCAGAATCTATAAAAGCATCTCTAACAGACTCAACGAAGCTCATCATCCCCGTGCATTTCGCCGGGGCGCCTGTGGATATCGAACCGATTCGGAAACTGGCTGCAGGTAAAAATGTCTTTCTCGTCGAGGATGCCGCTCATGCTCTGGGCACGGAATACAAAGACGAACGTATCGGTCACAGGGGAACTTCTATTTTTTCTTTTCATCCAATTAAGAACATCACTACCGGTGAAGGCGGCATGTTTTGCTCAGATGATCTCGAATTGGCCAATTGTGTGCGGCGGCTGAAATTTCATGGTCTTGGGGTGGATGCCTACGACCGTCACACTCAGGGAAGATCTGCCCATGCTGAAGTATTGGAGCCGGGTTTCAAGTACAACATGACGGATTTATCAGCCGTTCTGGGGACAAGTCAACTGGCGCGAGTGGATAAATTCAACAGTCGCAGGACCGAACTGGTCATGAAATACCGCGAGCGTCTCGATGAGGTTGATGAAATACTCCCGCTTTCTAATCCCCCGTATCCGATGAAGCACGCCTGGCATTTATTTGTTGTGCGCCTGGATATAGACAAGGTCAAACTAAGCCGGGATGATTTTATGCAGGAGCTCAAACAGAGGAATATTGGAACCGGACTTCACTTTCGAGCGGTGCACCTTCAGAAATATTACACCGAATCGATGGGTACACATCGCGGCATGTTACCGAATACCGAGTGGAATTCAGACCGCATATGTTCCCTTCCCCTTTTTCCGGATATGACATTCGATGACGTTGATGATGTTGTCGAGGCAATCAAGGAGGTATTAAGTAAATGAACCATACAGATTTAATCTCAGTCGTTGTCCCTGTGTTTAACGAACAGGAAAATCTGAAGGAACTCATCAGGCGATGCGCAGAATCCTGTAATGGGATGGAAAGGTCATTCGAGCTTATTCTTGTGGACGACGGCAGCAGGGACTCCTCCCCCGATATAATTACCGAAGCAGCCGAACAAAGCGATGGAAATATTGTCGGAGTATTTCTTAATAGAAATTATGGACAGCATGCCGCGGTCATGGCCGGCTTTGCTGAATCGAGAGGGAATATTATTGTTACCCTTGACGCCGATTTGCAGAATCCGCCGGAGGAAATTCCCAAACTGGTCGAAAAAATCGAAGAAGGATTTGACGTTGTCGGAAGTGTTAGAGTTCCGAGGTGTGACACTTTTTTCCGAAGAATTGCCTCCTTTATAGTCAACAAGGTTGCCCAGAAAGCAACGGGTGTTATCATGCATGATTACGGTTGTATGCTGCGTGCTTACCGCCGGAATATAGTTGATGCCATACTTGCCTGCGACGAAAGGAGTACGTTTATTCCCGTCCTGGCAAACAGTTTTGCCCGTCATGCGACAGAAATTGAAGTACAGCATGACAAACGCTCTAACGGCCAGTCCAAGTATAGTGTATGGAAACTCATTAATCTGCAATTTGATCTGCTTACCAGCATGACAACGTTTCCGCTAAGGCTGCTGACCGTAATAGGCGCGTTCATATCATTGATAGGTACCGGATTCGGTATATTCCTACTTGTTATGAGATTGATATATGGCGCTACATGGGCGGCAGAAGGAGTTTTTACCCTCTTTGCGATTCTCTTTATCTTCGTCGGCGCACAGTTTATCGGGATGGGTTTACTTGGGGAATATTTGGGGCGAATCTATTATGACGTCAGAGGTCGTCCCCGCTATTTTGTACAGCATGTTGTTGGCAGAAATACTAAAGAAGAACAGATTCACACAAGAAATAGTTTTAAGGTGAAGGTATGAAAACAATTGTTTTAGCTTATCATAATATTGGTTGTAGAGGCATTGAAAGCCTGTTACGAAACGGCTTCCAGGTTACCGCTGTCTTTACTCATAAAGATGACCCGAAGGAGAATATCTGGTTCGATTCCGTGGCAGAATTGGCCGCATCGAAAAAAATCCCGGTCTTCGCTCCGGATGACATAAATCATCCTCTGTGGATTCAAAGAATCAAAAATATGGATCCCGATATTATCTTTTCATTCTATTACCGCAAAATGGTGAAGCCTGCTATCCTGGATATTCCATCATATGGATGCCTCAACTTACATGGCTCACTACTTCCCAAACACAGAGGACGGTGTCCAGTCAACTGGGTGCTGGTTAATGGAGAGAAGGAAACAGGTGTCACCCTGCATTACATGACCCCCAAGCCGGACGATGGCGATATTGTAGGTCAAAAGAAGGTCGCGATTTCGGATGATGATACGGCAAAGACGTTGCATGAGAAACTCGCCGGAGTATCCACTGACCTGCTCGACGAGATACTTCCCCAAATAAAGGCTGGAACCGCTCCGCGAAAACCTCAGGACCATTCACAGGCATCATATTATGGTGGACGTCGTCCTAAGGACGGTGAAATCGACTGGTCAATGTCGTCAAAGGATATCCGTAATTTGGTCCGTGCCGTAACGCAACCCTACCCCGGGGCATTCAGTTATGTCGGTGACAGGCAGTGTTTGTTCTGGTCGGTGACCGAAGTGCCGACCGAGAGCCGGAATTCCGCGCCGGGAACCGTCGAATCAACCGATCCCCTGATTATCACATGCGGCAAAGGAGCAATCCGCGTCGATTCCGGTCAATCCCCCGACGGTGTGTTTATAACCGGCACGCAACTCGCCGGGGAACTGAATCTCTCCGAAGGTATGAAATTCGGGCCACATGCCGGCACTCGTATCCGGGCCACAAGAAAAAAGAGTGTTCTGATTCTTGGTGTCAATGGTTTTATTGGTAATGCCCTGAGCCAGCGACTTCTCGATAGTGGAAAGTATGAGGTCCATGGCATGGACTTGCGATCAAACTACATTCAGCACCTGATTGGCAAGCCGAATTTCCACTTTGAGGAAGGAGATATTTCCATTCACGGTGAATGGATCGAATATCATATAAAGAAATGTGACATTGTCCTGCCGCTCGTTGCAATTGCCACGCCAATTGAATACACCCGCAATCCGCTGCGTGTCTTTGAGCTGGACTTTGAAGAAAACCTGCGTGTCGTTCGCTACTGCGTCAAATACAAAAAGCGGATTATCTTCCCGTCCACTTCGGAAGTCTATGGCATGTGTGATGAAGACGAGTTCGACGAAGATAATTCCAAGCTGATTCTCGGGCCGATCCGTATGCAGCGGTGGATATATTCCTGCTGCAAGCAGTTGCTTGACAGGGTTATCTGGGCCTATGGACAGAAAGAAGGACTTCAGTTCACTTTGTTCCGCCCGTTCAACTGGATCGGGCCCAAGCTCGATAGCCTGACTTCCGCCCGGATCGGCAGCTCTCGTGTGATAACTCAATTGATTCTTAATCTTGTAGAAGGTACACCAATTCTATTGATTGATGGCGGCAAACAAAAACGCTGTTTCACCGATGTCTCAGATGGTGTCGAATGTTTATATAGAATAATCGAGAATAAAGATGGTGTCAGTGACGGGCGGATCATCAATATCGGCAATCCGGACAACGAGGCCAGCATTCAAGGCTTGGCGGAGATGCTTTTGGCGAAGTTTAATCAGCATCCCCTGCGGTCAAAGTTCCCTCCTTTTGCAGGATTTCGTGAAATAGAAAGTGGATCTTACTATGGCACCGGGTATCAGGATGTTCAACATAGAAAACCAAGCATTCGCAATGCAAGAAAGCTCCTGGACTGGGTGCCAAGTGTGAAGTTAGAATATTCTGTTGAACAGACGCTTGATTTTTTCCTCCAGGAGAGTCTTGCGTCGAGAGAATCTGTCAAGGACCTGCAATTGAAACATAAAGGCCCTCACAAGATAATCTCAGTTTCCCATACCAGTGAGAAACGTTCGCCCGAGATAAAAATCCGTGAGCAAAGCTAAAAGGACATTACTACTGCCCATGACAGCCGAGTTAAACGAATATATACAACAATCCTGACCGACATTAGTAATGAATAGAGAGACATGTAACTATAGCTCATTATTGAATTCGAGTCAAAGAGATATCATGCCTATCCTCAATAACAACTGCAAAAAGACCGGACCAACTTTTATTACCTTGCTGGTCTTTGCCTGCCTGCTTTTTTTAGCAGGTCTTGGAAGACGACACCTATGGAACGCGGATGAACCCCGCGTAGCAGGAATAGCCGCTGAGATGGCAAGGTCGGGAGACCTCGTTGTTCCGAGATTAAATGGCCGGCCTTTCCTCGAGAAGCCTCCATTATACTTCTGGGCTGCCTCGATAGCTTTCAGGCTTTTCGGCGAGAATACGTATGCAGCCAGATTAATATCGGCTCTTGCGGCGATCGGCGGCGTGGTTATCGTGTTTCTCCTGGCCCGAAGTATGCATTTCTCCACATGGGGCGCATTCATATCAGGATTTGTGCTGGCAACTTCAGCAGAGTATTGGAGTCTCGGTCGCAGGTGTCTGATTGACATGATGTTGTGCCTTTTTATTATTGCCGCCATGGCCTCTTTCTATCAGGTTGTTCGTGCGGCACGGGGCAGAATTTTTTGGTATATCGGTTTTGTGTTCTCTCTGGGGTGTGCAGTTCTGACGAAAGGCCTGGTAGGGCTTGCCGTTCCGCTTTCGGCGATGGTTATCTGGCTTGTGTTAGAGAAGGACTTTTCCTGGCGGAAATGGTTTGTCTTGCTGACCGGCATTATACTCTGTTGTGTTCCGGCCGCAGTATGGATATGGCTGCTTTACAATGAGCTGGGGCGAGGAGCAGTTTATGAGGCCGTCTGGGTTAACAACTTCGGGCGGTTCACGGGCGGGTATACACAGCATGTGGAGCCATTCTATTATTATTTAGCGAAATTCCCAGCTCAGTTTATTCCCTGGACTTTCTTTTTGCCCCTTGCCGGTATGTTGCTTTTTCGAGAAGCTCGCGGGCGGGATAAGGCCAATCCGTCTCTTTTTATTCTTACATGGTTCGTTGTGCCTTTCATTCTGTTGTCGATCTCAGCGGGAAAACGAAGTCTCTATCTGCTCCCGATATATCCGGCGGCGGCTCTTGCCGTGGGACATACTGTGGATATGGTTCTAAGTAACAAAGTAAAGCTGACGGGCTGGTTCAAGATACCGGCTTCAATATTAGCCGGTATTGCTGTGCTTGCGCCACTTGTCTTTCTCGGGATACGTCTTTATTTCCATCAGCCTTTTGTAATCCTGGCTTTGGTTTCTATCCCTGGGACCATTTTAGGTCTTTGGGCATATCGCCTGCTTACAAAAAAAGACATGAACCGCTTCTTCCAAATACTTGTGCCGGCTTTTTTATTAATCTTTCTGGCTTTCGACATGGCAATAGCGCCGATCTTCAATCAAAAGGAGTCCTTTGAGCCACTCTTTCAGTATTCCAATAAGCTCAGGTCTGAAGGCGCTGAACTGTGCCTTTTGCGACCCTCAGAGCGCCTCGACGGCGCAGCCGTCTTCTATCTCAGAGTGTGTATTCCGAGATTCGATTGTTTAGAAGCCGTTCAAGAGTTGACGAATTCCGACGAAAATATAATGGTAATCACCAGAGTGGAAAACATTGACAACATTCCGGATATTCGTACCATTAAAAACTTCAATATCGGCAACAAGACTTACGTCATTTTTAGAGCTAAAAAGTTGCCAGGAATAAATGATGAAAACAAGCCTGCGAGTTAATGTTGATACCTTTCGAGGAACAAAGATTGGCGTGCCGGATCTGGGCAGGTTTTTCTCTGCCCGTTCCATAAACTTCGTTGGAGAGATTCCAACTGACTGGCGAATTTCTTCGTTTAAGGAGATAATAAAATTATAAAAATCGCTTTGAAAGGTCGGGTTGAAAAATGGATTAAGACCGCTATTATTGCAGCTGTCAATGTTCTGTTGTGGGCGATTCCGAGTAACGTGGCCTACCTAATCGCTCAGAACAGAGATGTTTTGCTTGGACGATACGGCGTGGCCCATCTGACGTGGATGTTTCTGCTGATTCCTATAAGTATTATAGCACTTTACCTGATTTGGTCGAACGAAAAGAATAAGAAGAAACGCCAATTTCAGGTTACTGCGCTGACATTATCTATTATTGTTCCGATATTACTGGTTGACTTGTTGATGCGTCTGGCACAGCCTAAACAGTATATCATGCACAAGGATTATTACCATCGAGCACCCAATACAATCGTTCACGGGACAATTCATGATGTACCTGAAAACGCCTTTTCTTATCCTGAGATGCGTCCCGGCTATCCTGATATCGAGTACACCCTGACAACCGACGAAAGGGGCTTTCGTAACAAAACCAACCTTGAGAAATACGACATTGTTGCTCTGGGCGATTCATTCGCGGAAGGCTCCAATGTAACGGACGATGATTTATGGGCCGGCATACTGGCTCAAAAGAGTAAACTCACGGTGTATAATCTGGGGATGGCAGGGGGCCATCCCGGCATATATCTGGAAACTCTCAAAAGGTTCGGCATTACCTTGTCGCCCAAAATGATACTCTGCATGATTTATGAAGGAAATGATTTTCGCGACTCCAACTACAAACGAGAAGATACCTTTGGACACCACGTGAGTAATTACTTTAAAAGCTCCCCCATGCGTCTCGCTTTACAGGAGCTCTTGATCGGCCGCTTAGGTTCGGCAGAAAGTAAAACCTCAGAAGATTCGCTCACCTCCGGTGACAGTCACGCCGCCTCTGATAATGCAGATACCCATACTAGTGCTCTCTCCTGGTTGCCTGTAGCGGTGCCTGATGGACCTGATGCAAAATACTACGCCTTCACTGTTAAAAGTTTATTAGCCCACTTTCAAACCAAGGACACATTTCTGCGTTCGAAAGGCTGCAAACAGACCTTTGTCAATCTGCGTCAAATCAAAGAAATATGTAATTCAAACAATATCCGCACCATTACCGTTTATGCTCCGGACAAATCCCATGTTCTGCTGCCGCTGATTCGACACAATGTTCCACCCGAAAGCCTGCGGGCATTTATGGCATTAAAGGAGAATAATTTGCCCCCGAGCGATGAACTCATGGATACAGTTATGGCCCGCCTGGATGTTAAGGAATCAGCGGTTAAAGAATTTTGCCGGCAGGAATCCATCGGATTTATCAGTCTTACTGAGCCGTTACGTGAAGGCATAGCCCAGGGACGGCAGCTTTATTTCACGTATGACGACCACTGGACGCCCACCGGCCACGAAGTTGTTGCAAACACAATATCCCATTACATAAATGAACATCCTGTTGTAAAAACAGATGATTGATTAAAAAGTCCCTGGAGTTGAAGATTCATGAAAGTAGGCCTGCGAGTTGACGTTGATACATTCAGAGGAACACGGTTGGGTGTTCCAAATATATGCAGACTCCTGGAAAAATACTCCATAAAGGCCTCATTCTTTTTTTCAGTCGGTCCGGATAATATGGGTCGCCATTTATGGCGGTTGCTTCGTCCAACCTTCCTGATGAAAATGTTACGAACGAAAGCTTCCAGCCTCTATGGCTGGGACATTTTGCTCAAAGGTACATTATGGCCCGGGCCGCTAATAGGCAAAAGGCTTGGGAGTATTATACGCGCAACCACCGATGCGGGGCATGAGATAGGACTTCATGCCTGGGATCACCATGCATGGCAGGCTCACATTGATAACATGGATAGCGAAGCTATTTACGACTCTTTAAATAAAGGCGTGACTCTGCTTACACAAATTCTTGGTAAGCCCCCAGATTGTTCCGCCGTCCCCGGCTGGAAATCTAATGATCTTGTTCTGAAGGAAAAGAGTAAATTCCCTTTTCGTTACAACAGTGATTGCAGAGGTGATAGTGTCTTTTATCCTGTCATCAACAACAGAGAACTCTTACAACCTCAGGTACCAGTTACGCTGCCAACTTATGATGAGCTTGTCGGTCGTAACGGAATTACCAATGACAATTATAATGACCACCTCTTATCCCTGATGACTCCCGACAGACTTAATGTCTTAACCGTACATGCAGAGGCAGAAGGGATTGTTTGTGAAAAATTGTTTGACGATTTTCTGTCTAAAGCTAACGCCAGAGAAATTTTGTTTGTTCCTCTTGGGGCTTTGTTGGCAAATCATCCGCCAATAAAACGCGCAAAGATTATGGCTCAGGAGATACCCGGTCGTGAAGGATGGGTCTGCTGTCAAGATAACCTTTTAAGGAGAAGTACTGTTGGCCAATAAACCATGCTATAGGTTTTTAATAGTTATTTCATTTTGCTTAGTGACAAAAACCAGTTTTGCTGCTGTTTATGAAGGTGAACCTTATGAGGCTGCAAAAGAAGATAAAAAAGTTTCATTTCTCGACTCCCTAAGTTCTTTTAATGACTGGCCTCGAAAAAAGAAAGTTGTTGCGCTTAATGTAGCTGCTGTTAGTACCACGGTGTTGGCAGGGGCGGCATCATGGGACTATTACAGCTCTTCTTTTAAATTCGAAGATGAGGGCTGGTTTGATCCCGATACCAAGTATGGCGGTGCCGATAAGCTTGGACATGCCTATAGTGCTTATGTGCTTACAAGTGCTTATAATAGCATTTATAGAAAATGGGGGTATTCTGATGAGAAAGCAATACTGGGCGGAGCACTGAGCAGTTGGTCTCTGACGACCCTGATTGAATTAGGGGACGGCTTCAGCAAAAATTATGGCTTTAGCTGGGAAGATGAAACTATGAATACTTTAGGAGTGGGCTTAGCCTATCTGCGTCATCGATATCCTACACTTAAGGAGACATTCGATTTTCGTACGGAGTGGTTCCCATCGCCGGCTTTTAGGCATGGGGACAGGTTGGATCCCTTCACGGATTATTCCGGTCAGAAATACCTGATAGCTTTGAAGCCGGATGGTTTTCTTAAAACAGATAATTCCCTTATAAAAGCAGTGGAAATACACTTTGGATATTACACAAGGGGGTATCTACAAGAAGATAGGCGTCATTTCAGCAGCGAAAACCGTTACACTTATTTCGCTGTAGGTTTGAATATGACATATATTCTGGAGCAACTTACCGGACATCGAGCTGGTGGAGTTTTCGATTATATTCAGGTTCCTTTTACATATATACCATTTTCATCGAAACTGGATTGATTCGGAGGCGGGAGTCTTTGTTTGTTATGACTGAATTCAATGACATTATATACATAATAAATCAATGCCTGTTGGAGGCAGGCTTAATTGAATGGTACAGTTTTTAAGTCATGAAAAAAGTCGCAATAACAATGTTTGTGCTGTTCTTTTTAATTTATATCTTGCCGCTTGGCGTAAGACCTTTGGTCATCCCGGATGAGACACGGTACGCTGAGATTGGCAGAGAAATAGTTGAAACCAACGACTGGATTATTCCTCGACTTAACGGTTTGCGATATTTCGAAAAACCTATTCTCGGTCATTGGCTCCATGCGCTGAGTATCAAGATATTAGGCGCAAATGCATTTGCAATGCGCCTGCCTTCCGCTTTAGCTGTCGGATTGTCGGCTCTAATACTGGTTTTTCTTGTTCGCCGCTTTACAGGCGATGTAGTGGCAGGGGTAATGGCAGCGTCCGTATTCCTAACATGCCTTGAAGTATTCGCCGTAGGGACGTTCTGTGTCCTGGATAGTATATTTTCCATGTTCATTACAGCCTCTATGGTAGCATTCTTCTTCGCTTTTATGGAGGTCCGTCCACTAAAAAGAAATATCTTTCTCCTCGGTGCAGGTATCTCGTTTGGTTTGGCATTTTTAACCAAGGGATTCCTGGCATTTGTGATACCTGTGATTGTATTTGTTCCCTTTGCGATCTGGCAACATCAATTGAATAAATTACTTCGTGTTTTTTGGTTGCCGGTTATCACTGCTGTGCTAATCGCCCTTCCCTGGGGTGTCATGATTCATTTTAAGGAGCCTGATTTCTGGCATTATTTCTTTTGGGAAGAGCATATTGACCGCTTCATATCACCCAATGGAGGACAGCATCCTTACCCCTTCTGGTTCTTTATCCCTTTTATTATTGTAGGTTTATTGCCATGGACAACACAAATCATTAGTGTAATATACAGGCACCGGAAAAATTTATCTGATGATCCCCTCCTGCGTTTTTCTATCTGCTGGTTTCTGTTTCCATTTTTGTTTTTTTCCATTTGTCATGGAAAATTGGCAACCTATATATTACCATGCTTCCCGCCCCTAATAGTGCTTTTTACGGTCGGCCTGCGTCAGGAATACAAAACCGGAGCAGTCGAAAGATTCAACCGTTCTGACAGAGTCGGATTAATTTTAATAACGGCTTTATTTATTGGATTGATCATAAGTCAGACAGTTATACCTGCCACAAAGATCTATCGCCCGCATGAAACTTGGAAGTTGTTGTTCATCTCGGCTAGTTTTTTTGTATACGCTTTTTTCCTCATTCAAGGTGGTATCTCGAAAAATCACGAAAGAAAATTTGTTTTTTCCTGTATGGCACCTGTTGTGCTCATACTCAGTGCACCTTTTATCATTCCGGAGCAATTGATAGAGAAAAAGGCTCCAATCGATTTCTTAAGTCGGTATAAGGATAGGATCAGTCAAAATTCTATTCTCGTTTCCGACAATAATTTGACCCCGGCTGTGTGCTGGAGCTACAAACGTAGTGATGTTTTACTTCTTATTAATCCCGGAGAGTTTGAATATGGACTCGCATACGAGGACTCATCGAAACATCGCCTGCTTGATATCGACCAGTTGCAAGAGTTGATCGCGAAGGATTTGGACAAAGAACATGTGATTCTGATTACCAGTACCAAACGATATATGGAATACAAACAGAAGCTTCCAAAACCGTTTTTCGAAAATATTGATTGTGGATTTGTATTTGTTGAGTTTGCTGCCGGAAAAACTTAAATTATATCACCCGTTCTGTAAGTTGCAGAACAACAGAGCTTTTGTTTGACAAAATCCTGGGGAAAACGGATAATACCAGCGTAAATAATCGGGACGGCGGAGTAATTAACCGCTAAGTGGTTTGGCTTTGGGTAAGGTTTTCATTCACCTGCTAACCTGCTCAAAGCCAAACCCGCCCGATTGAAAAAAGCAGGTGGAAAAATACCAAAGAAAAAAACAAACAATTCACAAGCACAACAGGAATCAAGCCTGGCGCAAAATAAAACATGCAAAAACCCAAAAAATGGGCCGGGTTGGATTCGAACCAACGTAAGCTTACGCTAACGGGTTTACAGCCCGTTCCCTTTAGCCACTCGGGCACCGACCCATTTATAAACCACTACCTTCGGCTAATAGATTAAATATCAGGAAGGTAACTGTCAATAGTTTAATCCAGCTCCATAGGGAAATAATCCCTGGCATTGTTAAAACAGATGTCCTCGACCATTTTCCCAAGCAAATCCAAATCATCCGGCAACAGGCCTGCTTCCGCATCATTGCCCAGTATATTGCATAATATCCTGCGGAAATATTCGTGCCTCGGATACGACAGGAAGCTGCGCGAATCCGTCAGCATACCGACGAACCGGCTCAGCAAACCCATGTTCGACAGTGCGTTCATTTGCTTTTCCATCCCGTCCTTTTGGTCGAGGAACCACCATGCTGAGCCGAATTGCATTTTGCCCGGCACAGAGCCATCCTGGAAATTTCCTATCATTGTCGCAATCAGGGCGTTATCACGCGGATTCAGATTATAGAGAATGGTCTTCGGCAGCCGATTACCTGAATCCAGCCGATCAAGGAATTTTGCAAGGGATTTGGCTATATCGAAATCCCCGATCGAATCGAAACCGGTGTCCGGGCCGAGGGTTTTGTACAGTCTTGTGTTGTTGTTTCTCAATGCACCCAGATGAAGCTGCTGGACCCAGCCGGCTTCGTGGTCCATCAGGGCGAACTCGACCATCATTGCCGATTTGAATTTCAGAGATTCCGACAAATCCGGTTTCTCGCCCCGGAGTATTTTATCGAAGATTTTACTGATCTGGCTTTCGGTATAATCCTCGGCATAAGTGGTTTCCAGTCCGTGGTCGGAAAGCCGGCAGCCGTTTTTGTGGAAATAGTCATGACGCCTCCGGAGAGCTTCGATATACGACGGGAAATCTTTAATTTCCATATCGCAGGTCTCTGAGAGTTTATCTATAAATGCCCTGAGATTCTCAATGTCCTCGACCGCCATAGCCTGGTCCGGACGCCAGGCTGTATGAACCTTTATCTCGAAGCCGTCGTCCCAAATCTTTTTATGGTGTTCCAGCGATTCGAGCGGCCCATCGGTGGTACAAATCAGCTTAACATTCATTTTTCGCATTATATTGCGGACACTAAACTCGGGCGCTTTGAGCATCTGACTTACGGTTTCGTATATCTCTTTGGCGGTGTCGGGACCAAGGAGTTTATCCTTAATCCCGAAGGGACTTTTCAGTTCGAGGTGGGTCCAGTGGTATAAAGGATTGCGGAGACAGCAGGGCACCGTTTCGGCCCATTTACTGAACTTTTCGTAATCACTTGCATTTCCGGTTATGTATTTTTCTGCTACGCCGTTGGTTCTCATTGCACGCCATTTGTAATGATCACCGTAAAGCCAGGCCTGCGTTAGATTGTCGAAGCAATGGTCCGAAGCGATCTGCCCGGTGGGTAAATGGCAGTGATAGTCATAGATTGGCATCTTTTCAGCGTGTTCGTGATAAAGATATCCGGCGGTTTTTGTTTGTAAAAGAAAATCTTCATTAATGAAAAAGTTAGTCATTTTTTTCCTTCATATAACTTTGGAGTTAATTCCCGGGATTAATGCTGTTCGTTTTGTTCTTTTTGCCGTTGTTGTTCTTCCAGCTCTTTCTGCTGTGCCAGTTTTCTCTTGCGGGCCTGTTCGGCGGGTGATTCGAATTCAGCCATTTTCTTCGCCCAGTCCGAGACCTCGCTTCTTGTCTTTTTCAGCCGCTTTGATACCGGTTTCGGTCGATTCTTTTCCTCCTCTTCAATTTTACGGTTCCATAGCCAATATGCAATCCATCCTATGACCAGGGCCGGTATCATAAGTAGCATAAAAACTTTATATAACATTTTATCATTCCTTTATTTGCAAAGTACCTGTAAGTTTTCTAAGCATATTCGGATTATAATACTTTAAACGCATTCTGTGGACAACAAACAGCATAAAACTGTTGTATTTTCATCTTAAGTGATACTATTAAGGCCGAATCGATACGCTTTAAGGTCTGCAACTCAAAAAAAAATAATTTTCCCGAATTTTTTTATCAATATTTGCCTTGTGAGAAACGCCATGTATATGACGAATTGGCTCTAAGGAGTTATTGCAGGTAAAGTTCTTGCTTCGCTGCACATATGCTGTTTCTTGCAAACAGGTGCGGAGTACACCGGAGGCGTGTGAAAGCTGGCTTTCCACGCCTCCGGAAGTTTATTAGTAAACAAGATTTGTACAATAATCAAACCATTTATTTAAAAATCATGTCTAAAAATCAACCCAGGCTTTTTTAGTAAAAAAACCGGCACAATATAATAAAATCAATACTTTCGGCTGTACTTGTGTCAATTTCTATACGCTATAAGTTGAAGCGGCGGTTTGTCCGCCCCGGCCGGTCCAGTTCGTATGGAAGAACTCTCCTCGCGGTTTATCAACTCTCTCGTATGTATGGGCGCCGAAATAATCCCGCTGAGCCTGTAATAAGTTGGCCGGCAGACGCTCGTGACGGTAGCCGTCATAAAACGCCAAAGCGGCGGTCATAGTCGGCAGCGGAATGCCTAACTTAACCGCAGTAATAACGACGCGACGCCATGATTTTTGTGCCTTTCTGACGGCCTTCTTGAAGAACGGGTCAAGTAGCAGGTTATCTAATTTGGGTTTTTTTGTATATGCCTCTTTAATCTTGCCCAAAAAGGCCGAGCGAATGATACAGCCGCCCCGCCACATCAATGCTATCCCGCCGTAGTTGAGGTTCCATTTGTATTCTGCGGCGGCGGCACGCATAAGCTGATAGCCCTGCGCGTAGCTGATAATTTTCGAGGCGTACAGAGCCTGCTGCAAATCGTTCAGGAGCTTTTCCTTATCGCCTTTGAACGTCGCCCTCGGGCCTTTGAGGACCTTCGCCGCCTTGACGCGCTCGACTTTGAGCGCCGACAGGCATCGGGCGAAAACTGCTTCGCCGATAAGCGTTAGAGGCTGGCCGAGATTCAATGCCTCGATTGCAGTCCACTTGCCTGTTCCCTTCTGGCCGGCGGTATCGAGGATAAGGTCGATGACATCGTTGCCGTCTTCGTCACTGTAGCCGAGAATGTCACGCGTGATTTCGATGAGGTACGAATCAAGCTCGCCTTTGTTCCATTCGGCTAAGCATTCGTGCATCTGGCTGTTCGTCATGCCGAGGCCTTCCTTCATCATCTGGTATGTCTCGCATATCATCTGCATGTCACCGTATTCGATACCGTTATGTACCATTTTGACGAAATGTCCGGCTCCGTTTTCGCCGACCCAGTCGCAGCACGGCTCGCCGTCGTCGGTCTTGGCGCAAATCGCCTGGAAGATGGGCTTGACGTGCTCCCACGCCGGTGGTGAGCCGCCCGGCATAATTGAAGGACCCCGCAGGGCACCTTCTTCACCGCCGGATACACCTGTGCCGATGTAGAGCTTGCCTTCGCTCTCAACGTATTCGGTTCGGCGGATGGTATCGGGAAAATGCGAGTTGCCGCCGTCGATGATAATGTCACCATCTTCGAGATGGGGCAGCAGTTTGTCTATGAAGGCATCGACGGCGGGGCCGGCTTTGACCATGAGCATAATCTTGCGCGGTGTTTTTAGGTTCTCGATAAATTCCTCGACCGAATGGCAGCCGATGATATTTTTGCCCTGTGCACGGCCGTTGATAAAATCGTCCACTTTCGAGACGGTACGATTAAAACAGGCAACTGTAAAGCCTTTGCTTTCCATGTTAAGTATAAGATTTTCACCCATTACCGCCAGGCCTATCAGGCCGATATCCGCTTTCGTCATTTTTCTATTCTCCATTTATGTACTAAAAAACCAATTTGAAACGCATCACAGAGGTTTTACCCGAAAACCTCCATTTGGAGGCCGATTATTCAACAGATACGCTTGCTTGTCAAGTTTCACCTTGCCGACCACCTATAAAAAAGATTTTTTGATCGCAAGGCAGTAGTTGGAATACCTCGCTCAGTACACAAAAAACTACACGAATTGGCAGAAAAGATTTGCGTAGCAAAAATCGAATCGTTCATTTGATTTGTCATTCCGAGCGCAGCCGAGGAATCTATTTTAAATAGATCTCTCCACTCGCTCTTCGACCTCGGTCGAGATGACCGTGCGCGTGCCGTAAGGCATCCCTAAGGGAAAGCACAACCGAAAAGACGGCAATTTCGATGCCTGCCGAATGTATTTGCCTTTGGACTGAAGAACAGCTATAATTGTTTGCAGCAACCTTGAGCGGATATTAGGCGTAAAAAAGCACCCTTGCAGCATTTAGCCGGTAAACTTTTTGCTGCTTCTTTGTTAATTGATATAAGCTATTACTTGCTGGTTTTCTTTACTTAGGAAGGATACTTATGAGAAAGTTGTTTATTCCGCTTGCTAAATTGCTCGGTATCTATTTGTTTTATCGCCCTCTGACTTATATGGCATATTTAGTGTACTATCTATTTTTAGACTTTTCTTCCGGACAACATTCCATCTGGTCGGGGATATTATATACTGTTTTTTCTCAAATCCTGACTCTGCTTATGGCCCTGATTTTGCTTTTCAAAACCGAGAGAATTGCGGACATAATACAACTGCCAGATGATGATATTAATTTAGCAGGAACAGACCGTTATTCCATACTTTATACCGGCCTGATTTTAATTGGTATTGGAACAATAATATATGCAGTACCGGTTCTCGTTGGCTCTGCTGTAACTTATCTTACCTATAGAGATGCTGCAGTGATGTCACTTCATTATCAGGAACTGCAAAAAATAGTATCTTCAATATTAAAAACTGTTCTTGGGATTATTCTTGTGTTCAAATCTGTGCTGATAGCAAAATATTTCGATGAACAAACGGAAAGAATGAAGTGTCGCTAAACAACGCACTAATTTTTTCTTACAAAATCACCACACATAATCCACAACAATGATTCTCATAAATAAGACTGTACGTAAAGCGCGTACGCGCTTTACGTATAGAGTCTGCTAATCTTCTACTGTCACATGTAAATAGCGGATAGCATAACGAGTTAGAAAAAAGAACTCACGGTTCACGAATCAAGAGAGCTTTGAACTTATCAATCGATTCAGACTGATATGTTCTTCGGCGGCTTCGAGCGCGAGCTGGCGATGTACCTCAGGGGGGACTCGAACCATGAACTTGCCGCTATAATGTCTTGAATTAAGCGGCTCAGGTATAGCTTCATTATTAGCAGCCATGTCCTTGACTACTTCGGCGACGATTTTAAGAATTCCATTCAATGCCTTTTGCGGAGTTGAGGCCAGATAGCTCAAGCTGGGGAACTCGGCACAAAGTCCGACAAACTCATTGTCATCTTCGGACCATGTTACTCGGTACATATAACGCTTTATCCCTGCCATAATTAAATAGTATCAATATTGATACTACCTGTCAATAAAAAAGTTCACAAAAAAACAATTTTTTTACTATTTATCAAGCATGGCCGCCTATGGCGATGGCAGTTAACCGGTTATATCTTCACAGGTTACGTACTTATGGTATTTCTGTCGATTTCGGTACACAAGTTCTTAGTCTGTGGTGTTCGCATCGATTCGTTTTAGGAATTCTTTAGCCGCTTTTCTGGTTTTGGGGCTTTGGCAGTTCAATTGTTTCCGAACGAAATCAACGATTCTTTTTTTGTTCTTTGCCTGTTCGTAATACTGCTCAAAGGCTTCTATGATAGCTGCTTTGACAAGGTCCTTTCGTTCCTGCTGGTGGTGAGTTTTGTCAATATTCAGGAGTCTGTTTGTTATCTTTGCTTGCAGTTTCGGTTTTGCCTTTGCAATTTTTCCTGAAACGCCGCAGACATAAGCGGCCGTTATAAAGCTCTTATCATCCAGCAGGCCGTAGAACCTCTCGAAGATCTTCTCGAATTTATTTTTATTGTCAATCCTTGTAAGGTTTGCCAAAAGATGCACCGCGCTGAGCTTGTGGTACGTGTTGTCACTGTCTAAGAATTCGACCAGGTAGTCCCAGTGTGAATACAGGCTTTGTGGTTGTTCTTCGGTTATAAAAAACAGGACCTTGTGACTGTTATACCTTATCGTTTCGTTTTTCGACCGCAGATTACCAAGCAGCTCGGCCAGAAGTTTATCGTCCTTCAAAGCCTTTTTTGCAACGGCTTTGATATCGATATTCTTATTTTTCAGAGTGACCGGCATAATTTTTGCCCCGGTTTCCGCCGGTTTAATTGTTTGGGATAGTGGGTATATATCCGCTGGATAATCTGTGCAGGACTTCGCCTGCATGGTGGACGACTAATATCCCTTCGTCCTCTTTATTTTCATAGTTAGCAATATTTATATCACTCGGGTTCATATAGTCAAGATTTACTTTTTCGCATCTTTGTTTGCTTATCCCGGTGGCGAGTATCACGTCGGCCCGGGGCTTTTCGACGCCGTCGATGAAAGTGCCTATGCCCCTGACATGAGTCGAATGGGCGAGAATTCCCCTGGGGACATCTGCGAATTTCTCCATGCGTTTGAGGAAATAGTCACGGGTGTGATAGCCAATTTCGTCGAGCCATTTGCCGTGCGTGTAGGAAATTTCCGT
>Ga0315548_1000429_pt1 | contig 39132 bp, 37 predicted proteins | sample SalMarSW160110MG_2_FD_202540 | JGI IMG/M metagenome (GOLD analysis project Ga0315548, IMG submission 202540) | Salt marsh sediment microbial communities from the Plum Island Ecosystem LTER, Massachusetts, United States - Salt Marsh Sediment SW1601-110 ... | reverse complement strand
TATACTTCCCCAGCAGATAACCAACCACCTTCTGTGTTTAGTCAAGCTATCAGAAGGATATCTCCACCTCCCGGATAATCAAGACTTTTTCTCATTATAAACGTCCTAACTCAGTTTTTAAATTTTCAATTTCTAATTTGCAACTTACATTTTACAATTAATTATGTGTTTCGTGGTCAAAAATGGGGGCAGTTTGAGAATAAAAATACTTGACAAAAACCGAATTATGATAAAATTAACAATAATGAATACGGAAAAGATATACAAGAAAATCATTGAAGAAATAAAAAAATATTTCAAAGAAAACAATCTTACGCGGGCAGTTATAGGAGTAAGCGGCGGAGTCGACTCAGCCATTATTACTTTACTTATAAGTGATGCAATCGGGAAAGAAAACATTGACTGTATTTTTATGCCGACTGAGTTTACCTCAAAAAGTAGTAAAAAAGATTCTTACGAATTATGTAAAAATCTCTCGATTGTGTTGAGTGAATTCGACATAACTAAGATTTTCAACATTTATCTGGAAACACTCGCCGAAAAACTTATAATCAAAGGAATAGAAGTACCGGAAGAAAATCTCCAGGCAAGAATCAGAGCGAATTTATTAATGTACGTAGCAAACAGGAAAAACGCGATTGTAATCGCGACGGGAAACCGTTCAGAAATCCTGACCGGTTATTGTACTCTCTATGGTGATACAGTAGGTGCTATTGCCCCGATTGGAAATCTTTACAAAACAGAAGTATATGAACTCGCAAAATGGGTAAACAAAAATAAAGGTAATCTTATTCCGGATTCTATCATAGAAAAAGCTCCTTCGGCGGAATTAAATAGAAACCAAAAAGACGAAGAAGAACTCCTACCCTATAAAATACTCGACCCTATTCTTAAACTCTATATCGATGAGAGTAAAAGCAAAGAAGAAATTATAAACGCGGGTTTTAAAGAAGAACATATCGAAAAAATCATTAACCTTATTAAATCAACATATTTCAAACGCATCAAACTCCCGGTTATTATTGAAGTAAAATAGAATTCAGAATCCAGGAGACAGAAGTCAGAATCCCATCCCAACCCCCTAAAATTATTCTCACACAGAGACACAGAGCCTTTAAATCTCAAATTAGTTAAGTATATAAAACAGAAATCAATAATTTCATATAGCTTGACAAATATATTTCGTAACTTAATATTATATGTAAATTTACAGATAAAAATTATGGAAGAAAACAAAACAATTACGAAAAGAATTCAAGAAGAAACTACAGATTTTTTATCCGCACCACGTTTAATAAAGGTACTTGTCGTTTTTTTTCTCTTATTGATCTTTTTCAATCTTTATAACGAAATATTTCGGATACCTACACTCAAAACAACCATCTCTCAACTGGAGAAAATTAATGCAGAAAAAATGGCAGAAATCCAACGGCTTGAGACTCAGTTGATTCCATTTAAAACATATGCATTAGAGAAATTTCCCTCGGAAGATATTAATACAGCCTTAAAACTTTTAAATGAAGAAATAAAAAAATTAAAAACAATGTATGAGAAAACAAAAAAAACAGTATTCTCCGCCGAACAAATAAACAAGAAAAAAATGAACGATGGCTCATTTGTATATCTTACTCAACTTATTCCAATAGGTAATAATATCATACCTATCTTAACTATTAAATGCCAAACTCAGAATCAGGCAGAAATAAAAGTTTTCGAAGTTAGAAGCCCCACATTACCACCCATGTCTTTTGATACTTATTCCGATGATAAGACTATGATGAAAAAAGAATTCCGATCTCTATATCCGGCCAAAATTTCGATAAAAATTATAACAAACAAAGACGCAGGCCACTTAAAACTTACAGTGGATCCATTTAAAAAATAGCTATCACAATTGGCAAATAACTTGATATATAGATATTTTAAAGTTTTTATATATAGGAGTTCAACTGTTATAAATGAAAATAAAATTGTTAAAAAAAATACCTCTACTTAACTTATCTTTGGCCAAAGGCCTTTATTATTCCCGTAGCGTTTGAGACCCAGTTTATTCCTTTGCACTTAAACTTCTCAAACGTATTAAATCTGTTCAGTCCGATTTTAGCAGAAAGATTAAAGAGAGTATCTATTGTGTATACGCCCCAACGTCCAAGAAGGTAAGGATTGTTTGTTTCTCTTGGGGTAGAAATAAATGCTTTTTCATAACCAACCTGCCCTGCTAACTCACTTTCGTTTTTTCTTATTCTTCCAAAAGGATATGAAAGATATTTAACTCTCTCCCCTATTTTATCGGATATTGTTTCTAAAGATACTTTCATGTCCTCTTTTACCAAATTAACTGGACTGCGTGAATAATCGGGATGAAGATGAGAGTGAGAACCAATCGTTATGCCATATCTATGCATTTCCTTTATCTTATTCCAGGAAAGATGTGTGAATGATTTACCTAACGTAATTTCCCATTCATTTTTCTTTCCGGCGTAACCGGAAACCACAAAAATAATAGCCGGAACATTCTCCTCTATAAGAATAGGAAAAGCAAACTTATATAAATCGACAAATCCATCATCGAAAGTCAGTAAAACCCCAGAATCCGCTTTAAAAAATTCATCAGGACTGAGAAATTTTATACCCTTATTTTTTATAAATCTTAAGTGTCTTCTGAAAATATCAGGAAAAACAATCGACCCGTAAGGGGAGAAAGTCTTAGATATATTATGGTAGAGAAGGATCGACTTCATAATAAAAATTCAAAATTTCCTTCGCGACTTTATCCCAGGAGTATTTCTGAACTGTTTTAAGGCCTCCCTCGACCAAATTGTGACACAGATTTTTATCTCCAAAAAGCCGAATAACTTTTTCGGCGATTTCCTTTGAATTCGCTGGGGTTACAAGAATACCATTCTTACCATCTTCAACTACACATCTATAACCGGGAATATTTGAAGCAATTACGGGAGTCTCCGTTGCCATAGCTTCTAACAAAACAATACCAAAACTTTCCCCGCTAATAGCCGGAGAAACAAATACCGAAGCCCGACTAAAGATATCAGGTAAAGCAGAGGGTTCAACAAACCCTAAAAAATCAATCAAATCTTTAACCTCTAAAGGAACATTCATCTTCATCTCTTTATAACCCCCACCCGCAACAGTAAGTTTTGCTTCGGGAAACTCTTTTTTGATATGAGATAAAGCATTAATCAAAAATTGTAATCCTTTTCTCGGCTCTATCCTACCAACAAATAATATTTCAAAAGGATTTTTTTTCTTTCCTGAATTTTTAAATCTATTGGGATCTACTCCGTTAGGAATTATTCTATAATCACCCGGAAAATATTTAGCAATAGAATCTCTCGCGGTTACTGAAACAGCGATTTTCCCGTGAATTCTTTTAAAATAATGCTTTAAATATTGCTTGGAAATTTGATACAAATTAGAAGATTTAAAAGTCGGATGGAAAGTAAAGATATTTGTTTTCCTCGATACTTTAAGAGAAAGAAGAGGTAGGGTCGGAGCAATTATACCATGAATATGAATAACATCATAATCGTTTACGACATTTGAAAGCTTTGAAAGATCGACCCATCCCGTAACCCTGGCATTAGACTGATTCATAGGAATTACCATAGATTTACCCAGACGAATAACCCTTCTCTCGTCGGGCTTCAAATCTCCCTCTATATCCGCTGTAAGTATCGAAACTCTATGTCCCATACTCTCAAACTCGTTCGCAAGATGGTATATATGTTCTGTAATCCCTCCAATATGGGGATAATAAAAATCCGAGACGAAAAGAATTTTCATTTCCAAATTCTCTGAAAAACAAACCATTGAAAAGGATACATTCTTATACCCTTTTCCATTAGATTAACAACTTCCTTTAATATTTCATCGGATGAATCAAAATTCTCCGGATAAATAGGAGGAAAAACTATACCCGAATAACGCTTTACACCTTTCCCGAGAGCTAAAACCCCTACCAGAATGGGCGCACCTGTTTTTTTAGAAAGCAACGCGGTCCCTTTGGGAATCGATGCCTTACGTCCAAAAAACTCCCTCGCCACACCTGAATTTGCAATATCCCTATCTCCAACCAAAACAACTATTTCATTATTCTTTAAAACTCTCATCAATCGAAAAGGCAATTTCCTACTTTCAAGGGGCAACAACTTACTACCAAAACGCCCTCTATAACGTTTATAGAACTTAAAGAAATCAACACCAGGACCTTTAGTTTCCGCAACGGAATTAATAGGAAAACCCAGGCTCGCAAGATATATGCCTGCCAATTCCATCCCCCCCACATGGCAGGAAACAATAATTACACCTTTTTTCTTCTTTAATTCTTCTTTAACAAAATATTCTCCCTCAATATCTATCATCGACTTCATATATGTTCTACTCATATTGGGTACATTGAGAATATCGCCATACACTTTCATAAAATTGATAAAAACTTTCTTTACGTCTTTTTTTTCAGCCTTACCTAAAACGGCTACTAAATTTTCTTCTATGATTTTCCTTCTATCCGAGGAGAAATAAAACCATAAAGTTCCGGCTGCTTTTGCCAAAAACTCCCGCAAGAAACCGGGAGTGAACCTCAAAAACTGAGTCATGAAAAGCATAAAGATTTTCATCATAATCAATAATCCGTGGAACCGAACCCGCCATCCTCTCTTTTAGTATTCTTTAAATCTTCTACCTCGACTAAATCGATATTCTCTATCCTGGAAATAATTAACTGAGCTATTCTGTCTCCTTTTTTAATCTCAAAATCTTTCTTACCAAAATTAAAAAGAATAACTTTAATTTCACCCCTATAGTCAGAATCTATAGTTCCGGGTGAATTTAATACTCCGATACCCAATTTTGAAGCAAGCCCACTCCTCGCCCTAACTTGTCCTTCATACTCGAAAGGTATTTCTAAAGCTATCCCCGTAGGGATCATTTTAAAATCACCAGAAGCTAAAAAACAATCCTCCGAAGCATGTAAATCCAAACCTGAACTACCCTCGGTCTGATAAGTGGGAAGCGGCAAGTTTTCATCTAGCTTTTTTACTTTTATTTTTAAAGACATACAACCCTTCCATTAAAACATCCATAATTCCCCGTTAGGAACCCCAAGATATTATTTCTATTGTCCAATATCATTGTTCAGCTACATTAACCCCATGTAATCCTAAATACTGATCAAGCGCGTCCTGTAATATATCAAGTCCTTCCTCCAAAATCTCAGGATTAAGATAGCGAAAATCTATCAAAACTTCCCCTTCGTCCTCATAATCATCAGAGTGAAAAAAAACTGAAGGCGCTACAAAAACCGTCCTTTTATCACGATTATATTCGCATAATAACCATTCCACAAAGGTGTTTGCGTTCGGCACGGGTAGTTTAAGAAAAACCGAAGAAATACTTTTAGAATAAGTTGCCAAAACATCTTCTCTACTATCAAGAAAATTATTTATTATAGTTCTATTTTGTTTTATCTGTTCTAATCGATTTTTTAATATACTGGAATAATTCCCCAGAAAATAGTCAATCAAAGAAAGTTCATATGGGGTTACGGGAAATAGATCTTTAGCTATAACTTCTATTTTCGAAGGTAAGGTCGCATGAAAAGCAACTATAGTCAAATCCCCCAGAGAAAGATCTCTTAAAAAACTATTGATTCTTACTACTCTTTCATTATTAAGAGAAATATCTTTCAAAAAAATTAAATTTCCTGTATCAGGAATCAAATGGTTAAGAGTCTCATCAACAGCCAGAAATAACTGATAATTACGAGATAAGAAAAGCATTCTCTCCAGACTCTCTCTTGGATACATAATACTTCCTGAAAAACCGGGCTCAGAAAAATAAAACAACTTGGATCTTGGGGTTAACACATCTTCCACATCTCTTCTCAAAGGTAAATCAAAATCTTCCGCGGAACTTGTTTCTATAAATTTAGTATTCAAGGAAAGAACATCCGCATATTGTTTTATAAAATAAGGAACCGGAGCCGGAGTTAATATTTCATCCCCAATATCAGTCATAGCAAAAAGAACCAGATAATAAGCGGAAAATCTGTTGGGAAGAATTAATAGTTTATAATCATCCGTCAGCCCAAAGTACAATTTTAACCTTCTTATAATTTCTTCTTCGGTAACAAATTTGATATCACTTAAATGATGTTTATTAATAGAATCTACAGAAAACAGATTTATAATCTGAACATTACGATTCATAAAATAGAAAAATCTATCTTTGTAAAAATTAAAAAGAAATGAATCGTACAAGGAAAACCTTCTTGAATTGTAAGTTTCACCAAGAGACATTATCTTCCTCTCCCAATACTGTAAGATTAAATCTATCCGGCTTCAAGTACTCCCGATTAATAAGCTTAATTTCTTCCATAGTAACACTATCTATCCTTTTTAGAAGAGAATCTATTGAAGAACGCTTTCCTTTATATATCTCTTCTTTCACATTCCTTTCCATTCTGTTTCCGCTGTTTTCTAAAGATATCATAATGTTACCTCTCAATCTTTCTTTCGCGCTTTCAACTTCTTCTTTGGTAACATTGAGTTTCTCCAATAAATCCCGAGTTGCTTTCAAAGCACAAAGTAATTTATCTTCATCTGTAGAAAAATAAATACCGAAAATTCCGGTATCACTAAAAAATTCATTAAAAGCCGAAACTTCATATACATAACTCAATTCTTGACGTAACTTCTGAAACAAACGAGAACTCATACCGGAACCCAGAATGGTTCCTGAAATCAAAAAAGCAAAACGCAAATCATGATTGTAGTGCAAAGAAGGAAAAGAAAGAGCTACATATTTATGGTTTAATTCTGGTTTTGGTATAGTATTTACCTTCTTGCTTTTTATGGAAAAAGATTTTCTCTTAAAAGAATTACCTTCCTTTTTGCTCATTTTTTTGCCAACCAAATCACATAAATTATCATGATCGACTTTACCGGCTGCAGATACAAAAATCCTATCTGATGTCCAATTTTTATCGCAAAATTCGATAATATCTTCACGTTTTATACTTTGCACGGTTTCAAGATCGCCCAAAATCAATCTGGACAATGGATGCTTTTCCCCAAAAGTACTCTTAAAAGCATAATCGAAAAGCAAGCTTTCGGGAGAATCCTTAAACATCTTAATTTCCTGTAAAATAACTGACCTTTCTTTATCCAATCCATCTTTGGGAAATTGAGGGTTTTCCACCAAATCGGCAAGGATATCGAAAGCCAGATCCATTTCTTCCGGCAGAATATGAGAATAAAAAGAAGTCCACTCCCTGGAAGTTGAAGCATTCAAATATCCACCCTTTGATTCTATAGCAAGAGAAATTTCTTTTTCGTTGCGATTTTTTGTACCTTTAAAGACCGAATGTTCGATAAAATGAGATATCCCAATTTTTTCTTCCTCTTCGTCCCTTGAACCAACTGATATATAAATTCCAAGCACAGCAGAAAGAGCTGAAGGAATAAATTCGGAACACACCGTAACTCCCGACGGCAAAACAGTTTTTTTATAATTATCCATTACACCTAACCTATTTTTAAAAATCTTAAATTTATAAACCCTTTACAAATAAAACTCTTTAAACCATTATTCTCTTTCATAATAATGCGCTTGACAATATATGTCAATGGAAAAACATCATATCCGGGAAAATCCGTGCTTCCTTTTAGTATTTATGTATAAAACTCCATAAAAATAAAAGAATAAATATTGAAGAAAACTTTTATTGTTAATTCATTCTCAGTTCTTAATTCTCAAAATTTTCTTTATACCTAACAATAGACAAAAACAAACAGATATTATCAAACCGATCGAATATAACAAAAGAGATAAATTAAATATTCTTGATTCATAAACAAAATGGACTTCATGCTCGCCCTCAGGCATAAAAACACCATAAAAGATATAGTTAGCCCTGTATATTTTCTCTTTTTTACCGTCTATATAACATTTCCAATCTGAATGATAATTCTCCCTGACAATAAGAAAAGCCGCTTTATCGGTTTTAACATTTAGAACCTTCTCATTTGCTATAATTTTATTAATATTCACCTCACCACTACCCTGCGACAGAATGATTTCAGGTTTTTCCTCCAGAAAAACAATATTTCCCGGTATAAACGCCGGAGATAAAATTTGACTTAATATTTCTTCAGCGCTGTCGATTACAGTATAATCGTATATAAGAGAAACCCGCGGTAAAAAATCTTTGTTTTCCAAAACCTGGTATTCCCTACCCGTAAACGCAACATTAAAATTCGAATAGAATCTGTTAAATTCTGTCACAGCCGCCTTAACTCTCTCATCGTAACCAGTTAAATCTTCCGGCAACCTCGGTCCTACTATATATTTAACATTCAGCATAGATGATAAATGGGGATGTGCTATAAAATTCCTGGGTGTAAATATCACACTTTCACCGGCTCCAATGAATTCCTGGTATCTTTTGGGGGGATTTGGACCCATTCCCGAAATATTCTGGATTTTATGGTACTGGAAATATCCGGATTTTCCGTTTTCGTAATTAAGAGGAAAAACGCGGAAAAAGCTACTATCTTTCTTTAAATACTTAGTTACATCATCGGCGGCATAATACTTCTCCGGAGCTGGAACGGAAGAAAGATACTTACGATCCACTGCCCACTGGTCAAGAATTAAAATTAAAGCAAGAATAGGAATCGCAACTTTTACATTCAATTTACGTTTTATAATAGCCAAAATTAAACTACCGTTTATTATAAAAAGAAGAGAACTGATCCATAAACTCTTTTTAAAATTTCCAAAATTCTGTCCCATAAGATAGATTTTCTGCTGCAAGCTTCCTCTACCCATAATCCCCATCCACGCGTTTCCGAAATGACTTTTCATTGACTGTAAGATACTCACGTCTCCAATACTAACGATAATAGCCGCGAGCAGGATTATTCCCACAGTAGAGACTAAAAAGATAAAAATCTTTCTCTCGGTTTCCTCATCTTTCTTCCTGGCAAGGTTAATTGCCACCTGAGCGCCAAAACCGGAAAACACGGCAATCCCAAAAGTTGTAAGAAAGAAAAACATCGAAGGACCTCTGAATTTATTTGCCATCGGAATTAAATAGTAATACAATCTAAATAAGGGAGTATTTTTACCGAGCGCGAGCAGCAACGTTATTCCGGTAAAAAACGCAAAATATAATATTATATGCCTTTTTTTCCTGTAAAGAAAAGCCAGACCAAAAAGCATTAAAGGAAGTATACCAAGATACCTGGAATCGAGTTTGAAAAAATTTTCTCCCCAGTAATTCTCTAAAATACCGGAGAAATGAGGAACAATAAGGTTGAAAAGTTCAGATGTTGGAATAGACCAGGAAGTCGAATAATCATAACCCCTAGTAACTCCTCTGGCTCCATATCCCAGAGAAAAAGCGGGGGGAAGCAGCTTTACAGAAACAATAATCGCTGCCAAGATTGCTCCAGCGATAAAAAAAACCGAAAATTTCATAACTCCTTTTGATTTAATCTCTTTTCTCCTTCTAAGTATTTCATAAATAAAATAAAAGAATACACCTATCATCCCCCAATAGCTAATCTGAGGATGCCCGGCAAGTAACATAAATCCGGTAGCACCGCCGAACGCAATAAAATAAAGAGGCTCTTTCCTCTCTAATGCCCTATGTATAAAGAAAAAAGCAAACGGAAGGACTATTACCGCTATCGATCTGCCGAGGTGCCCCCCATGAGTCGTAGTAATCAGCTGTCCGGCAAACATATAGGTAACCGCCCCGAGCATAGAAGCGAGATGAGATAATTTGTATTCCCGCAGTAACAACCACATTCCCAACCCTGCAAGAAAAATATGAATTATAAAGAGTACAGTATGCGCCAAGTGGTAGGGCAAAATAAAGTAAATTAAATTCAAAGGATACAGAATACCGCCCGCTCCTTTTACGACCATCGCGGGATAACCGCTGAAATTATACAAATCCCACATCGGAATTCTATGATTTAGTTTTATGTAATCAAAATTCGTTTTCAGATTGGGGTATCCCGATATTAGCCAGTCCGAACCATAAATCATTTTCCGGGGCGTTAAAAAACCGCCGAAATAAATAACCGCTAATACAAAAAATAAAAATATTATTATTTTATCTTTTTTCTTTTCCCATAAATCGTTAAAATCCATTAAAACCCTCCCTCTCTTATAATTTTATCAGATTAACACCCCTGAATTTTTCCTATAATTATGTTTAAATATAATAAATAATCAACCCTTTTTAGAAAAAAGCCTTGCGGAAAATACCTGGAAAAGATTCCAATAATTCGGTATATTTTTTCTTTGTGCTTTTAAAGAATGTGCAAGAACCTTGACAGACAGTATAAAAAGCTTATTTTGTAAAAGCTTGTAAAAAAAACCATGCTTTAAGTTAAAAAAATATGTATCAAACAATTAAAATTCTATATTTAATAAAATGAGTCAGGGAGTTAAAAAAGGTTCATTTCTTTCTTTAATCGGATATGGTCTTGCGGGCGTGTTCCTCGCTCTATTTCACGCATTTTCCGGAAGATGGCTCGGAGTCGAAAATTACGGATTGTTGAATATTCTTCTTTCTTATATAAATATCGCGACCGCTTTTGTTGCTGCCGGCATAATGGAATGCGTCACTCGTTATATTTCTTTTTACAGGGCAAGAACCGAGGAAGAAAAAGAAACAGAAGTAATACAAACATCTTCGATGCTTTTTCTGCTTTTATTCTCTATAGTTATTATAATATCTTTTCTTGCTAAAAGAATAATCCTCGAGAATCATTTCAACAATAATATTATGATATTTTATCAATTCCTGCTGGGAACAGTTTGTTTATCTGTTTTTCGTTTCTATAACGGACTTTTAAAAGGTTACAGGAAATTTGAATTATTTTCTACAGGCAACGCAATCCAAGCTTTCTTAATGTTTCTCACTCTCTATTTTTTTATAAAATTTTTTAGACTAAACGAAATGACAGCCGGATGGAGCATAGCCATAGCCTCATTATTAGTCATTATTTTTTATCAACTCTCTTTGAAAGTCAATTTTTTCCCGAATTTAAAAAATATTAAAACTCTCAATTGGGATATAATTAAGTTTGTTCTTGCGGCTACCTTTATATCGCTTATGAATATCTGGCTTTTTCGTGCGGGACCAATTTTGTTAAAAACATTTGGGAAAAACGAAGCCGATAAACTAGCCGGGCTTTTCGGCGCAATAGTTATGCCGTTAAATATCCTGAGAATTGTCGTAATGTCCTTACAGGCGGGCCTTTACCCAAACCTGAGCAGAGCATACTCTATTAAAAATAAAAATTTGATAAACAGATATATATTAAAGAGCTTTGCAATCATCATAGGAATCATATCTTTTGTATTACTCGCTTATTATTTCTATGGACCCCAGATAATTTTATTAATATACAAGAAACAAGAATTCATGGTATCAAGATTGGACACTATTTTATTAGCTCTTGTTTATTCATTTTATTTTCTTGGCGTGCATTTCACTAAGATATTGATGGCAAGAAAAACTCCGGGATATTCATCCCTATCTTTGGCGATAGGAATCACCGGAATGTTTGTAGTACTATTAAGTCTCGATCTTCCTCCTTTTAAATTAGTAGGAGTAAGCCTATTGGTATGTAATTTTCTATATTCTGCAATTCAAGGATTCTTTTTTCTGATGATTAAAACTAAAAAGGTTTAAACAAAACTTAATATTCACCCTAAATATTTTTATTTAATATTCTTTGTTTTTTATAATTTTTTTATAAATTTCACGATGCTCTATAACAAGCTTATGCGCAGACCAGTTATTCACAACTCTTTCCCTTGCAACTTTCCCTTTTTTCTTTAGTAAATTAATATCCTTAAGAGCTAAATTGATTTTTTGGGCTATATCATCCGGATTTCCCGGATCCATTAAAAAACCAACATCTTCATCGATTATCTCCGGCAATCCTCCTACCCTGCTTGCCGCGATAGCCTTTCCGCATGCCATCGATTCGAGAGCGGCAATAGAAGTAGCTTCCATAAGTGAGGGTATAACGATTAAATCCGCGGAAATAAGTATTCCCGGCATTTTTTCATTGGGAACAGACCCCAAAAAAATTACTTTCTCTTTTATATTAAGTTCTTTAAGTCTTTTTTCTATCATTTGCCGCAGAGGACCATCTCCCACAATCATTAATCTAACATTCTTCCGCGGTGAAATTTTTGGCATTGCTTCTATTAAGAAATGTACACCATTTTTCTCCACAAGCCGCCTGGGACAAACCAATAGATATTCATCCCTATTTTTGTCAATAGCAGGTTTCCTTTTCGGAGAAAACAATTCAGTGTCTACAGGATTAGTAAGAGCTTCTATTTTTTTACCGGAAACCAAATCTTGCGCAATGTTTTTAATTTCTTTACTCGCGGCAAAAACATAATCAGCTCTTTTTATTCCCCATCTAAGATATCTCTTGAACATAATTTTATTTGAGACTTTTATAAAATGAGAACTATGTAAAGTGAGAACAAAAGGTTTATTTTGAAAAATTTTTGCAAACATGCAGGGCAATATCGAGGCAATATCATGTCCGTGAACAAGATCTGCTTTTTTTGAACTTCTCAAAAAAACCATAAGGGAAAAGATAGTAGTCAAGACCCAGCCAATTAAGTTTTTCCCGAAAAAAGGCGTTCTTCTTATTGAAATATCATCATAAATTTCAGTTTTTAGGGTTCTAAGAGAATTAGAAGTGACAACTTCGATCTTATCGCCTAATCTTGAAAAACCCCGCGCAAGATTCAGAATATGCACTTCCATACCCCCCACTTCAGGATAAAAATACATTCCGTTAAACAGAATTCTCATAAAGTTATATTCTCTTTTTAAAGAATTGTTCGATTGCTTTTAGAATTCTATTACTGGCTTTACCGTCACCATAAGGATTTTTATCTTTTATCATTTCTTTTCGTTTGTCTCTATTATCTAGTAACGATGTGACTTCCTCTATTATCTTATCCTTATCAGTTCCCAGAAGTTTAGCCACCCCGGTTTCGATCCCCTCCGGACGTTCGGTCTTATTTCTCAAAATAAGCACCGGAGTCTTAAAAGAAGGGGCTTCTTCCTGTATACCACCGGAGTCAGTTAAAACGATATAAGATTTTGATAAAAGAAAAACCATATCCTTATAGCGAACCGGATCGATTAATTTCACGTTCGTCAAATTACCAAGAATTCGGTCAGCCGGTTTTTTAACATTTGGATTAGGGTGTACAGGATAAACAATCACAACATCTTGCCTCTCAGCTATTTTCTTGACAGCTTTAAATATATTTTCAACCTGTTCCCCAAAACTTTCTCTTCTATGACAGGTAAAAAGAATTAATTTTTTATCCTCAGGCACTAATTTCTTTATATCCTCTTCCGGTTCCGTATTTTTTACAACCCACTTAAGAGAATCTATGCCTGTATTACCGGTCACATATATTTTCTCTTCCGGTACACCACACTTAATTAAATTGTTTTTCGACCATTCTGTCGGAGGAAAAAGCAAATCGCTAATATCATCGATAAAAACTCTATTTAATTCCTCCGGAAAAGGCTGGTATTTATCAAACGTTCTAAGCCCTGCTTCTATATGTCCAACAGGTATTTTTTTATAATAAGCACACAATGCGGCAACAAAACTGGTAGTGGTGTCACCCTGGACAAGTAAAAGATCTATACGCTGCTCATCCAAAATATTTCTCATATTCTCAATTAATTTTTTTGTAATATAAAACAAATCTTGATTCTTCTTCATTATGTTAAAATCCACATCGACATCTAACCCAAATATACTAATAACCTGATCTAACAATTCTCTATGTTGTGCACTTGCAATGATAAAAGGTTTAAAATAATTTGATTCTTTCAAAGCTAACGCGATAGGAGCCATCTTTATCGCGTCTGGCCGAGTGCCTAATAATAAGCCTATATTTCTCACAAATTAACTCTCCATGTTTTAAGGAACATTAAAATATCAATAATGTTATTAAATCTAAATATATTCAATCTAAGTATCCCAAATCTTTTAATCGTTTTTCAACACCTTTATCCATTTCTATATTTTCTTCACTTGAAAATTTTTCCCTACTAATCAAGAAATCTTCCATATTTCTTTTCATTTCTTCCAATATCTTACTATTATCCATTGATAAATCAGTCTTTTCTTTCGGGTCGATTGAAAGATTAAAAAGTTCATAAGAATCTTTCTGTGTTTTTTCATTTCGATTCCGGAAGAACCCTTTAATTTTTCTCTTTAAATAATTCTTACCAGCCCTAAGAGAATCCCTTACCATTGCGAAATCTCCTTTAAAAAGATACGATAATACAACAAATAAATTTGCGCTTACCCTGCTTTCTTCTTTTTCATAAGATATTAACTTCCAAGAATCTTTTAAAAGAGCACGTAATTTTAACTGTTCGTGCGATCTATCTCTTTCAGAATAAGCTTGCAGATTACAAGAATCTTTGTTTTCGTCTTCCATATAATTTTTAAGAGATATCCCCTGTAAACTTTCCGGGGGATCCAGCTCGGAATAATCTAACAAAGTAGGTATTAAATCTATAGACCTAACTCTACCTTTTATAAATTTTCCTTTTTTGATACCCGGACCAACAAGTACTAGAGGAACCGATATCATTTCATTATATAATTTCGAGCTATGATATAACCCTCCATGCTCCATTAATTCAATCCCATGGTCCGCAGTAATAACTACAATTGTTTCATTCAATATATTACCGGACTTTAAATCACCGATTAGTTGCTTTAAATTTCCATCGGTATATCTTACTTCGTCAGCATATAAACCTTCAAGAATAGAAAACTCGTCATCAGAAATAACAACTTTTCCGGTTGAACGGAGACCGGTATCAAACTTACGCATAACTTGTTCTTTTAATTCCTTTTCTTTCTTGTTGTGTACTGTATAGGGTTGGTGTGTATCCATATACTGAACGTAAAAGAAAAACGGATTATTTTTGTTCTGATTAATTGCATCTAACACTGCTTTGTTTAAAAGTTTCCCATCATCTTCATCAACAATTTTTTTTACATCAAAACCTTTGTCATAACCCGTACCTGGACTAAGATAAGGATTAGAAGTAAAATATCCTGTCCTAAAACCATTACTTTTATAAATCTCCGCAATTGTAGGCAAACCGTCTGGAATTCTGTGTAAAATTTTATGAACATTATGAGTAAAAGGATAAGTGCCAGTCATAATTGAAGCAACAGAAGTCTTAGTCCAGGATGACTGCGTTATAGCTTGCTCAAAACTCACGCCCCGCTTTGAAAAATCTTCTATAAAAGGAGTTAGACCTTTAGCTTTTTTACCATTCAAATCTACATAATCAGATCTTAAGCAATCAACCACTAAAAAAAGCACATTATTTTTCATAACTTTTTCTCCAATTTTAACGAAATAAGTTCTTTAAGCGGAATAATCTTATAACCTTCATTTATAATTATTTTAATCACATTTTCCAGTACACCAATCCCTTTCTTTCCTTCAACTGACGGATGACCGTAAATAACAGCAGTTTCTCTCTTCATTATCTCTTCTACTATTCTTTCTTGCATTTTTTCTTCACTTAAGCCTTTAAAAAATAAAGAACTAAATAAAGATGACTTGTTCTCTCCAATAACATTTACAGGTATCTGATAGTGCTTATATCTTTTTCCATCAATAATTGGCCTAAAGGGAACTTCTCCTTCCATATCCCCAACATACAAAAAACCAAGCTCATCAACTAACCGAAGCACATGCTCATTATAATTAAACCCAGGAGAACAAAAGCCATACGGCTTCCCAAAAAATTCCGAAAACTTCTTATAAGCAGGCGCTAATAACTCCTCAATTTCTGCATAACTCATGCTATTCAGTTTACACTGCCATAACACGTGATCCATTCCTCCGTGCAAACCCAATTCATGTCCGAATGATGCTGCTTTTGATAAAATATCTTCGTATTTAATTCCAATACAGGGATTTTCAATCACGGTTCGGAAAACACCAATAAAGCCATGCCTTCTCAACAAATTTTTTATTTTTAATACCCTATTAACTTGTTCTGTTTTGCCAGAATCCCTCCCAGGAAAAGATACTTCCCTATTAAAAGATCTTCCCATATTAACATAAAAAGAAAATCTCACATCAAAAGAATTAGCAATATCAAGTAAACGGGAAAGCCCTATTCCAATATCTCCTATTCCGTCGATGTCAAACCTAAAAGATAGTGTTTTAATACATTCCTCCCTTTTCATAAGTTTATATATTAATTAAAAACATCTCAAGTTTTTAAGATATGCCTTTACTCTCTACTCTCCTTTTGCACCCAAGAAATAAAATCCTTTATTATCATAACTATACCCATAACCCTTATAGGCTACTCTGTAAGTACCACCCTGCTAAATTCTCCGCAAAAGCTTACTGTTAACATCAGCCAAAACGAGTAATTTATCTAACTCAAACAGCCTAAAATACATCTTGCCGTGTTTAACTATTTCTGAAAAAAGGAAAAAATTTTCCAATCCACTCCTCAACTCTATTATAATATCTGTCTTTAAAACTAATTAAATAAACCTTTTTCATAATAGAATTATTAAATTTTCGAACAGAAAGTCAACCCCAATTTTTGAAATTATTAATAATTAGATTTTATGTGCCCACAAAAACACAAACCAAATGTCCCATTATCCATACCTATTCCATTACCTTCATTTTCACTTACCTTTTCTGAGAATATCCTTAAAACAGTTTTTCTAAATTAAGTTAACTTTTAAATCTTGCAACCGATAAATTTTACTAAAGGAAAACTTTTAATTTACCCAATATAATCTTACTAATATAAAAGTCGAAATAAAATATTCAAAACGTTTAAATAATGCTATTTCATATTTTATTGCTTCAGTTCTTATGTCAACTCTAATGTTTGTTTTAAAAAAATTTATGATTGCTGCAAATTTACCAAAAAATTTTGCATTAATATACAATTTCATTCATTCCTCTCAACAGAACTTACATGTCCAGAATATAAATAACTATAAAAAACTAAATGAACTCCATAATAATATGAATTTAATTTTTTTTCCCTTTCTTTCTTAAGATAATGCTAAAGTATCCCCCCAAAAATCCAAATTTTGTCTCACAGTACTTCTTTTCCAGATAAATCAAAATTTTCGACAAAACAGGTACTTTAAGAAGAAATCCAAAAGGGGTAAATATTCTAACACCTCGAAAATATTTCAATGTAAGATCAGGAGGAATTATTTTTTTTAAATCCCAATAACTATAAAAATGCTGATATACGTGAGAATAAAAACCCTTGTTTATCAAGAATTTAAAACTAAAAGGATTATAAAACTCTAAAACTAATGTGCCACCTTTCCTGGTAACTCTAGAAATCTCTGCTATCGCCTTTTCAATATCAGGGACATGAGATAGGACTTTAAATGAATAAGCAACATCGAAAGTTTCATTTCCAAAAGGGAGATTAACAACATTTCCTTGGGTAACTTTTAAGCCTTTGGAATAAGCTATTTTTAGCATCTCACCAGAAATATCAATACCGACACCAAGTCTTACAACTTTCTGGATCTTTTTGAGAATCAACCCCGTCCCACATCCAATTTCTAAAACATCTTTATCACTGCAACAATTAAGCACTAACTCCGTTTCCATATCATTAATGAAATTAAAATAATTTCTGGTTCTATCTTTATCATAATCAGAACTAAAAAGATCATAATGTTTTCTAATCTCTTCTCTCACTAATTACCTCCTCAATAATCTTGTTAATTTGCATCGTAGTATTACTTATTGAATACTTCCTCGAAATCTCCTTTGACCTTTTTCCCATCATTTTGCGCTTCTCTCCATCTTTTATAAGTATCCCCAAGTAACGAATAAGCTCTTCTTCTTTATTAAATATAAATCCATTGTAATCATGCTTAACAAGGGGAATAAGAGAAATATTATCCGAAGCAATTATAGGTTTTCCAAGAGCCATTCCTTCAAGACAAGAAAGAGAAAGCCCTAAAATAGTAATAGCTTCTCTATAAGGAAAAACGAGGATATCGCAGGATTTAATATAACTAACAACTTCATTACAATATCCGTAAATACTTACATTTTCTCTTTCGGCAACCATTTCTTTAATTTCCTGCATTAGAGAACCGGTACCTGCTATAAAGAGCTCACAATTTTCAAAGGCAAGTTTCAGGAAAGCTTTCACTAACCTATCAACTCCCTTTGACTTATTTAGATGTCCGAAATAACCTATACGAATACCGTTTGTTTTCTCTTTAACCGGAATTTTCTCCAACTTTTCCGGATCAATTCCTACAGGAACATATACTGCTTTTCTATATACCGTCTTTAAAATTTGTTCTTCAATAAAAGGATTAGAGAACCAAAAACTCAAACATATTTTATCAAATAAACGGTAAAGAGGAATTATTGTAAAATTTGGAATATTGTGTTGATAAACAATTAAAGGTACAGAAGGGCATATTAATTTTACAAATAATGTAACAAGCAATAAGAGCTCCGGATATTTAATACCAGACCCTAAAATTATTAAATCGGGCTTTAAATATTTTGTAAGGCAAATACTTTTCAACCTAAAAGGAGCTTTAACTCTTCTTACTTTATAATTAGCAAAGTTCTCCACTTTTCTTACATCTTTAGAATATTTCCATGAAACAACTTCTAAATCAAACCTTTTTCCAAGATTATTACACAAATCATACGCAAAATTTAAGATACCCGAATGGCGCTTCATTGGAAAAAAATATTTATTTATATAAACAATTTTCATAACAATTAACTTGAAATAAGTAATAAAACAACCGAAATTGTCAAGTCTCAAGACAATTAATTTGCATACATCGACATAAAACGAAAAAATACAAATAGTATTTAAAAAAATATATATAGTTTTTTATCTTTCGCCTTATTAGCAAACGAAAAATATTAAGAGCGCCTAAAAAAAATACTATTTTTTTAGTATTATTCTTAAGGGATCTTGAATCGAATTCACCAAACTCAAATCAAACCCTTTACCAAAAATAACCGCATCTTCATATGTATGCATTCCATCTATTGCTCCGGGTTTCTGGCAAAGTTCACCCGTATTTACATTACCCTTTAAATCAAAACCCCATCTTGGATGAACTATTATGTCCGCCGCATTCTTGATATAATCCCCTGAATATATCTCTTCGCGCAAAAAAGCTTTCTCTATTATCTGCTCACCTTCAGGAGATTTTAAACCTAATAATTTATCTTTGAGTTCCGCTCTTAATTTATCATACTCGTCAGTCGAAACGGAACCCCTCGCTTCTCTTCCATCGAGATTTATAAAAACCCTACCCGGAATAAGGGAAAAAGCTTTTGAGTCACGGGAGAGTTCTGTAACATTACGGGGATTATCAACTTCCCAGAGAAGATAACCTTCATCCTCTAAAAATTGGTTTAACTGAACATTATATTTAACTCTACAGAAACCGTGATCGGATAAAACGATAAATATATCTTCATCATTGAGTAATTCATACGTCTTCCCTATCCATTCATCCAATTTAGTGTAAAATCTGTCAAAATCTTCCTTAAACTCACCATTATCCTCATAATCTCCCCAGAAGAAATGATTAATTCTATCTGTTTCCATTATATGACACTGGGCAAGAAAATAATCGTCCTTTGACAACAGATCAAAAAAAACTTCCATTCTTATATCGAGCGCCTTATGTAACTCGTCCATAAATTTTCTTCTATTTGTATGACCAAAACGCGGATCAACATCTATTACGTAACCTTTTTCTTTTAAATAATCAACATAAGAAGAAGGTTTAACTACTTTTTCTATAACCGGAGTAAGAAAACCGGACACCAAAATCCCATTAACTTCTTCGGGAGGAAAAGTAACGGGAACATTCATAACAAGAACTTTCTTCCCTTCCTCGGAAAGCTTTTTCCAGAACGTTTTGGCTGTTCTATCCGCAGCCAGAGGAATCTTTAAGCCGAAAGGGCTGGTAGTTCTATCAACAAAACCAAAAATAGAATGTTCGGCGGGATTTTTACCTGTCATATATGAAGTCCATGCAACAGAAGAAACAGTAGGATAAACAGAATTATATTTCTTTAAATCTCCGTTTTCCTTAGTTATTTTTTCTATGTTTTCAAATCTTCCCAGATCCAACCCTTTTTTCAAAAAACTATAAGGTACACCATCGATACCTAAAACAACTATTTTTTTCTTCCTTTTCTTAAAAAACATTAAATTCTCCCTTATTTATAAAACTTTGATCAAAGTAGCCAATCCAAGAAAAACGGTTATCACTCCAATCGCAATAACATGCTTCTTTCCATCGCTCCTCTGCACCATACGAACCGCAAAAGGTATAGCAAGAATACTGCCAAAGAGTAATGGCAGGACAGGCATAAAATCTATAACTTGCACCTTTAAAAGATAAACCAAAAGCGCCACAAGACAGGTTATTGCTTCAGTAAATGAACTTATGCTAACCGAACTCTTAGAATCCAAACCGGATAAAATTTGTCCGCTCGTAATAATCGGACCATAACCACCTCCGCTAATCCCTTTATTAAAAGAAGCAAAAAAACCTAAAAAATTTATCTTTAACCAGCTAAAACCAATCCTTTTCTCCTTAAATACAAAAACAAGTATACCCATCAAAAAAGCTATTAACCCAACATAAATTTTTACAAAAAACTGAGAAATATTAACTGCAAGAAATGCGGCGCTACCGCCACCTACTATACTAAAAAAAGTTAAAACCAAAGCAACTTTAAACGACTCACCATCTATGGAGAAATCGACATTACCACATCGCTGATGAAATATAGCAGAAAGAATTCCAGTAAAAACCTGCACAAATAGAAGGGAAGGCACAATTTGAATAGGATTGAAACCAAGTAAAATAAAAACAGGTACAACGATAGTACCAAAACCTTCTCCAAGGGCAGTATTTAAAAACTGTGCGATAAAAGATACAAAAATTATGAGAATTATAACGGAAACACTAAATTCCACAGAATTCTCTCAAAGGATAATACCACCGGCTACTACGTCGTTGCCTCTAACCAGAACAAATCTTCCCATTTCTTTAACATCTACGAACTTCGTAAAAGCAAGTGGTTTTTTTGTTTTTATCTCTACCTCTCCTATTTCAAGATTGTTAATTGAAGAAGCTTTCTCCTCTAAAACCTCAAGCGAAGAAGAATCTACTCTTTCTCTAATCTCCGTAATATTTGCTTTAGTCTCCTGTGTTGCCAACCTAAAACCAATTTTCTCATCTTTATTGAAAGCTTCTTTTGACAACCAGATAAGACTGGAACTAATCTTATCATCTATAGTAAGTTCTTTTTCTTCTACACAAAGTACATTTCCTCTTTCCAGAAACACAGGATCATTAGTAGTAATACCGATAGATTCTCCCGCCGCTGCCTCATCCGTTGATTCGTTGAATTTTTCTATAGATTTTACAGTCGTTTCACCCCCACCGGGAAGTATTTTTACTTTCATCCCGGCACGAATGACTCCCGATTCGATTCTACCTACCGCAATTCTTTTACCTGATATTTTATAGACATCCTGTATCGGAAAAATCAAACCTTTATTCTCAAGAGAAACATCATTTTCAAGAGAATCGAGTGACTCGAGAACAGTCATCCCTTTATACCATTTCATTTTTTCTGAATGCTTCGCTACATTATCTCCCTTTAAAGCCGAAATGGGAATGTAATAATCCGGGTCCAAATTTATCGAATTTAAAAATTCATGAACTTTATCTTTAAGAATATTAAAATGCGCTTCTTCATAATTGACAATATCCATTTTGTTTATAACAACAATTATTTGCTCTAAACCAAGCATCGATACCAGATTAGCATGTCTCTTTGTTTGTTCACCGACACCTTCTTCCGCGTCAACAATCAACAACGCCGCTTCCGCCTGTGAAGCGCCCGTGAGCATATTTTTAACGAATTCGACATGGCCCGGCGCATCGATAATTACATATTCTCTTTTGTCAGTGTGGAAAAAAGTATGCGCGGTATCTATTGTTATACCCTGTTCTCGTTCTTCCCGAAGATGATCCATGATAAAAGCAAACTCCATTTCTCCATCCATTCTTTCCTCTGAGGCTTTTTTAAGTTCGGCTATTTTATCTGGCGGAAGAGAATTTGTATCATAAAAAAGACGCCCTATCAAAGTTGACTTTCCGTGATCTATATGCCCGACTAAAACGAAATTTAAGGGATTTCTGTCACTCATAAAAAAACTACATATATCCGAGTGCTCGTAGCTTCTGCATCATATAATCCGATTCTTTATCTTGTGCTCTACCGCTTCTCTCGGAAACATCTGTTTCTTTAAGTTCTTTAATTATCTTATCAAGCGTATCGGCATCAGAATCAACCGTACCCACACAGGGTTCACAACCGATACTTCTGAAACGTTTACCATTCTTAGCGAAATATAGACTCACCACCGGAAGCTTCTCTCTTTTAATATATTGCCATATATCCAATTCCGTCCAGCCAAGAAGAGGATGGACCCGTAAATGCTCTTCTTCTTTAGCTTTCGACTTATATTGATCCCAGAGCTCCGGAGGCTGATTTTTATAATCCCATTCGAAATCTTCATCTCTTGGAGAGAAAACTCTTTCTTTTGCCCTTATTCCATGTTCATCTCTTCTTATCCCAAGGTAGAGAGCCCTAAAACCGTATTTATTTATAGCATCTTTTAATGCATTGGTCTTCAACTGGGTACAGCACTCTAATTTAGCCTTATGAGGTCCCATACCACCGGCAATAGCTTCCTCGTTACGATGTACGATGAGTTTAAGATTCCATATTTTCGCGTATTTATCTCTAAATTCATAAATTTCCTTAAATTTATAGCCGGTATCTATATGCACCACAGCAAAAGGAACTTCTCCTAAGAAAGCTTTCCTTATAAGATGCAAAAGTGTTGTAGAATCCTTACCAATAGACCACAGAGCAGCTACTTTTTGGAACTGATTATAGGCTTCTCTTATAATATAAATACTGTTATTTTCTAATTTATCTAAATGATCCATTATTCCTCCAAGGAAACAAATTCCGAAATATATTAATATTTTAAATTCCAATGTCAAGGTTAAAAACACGCAATTAGTTTGTCTAAATTGAATTTATGAATACAAATCCCCTTATCCCGAAACACTTTTGGACAAGAAAGATTCCAAAGAATCTAACTCTCCAATTTTCTCTTTTCTTACTAAATAAACAATATATTAATATACTAACGTAGTTTACATTTCCTTATGTTTGCATTTAAGACAGTAAAGGTAAGTTTGTCTCGCTGTTATTTTCTCCACCATAAAGGGAGCATTACATTTTGGACATTCCTCCGCAACAGGTTTATTCCATAGAATATTATCACAATCTTCCTCTGAACAGGGATAAAAAATCCTTCCCTTTTTGGATTTTCTTTCGATAAATTCACCTTTACCACACTTAGAACATTTCACACCTGTAGAAACCGGAGCACTCCAGTCACAGTCAGGATAATTGGCGCAGGCTTTAAACCTTCCGAATCTTCCTTGCCTTAGTATTACTTTTCCCCCGCATTTCGGACATTTCTCATCTAGAATATCATCGGAATGAGGTTCGGTATAACCTTCGCAATCTTCAGGATAACCCGGACAGGCAAGAAACTTACCGTAACGTCCCCATTTCACGATTAAATACTTCCCGCATTTGGGACATTTTTTATCGGTTTTTTCACTTATGCTGTCTTTAATCTCTGGAATCTTTTTCTCAAGAGCTTCTATATCGTTCTTGAAAGAATCATAAAAGTCTTTAACGGATTTCTGCCAGTCTTCTTTACCCTGCTCAATACTATCCAGAGTTTCTTCCATTCTGGATGTAAAATCACTATTTATTATTGTAGAGCCGAAATTAGAAACAAGAACTTTATTTACAATTTTACCAATTTCCTGCGGAACGAGAAAACTCTTTATCTTTTTTATATATGTTCTTACTAAAAGAGTCGAAATTGTCGGAGAGTAAGTACTTGGTCTGCCAATCCCCAGTTTTTCCATTTCTCTAACCATTGTAGCTTCAGAATATCTTGCGGGAGGTTCTGTCGTCCTTTTTTCGTCATCGAGCTTTTCAAGACTCACCGGATCATCTGCCTCCATTAAAGGTATCACATTTGGCTCTTTAGGAGGAGAAAGAATTTTATGAAAACCATCAAATTTTAAATTTCTCGAAGAACCGCTAAATTCATGAGAAGAAGATACTACAGTAACCTTCCGTGAATCAAAAACGGCACATTCAAACTGACTCGCAAGAGCTCTTTCCCAAATAAGCTTATACAGCTTATACTCATCCGGTTTTAAATGCTTTTTAATGGCTTCGGGTTCTTTATTTATATCCGTGGGCCTTATAGCTTCATGCGCTTCCTGCGCACCTTTCTTAGATTTAAAAACATTGGGTTTTGACGGCAGATATTTATCTCCGTACTTATTCTTGATAAATTCTCTTATACTGTTTTCAGCGTCTTTAGAAAGCCTGAAAGAATCTGTTCTCATATAAGTAATTAAACCCATCGTACCTTCAGGGAGTTCGATACCTTCATATAAACGCTGTGCGACATACATTGTCTTTTTTATCGGAAAACCAAAATTATTGGAAGCAGCTCTCTGCAAAGTACTTGTTATTAAAGGCGGAAAAGTCGATTTTTTAACATCTTCTTTTTTAAATTCCTTTACTTTAAAATCTGCATTATTTAAATCATTCTTAATTTTTTCCGCTTCTTTTTTACTTGAAACGATTGCTTTTTTGCCGTTTATTTTTTTAAGATCTGCCTCAAATTCGCCATTCTTATGAATAAAAAAACCATTGAAAACCCAATAATCTTCAGGAACAAAATCGTCTATTTCTTTCTCTCTTTCACAAATAAGACGCAAAACTACACTCTGTACCCTTCCAGCAGATAAACCTCTTCTAATAACTTTCCAGAGTAAAGGGCTGATTTTATATCCAACCAGTCTATCTAAAATTCTTCTCGTTCTTTGTGAGAAAACCCTATTCATATCGACTTCGACAGGCTCGCTAATACCTTTATTTATGCCGTTTTTGGTCATCTCATAGAACATAACCCTTTTGGGTTTAACGGGAAGTTCCTCCTGCAAGTGATAAGCGATTGCCTCTCCTTCTCTATCGGGATCGGTCGCGATAAAAACTGTGCCACTCTTTTTACTTGCTTTAACTATCTCTCTGACTATTTTACCTTTCCCTCTTATTATTTGATAATCAGGAGCGAACCCATTATCTATATCTATTCCCATCTTACTTTTGGGTAAATCTTTAATATGACCCACTGTTGCCATCACCTTTGTTTTTTTAAGGTAATTGGTTATTGTCCTGGCTTTTGCCGGAGATTCAACTATCACCAAATCCATTATACTAAACCCTCAAGCAATTTAGATTGCTTCGTCGCCTTGCTCCTCGCAATGGTATATTCTTTTCTTAAATCAAATAAATAATCAATCATCTAACATCCTTCCGTTTATCATTGGTTTCATTTAAAAATCTGATAAGCTTTCTCATATCATCATAAATAGGGGCAGTAAATTTCACTCTTTTATTTTTTACCGGATGAGTGAATTCCAGTGATGCTGCGTGAAGTGCCTGCCTATCTATAATCTCCATTATCTTATCAAAAGCATCGGCATAGTCAAGGCCTATTCTTCTTAAAACATTTTTATCTCTCCCCCCATAATTCTCATCTCCGATTACAGGATAACCGAAATGGGATAAATGCACCCTGATCTGGTGAGTCCTTCCAGTCGCAAGCCGAATTTTTAGTATCGAAGCAAAATCATAAGAATAAATAACCTTAAACATGGTAAGAGAATCCCTCGCGTTTAAAGGCGTAACGGACATTAATTTTCTATCGAAAGAACTTCTTCCGATTGGCGCGTTTATTTTTCCTTCTTTCATAGGTGGTTTTCCCCAAACAACAGCCAGATAAATTTTCTCGACTTCTCTTCTTTGAAACTGCATCGCTATTTTAGCGTGGACTCTCTCACTTTTTGCGAATACTATGACACCTGTTGTGTCTTCGTCGAGTCTATGTATAACACCCGGTCTATCCATACCGGAGCCTTCAGAAAGATCAGAACAATGTGAGAGAAGAGCGTTAACAAGTGTACCGTCGGAATTTCCCTTCGCGGGATGAACTACAATATCTTTCTGCTTATTTAAAACAATTATATCCTGGTCTTCATATATAACAGAAATCGGTATTTTCTGAGGTTTTAACTCAAAAGGCTTCCATTCCTTATATAAAGCCCTAATAACATCACCTTTTTTAACATTGTAAGATGGTTTTGAAACTTCACCGTTGACGAGTATTTCTTTGTTCTCTATTTTTTTCTTTATTCTACTTCTACTAAACGGAAGACTGGTTTTAGAAAGATATGTATCAAGTCTTACATTCTCACTCCTAACCTCCTCCTCCCAAACCTTATTATTATCAAGATTGTCTTCATTCTCTTTCTTCATAGCATATACCAAAACCATTTGGAAAACTGCCTTGATTTCATGATAAATAAAATATTAAAAGGTAAAAAGCAAAATTGCAAAACCGGAATATAGGACTTGAGATTTAGGATTTTTCAAAAAAGAAAAAGACCTGCGATACTCGTGTAATTTGTTTTTACTGTTATTGGGGTTGGGATTGGATTCCGCCTTCTGGCTTCTGGCTTCTCTTTTAACATTATTCATTTAACCCCAAGTGCTTCTTTCTGTCTGGCAATAAGGTCCTTTACTCCCTTCTTTCCGGTATTTATCAATTCATTCAATTCTTCGGAACTAAAAGAATTTCTTTCTGCGGTACCCTGGATTTCTATCAAACCTCCACTTTCATCTATAACAAGATTAATGTCGACATCTGCGCTCGAATCTTCCTCGTAATTAAGATCAAGCAATAATTCATCGTTAACAATACCTCCTGAAACAGCAGCAATCCAACGCTTAAGAGGTATCTTTTTGATTTCTTTCATAACAACCATTTGACGGAAAAGCTCATAAACCGATACAACTCCGGCTGTTACCGATGCCGTCCTCGTTCCTCCATCTGCTTGAATCACATCACAATCTACCATAATGGTTTTTTCCCCAAAAGAATCTAAATCAAACGCCTGTCTTAGGGATCTACCAATCAATCGCTGAATTTCATAATTCCTACCGGACAAACCATTTCTTTCTCTACTAATTCTTGAATTGCAACTTTTAGGCAGCATGCCATACTGAGCAGTTATCCAACCTCGCCCTGTACCTTTTAAAAACAGAGGAACTGAATCCTTAAGAGTAGAAGAAACAAGAACAATTGTATTACCCTGTTCTATTAAAACAGAAGCAGGAACCAATTTAAGATAATTAACTTTAATTCCTACCTTGCGTATTTTATTATTTGCTCTTTTCTTCCGAGACATTCTTGTTCTTATGTTTCATTGTTATATTACCATCAATTGTAACACCTTCATCCACCACCAATTTTTTACACATTATATCTCCGTCTATTTCAGCGGAAGCATGAAGAAGAACAGAATTTTCCGCGATTATACCACCGGTACATTTACCTGAAATATTTATTTCTTTAGATTTAATATCCCCTTCGATTATGCCGGTTTCGCCTACAATAACGGCTTCAGTTGCTTCAACCTCTCCTTTAAGTTTTCCGTCTATTCTTACAGATCCGTTTATTCTTATTTTACCGTCAATCGTTGACCCCTTATGCAAAACATTCATTATTGCGTCTTGTCTCATACCTACCTCCTGATAAGTAAATAATTAATTGGGTTAACCCATTTCCCTTGCATTTGTACACCATAATGCAGATGAGGAGCATCACTCCTTCCGCTGTTACCTGATAAAGCGATTAATTGATTCTTTTCTACCAGTTGTCCATTCTCAACCAGGATTTTTTCTAAATGACTATAGAGTGTTACGAAACCCTCATCATTATGAATTTCTAATGTTTTTCCAAGATATTCTCTTTCCCCAATAAAAGCAACTGTACCATCCATTGTGGAATAAATGGAAGTTCCTTCTTTTAGAGAAATATCTATTGCCTTATGATCCGCCGAAAACCTCTTGCTTATCCAACCTTCCGTTGTGGGTAATATATTGGGAACAAAATCCTGCAGCCACTCTGCTTCATCTTTCAAACTTATATTTTCACTTATTTTATAAGGTTCCACAGAAGGTTTTTCTTCTTCGGCTTTATAGAATTCTTCTAGAGAAATTTCTAAACCGAGCGCCTCATTTAATTTGCCGGCAATATCGTAAAACTTTTTCATAGTACTGTTTAAGTTCTCTATTTCTAATGCCCTACTCTCAAGATTAACTACCCTATTCTTCAATAAATTATATTCCGCTTTATTAACAACCATCTTACTGATATTAACAGAGAAATATAAAATAGCACCGATTATCAGAAAAACCATAACACTTAAGCTCACTATTGTTTTCTTAGTCAAATGGATTTCTTTTACTTCACCGTCTTCCGGAATAATTTGTATTGTATACTTTTTAATGCCCATTATCTAAATTGAAGTTATTATCTTGTCCTTTTTATTAAATTATGAATTCTCTCCAAATCTTCATCTGAATAGAATTCTATTATTAGTTGATTTTTTTTCTTCCCTGTTTTTATTTTTACTTCAGTATTGAAAAAATGCATTAGTTCCTCTCGTAGATCCTTATACTTTGCGGGTGTCTCTAACTTTTTCTTTTTTCTTCCTGAAGCTTTCTCAGCCTCTCTAACGGTTTTTTTGCCTTTTATTATATTATCGAATTCTTTTAAAATCTTATCTTTATCTTTAAAACCCAAAAGTGCTCTCGCATGCCCTTCAGTTATCTCATTCTCCATTAAGGCTTTTTTAACTCTCTCGGGAAGAGAAAGTAATCTCATTTTATTTGTTATTGTGGTCCTGGCCTTACCTACCCTCTCGGCTATTTCTTCCTGTGTAAGATTAAATTCCGCGTTCAAATTATAATAAGCTTCCGCTTCCTCCATAGGACTCAAATCTTCTCTCTGTACATTCTCGATTATGGCAATTTCGAGAACTTCTCTGTCTGAAAGCTTTCTGAAAATAGCGGGAATTTCTTTTAAACCGGCTTTTTTAGCTGCTTCAAAACGACGGTGTCCATAAACCAATTCGCTTTTACCATTCTGAAGTCTCCTGAGTAAAACAGGCTGCAAAACCCCATTCTGTTTTATCGAATCGACAAGTTCTTTTAAATCATCCGCATTAATTCTTTTTCTGGGTTGCAGGGGTGAATGAACTATTTCCCCAATCGGTATCTTATCTTCTTCCACATTGGGGATTAGAGCATCAAACCCCTTGCCAAGTGCCCGTCTTACCATTCCTTCTCATTACCTCTTTTGCCAGAGCTTTATAAACCTCAGCTCCTCTTGATTTTAAATCATAATCAAAAATATGCTTTCCGTAACTTGGAGCTTCTGCCAATTTAACATTTCTCGGAATTATAACCTCATATACTTTATCTCCAAAATACTTACAAACTTCATTAGTAACATCGTGAGCAAGATTTAATCTTGTATCAAAAAGAGTAAGAAGAACTCCTTCAACAGTTAACCTGGAATTTAACTCTCGTTGTATGCTTCTAACAGTATTCAGCAATTTGCTTAAACCCTCCATCGCGTAGAATTCTGCTTGAATTGGGATTAAAACCGAATCAGCCGACACTAAAGCATTTACAGTAAGTAATCCGAGAGAGGGGGGAGAATCGATTAAAATAAAATCATAATATCTTTTCAAAGGCATTATCTTTCGCTTTAACTGCATTTCCCTTCCTCTGACATCAACAAGCTCGACTTCCGCACCCACAAGAGAAATATCCGAAGGAATAATATCAAGATAATCAATACTTGTTTTCTTTATAACACTCTGTGGATTTCTCCCCTTCACAAGTACATCATATACTGTCGGCGTTACACCAGTAAAACCCAACCCACTCGTAGCATTCGCTTGAGGATCCATATCGATTAAAAGAGCACGCTGTTTGTATAATGAAAGCCCCGCAGCCAAATTGACCGCGGTAGTAGTTTTTCCCACACCACCCTTCTGGTTGACAATCGAAATACTCTTTCCCATACTATCTCAGAGGACTTCGGCAACAGAACGGGAGGAGAAAAAAATTAAATTATTGTCTTCTCTGGAAACAACAATCTTGTTTCCCTTTTCCCATTTCCCTTTTAAGAAACCTTCTGCTAAATTATCCTCTAAATGCCTCTGAATTAATCTTTTTAGTGGACGGGCTCCGTATTCGGGATCAAAACCTTTCTCTATAAGAAAATCCTTTGCTTCTCCGGTAAGAGAAATCTCAAACCCTTTTTCCTCGACTCGCTCCCTTACATCCCGGAAAAATATATCCACTATCGAAGACATTACCTCTATATCGAGAGATTTGAAAACAACACTCTCATCAATACGATTTAAAAATTCAGGACTAAATCTTTCTTTGATTTCCTCGAGAAGATATGATTTCATCTCCTCGTATTTAACACCCTTACCAGGTTTTTTAAAACCAACATGAGAACCACGCATTATTTCTCTTGTTCCTATATTAGACGTCATAATAATAACGGTATTTTGAAAAGAAACTTTTCTTCCGTATGCGTCAGTAAGAATCCCTTCATCAAAAACCTGAAGAAGAATATTGTAAACATCAGGATGAGATTTTTCTATCTCATCTAAAAGAATAACAGAATAAGGTCTCCTTCTGACAGTTTCAGTTAATACCCCACCTTCATCATATCCAACATATCCGGGAGGAGCACCTATCAGTTTAGAAACGTTAAATCTCTCCATATATTCACTCATATCTATTCTAACCAGAGCTTCTTCTGTGTTAAAAAGGAATTTAGCAAGCTGTTTCGCCAACTCTGTCTTACCAACTCCCGAGGGGCCAAGAAACAGAAAAGCTCCTAAAGGTCTTTTCATATCACGAAGACCAGCCCTGCTTCTCCGGATCGCACGAGAGACCACTTTAATCGCTTCATCCTGTCCCACCAGTCTCCTTCTAATTTCATCTTCCATTGAAAGAAGCCGCTCTGTCTCTTCTTCTTTAAGCCTTTTAAGAGGAACTCCCGTCCAAAGGGAAATAACTTCTCTTATATCATCTTCAGAAACGGCCACTTGCTTAAGACCCTCGTATTTTCCCCAGTCTTCCAAGCTTTTCTCGAGTTTACCTTCGATTTCATCCCTTCTGTCACGCAGTTCAATTGCAATTTCATACTTTCCTTCTTCCCTTACTTTTATTAATTCCTCTTTTACCTCTCGCAATTCTCCCTCGAGATTTACAATTTCATCGGGAACTTTAGTTTCCCTTAACCTGACTTTGGCTCCTGTTTCATCCAGGACATCGATTGCCTTATCAGGAAGATTTCTATCTGCTATATATTGACAGGAAAGTTTTACAGCTACTTCAATTACTTCATCGGTATAAGTAACCTTATGAAAATCCTCATATTTACGTTTAATACCGTTTAAAATGTCTATTGTTTCATTTACTGTAGGAGGATCTATAAGAATCATTTGCAATCTTCTTTCAAGAGCGCCATCTTTCTCTATATATTTCCTGTATTCTTCAGTAGTAGTAGCTCCAATTGTTTGAATTTCACCCCTGGCAAGAATTGGTTTTAGCATATTAGAAGCATCGATCGCTCCTTCGGCAGCTCCGGCACCTACAATTGTATGCATTTCATCGATAAAAAGAATATTATCGGAATCTTTCAATGATTCTAAAATCTGTTTTAACCTTTTTTCAAACTGTCCGCGGTATTTTGTTCCCGCTATAATAGAAGCGAGATCCATAGAAAGAATCCTCTTCCCCTGAAGCATCTTAGGAATTGAACCTGCAACAATCCTCTGAGCTAAACCCTCTACTATTGCGGTCTTACCAACACCTGGTTCACCAACAAGCACAGGATTATTCTTTTTTCTTCGACACAAAGTTTGGATTATCCTTTCCATCTCGTTTTCCCTACCTATTATGGGATCGATTTTCCCTTTCTTCGCGAGTTCGGTAAGGTCCCTCGTATAATAATCAAGCGTTCTGTCGACAGATTTTTTCGGTTTATCTGTACTTTGCTCACCTACTTTTTCTTTATTGAAAATCTCGAGAAGCATCTGTTTTGCTAAATAATAATCAATTTCCTCGGGTTTTAATATTTCAACGAAAGTTACTTCATTAGATTTCAGTAAAGATAAAAGTAGATGTTCCGTACCTATTATTTGTCTGCCAAGGACTAAGGCTTCTTCTTTTGCCTGCTCAATGATATTAATTGAATCCCCCGATAAACCTATCGGTTCTTTTATAATTGAAACTCCACTAATACCCCTTACAAGCCTTAGAATACGATTCTCGAGCGCCTCAATATCGACTCCAGCTTCTTCAATTATGGTAACCGCGATATTGTTTCCGTGTTTTAGTATCGCGAGTAAAAGAATAACCGGAGTAACTTCACTCAAACCAACTTCAATGCTCAGATCTTTTGATATTTTCACAACATCTATAAGCTTTTTCGTAAATCTTTCATCCATAAACATAGGATTATCCTCCTAAATAATTCCTTATTATCTTTGCTCTGAGAATATTTTCCTCTTTTTCATTACTAACATCTTCATTATTAATCCTTATGTGTCCAGGAAGCACCTGGAAAAGCCATTTATTCAAATCCATTATATTTACATCCTTGATAATACCCAAACTTGAACCAAGTCTCAGGGCTGATGTCAAGTTAAGAAAGTCTGTAACGGACAGAATCCTTGCGTTTTTTAAAATCCCGTAGGATCTCCAAATTTTATCTTCCGTTTCATAACCAACTTTTTGAGTCAAGTATTCCCTGCTGTTAATTTCATCCTTAATTATGCTTTTAATTTTATTTTTAAATAATTTTAATATTTCTTCTTCGGAAACACCAAGGGTAAACTTGCTGCTTATTTTAAAATAACTACCCTCAACACTCTCCCCCATATTAAAAACACCTTCGATCGAAAAAAGTGACTCCTCGAGATCATCGATGATATCGACAAATTTACCGGTAATAACAAGAGCGGGAAGATGCGCTACAGCAGAAACAATCATACCTGTTCCGACTTTATCTGTCGACGAAGTCAAAAAACCCAATTCATTATCATAAGCAAAACCAAATTCCTCATTCAATTCATCATCCAGTCCATCACATTGAACAAACGCTTCTTTAGCAGACAATTCTGAACATATAGAAGAAATTTCAAGGTGTTCATCAGAGTTCAAAACAAGCATGTTGCTCTGAGAATCGTTTAAAGCCAAACCAATAAACTCACAATTTTCATATTCTTTTCTTGATATAAAATGTCTCTCTACGAAAAATCGTTTGTCTCTATCTTCTAAATCTTTTAAAGTAATATAATTATCAAAATGAGGAAGCGTGGAAACACCTTCAAACAGTAAATTCAAAATTTGTTCTTTCTCTTTTTCGGTGTTTTTTTTATTAAACTTATAACCTCCAAGATTACGATATAAAGAAACCTTGGAAAACAAAACCATTTCAGAATAAGGACCGGCTTCTTCCAACCATACAGGAAAATGTTCCACAAGTGAATTAATCATTTTTGCTCCTTATGGTTTTCAACTCTTTTTTCCTTTCCTCAATCCTATCTCTCAATTCAACAGCCTCTTCAAACTTTTCTTCTTCAACAAAATTTTCCAACTTTTGTTTCAATTCTAAAATCTCTTTTTTTACAGAAAGGACCTTGGTATTCGTAACCGGCTCTTTACCCTTATGTACAAGATCCAACTGTGAATCTTTTAGATAAATCTGAATCTGATCATAAAAAGTCTTATAACAATTAATACAACCTAATTGCTTAGAATTCTTGTACTCACTAAATGTCAAACCGCAGGTGGGACAAACTTTGTTCTTGCTTATACTCGAATCATCTTTATTTTTAACATCTACGCCCTTTTTCCTGGCACATTCTTCACAGATATTTATCTCCCGGACATTATCTGAGTATACTTCATAATATTTATATTTAGCACCATCAGCACCGCATAAATCACATTTCATTTTTTTCTAATTTACCCTCAACTAAATTATATGTTTTTTTTCCCATTTGTGCAACCCTTCGATTATGACTAACTAGTATAATCGTCATTCCACTTGTCCGATGAATCTCTTCTAACATCCGCAGAACCGCCTCCGCGTGAGCCCAATCCAAATCGCCTGTAGGTTCATCCGCCAGCAACAAGACAGGATCATTTATAATCGCTCGCAAGACTGCAACTCGTTGCCGTTCTCCTCCTGAAAGAGTTCTGGGTTTAGCATGCATTCTGCCGCTAAGATCTACTCGATGCAGCAATTTCTCCGCTTCCTCACAGGCTCTGTTAAAAGCAGTTCCCTTGATTAAAAGCGGTATAGCCAAATTTTCAACTACTGTAAAATCAAGCAAAAGATGATGAAACTGAAAGATAAATCCTATTCTCTCATTTCTAATTTGCGCGAGCGCTCTATCTTTATAGCCATACAAAGAGTTTCCATCAAGAATGACATCTCCTCCATCCGGATGCAAAAGACCACCGATAATGTTTAAGAGAGTGCTTTTGCCCGAACCGGAAGGACCGCTAATTGTTATAAAATCACCTTTTCCAACTTCTAAATCAACGCCGTCGAGCACCTTTATCTCTTCCTTACCTGAAATAAAACCCTTACTTACATCTTTAAGTGTAATTATATTATCACTCATTTCTTATAGCCTCCACAGGATCGAGACTGGAAGCTTTCTTCGCGGGATACAAAGCCGCCAGTAAAGATAATATTATAGCTGAAAAAGCCACCAGGAGGAAATCAAATAATTGCATTTCTACCGGTAATTTTGTAAGAAAATAAACATCCGAAGGCAAATCTATAAATTGATACTTTCCAAGAAGAAAGCATAATATCCAGGCTAAACCGACGCCAAAAAGAGTACCCCCACCTCCGACAATAAGTCCATCTAAAATAAAGACTTTCGTAATAGAAGAAGCAGAAGATCCCAGAGCTTTAATAATACCTATTTCTCTCATTCTTCCCAAAACAATCAATACCAATGAAGAAATAATATTAAAGGCGGCAACGATAATTATTAAAGTTAATATGATAAACATCACTTTTTTCTCTATCTCTAAAGCTCTAAGAAGCGTTCTATTCCTCTCCATCCAGTTAACAACCCTATACGGATACCCGAGTTCCGCCACAATATCGATTGCAAGTCCGGGAGCTTTATACGGATTATTTACAGTAAAATCTATTCCCGTAACACCATTAACACCAAAAAGCTTCCTCGCGTTTTCTACAGACATTATGGCAAGTGTCGCATTGTATTCATACATTCCCATATCAAAAAGTCCGGAGACAATATAATCATCAGCCGAAAGCAAAAAACCAAACGGCGTCGGAGCGGAAGAAAAAGGAGCGGAAACAGTTATTGTGTCTCCGACATGAGCCCACAACCGATTAGCAAGAAATTTCCCGAGAACAATCCTTCTTTCCGAAAGATCAAATTCACCTATAACAATGTTTTCGGGAATATCAGAGACCAACGAGAAAGAAGCGGGATCCACACCTCTTATTATTGCTCCATCGGTCTTTTTATCAAATCTCAAGAGTGCCTTCTCATAAATATATGGTGCAGCATTCTTAATTTCAGGCACACTCTCCTTTACATTAGATGCAATCTCTTCCCAATCTGAAATCGCAATTTGGTCTACCCTCGAAAGTGTAAGAGGCGCACTGGCACCAAGAACCTTACTCTTTAAATCAGTCTGCATTCCGTTCATTACGGAAAGAACCACTAAAAGAGTAGCGACCCCCAAACAAATTCCACCAGCCGCGAACAGGGTAATTAAAGATCTAAAACCTTCGCCCTTTTTAATTCTTATATATCTTTTAGCAAGAAAGAATTCGAAATTCGAGAATTTTTTCATGTAACCAGTATATTCCTTTTAACTCTTTGGGCAAGGGGGAAGTGGTGCCTTTTCGTCCCCTACTTGTGTCCATGAGATAATAATAAAAAACTCCCGGGGAATCTCGGGAGCTTGAATCTTTTGGAGACTCGATTACTTCCCTAAGACATAAATGTAACCGTGAGACTCGACGACATAGGCTCGGGAGCCATCAGGATTGAAGACAAGTTCAGTGAACGAACCAGCGTCCGGGAACTCGAGTTTCTCGACCATGGTCGGATTTGTTGGGTCGTTGACATCGTAGACACTAATATAATCAGAACCATCATCGCAGAGGAAAAGATAGTTCTCATCCGGGGTAAAAGCCATACCAAATTCTCCGATATCAGGATCAAATTGGGTAACTTTCGTAAAGCTTGAGAGATCAACAACATAGACATCGTCATTAAGATGCGAAATAAAGGCATACTCATCATCAGGGGTGATCAGAATAATCTCGGGTCCGTTGCCGACCGAAAGTTGTCGGCTAATGGTCATCGTCACAGGGTCAATCTCATAAAAAATATTTACATCCTGGCTCACCGCATAGAGTTTGGTCTCGGCATGGTTCAGGTCAACGTCAAAAATCCAGGGAAGATGGACACTATCAATCATCGTACCGGTTGAAACATTAAACTTTGTAACGCAACCATGGTCATCAGGAATCCCCATATTTGCAGCATAGATATAATCATTATCCTGAGTAAGGGCAATACCGTAACCCTCAGGACCGTACTTAACCGGTGGATCTTCCCCTTCAAGATATCCGAGCATCCTGGTCTGAGTATAATTCGATGTAGAAATTTCGAGGATACCGGCACTGTCCATATTCCAGACACCACAGTAGTAAGCAAAATTGCCATCATTGGTAATTCTCAACTCGTTATCACCGACATTGGTAACCGGAATCTGATGGGTCACCTGATTGGTCGCAGTCGATATCACATAGACAAGGGTATCGTATTGCCCCCAGTGGTTGACCCAGATTTCAGCGCCATTCGGGGTAATATCAATTGACTGAGGATCTTCTAAGACCTGAATCTTTGTTAACAGATTCCTTGGATAGGCAGCACCTGAGACCACAAAGGAATCCAAATCCGAGAAATCATTCATTCTACCATTCCCATCAAGCGCAAAGACCTGCCAGTAGTATTTGAGCGTATTAAGACTCGAGATGGTATATGTGGTATCAGAAACCTCAACAGAAACCACTGGTAATGCAAAATTGGCAGTGGTATCAACTTCCACAGCATAACCAGAGGCATTCTCAACTTTTGTCCAGAAAAGTGATACAGGCAATAAAACCTGTTCACCACCGGTCGGCTCAAGAAGATTAAGCCCACTAATAATGTCACCGCCACAGGAAGTAAAGAACAATAACGTACCAAGAATTGCTGGACAGAGTAACATAATTTTATGTTTAGCAATCATACGAAACCTCCTTTCTGATAATAGTTTTGTCCTTCCTAAGAACTTCTCATAGCAGCGAATCTCTTATGATAAATTGTACTCATGAATTTGATCTATGTCAAGCCCCAGGTTTAAAGAAGGCCATAAAAGATTTAAAGAATCGGCCGAAAAAATTCAAGGATAAAATATCCGTACTATTATTAGTGCCGAGTTAATATTGTCAATTATTTTTTTCATGTGTTTTTTTTAAAAGCAAATTAAAAAAAGCGGGTGGAGTTTAGAGTATTTAGTGTTTTTCGTGGTTTAATCACTTTTAAATTTTGTTTCGCAATTTTTTATCCTCCCAGCTCCAGGCTTTCCAAAAACCCCTTAATACCTGCCATATAAATATCTTTAGACTCAGATATACAATTATTATGCAATCCCCGGATTTTTAGAAATGTCTTAGGTTCCAATGCCTCGGCAAACAATTTTTCCCCATGATGAAAGGGTATCAAATCGTCATGTTCGCTATGTACAATCAATTTTGGTATTTTTATGTTTTTTATTCTTTTAATAGACTCAAAACGATTCGATATTGAAAATTTCGGTAGATAATAACCAAGTATATCGTAACCCAAATCCCTTGCAGATATAAAAGTACTATCGATTATCATCCCCCTTAAACCCCCGACAAAACTTGCAAGAAAAATAGCAACAGCCCCGCCTAAAGACCTACCAAAAACAATCATATCTTCATCTTTAAATCCTTTATCTTTAAGATAATCGTATGCTCCCAAAACGTCTAAGTACAAACCCTTTTCACTTGGAACACCGTTACTTCTGCCGTAACCTCTATAATCAAAAATAAACACATTATATCCAAGTAAATTTAAATCTTTAATAATATCCACTCTCGATGAAATATTCCCGAAATTCCCATGACAGAAAAGGATAACTCTATGTAAAGAACCTTCTATAAACCAACCATTAAGTAACACCTGATCCCGCGAGGTAAAATTTATATCTTCGAATTGAACATCTAAATCACTTGGAAAAGAAAATAATTCTTCCCTGGGTCTATAAACTTTAATATGTTCGTAAAACTTAAATAATAGATAGGAAAAAAGAAGAAAAAAAAGAAAAAATACTAAAAACATTAAAAGGTGTTAAGAAAATTTCTACTAATCGTTTTTTTTCGCAGTTTTATCTTTACTACTATCTGATTTCTTCGTCGCAGAATTAGCACCATCGGACTTCTTATAATCGGTATGATAAAAACCATTACCTTTAAATATAATACCAACACCCGCACCAATCAACTTTCTCAATTTCCCGCCACAACGCGGACACTTTTTCAAAGGTTCGTCTTTAATTCCCTGGAATTTTTCAAATCTATATTTACATTTTAAGCATTCATATTCATAGGTCGGCATAAATCCTCCGTTTGACGAAATATAGCTACTAAAAACTGCTTGTCAAGCCCATCCCCCCCTCCTCTTTTTTTACCACAGAGGGTTTATGTTATTTGTCAAGGTCTCATCCTGATTTTCTCATTATACCTCTTGCCTAATCCTCCATTTTCAGATATGTTACTATTGAGGG
>Ga0315548_1000423_pt1 | contig 39396 bp, 42 predicted proteins | sample SalMarSW160110MG_2_FD_202540 | JGI IMG/M metagenome (GOLD analysis project Ga0315548, IMG submission 202540) | Salt marsh sediment microbial communities from the Plum Island Ecosystem LTER, Massachusetts, United States - Salt Marsh Sediment SW1601-110 ... | reverse complement strand
GGTTTCAGAAATTGCCACAAACGAAAGATTCACTTTCGATGGCAGCGCCTTTTTTAATTCTTGATAAATATAGCGTGCGATATTTTCCGATGTCGGATTAAGTTCTTTATCGAACGGTGGAATACTGTTGATATCGTGATGATCGAATTTTTCAACAATATCTTCTGTCTTTTTCTGCAAAACATAGAAATCGATGCTCATCCCTATGTTGTCCAGAATATCTGTTTTGGCTTCGACTGTCACTTTCCAGTTGTGTCCATGAAGCTTGGAGCAAGGACCGTCATACCCGCGAATGATATGCGCTGCGGAAAACTCTGTTTCGATTGTAACGGTGTACATTAAGTGATAAGTAAAAAGTTATAAGTTATAAGTGATTGGTGATAAGTTATAGGTTATTAGTTATTATGAATCAACCATTTCTGTTTCATTCTTTTTCTGTAAAATACACAATTCGAATTCACTTAACAACCGTAAAGTTACGTAGAGTCCCTGCCTATCGGCAGACAGGCCCGCCTGCATACAATTTCGGCGGGCAGGCCACGCCTGCATACAATTTCGGCGGGCAGGCAATCACCAGGTCGGATAATATGTGAGTATCATCAGATCGGACGATGTTGAGATTACGGGGAAAAAACGTCAAGATATCGAAACAACGATAAAAAAAGTCCGGTCACGGACCGGACTCTACATTTATGACCTTGATAAGGTTTTCGCAGCTTCCCTCTCAATATATCTTAAATACTCAATTTCTCCCCATCTCTTCTACTCATAGATTCATCGACTCACTTGCCCGCTCGAGAAGTCCATCGAAGTTTACTCGACAGTGTATAAACTTCCGAAGTTTTCTTATGCGTGAACGCAGAGAAACTTCGGAAGTTTCCCGATTCTCCCCCTCTCAACATCTCAAATACTCAATGTCTCCCCATCTCAACTACTCATCTACTCAACGACTCACTTGCCCGCCGGTTTTTTGGCGGGTCGACTCATCGGCTTATTGGCTCATTGGCTTAATTGCTCCAAATTCGCTTTCAACTTCCCCACATTCATCGATATATTCATCTGCTTCTCACGCTCTTTTTCCACGACATCCTTCGGAGCTTTATCGACAAAATTTGGATTTGCTAACTTCTTTGAGATACCGTCTATTAATCCCTGCAGGCGCGTAATTTCTTTTTCCAGCCGCTTCCGCTCGGCATCAAGATCGATAATACCTTCCAGCGGAACAAAAATTTCCGTTCCATCCACTACTGCACTGGCAGATGCTTTAGGGCGTTCGATCTTCTTCGATTTGCCGTTCCATGTCGTTACTGTCTTTGCGCGGCACAGGCGGTCGATATAACTAAGAAGTCCCTGCATATTGCCGGCGCTTTCAGGGAATTTTTCATTTTTATCGCCATGCAAAAACATATGCACTTCGATCTGTTTGGAAGGTGCAACATTCAGCTCTCCGCGGATATTCCGCACCGCTTCAATAACTTTAATGACAAAATTTAATTCGTCTTCGATTTTTTTATTGATATACTTCTTGGACACAACAGGAAATTCAGCCCGGACCAGCGACTGTCCTTTTCGATCCGTGAGATGCTGCCAGAGCTCTTCCGAAATAAACGGCATTACAGGATGCAGCAGCCGCAGAGCTTGATCGTAAATCCACAGTGCGCGTGTAACAACTGCCGATTTTATTTCCTTCGATTCGTCGCCGTAGAAACGCGTCTTCACCAATTCCACATACCAGTCGCAGAAATCATGCCAGATAAAATCGTAGATAATTTTCGCCGATTCATTGACGTGAAATTCATTCAGCGATCCATTGAATGCTTTCACGGCCTGATTGAGCCGCGAGAGTATCCAGCGGTCGGCAAGATCGAGATGCTCCGCCGGAAGCTTATCGAGTAAAATCGGTTTATCGTCGAGAATTTCGTTCTTGTTCATCAATAAGAAACGGCCTGCATTCCAGATCTTGTTGGCGAAATTTCTGCCTATCTCGCATTTCTCTGCCGAGAATAATACATCCTGTCCGAGCGGTGCGAGATACGTGACAGTGAAACGCAGAGCATCGGCGCCGTACTGATCGATAACATCAAGCGGGTCGGGTGAATTACCGAGCGACTTGCTCATCTTGCGGCCTTCCATATCGCGTATAATGCTCGTGAAATAAACGTCGCGAAATGGAATCAGGTCTTCGTCTTTTTTACGGGATTTGCCGTCAGCGCGCGGAGTTCCTTTCATAAATTCCATGTTCGCCATGATCATGCGCGCAACCCAGAAGAAAATAATATCCGGCGCCGTCACCAGAGTGTCGGTCGGATTGAAGTAATGCAAATCCTTATTGTCTTCGGGCCAGCCGAGCGTGGAAAAAGGCCAGAGCCATGATGAGAACCACGTATCAAGCACATCTTCATCCTGACGAATCGCAATTTCAGAGCCGACACCCAATTTCTTTCGCGCCTCTTCTTCGCTTCGCGCCGCAGTGTAATTTCCGTCGGGCGTATAGTAAACGGGTATGCGGTGACCCCACCAGATTTGCCGCGAGATGCACCAGTCGCGTATGTTTGTCATCCAGTGCTCGTAAACTTTCGTCCAGCGATCGGGATGGAAATGAATCTTGCCTTCGTTTACAACACGCAGCGCCGGATCGGCGAGCGGTTTCATTTTCACAAACCACTGGTCGGAAAGCCATGGCTCTATAATAGTGTGGCATCGATAGCATTTGCCGATATTATGCACATAGGGTTCGATTTTCACCAAAAATCCTTGCGCTTCCAAATCCTTTACAAGCTGTTTGCGGCATTCGAACCTGTCCATACCTTCATATTGCTTCGGCGCTGCCGCATTCAAGTGTCCGGTTTCATCTAAAATGTTTAATTGCTCAAGTTCATGACGCTGGCCGAGAAGAAAATCGTTTGTGTCGTGTGCCGGAGTTACTTTCATAACGCCGGTTCCGAAACTCAAATCGATATAGTCGTCTGCAATTATAGTCAGTTTGCGCCCCACGATGGGAAGAATCGCAGTCTTCCCTATCAAGTGCTTATACCGCTCATCTTTCGGATGTACACAAAGCGCAGTATCGCCGAGCATTGTTTCCGGCCGGGTTGTGGCAATGACCGCAAAATCATCTGAGCCGGCAATCGGGTACTTGATATGATATAGATTGCCGTTTGTTTCCGAGTGGTCGACTTCATCATCGCTCAGTGCGGTCTGGTGCTGCGGGCACCAGTTTACGATATATTTACCACGGTATACGAGTCCTTTTTCAAAAAGCCGGATGAAGACTTCCTTAACTGCGTTGGATAATCCCTGATCCATCGTAAAGCGTTCGCGTTCCCAATCGCACGAAACGCCTAATTTTCTCAACTGCTTAATAATCGTGCTGCCGTATTTATCCCTCCACTGCCAGACTATTTCTAAAAATTTTTCGCGCCCGATATCGCGGCGGTGTTTGCCTTCCTTCGCAAGAGATTTTTCGACGGCATTCTGTGTAGCGATGCCCGCGTGGTCGGTACCGGGGATCCAGCATGCTTCAAATCCCTGCATCCGTTTCCACCGGACAAACACATCCTGAAGGGTGTTGTTCAGCACGTGACCCATTGTAAGGATACCGGTAATGTTCGGCGGAGGAATAACTACTGTATACGGTTTTTTATCTTTATTAACGGAAGCGTGAAACAGCCGATTTGTTTCCCAAAAAGAGTACCATTTATCTTCAACTTCTTTAGGATTATATGCTTTTGAAAGTTCCTGTTGATTCATAATATCATATTTCTGCAAATGTTTGTGTACGTTTATAAAAAAAATAAAAAGGGATGTAAATATTTACCTTCTATTACATCTGTGACCCTTTATATCTTCCACGGTAAAAAAATCAAATTATAAGTAAGACAACATGGCTTTGGATGGTGCAATATTACCACTATATAATTTCCTCCCCTTATAGGGGAGGATTAAGTCCCAAAGGGATCCCTTCGGGAGTGGGGTCATTCGTTTTCGTCTACCTTACCCTCCGCCTAAAACATGGCGGATAAGTGATCCTCTCCTAATGAAAAGAGGGAGCTATTTAGTTGTATACTCAATAACTGCCGAGTAATTACGTTGAGTTATAATAAGCAAAAATTATACGATGAAATCAACGAAAAGAAAAAGCAGTCTATGAAAAAGTAAACTTGACAAAGAGAGCTTTTGTTCCGATAATAACAACACGCTTTTATGAAATCGCACGTACGATTATATAGATTCTTCACCGTTCTTATATCACTGTGGTGTATAGGAATCTTTGCCGCACCGCTTCTGAAACATGCCGGATGGACACAAGGCGCAGATATGCTCTATTCATTCTTCTCGCATGTCTGCCACCAGGACGATGCACGTTCGTTTCATATAGAAGGAGAAAAAATCGGCGTATGTATCCGCTGCAGTGGTATTTATTTGGGATTCCTTTCAGGACTAATAGCGATGCCTTTATTGCGTATATTAAATCGAAAGAATTTTCCTGCCATAGGATTCTTTCTCGTAGCAGTAATTCCTTTGACTATCGATGTGGTTTTGAGTGTCGCAGGCATTCATACAGGCACGCCTCTAACCCGGCTTATTACAGGTGTTTTATTCGGCATAAGTATGGCATGGTTTGTCATACCGATTTTTATTGAAGCTTATTCACAACTTTATACCCGAAATAATAACCGTTCATCAGATCCCGGAGCTGTTCAATATGTTAGAAAAACCCAGTAAACTGCGCGCCGCACTTCTCGGCGGATTCATTATCGGAATCATTACAGGTTTACCTGCTATTTCCATTTTAAACAAATGCTGCTGCTGCGGAGGCATTATGCTATGCGGCTTGCTGAGTTTATATTTGTACAAGCAGGAATTTAATAATGAAACGCCGCCTCTCGAATCCTCGGACGCTTTAATACTCGGTATTATAGCGGGATTGGCCGGTGCATTGATCGGAACTGTTGTCAATATTCTGAGCATTCTGATATTTGGGCCGGTTGATAAAAACATCGCAATAAGATTATTAACCTGGGCGGAAGAGCAAGGAACTCTGCCGCCGGAAACTTCAAGCCAGGTAGACGAGATGATCGCAGAACTTCAAAAATCCATAAACGCAGGAATTAGATTCAGGGATATTTTAAGCGATCTTCTTTTCGGACTAATTCTTTACCCAATTTTTTCCATGATAGGCGGGCTTATCGGTTACGGAATTTTCGGAAAGAAAAAACCTGAAGCTCCTCCGTCAGCGCCGATACAGTAGTAAAAATATAAGAACCATTGTCAAGGTTTCCGCAAATATAACCATCGTAGAGACGTTCAATTGAACGTCTCTACAAGAAATATTATCAACCCGGCCATTTGCAGGGAAATGTATTAATCAATCCCTACAAAAAGATAATCCTTTATAGATAAACGTTACCCGTTACATGAAACTGCCGAGGCCCTGCGGTATCTTGAAGAAGGACGCGCCCGGGGGAAAGTAGTGATAACCATACTTTAAATTTAAACTTGCCCTCATATCGAGAAACATGTATATTTAAAGTAGTAAAAATCTCAAATCGCTGATTATACCATTGGGGGACCGCCAATGACAGTTCTTGAGAAATTAAATGAAAAATACGAGGGTTACACACGTCTATGATTATTTATAATATTCCAACTAATCACATATTAGGCTGCAATATGCAGTCTAACACACAAAAAACGCATATTAGGCTGCGGTTCGCAGTCTAATTATAGTTAGGCGCCGCCGATAAAATGAAATATGATAGTTCCTGTAAATATTAACCGTTGTGCAATATGCTTGGAACCAAAGCCGTTGACATCCGAACATATTATTCATGAATCTATTGGTGGTACACTCGAAGCTGAAATCCAATGTGTTAACTGTAATAGTGTTCTCGGTAGTAAACTTGTCTCACAAGCACGACAAGATCCGGTATTACGATTTGCCATCCAGAATCTTAAAGATGATCTTCCCGACCTTTATGCGTCGATGGAGCATGGTCAAAAATATATGGCCAAAGATGTTACCGGCAAATCTGTTATTACTAAATTCAAGGATGGGAGATTCGAGACTCAAGCTCAAAAGAAAGATGATGGCTCAATCATTTTTGATACAAAGAAAGGGCAGAAAAATATTATATCGATGCTTTCAAAGGAAGGGTTGACTCCTGATGAGATTGAAAATGCTTTGCAAAGATTGAAGGAAACACCAGACAACCAAAAGATAAGGTTGTCAAAATCTATTGAAGTTGTTCGCTGGGGAATCGAATCATATTTTCCTGCTATTAAAAAACCTGAAATGAACCCACGATTGGTTTTGCTAATTGCTTATAATTATCTTTGTGTAATACTGGATGAGTTCATATTAGATAGGCGCTTGGATTTTATTCGTTCATATATCGTCAATGGCGATTTATCCGATAAAATCAATATTGAAAGTTTCACTTCGAGACAATACGATTGCTATCATCGTCTTAATCCTGAATATTCATCAGATGAAACTCGTGTTAAAATAATTTTATTTGGTTGGTTAATTTATATTGTACACATTCGTGGATTAGTTTGTAATTGTCCCGATCCAGCATACGTTGAGGATCTTAAAAACAGGCGTGGTCTTATTGCTACGTCGGTAGAAGAGGCAAAGCAAAATATATTCTATTCAACAAAACATTTAAACGGCGGCGCCTAACCAGGTACTGTGATAAAAGTCAAGAGTTAGCATAAAAAAAGTATGTCAAAGAACAAGAGACAGCTTAAATCTTAAACGTGTTTGAGCGGTTTGTAGTTCGGGATGTAGATAGAATTTGTTTTCCAGAGGGTATAGATGAGCAAGAGTAATTTACGAGCGACAGAGATGATGGCAAGTTTTTTATTTTTGCCTTTAGCAATAAGACGCTGATAGAATATTTTCAATTTGGGATTAGCTCTACAAGCAGATAAAGCAGGCATAAAGAGAGCTTTACGGATAAAGGTGTTGCCCTTTTTTGAGATGGAGGTTTTGCCTTTTTTCAAGCCAGATCCATTAAAGACGACATCAAAGCCGGCATAGCTTGCAAGTTGTTTTTGATTGGTAACGAGCTGAAAGCAGCGAGTTTCAGCCAGAACTGTGAGGATTGTAATATCACCGAGTCCTTTCGCTGTTTTGATGTTCTTGAGACGCTGGGTCAGATCAGGCTCGGTTTTGACTAAGGCACGTAGCTCCTTTTGAATAAGCGTTACCTGGCGTTCGAGGAATTTGAGGAGTTGAGTTTTCCGTTTAAAGGACTCCCGATGCGGTTTGAATGAAGATTTTAGAGCGTGTAGTTGATTTTTAATTTGCGTGCAGTTAGCTTTGAGGCCGTGGTATTCCCTGCAGAGATCACGAAGAACCTTGATGTTCTCTGAAGGCGGAGTCCAGAGCGAGAGTCGCCTTTCAAGGCCGAAGCGAGTAATGGTGGCAGCATCTATAGGGTCTGTTTTAGATTTAGATTCGAGAGATTTGGCATAATTTCTAATTTTATTTGGCAGAATAACGGCGACCTGATACTTATGCTGGAAGAGGAAGTGAGCGAGATGTTCGTAATAGACGCCTGTAGCCTCCATAACAAAGACTAAAGGGATATCGTCGGAAAGGACGTATTTTTTAAGCCATCGCAGGAAGAGTTTGAAGCCTGGGAGAGAGTTTTTGAAAGATTTTGAAGGAGACAAAGTAATCTGTTGTTGAATATTGGTGGTGCCGAATCTGGCATCGAAGGTTTTATAAGAGACATCGATACCGACGGTTTGTTTTAAGATATTCATAGCAAAAGCTCCTTGAAATAGGGGTTAAGAGAAGAAAAACATTGGCAGCTTCCTTATGATCTTGACTCGTGCGTTATACGGGATTCCACGGGAATAAGTATGGATCTCAAAGTACTGTTCAGATTCTATAGAAGCACAAAGTCATAGGGAGAATTATCTGGTTAACGATATTCTTCATCTGGGAAGATATCTAGCCGCTCATATCTCTCCTATGACTTTGCTAATGGATTATAATACCAATATATTTGTGACATACTCAACATACGAGCGGTTCAAGCCGACAGAATGAGCGTAAGTGCTTTAAGCATGGCTGGCATAGGCGTAGTGCAAAATTAAATACTTATCATAATGAACTTGGTTCGTGCAGTGCAATATGAAGGTTCACGTTGCTGCGGCTTAACCGCCATCCGTTCGGCAGCCGATCGTGGATTGAAGTGGTATATTATTCATCGTAACAAATTTGAGAAAGCTTATGATATTGGAATCAATCAAGACTATCATCCAAAAGCTTCTATTGGTTGTATTCTCAATTTTCTTGATATGGCAATCTACTCAGTTAGTTTCTAATATCGCTCAACGTACCAACCCCGGCACTTTGGGCGAGATTTTGCTGCAATCAATTTTCTTGAACTTATTCATCACTGGTATCTTTCTCATTGGATACGCCTTGCCATTGCATAAACTTATCCCTTCTTCATATTACAACGCTGTGAAATCAAAATCATTCGCATCTGCATGTGCAATCCTCAAAATCGACTTATTTCAGAAATTTCTTCGACTTACATTTTGGACTTCCCGGAATAACAAAAAACACTTCTTCAATGGCCGTAGGAGTGGACTCATTCAATTTGAGCTAAATACAAGGATATCCGAGTCCGGACACACATTCGCATTCGTCGCCGTCCTTGTCGTTTTGTTTTATATCGGCGTTGTCTCAAACATACAATTGGCAATCGTATCGATTTTAATTAATATAATATTCAATTTTTATCCAGCAATGCTTCAGCGATATAATCGTGCTAGGTTGCAATCTGTAATGACATAAGAAAACAAATGATACAATACTAACGTCGGCGGCAGCGAGTTTATTCACTGTGAGAAAAAACATGAAACAATAAACAGAAACCAATTCCTTAAAAACTGCGCTTGCGGTTTGTGCTCCTGCATAGCGGCTGGCATAATGACGTCAACAGGTTCGTTTGCCGCCGAAAACACTCCGACTGAAGACTGGCGATTTAGATTTGTAAGGCACCGCTACGCCAAACTAATCGACATCCTGTCCAGCCACTTGAATGAGAAGGAATTGAGCGAAGTACTACATGATTTGGGTGCCTATTGCGCGACGACGGATCCGAAGATGCAGACGTACCGCGGGGATTTTGATGGATACAGCAAACACCTCAAGCAAACAGCGTCGGGCGATGACGTCACTTATGATCGCAAAAAAGGTATTATCATGATAACGTCACCTGAAAGGACCGATTGTTTTTGTCCGTTGATAAGCGTTCAAAATCAAACGCCGAAGATTGTCTGCAACTGCTCGCTGGGCTGGCAACAACGGACATGGGAAACGGTTCTTGGAAAGAAAGTTCAAGTGGAATTAAAGGAATCAGTTCTGCGCGGCGGCAAACGTTGCATATTTCAAATCCACGTTTCAGAGGAAGACATTTGAACAGTGTAAATGGACTAATTTTACTTTTAGCAACAAGACGGCACAAGCTCGGCTTGTCCAGATTATTAAATCACGCAACGCGTGATACAAATTTTCTTAAACAATGGAACGAACTTATTTACTCCGTGTTGTGCGGTTTTTGCCTGCCCGACCGGCAGGCGGGCGTCCCGACTATTTTTATCGGGATTAACGGGGGCCGCCATTCGTTAGGGCGCGGCGTATTTAGGAGCAAAAGATGAATTATCTTCCTCGATTCTTAACCATATTATTAATTTTGCTAGTCTTTATTGGATTGCAGTCAATACTTTACGCTCAACAAAGTATCTACGATGCACAAATACCAGATAAAATGGAAATAAAATCAAGTTTACAACTTATACAGGAAACATCTGTGAAAAGCGAATTGACTGCTCAAGAAATGTTGCAAGTATATAAGGCTGAAGTAATCATTTCCAAAAGTGTTGGAGCTTGGAGATCAGGGTCTATTATTCCCGATGGTTTAGATTCGTTGTGGTGGAGGTGGGGTCGTGTTGTAGATAGCACTCAATCAATGGCTTGTATAGCTCATATTAGGAAAAACTATAAATTATATAGGCTTGTTGATGACGTTTGGAAGGGTGAAGAAAATTTTCTTGAACCTAATCGTTACTGGTCTGAACAACTACAAAATATATTTCCTGACTCACCAGAAGCAAAGGAAGTGGCGTTCGATCTAGATTTCAAAGACTTTATACGCCAATATTATATAGATGTAGATGCAAAAGGAAAATCCTGCGAAAAATACTATAAAGAATTTATTAAAGAATATGGGGATCAGTTTAAAGATACAGGTTACACAGACGAAGAGATGAAACAATGGGCTCCAGAATGCGAGAAGGTTCGTGAGAGTTTTAAAAATTGTAAAAAGTTATTGCTTGATAAATACCATAACGCTCCATTCACAAAAATTCTATTTGATATCGACGTGACAACAATTGTGTTACATCTTAGTATATGCTAGAATATTTTAATGCGCCGCGGCCTAACCTTTTTTAAAAGAGCCTGCCTACGTTAAGTAACAACTTCTGCCTGCATTGCATTACGGCAGACAGGTCGACGTGTAAACCGGCGGCCGCGTATAAATGATGCGCATAAAAGTGTGCACCAAAAATTACGCAGACATTATTCAAGACTATTGCACAAAGTGCAATACAAATTAAAAGTATATAAATTAATGGCACGGAGCGCCCATCCGTTAGGCAACAGGCGAAATAAGTTTTTAAAGAAAACTCAGGCGGCGTGTTCTAATGATCGTTGGGCTTTGTAAAGATCGCATGCCACCTGTAAGTTCATCCAAAATTCAGAAGAGGTCTTAAGCACTTTCGAGAGCAAAATGGCCGTCTCAGCTGTCATATCACGCTTTCCGTTAATGAGCGTGTTTACGCGCTGGACAGGAACGCCCATCCTTCGCGCCAGTTCAAGTTGGCTAAGTTCCATCGGCTTTAAAAATTCCTCTAAGAGAATTTCTCCAGGATGTATAGGTTTTCTATTTTTTGGCATCATTTCTAGTCTCTCCTTAGTGATAATCAATTATTTGAACATCTCTTGCGTTTCCATCAATCCATTTGAAAATAATTCTAAACTGATCGTTAACTCTAATAGAATGCGAACCAGTCCATTTCCCTTTCAGGGCTTCCAAGTGATTGGCTGGCGGAACACGAAGATCTTTCAATTCATGTGCTGCGTTCAACATGTCAAGTTTCCGTATGACTATTCTCCAAACGACCGATGGAATCCGACGAGCTTGTTTCGTATCAAGCCCATTAAAAATATCTTCCGTAACTTCATCGGTGAAGTTGATAATCATATAACAATATACCATATTAACGGCATACGTGCAAGTGGTTTTTGTTGCGCCTGTTGCCTAACGAGCAGCTCAACCTGACGGAAGGAGCGCCCCGTTGAAAAACACGGGGTAAATGCGTACGTTAAGCCCCGCCAAGAAGAGGCGGTGTGCAAAAAGCGCACATGCCTGCGCGGCGTAATGCCCGCCTGAACGACGTAGTCGGGAATGCCTGCGGCCTGTCCACCGCAAGCGAAGCGTAGGTGGGCACGCAGGCGGGGCGAGTGGTGGGTTCAAGTTTTTATAATTAACTTTTCAGTGCCTTGTTGGTTGAGAGGAAATTAATTTGGTTATCAGCATAAACAATAGAAGAGGAAATCCCGCCCGCCTGCTGCGGGCAGGCAAAGCAGGATTACAGTTATGGGGCTCCGCCTGTTAGGCGGCACCAAACAAGATGAAACGTAAACAGCCCAAATTGCGAAATCTAGAACCTAGTACACCCGATGCAGCTGTGGTTGCCCAAATACGGAAACTTCGACCACACTTATCAAAGCCATGCCCAATTAGGTTTTTTCTATACTTTCCTTCGGAGGACGCTGCAACGAGATCAGCAAATGAATTACGCGACAGGGATTTCACAGCCGATATTGTTTCATCAATCGGCAAATTGAAGTGGTTGTGCCTTGCGTCAAAGGATATGATCCCGGAGATAACCACGCTTGCGACTCTCCGTGGCAGCATGATTGAGCTTGCATTTAAGTATGGCGGAGAATACGATGGCTGGGAAGCAGAACTCGCCGATGATTCTGTTGGTGCTACCTAACCATGCGCTCCCGCCCATCGGCCCAAAATATCGCGGATGCAGGCATGTCGAATATAGGTTTAGTACATTTTGTGAGCCCGAGGCTTCTGCCAAAAACCAGCGGACATGCATGTGACCCGGGCGCAAAAGCCGTCACTGTTAATCTTTAATTCTGAGGAGCATGATTACATCATGAATATAAAAAACATTTTTTACACAGGCACAGCGTGCTGCATTATCAGTCTGGTATTTATTCAATGCAGTTCAAATTATACATATGATCAAGGCCTGAAGTATTATGCCGAGGGTGATACCTCTAAGGCAATTGAAATATTTAAAAGCATATCCGTGAGTAATTCAGAGGACAAGTTATTCGCTAAAAATATGCTGGGCTTGATCTACACAGACAAACATTTATACGACTTGGCAATATCTGAATTTAAAGAGATTTTATCCGTCGATCCGTCTAGTACACAAATACATAATAATTTGGGATATGCTTATTCTCTGAATGGCGACAGAGACAGCGCTTTCAGTGAGTTTTCAACAGTCCTGAAAATAGATCCATGTAATCCGTTCGCAACTATCAACTTCAAATATCCATTAGACAAACTTGGTATACGTCTCAACATTCCAATATTCATCGGTACACAGACTGAACTCGCAGATCATCTAATTACGAAGCTTGATAAGCCTTACCGCAGTACCAATGAATTTGGCGTTGAAAACTCCATGCATGATTATCGCGACTATGCAGTCTGGATGTTAGGCACATTAAAATACAAAAAAGCCAAACAGCCGTTACTCAAATTATTAGACAGAAATGATTACGATTCATGCACAAGAAGGATGATCCTTTGGGCTCTGGAAAATATAAGATAAGCGAAGGTTTTTTTACTGCAGGCGGAACTGCTGTCCGTTAGCGGCACAACCGGGATATGTATTCGATTAAAAATATTCAAAATCTCAGTTCTAGATTGTAAGAATACAATTCCTTATTTCGGTTTTTCAATTCTTATCTTTGTTTTCGAAATGACTGGAAGATATAAATTAACACAGTTATCAATTCTTATGAATTACCCATATACTTGTTGGTTGGACTTGTTATTGGTGCATAAATCAGGAGCAGGTCATATTTATAAAGGAGCAGCTTATGAGGACACTAAAAGATGCTTTTCTTATCTCTGCTGCCGTATTCCTGTTATTGCAGATTACCTATTATTCCCAAATGCCTGACAACGTTGCAATACATTTTAATTCAAATGGCGAAGTAAATGGCTGGATGCCAAAGAAAGCAAATCTTATCCTAAGCTGCCTTATCATTGTTATTGTTACCTCAGCTTTTATTGTAATCCCTCATATTCTTAAAACTGCATCGCCTAACTTAATAAATGTTCCAAAGAAAGATTATTGGCTTAGTCCGCAAAACAAAGATCGGTTGATAAATATAGTGACGGGGCATATTTATTCCATAGGTTTAGCAACGAATCTGTTTATGATTTATTTGTTTCATCAGCTATACAGATTCAATATCCATGCTATCGACAATGTATCAATGATTATGATTATTCCATATTTATTTTGTATTTTTGGTTCAATAATTCATTTGCTCGTACGTTTAAATAAATGCGAATAATCGGCGCATCCTCACGTCTTGGCTTTTATTACTTCTATTATTTTGCGGATCTAAAGGAGACTCAAGGCAATTGAACAATAACAAAAAAATATGCCTGGTCACCGGTGCAAGCAGCGGAATCGGATTCGCTCTCGCAAAAGCTTTGCATGCCGATCATTATAAAGTTATTGCAACGGCACGCCGAATGGACAGATTATCGCAATTACATTTGGATCCGGACGATTTGCTTGCCGGCGATTTAATTTTGCCGGATTTTCAGGATTCTATAGAAAAATATATTTACAATAAATATAAAAAATGCGACTTTCTGTTTAACTGCGCGGGTATAATAGAAGCAGGCACTATCGAAGATATCGATATTAAAAAAAGTCATCAATGATTCGGTTAATTGTCGATAATATTGTCGATACCATAAAATTTATCATAAACCATCAAATATAATTGGAGGTTATATGGAAAACAGTATACCACAAAAAAATCTCTCTATCCCAACTGAGGGAGTTTCCCATCTTGCAAGTTTAAGGAAATGGGCGTTGTTTTTATCAATAATGGGATTTATCGGATCGGGTTTAATGGTTATTTTCGGATTCTTCTTCGGCGCATTAAGCAGGACATTCGGCCGTTCGGAATTTGGCGGAGCTTTCCCTTCAATCTTAATAATGGTTCTCTATATCGGTATGGGAATACTTTATTTCTTCCCGTCTTTTTATTTATTCAAATTCTCGGCAAATTTGAAATCGGCTTTAGAAACTTATATTGATACACAGATAGCAGAAGCATTCAATAACCTTCGTTCCTTTTTCACTTTCATCGGAATCTTGACCATTATTATGTTAGCATTCTGTGCTCTTGCAATTGCCGGAGGCATTCTGGTCGGAATCCTAGGGGCGATAGCTGTAGGCGAATAAAACTTGAGAACCCTGTCAAGGTTCCAGCGCAGACACTTTCCGAAATTTATCCAAGCATAATCTGCGAGGAATTTCGGAAAGTTACAGTGTGTTTTTAGATTGAGAAAGGAGATTTCCAATGCCTGAACAAACTTGTGAAACCTGCACCTTGCGGGCAAAATATGACAAAAAACCAAAGTCCTTCGCCGGACGGTTCTGGCGCTGGCATATCAACTTTTGCCCCGGTTGGAAAAAATACTTCATTGCATTGCCCCCTGAAAAAAAAGAAGAAATAGCCAGGCAGTATAATTTTAAGAAGTATCAATAACTAATGGATTTCTATCACAGAGTATTGATAATCATCGTGCCAAATCAATTATTCATTTAACTCAGGAGGTGACTTATGCCGGAAGTGTTATCGGGCAGCCATATCGATCCTATGTTCCCTGACTATGCGTATACATCCAAAGCATTGGTCAAGGTATTCAAAAGCCGCAGCGGGAATAAGGGAATCGCCAATCTCTTTTTAGGAGAGTGGACGAAAATTTTAGATAAGAATATTTCAGCCACAAAGCGTATTTATGTACGTTATCGCGGTGGAAAAGGATATATTGAACCTGCAAATCTAACCAGAGACCGCCATCTCGAAATATTTTTCATCGATGTCAGTCAGGGCGATAGTATTCTCATTCAGACTCCGGAGGACCGCCGCATATTAATCGACGGCGGGGAGTCTGAAGATGCTCATGAATTTATCCGCAACAAATACCATCTCGATAAAGCGGATAATTATATCGACTTAGATGCGATTATTGCCACACACTCGGATGCCGACCATACAAAAGGACTTCTTGGCATTTTGAAGGATCCTAAAATCGCTGTTAAACGCTTTTACCACAACGGACTTTTCCGGCGGAAAGATAAATCTCAGGATCCCGGCCTGCATAAAGATAATCGCGTCTACGGACTTATCGACAGGCCAAGTGCGGCAGATAAAGCAACATTCACTCCGCTTATGAAAAACCTCGTTACCGCAATCGATAAAGCTGAGAAGAACATGCCAATCGTTATAAAGAAAATGAAAGAGAATAATCGCAGAGTAGATATGCCCGAAGAAGGTTTCGTATGCAAACGACTCGATGCATCGATCGGCTTCCTTCCTCCTTACAATGATCCTTCAAAACTTCTATCTATTGAAGTGCTCTGGCCGCGAGCTGTTTCACAGGACGGACTGCTTTCTTATCCATGGTATGGAGATGCAGGAAAGACAGTTAATGGAAACTCGGTTGCACTCTGCGTGCGGCATGGGAGTCAAAGAATCTTATTATCCGGCGACCTTAACACGGCATCCATGGACGACATATTAAAATCCTATCCGCCCGATCCTGATAAACCCAGCATTCTCGAAGCCCGCGTTTACAAAGCCGCGCATCATGGAAGTCAGGATTTCTCCGTGCCGTTTCTTCAGACTATGAAACCCGATGCAGCAGTCATTTCTTCCGGCGACGATCGAAGTGACATTCATGGACATCCTCGCGCTGTGCTTATGGGGACAATCACACGTTATTCACGCTGCGAGAAACCGGCTGTCTTTTCAACGGAACTGGCCGCGTGTTTTACACGTCTATCCAAAAAAGAACAGGCACAGTTTAAATCCGGAAAGGTCCAACTTTACGAACGCCACATTCAGGGAATTATCCACCTGCGCAGCAACGGCAATCAGCTTTATCTCGGCTCCGTTCATGGACTTAAAGCCCCCAGCGATCCCTTAGCCAATATCATGTGGAAATGGGATGTTTGGCCGTAGAAAAAATAGCAGGTTAATAAAGGAAGACTATAAAATGAAAAGAGTCTTTTTTGTGCCGATTATTTTGATTTCGTTATATTTCACTTCCTGTAATGAAAGCAACAATCCAGTTTCAGACAAAAAAATTGAATACCCGGTCGAATATTGCACAACTGACGGATTGGAAATTGACTTTGAAGATACCTGCTCTTACAATTTCGTCATTCCATTTATATCAAGTTTTGATTCTGTAGTTATCGGAACAACGCATTTAGGAGCAATTTTTTATATCTACGCCAATTCCGGAGACTATAATTATTGGGCTGATTATTTCAGGGATGATTCAACAATACAGTATATCTTCAATCTCAATTCATCTTCAGATACTCTTATATTAAAAATAGTCACATCCGGAGAAAAGTCAATTGAAGAAGAAAAGCAAAGACTCTTGCATATAAATAATTTACAAATAATTAATATTGAAGAGCAGCTTAAATATGTAATTGTGAAAGTCCCAAAAGATACAGAATTCAAGTGGGAAGCAATATTCAGTCAGTATATATTTATTTCACGTGTATTCGTAATTGGAGTTTGTACAGATGCATCATTTTAAGAGTCCGCATCACATAGATTATTGTAATCGATAATTTAAGTCAAAATGCACTTTGCTAAGTATTTTAGGGTTTAGTATATTTGAGGAGCTATTCAACCGGCGAAAGAATACCAATCTCAATAGAAATGGTTATCGATTATGACTAATAAACAAGACAGGTCCAAATTATGGAGGGATATTTCCAGATTTGTACCGGTTATTGTTTTCTTATCAATAGTTATCACCATTCTATGGCAAATACAGAAGCCGGAAACCGACTATCAATACAAACGGCAGGTTACTTACAAATCTCCTTTTCCTCATTTAAAGGAATACAGTCCGGACGAAAAGAGAATTGCAAAGCATTTTGCAGCCGACACGCTGCCCGGATTAATGCGCATAGGATTAATCCATAAATACTTGAGAAACGAATCCGGCACTTCTATTGCAGTCGATGGGAAACTCTGGAAAAGCCGTTCACAATTTTTCAAAACTAGCCTGCTTACAGAAATCTCGGTGTTCAATAAAGTGAAAGAATACGAGTTATCAACGAGAATTGTCGACAGCCTGTCAGGAAAACTATATGCATACATATCATCAGAGGCGAAAATAGATTTTTACAGCTAATAAGGTAATTCAAATACTCAAATCGCAGCCAGGCAATTGGACATGTATCAATCATAGGAAAAGCTATACTCGTAGACAATATGGAAGAAAAACTCAAAAGAAAGAGAAATTACTGGAGTCAGGCTTTTCCGGATTAGAAGTATCTAATACTCATTAAAGTTATTCCTGAAAGAATTGAAGTAATAGACTATAAATTCGGCCTGGTGAACGATCCGGCCACATTTAAAGCACCTTCTATGAAGCTGAAAGAACCCTGAATTTGAGGAATAAGGACTTAGAACAATAAAAGTTTGCACCGATAGCCAAAAAACAGTATGTTGCTGTCGAACAAAAAATAACTTTACAGGAATTCTCATCCATCAAATAAATAATCACATATTCATTCAATAACTATGGGAATGAAATCATGTCACAGTTAGCTCCTGAATTCGAAGGAATAATTCAATTAATAATATATCTCGAATGTAAAATTGATGCCGTAACAGAGCTTCTTCATGAAAAGGGAATATCGCTTTCATCCGAAGAGCTTGACAGTAAGACTCTTAGAATTCAAGCCATCCAGGGAAATCCTAAAAAATATAGGATTATGAATATGATGAAGAATAAAAATTTTAATTTAACATAAAGATATTGACACCACGCAGCAGGTTCCCATAAAAATGCCAAATCAATAAACATTAAAAAACATTCACAAATTCCTTACAAATATACAGGAGGACTTATTATGGGACTCTTTGACAGTTTAGCCGGCAAAATTCTTAGCGGCGGGAAGCAGTAGCAATCCAATCTCGTGAATGAATTGATGGGACTGCTGAATAACCATCAAACAGGCGGTATATCCGGGCTGGTAGAAAAATTATCCGAAAAAGGCCTCGGCGATATTGCTAATTCCTGGGTGGGAACAGGCCAGCACCTTCCGATCACTCCCCAGTAAATTCAGAATGCACTCGGCCCGGATACGATCAATCAGTTTGCATCAAAACTGGGCGTTAATACCGACCATGCAAGCAGACAAATTTCAAATCTGCTTCCGAAAGTCGTCGATAAACTCACGCCGGGCGGACAGATTCCGCAGGGCGATCTTACGGCAAAAGGCATGGATCTTCTGAAGGGATTGATGAAATAGTTGCATTTGAGCTCAATCCGGCGGCTGTATAAAAAGATACAGCCACCGAGATGAGGCATCCATCCTCATTTTATATAAATTACATAATCGTCAATCTCCAACGGCTCATTTATCTCACATATATTCCATTGCTTTTTTCACCTTATTCTTTCTATTTGATATAGAAGTTAAAAAACAGTACGTTTCTGCTGAGTTCAGAACCAGGACAATAATAGTAAACAAGATTTTTCAAATCCATTCATTTTAAACCGGAGGTCATATGCTCTTTATTTTTAGTATTGTCGTCGTTATCGGCGCTATTATAGTATGGTTCAATGCACGAAAAAAAGTGCGCACCGAACAGAATATGATGTTCAAAACTACGGCATCTGCTGCCGGAGGAACGGCAATAGTATTCATACTTATTGCTCTGGTACAATGCTTTACGCAGATCCCGGCAGGACATGTCGGTGTCGTAGATTTTTTCGGAGTCGTCTCGGACAGAGCACTTCCCTCCGGTATCCAGCCGGTTAATCCGCTTGCCCGGGTTATCAAGTTCTCCATACAGACCAAAGAGCACAAGGAATTGATGCAGGTGCTTTCCCGTGAAGGATTGACGATCGGACTGGAAATCAGCGCACTCTACAAGTTGAATCCTGATTCTGCGGCTCAGGTATATAAAACAATTCTCGGCGGAGATTATGAGGAGATCATTTTAATTCCCAATTTCCGATCCATCAGCCGTGCAGTAACAGCAAGTTTTCAGGCAAGTGCGCTCTATTCAACCGAACGAGATAGGCTCGGTATTTCTATTCAGGATGAACTTGCAAAAACTATATCGAACCGCGGTATTACCGTCGAATCGACTCCTCTCAGAAATGTTACTCTGCCTCCTCAGCTGACTGAAGCTATTGAACAAAAGCAAAAGGCCGATCAAGAAAGCCAGCGGATGCAATTTATACTTACAAAGGAGAAACAAGAAGCCGACCGTAAACGAATTGAAGCTAAAGGAATTTCGGACTTCCAGAACATTGTAGCGCGCGGTATCAGCGACCAGCTTCTGAGATGGAAAGGCATCGAAGCGACTGAAAAAATCGCTCAATCACCGAATACTAAAGTCATCGTCATTGGTGCGGGTAAGGATGGTCTGCCGTTGATTTTAGATACAAAATAATACATATAATTTAGTCGCGGAGATATATTTATATGCATAACCGATCATTATGCGTTTTCTTCTTTTGTTTTTTTAGCATATTCGGAATATGTTCATCTCAACCGCATACCGATCTGCCGTCTCCGCAGGCGGCATTGGATCGCGCTGTGAGAGTAGACCGTGTTATCATTGCAGGACAGCCGGCCGAAGCGGAAATCCGTTCTTTGCCTCAAAAAGGCATTTCTCATATCGTAAACGTTCGTACTCCTGAAGAAATGAACGATACTAATTAGGTCAATTTCGATGAAGCAAAACTTCTGAAAGAATTAAATATTGCATATGACATTCTTCCGATCGGCAGCGAAAAATATCCCTACCGGACGGAAGTGCTCGAGGCATTTGCCAGGATTATACAGACAGCCAGAGATACTATTCTGCTTCATTGTAAAATCGGAGCAAGAGCTCAATGGCTGTATGCGGCATATGAAATAAAATATCTGGGTAGACCGCCAAACGATGTCATAAAATCATTTGAGCGATTTGGATTTTGGCCGCTGCCCTTGGAGAAACTTTCCGGCATTCAATTGCGTATCGACAAAAAGGAATAAACAGCAATTAAAAAATACCGTAGAAAATAAATCTCAAAATATTCGAGAGGGGACAGCATATGAAGGATAATATCAATCGGCGCGAATTTATCAAACAGAGCGTTGCTGCCGGTATTATCGCTGCTGCGGGGTCGTCTTCTATTCCCTATTCTCTTTTGGGTAATTTTCTGGATCCCAAAATCGACATTTCTGTTGTTAATGGAACAAATTACTTCGATAATACCGTGAAAGCCGTTGGATTATTAGGCGGAATGAAAAAGTTCGTATCCAAAGGAAACAGGGTCGGGCTTCTGATTAATTCACCATGGAACAAACCCGGGACTTATACGAATCCGGACGTGTCGCTTGCCGTTCTGAAGATGTGCCTGAATGCAGGTGCAAAAGAAATATATTCCATCGAAGATGCTTCTGCCAGTTACTGGAAACGCAGCAAACTCTACAATAAGTTTGAAAAAGACATTGATAAAATTAAATCGGGCGACTCCAAAACGAATATCAGAATTCTTAACGGCAAATTGCTCAAAGAAGCCGATATTTCAAAAGCCCTTTTGAATTGCGATGTTTACATCAATATACCGATTGTGAAAAATCATCAAGGCACAAATTTCACTGCAAACTTAAAAAATGTAATGGGCGCCTGCTCTGGTTCAACAAACAGGTATTTCCACAAAGGATCAAAGAAAAGCAGTTTGTTCGGATACTACGATGATATCGAATTTCTTTCGCATTGTATTGCCGATGTGAATTTAATTCGTCAACCTAACCTTTGTATCGTCGATGCAACGGAATTCGTTACAAACAACGGGCCGGCCGGTCCGGGTGAATTAAAAAAGGCCGATAAAATCGTAGCCGGTACGAACTGTGTATCCGTCGATGCTTATTGCGCAACTCTGCTCGATTCAGCTCCTAAGGACATATTAATGATACAGTACGCCCATGAACTTGGACTTGGTGAAATCGATATAAAAAAGCTGTCAATTAAAGAAATCTGATTGTGTTATTTACATATCAAAAGCTGAAAGTGAAAAGGTTTTTACGATCGTTTTGCTGCATTGCATTTTTCAATGCATCTTCTTTACTGATTGTATTTGCACAAGATCGTGATATCCTGGCCTATCTCCCTGATACATGTGAATTTGTAGGATGGGATCAGGAAGACTCGGTACGCGTATTTGCCGGCGAAGAACTCTTTACGCTTATCGACGGCGGTGCAGATATCTATTTCGAATATGGTTTTCGACAGGTAGCCGCGGCTAAATACAGGAACAACCTTGAGAATTCAATAAAACTTGAAATATTCGAAATGTCTGATGCCTCAGCAGCATACGGAATGTACTCGCTCAACGCCGGCATTCACGGGAAAAAAGTTCATATCGGCAATGAAGGCATGCTTTATGATTACCATCTGATGTTCTGGAAAAATGTATTTCTTGTTTTTCTCACCGGTGCCGATACAACGGATGAAACTAAATCCGGTATCATGGCAATGGCTGCAAGCATCGATCAACGCCTTGGTGCACCGGGAGAAAAACCTGCTCTAGCTGCTTGTCTTCCCAGCGACGGTCTGCGATCATGTGCTTTTATCAGGGGGAATTTAGGCCTTTCTTCTTTCTATACATTCGATACCAAGAATATCTTCAGGATGAAAGAAGGAATTATCGGGATATATCCGGCTCATCAGCTGTATCTATTCCAATATAATTCCGGCAGCGAAACAAAAGAACGGTATGCCGACGTGCAAAGCATTTTTAAATCCGGCAGCAGATATTCCGATTTCAAAGAGTATGGCAGATACAGCACTATGACCGATAAGAAAGGCAACCGACTCTGTTTCACATATTTCGATAATCTTATTGTAGCCGCCATATGTCAATCCAAAAATGATGCAAAGACAATATGTGATGATGTGATTAACTCTCTCCGTGACTGACAGGCAACGAAAAAGATACTAAATACTATACGTAATTTATCTTTTTCTCCGTTCTTGTAGATAAGAAGAAAACTCTCTACTTTATTCATATCGATATTTAAGAAAAAGAATAAGCCTTTCAAATTGAACGATGTTATATGCCTAAAACTATTTGTTTTGATAACGAAAAATATCTGACTCAGCAGAGCGAAGCTATTCTTGAGCGTGTCAATCGGTTCGACAATAAACTGTACCTTGAGTTCGGCGGTAAGCTGATGTACGATTACCATGCAGCCCGTGTGCTGCCAGGTTACGATCCGAATGTAAAAATGCGGCTCCTTCAAAAACTCGGAGAAAAGTCCGAAGTTATCCTGTGTATTTACGCCGGTGATATTGAGCGCAAGAAAATGCGGGCCGATTTCGGCATTACGTACGATTCGGATGCTCTCCGACTCATAGACGATGTGCGCGAATGGGGCATTAATGTTGCAGCTGTCGTTATAACCCGATTTGAAGAACAGCCGTCATCAATACTATTTATGAATAAACTCAAGCGGCGCGGAGTGCATGTCTATACACATCGTGCAACGCATGGCTACCCTACCGATATAGATACGATCGTGAGTGATGAAGGATATGGAGCCAATCCGTACATTGTAACAAGCAAGCCGATTATTATTGTGACGGGGCCGGGCCCGGGAAGCGGAAAACTTGCGACCTGCCTTTCACAATTCTATCATGAATACCGGCGCGGCGTACATGCCGGATATGCAAAATTCGAGACTTTTCCCATCTGGAATCTTCCGCTGAAACATCCGGTCAACATCGCATACGAAGCGGCAACTGCCGATATTCGTGATTTCAACTGCATCGATTCTTTTCACCTTGAAGCCTATGACGAAATATCCATCAACTATAACCGTGATGTAGACGCTTTTCCTCTGCTCCGTCGAATAATCGAGAAAATCACAAACAAGCCGTCGTTTTACAAATCACCGACGGACATGGGAGTAAACCGCGCAGGTTTCGGGATTATCGATGACGGAGCAGTTCAAACAGCGGCAAAACAGGAAGTGATCCGCCGTTATTTTCGCTATACATGTGAATACGCATTAGGATTTACAGACAAAGAGACAGTTCAACGCGCCGAGTTATTGCTTAACGAATTAGGTGTTACGCCGGAAGACCGCGTCGTGGTCAATCCAGCCCGAACGGCCGCAACCGATGCCGAACGCCTCGCAAAAGGAAATGACGGCATATTCTGCGGAGCTGCTCTTGAATTCTCGGATGGCGCCATTCTTACAGGAAAAAACTCGACGTTAATGCATGCCTCATCGGCATTGGTACTGAATGCAATCAAACATCTTGCACATCTGCCGGATACTATACACTTACTTTCTCCGAATATTATAGCTTCACTCAGTCATTTTAAAAAAGAAATTCTGCAGGGAAAGATGCTTAGCCTTGACCTTGAAGAGACCCTGATTGCCCTCAGCATTAGTGCGACGACAGATCCTGCTGCACAAAAAGCCGTGGAAAAATTGAAAGAATTGCGCGGATGTGAAGTACATCTTACGCACATGCCAACGCCTGGTGATGAAGCCGGATTACGTAAACTCGGTGTAAATCTGACAAGCGATCCGGACTTTTCAACCAAGCGGCTTTTCGTCAGTTAATAAAACAAAAAGGGATATAACAAATTTTTCGAGTATTTTATAATTAATCAACTTAAATAACCCGGAACAAACCATAATTATTTACCGTTTAAATCCAAAGAAAACAACTTAAAAATAAAAGGAGGATTCACATGGGTGCACACGGAATTGAAACCGCGGGAGTAGATGTAAAAAAATTAGTCACCGTGCTCAACGAAGCTTTGAGTGAAGAGTGGCTTGCTTATTATCAATATTGGATTGGCGCCAGGTTGATGGAAGGTCCGATGCGAAGCGAGATCGAACCGGAATTGCTGCTTCATGCAACCCAGGAATTAAATCACGCCGTTTTGGTTGTCGGACGAATCATTCAATTAGGAGGCACACCGGTCCTGCATCCGGCAGATTGGTTTAAGTTGAGCAGGTGTGAGTATGATGCGCCGACCGATCCCTATGTTGAAGTGGTGCTTAATCAAAATCTCCACGGCGAGCGGTGCGCAATTAAGAGATACAAAGAGCTGGCAGATTTTACAAATGGGAAAGATCATACGACGCATCAAATGGCCACGACAATTTTAGGCGAAGAATTGGAACATGAGCAGGATATCGAAGATTGGATAACCGATTTAAAAAGAATGAAAGAAGATATAAAAAAAATAAAAGCATAAACAATTTAAAAGAGAATAATTACATGATTATTCGAGATATTCCTTTTGAAGCAGTAGATTGGGCAGAAATAAAAAGCGAGCGTCATGATGGAGAATCCGGATACGCCGAATGTAAAACACGCCAATTCGGCGATATTCGCGTGCGTGTCGTGAAATACTCACCCGGTTATAAAGCCGATCATTGGTGCAAAAAGGGGCACATTCTTTATTGCCTTGAAGGTGAAATGACGACAGTGCTTAAGGACGGAAGAGTGACACAATTGTGTAAAGGTATGTCCTGCCAGATAGAAGATGAGAATTATCCACACAATTCTCATACAAAGAACGGCGCAACGCTGTTTATTGTAGACTGAAAACAAAAAACAGGTTAAATAATGCAGGGAATCACAATGAAATTTTTTAAATTGTTCGTACTCATTTTTGGTCTCTTTTACCTAGGATCTGATTTTATAATTCAAGCACAAGAGATTTTCCGAACAGATCAAGTTCTCACACCTGATCCGAAAATTCTTATTGGTAAACTCGATAACGGTTTAAAATATTATATACGGGAGAACAAGAAACCTGAGAAACGTGCTGAGCTGAGAATTATTGTTAAAGCCGGTTCAATTCTCGAAGACAATGACCAGCAGGGTCTGGCACATTTTGTAGAACATATGGCTTTTAACGGAACGAAGAGTTTCCCCAAGCAAGACCTTGTGGACTTCCTTGAGAAATCCGGCATACGTTTCGGCCCGGAGTTGAATGCCTATACAAGTTTCGACGAGACCGTATACATGCTACAGGTACCTACCGATTCCCCTGAAGTTATGAAAACGGGTTTTCAGATTTTAAAAGAATGGGCACAGGATATTTCATTCGACGATAAAGAAATCGACAAGGAACGCGGTGTAATAATTGAGGAGTGGCGCCTGCAAAGAGGTGCGGATTATCGAGTTTCAATGAAGCATATACCTTTTAAACTATACAAGTCCCATTACGCCGACCGCCTTCCCATAGGAAAAAAAGAAATTATAGAATCATGCCCGTATAACGCAATTAAGAAATTTTATCGCGACTGGTACCGGCCCGACCTAATGGCAGTTTTGGCAGTAGGCGACTTCGACAAAAAAGAAATTGAAATGCTCATTAAAGAACATTTTTCCGGCCTTAAAAATCCGCAAAATGAACGAAAACGGAATAAATTTCCCGTACCGGATCACAAAGAAACACTATTCTCCATCGTTACAGATCCGGAACTTACCCGCACTTCTGTCGAAGTCATATTTAAACGCGATACTCACGAACCGCATACAGCGGGAGAATACAGAGATCTTATAATCGGCATCCTTTATGATGCTATGCTTAATGCCCGTTTGCAAGAACTTCTTCAACAATCGAATCCACCCTTTATTTACGGCTATAGCGGAGATGGACGGTTCATTGGTGAAAAACACGCGTATTATCTCGGTGCAGGCGCTATGGAAAATTCAATTCTCGGCGGGCTTGAAGCCGTTATCAAAGAAGGTTTTCGCGTGAAGCAGCATGGCTTTACGGCAACCGAACTCGAGAGGCAAAAGAACAGAATTCTGCGCGGGATGGAAAAAGCGTATCTCGAGCGCGACAAAACAGAATCGGGACGCATTATAAACGAGTACGTCCGGAATTTCTTAATTGATGAAACCATTCCCGGTATAGAAGTCGAACTTAAATTATTCAAACAATTCCTTCCCGATATCACTCTCGAAGAAGTCAACAGACTTGCCGACAAACGTATGACTCAGGATAATCGCGTCGTTACCATTTCTGCACCCGAAAAAGCAGGCGTAAAGATACCGACAAAAGAAGAGGTGCTTGCATTATTCAATAAAACAGCGAAGGGAAAAGATAATCCATATATAGATAAAGTTAATTCGAAACCTCTGCTGCCCCGTCTTCCATCACAGGGAAAGATAGTCGAGGAAAAGAAGATATCTTCGCTGGGAGTGACAGAATGGGTTCTCTCTAACGGGGCAAGAGTCATATTGAAACCGACCGACTTCAAGAATGAAGAGATTCTATTTTCAGCATTCAGCGACGGCGGCACATCACTTGTTCCGGATTCGAACTTTATTTCTGCCACATTCGCCACTGCAATCATCGGCCAATCAGGTATTGGAGATTTTGATGCCGTCGGCTTGCAAAAAGAATTGAGTGGAAAAATCGTTAGTCTCAGTCCGTCGATAAGCCGGCTTTCCGAAGGATTCGGCGGCGGTGCATCACCGCAGGATATTGAAACGATGTTTCAGCTTATTCATCTCTATGCTACTTCTCCGCGTAAAGACACTACATCTTTTAACTCTCTCATAACCCGTTATAAAGCTATGCTGCAGAATCGCAGTGTTAGTCCGGAAGCAGCATATAAAGATACAATTCAAGTAACACTTTCCAATTATCATTTCCGATCCCGGCCTTTATCCATCCCGATTATGGACGAGATTCATCTTGACAAGGCAATCTCCATTTACAAGGACAGGTTCGCTGATTTCAGCGATTTTACGTTTCTATTTGTCGGCAGCTTCAAGATCGATACAATCAAACCGCTTATAGAGCATTACCTTGCAACTCTCCCATCACAGAGACGGATTGAGACTTGGAAAGATATCGGCATAGAAAATCCAAAAGGCGTTATCAGCAAACAAGTGAATAAAGGAATCGAGCCAAAAAGCACGGTAAGTATCACTTTCACGGGTCCGTTTGAGTGGTCGCAGCAAAACCGCTATAATTTCAATGCTATGCTTGAAGCTCTGAATATGAAACTACGCGAAGTGATGCGCGAAGACAAAGGCGGAACATATGGCGTGAGAGCTTACGGTTCTCCCTCGTTGATTCCGCGTCAAAAATACAGTCTTACAATTTCATGGAGCTGCGATCCTGATCGCGTTGATGAACTTGTTAATGAAGCTCTGATGCAGATCGATAGTTTAAAGATCAATTGTCCGGATTCAATAATCGTTGAGAAAATCCGTGAGATTCAGCGCAGGACGCATGAAAAGAATTTGAAGCAGAATAGCTTTTGGCTGAATAACCTTCGGTTTTATTATGATAATGATGAAGATCCGAGAATGATTTTGAATTACCCGAAGCTTGTAGATAATCTGACGGCTCAGACTATTCAGGAAGCTGTAAAGAAATATTTTAATATGGAGAATTATGTGAAAATTGTGCTATATCCGGAAAAGAAAGAACAGAAACCATAGAAGTATTCAATCGAGCATTCGAAAGACAAATATTTTTTTTATGGACATCAGTAAAACCTTATATATAAAAAATCGAAGAGAATGGCGCTCCTGGCTTACAAGGAACCACGGCTCTGCTCCGGAAATCTGGCTTATATATTATAAGAAACAGAGCGGTAAACCACGTATACCTTATAATGATGCCGTTGAAGAAGCACTTTGTTATGGCTGGATTGACAGTATATTGAAACCGATAGACGGACAATGTTACGCACAGAGATTCAGTCCCCGAAGAAAAAACAGCAGGCTTTCAGAAATGAATAAAGAACGCGTACGCCGGATGATTAAAGCAAAAAAAATGACGCGATTTGGCTTAGAGAGTATCCGGCATCATTTGGAAAAGAATCTGAACAAATCAGGAGACTCCCGGAATATTAAAAAGTTCACTATGCCTAAAGATATACTGAAGATTCTCAAAACGAGTCCTGCGGCCTGGAAACATTTCGAAAAATTTCCGATGTCTTACAAACGAATCCGTATCGGATGGATTGATGCAGCGAGGCCCCGTCCCGGGATATTTAATCAGCGCTTAAAATATTTCATAAAAATGACTTCAAAGAATAAAAGATTCGGTATGGTACAGTAAATATTATAGTCTATATAGAATTGTTTAGGCGCCTCTGATTCTTATCAATACTTTTTCTCTATAAATGTTTTTAACGCATTTAAAGTTCTATTCCATCCGCCGTCAGCTTCAACAAATCTTTTTCTTCCCTCTTCAACTCGCAAATAATCTCCCTGTGTCACCGACAACTGCGTTTTCCCGAGTTTTGGTGTAAGTTCGTATGTCGCTTTTACATAATTAGAAGGGATATCGGTATATTTCGTATTCATATCAATTGCAGCAAACTCTATAAGTCTTCCGACTTCTATTTTTTCGATCGAACCCTTCACCATAATTCTTTCTTCACCTTCCGAAGTCTCTACCCAAAGAATCGGGCTCCCAACTTTCCAATCGGAAATAACTTCAGTGTTGGACATATACTTTTTTATCATTTCCGGTTTCGTCAATGCTTCCCATACTTTCGTAGTCTGAGCATCTAAAGTAATCGTTTTTTTAACATTCAGTCCGTTCATAATGATTCCCTCTTTATAATATTTTATAAGAAAGATTTGTTCTTAACACGAAATATTGGACCCGCGTTCTATATGAAATAACTGCGGAACCTTATATAAATAGAATTTGCGGTAATTTGTTTGTTTTTCGTCTTTTTTCTCTTCGATATAGTTATTAAGAGATAGGCGCGAATTTTCCTATATAAAGATTATCAATCCGTATGCCATAGCAAATATTTCGAAATTCCTCCGAAATAAAAGATCCTTTTCCTTGGATAATGCAGGATATGCACCAGACAACATATTATGCACGTCAGAAAAAAACGGTAAATGTCAATGCCGTTCCTGGCAGTCTATATGAGTATGGTTCAATTGGGATTAGCAAAATATAAAGATATACTGCAGATTCTCAAAGCGGATCCTGCTACCTGGAAACACTTCGAAAAATTTCCGATGTCTTACAAGCAAATCCGTATCGTGTGGATTGATGCAGATAGGCCCCATCCCGATATATTTAATCAGCGCTTAAAATATAAAAAAGAGATTCTGGATGATGTAATGAATACAAAGATTTATCTCGAATCATACAGACTTTTAGACTTTCATTTTCAGAGTTTTTTTTCTATGTATGTCTTAAGTGCATTTAGAGTTCTATTCCATCCACCGTCAGCTTCAACAAATCTTTTTCTTCCGTCTTCAACTCGCGAATAATCTCCCTGAGTCACCGACAACAATGTTTTACCGAGCTTCGGCGTAAGTTCGTATATAGCTTTTACGTAATTTGACGGGATGTCGGTATATTCTGCATCCAGATCGATCGTCGAAAACTGTATAAGTTTACCGACTTCTATTTTTTCTATCGAACCCTTCACCATAACTCTTTCTTCACCTTCCGAAGTTCCGACCCAAAGAATCGGACTTCCTTCCTTCCAATCGGAAATAACTTCAGTGTCTGACATATATTTTTTTATCATTTCCGGTTTCGTTAATGCTTCCCATACTTTAGCGGTTTCTGCATTTAACGTAATCGTCTTTATTATATTAAGTTCATTCATTTTAATTTTCTCCTCAATGATATTTCTAAGAAAAATTTCTTCTTAACGTGAAATATTGGATTCTTATTCCATATAAATAATTACGGATCGAAAATAAGACAATTCATTGTAATCTGTCCATTTTTCAATATTTTTTCTCTTTGATATAGTTATTCAGCAATAAGGGCAAATTACTCCATATAGAAAGCAGCAATCCATATGCCATAGGGAATATTTTGAAATTTATCAGAAACAAGACATCCTTTTCCTTTAATAATGCATGATATGCACTATAATGCATATCATGCACTTTAGAAACAAGCTATAAATGCAAAAAACTATTTTCTCACATGCCCTTTTCCATTTATAATAAATTTCGTGCTGGTAAGCTCAACAAGTCCCATCGGGCCGCGAGCGTGAAGCTTTTGAGTGCTGATACCTATCTCTGCTCCGAGTCCGAACTCATATCCATCTGTAAACCGAGTCGATGCATTCGAATACACAGCTGCAGAATCTACTTCACGTAAAAATCTTTCACTATTCGATTTTGTGCCGGTCACAATAGCATCCGAGTGATGAGAACCGAAAAGATTCACATGCCGGATTGCTTCATCAATATTTGCCACAACTTTTACTGCAATAATCAAATCGAGATATTCTTTATACCAGTCCGATTCATCGGCTCGTTTAATAAAAGGAACAATCGATACAGCCGTTTCGTCGCCCCGTATTTCAACTCCTGCCTGCTGCAGCCGCGCTGCGATCGAAGGCAAGAACTTAGCTGCTATTTTTTTGTGCACTAAAAGTTTCTCTGCAGCATTGCATACGGACGGCCTCTGTACTTTTGCATTAAAAACGATATCTTCCGCATTTTTAAGATTCGCAGAACAGTCTACAAAAACATGACAATTGCCTTCTCCATGTGCAATCACAGGAACAGCAGAATTTTCCTGAATGTACCGGATCAATTGCAAGCTGCCGCGCGGGATAATCACATCCAGATATTTATCCTGTTTCAGCATAACGGCAACCGCTTCACGGTCGGTTGTATCAATGAACTCCACGCATCCCGGAGGAAGATTTACATCTTTCAACGCCAATTTCATTATTTCGACCAGAGCTTTATTTGAATGAAGAGCCTCTGAACCGCCGCGAAGCAGCACGGCATTCCCGGATTTCATACAAAGCACTGATGCATCAATCGTAACATTTGGACGTGCTTCATAGATAATCCCTACAGCACCAAGCGGCACCCGCATTTTCTGAATGACGAGACCGTTGGGCCTTCTTATTTTATCAAAAATCTTGCCGACAGGATCGGGGAGCTTAATAACATCCTTCACTCCTTCGATCATTTGCTTAATCCGTTTTTCATTGAGGACTAATCGATCCATCAGAACTTCAGAGATCCCGGCTTTTTCTGCATTTTCAAGATCCATTTTATTGGCCGCAATAACAGCAGGCATTTCGCTGAGAAGCCTTTTATTAAGCGCTTTCAATAATGCATTCTTCCTTGCGGTTGTACAATCGTATAGCACTCCGCTGGATGCTTTAACAGACACTGCTTTCTGTATAACACTTTCCTCAAACATCATTCTTCTCCAATCAACACAAGATCGTCACGATGGATAACTTCATCGCTTGATTTACAATTGAGAATCTTTTCGAGTTCATCGGTCTTTTTCCCTTTAATCTTTCCGATATCTGCCGAGGAATATCCGGTAACACCTTTGGCAATTTCTATTCCTCTCGTATCGCGAACGGAAATCGTGTCATGTGCTTTAAATTCTCCATGGACCTCAAGGATGCCTGAAGGAAGCAGGCTTTTCTGCCTTTTCAGCAATGCATTTTTTGCTCCGTCATCCACAATAATATATCCGTTAGCATGCGAAACAAATCCGATCCACTTCTTCCTGACATTTAATTTCTTTTCAGCGGGCAAGAATAATGTTCCTTTGAAATTTCCGGAAAATATTTCTTCAAGTGCTTTCGGATTTTTCCCGTTAGCTATGATCATTGCAATGCCCGCCGAGACGCATCGTTTCGCCGCCTGTATTTTTGTAATCATTCCGCCTGTACTCAATTCTGTTTTACTGCTCTTGGCAAGCTTCTCGATCTGCGGTGTAATCTTCTCTACAATCGGAATTAATTCTGCATGATGATTCTTCATCGGGTCATCCGAAAAGAGACCGTCGATATCACTCATGATAATAAGCAGGTCGGCTTCAATGAGATTTGCAACAAGCGCGGAAAGATTGTCATTGTCGCCAAGTTTGATCTCTTCAACGGCAACCGTATCGTTTTCATTGATAACCGGAATAACACCTTTTTCAAGAAGTGTCGAAAACGTATTCTTTGCATTAACATACCTCGCCCGGTTGGTAAAATCGTCTTTTGTAAGCAGAATTTGGGCAATAGTACATTCTTGGATTCGAAATGCATTCTCATATGCCTCCATAAGAAGCGGTTGTCCGATTGCCGCCGTCGCTTGTTTCTCGGGAATCGTTTTAGGACGTTCTTTCATCTTTAATGCCGCTACTCCGGCTCCAATTGCACCCGAACTAACAAGAACAACTTCCTTGCCAAGCCGCTGCAAGGAAGAGATACTCTTCGCAATCTCATTCATCCGCTCAATATTAATGCCTTTTTCTTTTTCAGCAAGAAGATTCGTACCAATCTTGATGACGATTTTATTCCCACTATTCAGTATGGATTTATACCTATGCATAATATTTTATTATACTAAATAGTAAGAAGAATTCAAAAAGATAACGGCGCTAATTGGCTTTCTTGCAATTTTTAGAAAATTCAAAAAAATACTGATTGCCTTTGATATAAGACTCTTTTACTTTAACACTATCGATTTAAAATCATAAAAAATGAAAACGCGCACATTCTATAACATAATCATTGCCATTGTTTTGTGCGTATCCTCTCAGTTGCATGCCAAATCACCATACAGAATTTCCTGGGAAAAAGACGGGTATATTCTCGGCCTCGGTATAACAGCATCCTCAACAGGCTATCTTCTCTATCGTTCGGTCTCACCCCCGACACTTGAGGAATTGAATAATCTTTCAAATCTATCAATCAATAGTTTTGACAGATATGCGACAGATCGTTACTCTACAACAGCCGATTTGTCGAGCGATATTCTAATCGGTGCATTTACTGCTGCGCCATTTATCCTTTTTTTTGATAAAACCATACGGAATGACTGGAAGACAATTACATTGATGTACATAGAGGTCTGGTCATTTATCGGCGGAGGATCTATGCTGAGCAAAGGCGGTATAGAGAGATTCCGCCCATTTGTGTACAATCCGAATGTCCCATTAGATAAAAAATTGAGCGGCGATGCAAAAATGTCCTTTTTTTCCAACCATACAATGGCGGCGTTTGCTTCAGCTGTATTTATCTCTACTGTTTATAGCGACTATAATCCGGACTCTGAATGGAAGCTGTATATATGGGCAGGTTCTCTTCTATCGGCAAGCATCATTGGTTATCTGAGATATGAGTCGGGAATGCACTTTCCTACAGATATTCTTGTCGGAGCAGCGGCCGGAAGCATCGTTGGATATGCAATTCCCTGGCTTCATCGTGAAGGAAATAAAAGTGTATCAATCACTCCCGACATGTATGGCAGAAATTACGAACTTACAGTGCGTGTGAAGTTCTAGGTAAACTCTTTCTTCATTCCAAATCCCTCCGGAATTTTTACCAATGCCGCAACAATAAATCCCGGAATGGTCGAGATTATTACCCATATGAAAAAATGCCGGTAGCCGATTAGTTCTTGAATTCCTCCGCTTATCATTCCCGGCAGCATCATACCAAGCGCCATAAAGCCGGTACAGATAGCATAATGCGCTGTCTTGTGTTCACCCTGAGAGACATAAATCATATACATCAAATAGGCAGTGAAGCCAAATCCATAACCGAACTGCTCAAGCGCTATTGCGCTGTTAATAAGCAGAAAACCGGACGACTGGAACTGCGAAAGATAAACGAACACCAGATCCGGGACATTCATAATGATAATCATAGGCCAGAGCCATTTGCGCAGGCCTTTTTTCGATATAACATAACCGCCAAGCAGTCCCCCTGCTGTCAAAGCCAGTATACCGACAGTTCCATATACGATTCCGACATCGCTGGTACTCAAACCAAGTCCGCCTTTCTCCCGCACATCCAGCAAAAATGGTGAAACGAGTTTGACTAATTGTGCTTCAGCAAAGCGATAAAAGATTAAAAAAAGTAAAATTATCCAGATGTCTTTTCGCCGGAAGAAAAGGACGAACGTTCGGGCAAATTCAGAAAATACTCCCTTCGTTTTACCTCCGAGTGTCGATTTATCAGATACCGGATACGGCAGCACGAAGCGATGATATAGAAAGAGAATAAGAAAGAATGCCGCAATTGCATAGAATGTAATTGACCATGCACGTGCAATTCCGAGTACCGGTTCAAGCGTTCCTGCTAAAACTACTAAGCCGCCCTGACCTGCAATCATTGCGATTCTATAGAAAGTGCTGCGCACTCCGATATATGCAGCTTGATTCGATTCATTAAGGCCGAGTAAATAGAATCCGTCTGCAGCTATATCATGGGTTGCGGAACTGAACGCCATCAGCCAAAAGACCGCAAGGGAGTATTGAAAGAAATTCGGTACAGGAATAGTCAGAGCAACACCGGCCAACGCCGCGCCTATAAATAACTGCATCATTACAATCCATCGGCGTTTGGTTTTAATAATGTCGATAAAAGGGCTCCAGAGCGGCTTGATCACCCAGGGCAAGTAAAGCCAGCTTGTATACAGCGCGATATCTGCGTTGGAGATGTCAAGTTTCTTGTACAAAATTACAGAGACCGTCATAACCATCACATATGGAATACCCTCCGCAAAATACAGTGACGGCACCCATAACCAGGGATTCTTATTCTTTGGTCTATTCATTCCTATTTCGTCTTAAGATAAGGAACATATTTTTTATCGGCTGTCATGATATGTTGAGTAAACCAAGAAGATAAAAATAGCAGCAGCTTTAATCTCGTCAGATCATCTGTCCCGTCTTCCAGACTATCAAGTTTTCGCAGCTCTTTTCGAAATTCTTCATGTTTCAACCGGTGCGCTTCAGCATCGGGATAATTGACTTTCAATAACAAGTCCTCTTCCTTCTTAAAATGAATGATCGAATATTCATGCAATCGTTTTAAATCTGCAGACAGCATTTTGGAATCCCCGTTTCTATCTATTGCACTCCTTAAATTGCTGTTCAATAAAGAAAACAATTCCCGATGATGTTCATCGAGTTCACTCACCCCCATGTTGTATGTTTCTGTCCATACAAGAGGCATATAAATCTCCTTTTTCGTTGAGCAGTGTTAATAAAGTTTCCTCATTTCAATATTACAGAAATAGTGTTTTACAATTTCTTCAGCTTTATATCCTTTTACAGCCATGACTGCCGCACCGACCTGACATAATCCCACGCCATGACCCCATCCGGCACCGGAAAAAATAAATTTTTCAGGCATTTCATTTGCATCCCGTTCAATGTTCAAAACAAATGCACTTGAATAAAGATGCGATTGAGAAAACCAGCGTCGGATTTCCAATTCTTTTCCAATAATTACCGTTCGCTTAGTACCAATTATTTTCAGCTTATATATTCGTCCGGATGGTCCACGCAGCAGTGGAACAATATCCATTATTATTCCGAAGTCAATTCCTGATTTCGTATTAAGAATATCGGCGAGCTGTTCTTGCGTATATACGATCTTCCAACGGAAAAAATCCGTCGTTTCCCGGTCGAATGACGGCAGGACTTGCTTGAGAATTTTCACGTCCGAAGTATTGCAATTAACATCCGGCGAAGACCGTATCCAGCGATCCGCATCTGCCTCGCTCAATAATTGCGGATGATTTTGAGCGGAATCGGAAACGGACTGGAGATAAGGAATCGGAGTATCCTCCCATGTGTGTTCGAATAATTCCGTTCTGCCGCCGCATACTTTGGAATAACGCGTATCGCATATCTCGTTATTATACAGGATAAACTGGCCCCGTGTTGATGCTACGGCATCCTCTGCTTCCCTGGAAATTACTTTTGTTATGCCTTGATACCTCTGACAATGATCATCCGCACATACATCAAAGTCTGCATGATCCTCGCGGTCGTACCATCGTACTATCTCATCCTTTGTTTCCCCGGATTGCTCCGGCGGCACTCGTATTCCTTTCAATTTCTTCTTCCGTTCCAGCATCGCAATTAACCAGCTTCTCGACATAATAGCATGCGCTTTCAGTAATTCCAGAGGAGCTTCTGCACTTATTTCCGAAGAAATGACACTCTCGAGATATTTTTCAACACTGATTTCATTGATTGCCGAGATCATTCCACCTGCACTTGCAAGAAAGTTCAGATTACCTTCGAACGACTGATTTTCTTTCCGCTCCCAATGGAAATTAATGCCGATGATAACATCATACAGCGTGAATGTCGCTTCGTTTAACGCACGACAACGGATTTCTGCACCTCGAATAACTTCCACGTTTTCGCTGTCTTTAAAGACAAGCCTGCCGTTCTCACTAAACATCGTAAATGGTCCCTGGAGGCGCACGGAGTTCTGCAATTCAAAAAGACCATTGAAGACTCCATGAATTTCTTTTGAGTGCTCAATAATGCCGATAGTTATGGCAGGTTCCGCCGAAATCACCGAAGTCCCTCTAATATTCTTTCCGTTATTTCCGGAGGTTCGGTCACTTCGGCAAATATACTCTCAACTAGTTTTGCATCTGCAAGCAAAAAATCTTTCTCCCGCGGTATTACGACAAGACCGCCGATATCGACAGCGGCGGGACTAATAACCACGCGGTCGTCGCCTTCAAGAAAATATATATCAGGCCTGTGTTTACGCCGCGGCAGAATGATCACCCGCCATAATTCCTCTTGATATGAACACAGAATGTTCACTTTAGGCTCTTCCACATGACCAAGAACTTTCTTCCAGGCTTCCAGTATATCATTCATGAACTCGACCAGCCGGGGTTTATCAGTGGATTCGATAACAAGTACAGTTCGTCCGTAATTCATCAGAATACAGCCGGCAACATGATCCTTATAATACAATGGTTTCCGCCGCTTCATATCGACGGCATCATATTCAACCTGTAAAGCGCGCCATGGACTTACTTGAAAATGAAAATGATCAGGTGCCGATGCACCGCTTTTAGGGCCGTTATAAAAAACGGTGTAATCTGGGCAAAGGTCTCTTGCAAGATCGAGAAGAATCTCCAAAGAAGATCCCAATTCCTGTGGAATATGTTTAATACTGGAAAAAGTCAGATGCCTGTTAAAGATCGGTACCGGGTTGCAAAGTAATAGAAATTCATCGCGGTATAGAATTCCTTTCTGCAGCTCCGGTAGATTATTTAAGCAGAGAAGACATTTACGTTTCTCAATCGCTTCAGAATCGAGATCGGCTTCGGTACTCTTAATGCGTTTTGGATTATACTGAACGGAGACAGAATATCCATTGCAGTCGATTTTACGAATCCGAACCGATTCCAGCGCCGTATATCCTTCGTTTAACTGCGGCCAGTCGAGTTTTTGCTGTTTTAAGAGATCATTGCAAAGCCGTACGAGAACACCGCGATTACTTGTTTTATCAAAAACGGCGTAAATCTTTTTCGCAAGAAGAGAATTATCCAAGGAATTCACAGTTTACTGCTTGTCGTTTAATATTTCTTTTCACATAATTGAAAAATTTCACTTACCGGGACATAACCGATATAGTGATCCACCATTGTCTTCCCCAGTTTAAACGGCGTTTTCTCTATAATCTGATATCCCATATTCTGATACCATAACAAAGCCGCAGTGTTATTCACCATCACTCCAAGCCAGACACAATCAAGATCGTACGTCTGCGCATGGTCAGCCGCAAATGCCATCAGCTGCTTACCAAGTCCCGACCCTTGATACCGAGGTAAAACATATAATTGCTGAACGTATAGTTTGTTCTCTTTTCGATCAAAGAATGTCTTTTCATATCCTGCTACTGCGCCGTCGACTTCAGCGACGAATCCGACGATATTTTGGTCGGCAAAGAACGACCGTAACACATCTTCGTTATAATACCCTTCCAGATATTCCAGGATATCATCACAAGGAATGAATTCAGCATACGTATCCAGCCATGTATCGTGCAGTAATTGACGAATGCTTTCGACATCCTTCAATTCCCAACGACGGTAACTGATTCTCATTACATCTTCCTGATGCGATGACAGCGTGCAAGAATTTCTATCGTCCGGATCTTATCCTTATACTCGTCATTACGATTCACTTTATTCACCGATAATGCCGCATCGGAATTGCCTTCCCAGCGCCTGCAGAAATAAATCGGTTCGTAAATTCTTCCGATTTGGTATTTACGCGATAACCGTAGTGCGGCGGCATAATCCTCGCCATAACTTACGTTAGGCAATCCGCCTGCTTCCCGCAGTACAGCAGTATTGAACGCACGCGGAGCGCCCAGTCCGTTGATTCGAAGTGCATTGTTTCTACCGTTTGCCGCAGTCCATTCCCTGTGATCGATTATACTCGGGGGAAACGCTTCTAATTCCATATTCACTAATTTATACGAACCGATCACCATCGCATAATCATTGTGACCGTGAAATTCATCTATAATTTTTTGAAGTGTACCCGGCCCGCTGTAAAGATCATCAGAGTCGAGCTGAACGGCGTAGCGCCCGCAATACTCAGAGAAGATCGCTTCATTCCAGCACCCACCGATGCTCAGATCTGTGCGCTGCGGAATTAGAAGTTTCACCTGCTGGTGACCTCTGGCAAGTTCCCGCAGCAGATACGTCGTTCCGTCTGTTGAGTAGTTATCAACAACGATACAATTAAATGAAAAATCGGTTTTCTGTTCCAGCACACTTTTCACAGCATCGCCGACTATATTCAAACGATTATAGACCGGTATTACGACACTCGCTTCCACAGGAAACGGAAAATCACTCTTCAATATTTTCTCGAATTTTGGTTCGAGATACGCACCTATACGTTTAAGATATTTGGTCGCGATTATTTCCATTTCCTTCTGTTTTTTCCGATTGCTCGGATCGACATAAGCAAACTGATTCTCACTACTTATTGCGACAGTATTAATTTTTGAATAGAGGAACTCTTGAATATGAAAAAGTCTGTTATCTATAGCAACCTTTAAACGAAGATCATATAATCCGGCATATGCGACGTTCTCAGTTTTGCCGTATTTCTTAAAAGCTTTCTTTACGGCAGCAGTTGAAAAAAGAAGAATCGGCCCGAAATCAAATCC
>Ga0315548_1000419_pt1 | contig 39523 bp, 32 predicted proteins | sample SalMarSW160110MG_2_FD_202540 | JGI IMG/M metagenome (GOLD analysis project Ga0315548, IMG submission 202540) | Salt marsh sediment microbial communities from the Plum Island Ecosystem LTER, Massachusetts, United States - Salt Marsh Sediment SW1601-110 ... | reverse complement strand
GATAAGTTTCCCTGAAAGCTCAGCTTTGATTTGCCCAAGGCCAAGACACGCGCCAAGGGCAGCTGTGGCAATCAAGTTGTGTCCACAGGCGTGTCCGATCCCAGGGAGGGCGTCGTACTCGCCAAGAATGGCGACTGTAGGACCATCGGTTGCTATTGGGTGAACGGCCTCGATAGCTGTCTCTAGTCCCGCAACGCCAACCTGGACGGAAAATCCTGCTTGTCGCAGGTGTTCAGCAAGTAGCTTTGATGCCCTGTGTTCCTCAAACTTCAGCTCTGGATGATTGTAGATATCCTTGCTTACGTTGAAGAGTTGCTCCTTAATTTCATCGATGTGTGCGCAGATTCTCTCCTTGTACTTATTCATCAATCCTCCTCATAGTTACATGTTTGCCCTCATGGTATAGCCGTAGGTGAATGCGTTCAACCGCGTGAGAAATAGTCCTGCTCAGCACATCCTCTCTTCGTGGCGATCACGCTCGATGGCCCGTCTGTCGCGTTCAGCAGCATTTCCGTACCCCCCGCCACCTGGGGTGCGCAGGCTTACTGTCTCCCCTGCGTGCAACGTGACAGCACCTTTTCCGGGAAGGGGTATCTCTTTGCCACTCCGAATCAGTACATTCTCTCCCGTTTTTCCAGGCTCACCACCATTCAATCCATATGGCTGTGTTTGCCGTCGATCGGTGAGAAGGGAAACGCGTGCTGTGTGGTCGATGGCGGTGATATCCCGGCGTATCCCCAACCCGCCACGAAAACGGCCCTTGCCACCACTCCCTGGAATTAACTCGTACCGTTCGACACGAAGAGGGTAGGCAGTCTCTAACGCCTCCACCGGTGTGTTCAGGGTATTTGTCATATGAGAATGTACGCCATCAACCCCGTCCATGTCTGGCCGTGCCCCAAATCCGCCCGCAATTGTCTCATACAGTGTGTAAGGCTCGCCAGTTCTTGGATTCACCCCGCCAATGGTGAGGTTATTCATCGTTCCTTGACAGGCAGCGATTACTCGCTGCGGACAGAGCTGGGCGAACGCGCCAAGGATTACATCGACGATCCGTTGTGACGTCTCTAGATTGCCTCCTACCACTGGTGCCGGCGGATTAGCATTAACCACAGTCTTCAGCGGTGCAACGATCTCAATTGGCAGGTAGCATCCGGCGTTTGGAGGGATCTCAGGATCGGTAAGGGCCCGTATCGTGAAGTATGTTGCCGAGGCGGTCACTGCGTAGACTGCATTCACTGGGCCGGCCGCAACTGGGGCTGTGCCTGTGAAGTCAACTTGCACCGTTTTGCCACGGATCGTTACCTTGGCGGCAATCCGTATCGGATCGTCGGTAATTCCATCACCATCGAGGAAATCTTCGTAGGTGGCGGTACCCTTTGGGAGTTGGGCAATCTCTGCACGCATCCGACGTTCGGAATAGGCCATGATTGCTTCCATTCCGCTACTCAATAGACTAGCCCCGAAACAAGTGGCCAGGGCCTGCATTCGCTCGATTCCGGTCTCACAAGCCGCATGTTGGGCCCGTAGATCACCCATTCGTTCCTGGGGAGTACGTACGTTCAATAAGATAAGGTCGACGAGATCTTGATCGAGATGACCTTCCCTCCACAGGCTTATCGGGGGGATACGCAACCCTTCCTGGTAGATCTCCGTAGCATCTCCAGCCACACTCCCTGGCTCCTTTCCACCGATGTCGGCGTGGTGCGCGCGACTAGCGACAAAGCCGAACAGTTCCCTCTCTACAAAAACAGGTGCGATGAAGGTGATGTCAGGCAGATGTGCACCCCCAGAGTAGGGATCGTTGAGGACAACGACGTCGCCAAGGTGGAAGGTCGAAATCCTATGAATAGCTTCCGCAACGGAGAAAGGCATCGCTCCGAGGTGTACGGGAATTGATTCGGCCTGTGCTGCCATCTTTCCATGTCGGTCGAATATCGCACAGGAACAATCGTGGCGCTCCTTGATATTGGGGCTGTAAGCGGTACGAATCAGGTTCGCGTTCATCTCTTCTGCCACAGCAGCAAGAGCGTGCCGCAGTACTTCGAGGGTGATCGGATCAATCAAGAGAGTATCCTTCATCATCGAATCTCCAAGATCAGGTTGCCATACTTATCGATCCGACCACTTGTCCCTGGTGGAATAAGGGTTGTTGCATCCTGAGCAAACATGATTGCCGGCCCAACGAGGTCGCTCCCGGGGAGAAGCCCGCTACGGTGCACTGCGTGCGCTTCTATCGGGCGTTCCTTCGTGAACCAGGAGTTCACCCTTGTTGTCTTGCATTTCTCCTCTTCTCCCCTGAATGTTCGTGTAAGGGCCACCGTTGTTGGAGGTCCCACCGCATGCACCCTTAAGGCAACTAGTTCTATGGCGTCTTCATTGGCAGTATGTCCGTACCTCCGGGAGTGCTCCGCGTGAAACGCTGACACAATTCGGTCCATGAAGGCGCTGTCAATCGCCGATAGTCCGGTATCCTTTACACCTATTTCCAAGATTGGCAAGTTGAGCTCATGTGCCTGGCCCAAGTAGCGCAGATCCGCCGAAACGTGGAAGTGAATCGCTCCCTTTTCCACCCCTTCTGCTGTGAGCTCGGTTTGCGTACGTTCACACAATTGTGAAAGAATGCCCTCAATCATCGCGAGCTTGCACTCACGCAACGGCCGCACAACGCCTTGGCTGAGATCGTGTCCGACCTCCGCGGCAACAAGACCGAACGCAGATAGCACGCCAGCCAGGGCAGGAACGATCACCCTAGGGATGGCGAGCCGATGGGCGATAGAGACAGCGTGCAGTGGACCAGCACCGCCGAAGGCGAGGAGGGAGAATTCACGTGGATCGTATCCCCGTTCAATCGAGATCACCCGAATCGCTCGCTCCATGGCGGCATCCGCTATTTCAAGCATACCAAAAGCAGCTTCTTCAGTTGTGATACCGAGCGGATTGGCTATCTTTTCCACTGCCATTCTTGCGGCAGCTATGTCGAGATGGTCAAGATCTCCAACGGGATAGGACAGAAGAAGATGGCCTAGCACAAGGTGACCGTCGGTGACCGTCGGTTCCAGGCCACCATGGGCATAACAGGCTGGTCCAGGGGATGCCCCCGCACTTTGTGGCCCAACACGCAAGGCACCACCGCGATCGACCCAGGCAATGCTTCCCCCTCCAGCCCCTATGGTGTGGATGTCGACCATCGGAAGCGCTACCGGGTAGCTACCAACTTGCCCTGTTGTCGTCCGACTGAGAATGCCATCCCGGATGAGCGAGACATCGCAGCTTGTTCCTCCCATATCTAATGTGATCAGATCGTTGAATCCGGTGAGGTTGCCGACCACTCGGGCTCCTTCAACCCCCGCTGCCGGGCCGGAGAGGAGGATGCGCGCGGGGTTTGCTTGGGCATGGTCCGTGCTAGTAACAGTTCCATTCGATTGCATGATCTGCCAGCGGGTAGTTAAGCCGTTCTCGCTTGCGCCGGCCTCCAGCGAGGTGAGGTAGTCTCCGATCACCGGTCGAAGGGCCGCACTCACCACTGTAGTCGAAGTTCGCTCAAACTCGCGGAACTCGGGGAAGATATCGCTGGACAGGGTCACTGGTATGTCCAAAGCGTCAGCGATAGCATCCCTTATTGCTTGCTCATGTGTTGGGTTAAGATAGGAAAAGAGGAACGCTACAGCCACTGCATTCACACCTGTCTCGCGCAAGCGGGGGAGCAATCGCTGTACATCCTCTTTTGCTAAGGGCCGGATGACGTTCCCCTGGGCATCTACCCGTTCCGCTACCTCAAAGCGAAGATCTCGTGAAACCATGGGGAGGGGTCGCTCGAAGAAGAGATCATACAGCTTCGGGCGATTCTGTCGCCCAATTTCCAGAATATCACGAAAGCCCCGCGTTGTTACAAGAGCGGTCTTTGCCCATTTTCTCTCTAGAAGAGCATTTGTTGCGACTGTGGAACCATGCGCAATCCGTTCTACCTGTTCGGGAATGATTACTCCCCGCTGGATGAGGTGGGATAACGCGGCAATGACTCCTTCAGTTGGGTCCTGTGAGGTCGAAGCAGTCTTAAACAAGTGAAGGTGTCCCGCGTCACTGGTGACAATATCGGTGAACGTTCCACCGATATCAATTCCTATTAATGTTTGAGCCATCTTGCCATCCTCTTTTAGGTGAACACAGCGAAATCAGGAACATGCCAATCACTCGTGTCCGTCGCTTAATCTCCCTTAGCATACGCTCCAACCTCTTCGTTCTCCGGAGCAGTCTTATTATGTACTGCGTGGCCACTAACCGCACACCCACCATCCTTGCTTCTCTCTTACCGGAATGAATGCAACTCCAACACTCCCTACAGCACGGCGGGTAAGATAGATACCGACAGCAAATCGCTCAGGCGAAGATGATTAAATCCTCTAAATCCCGGGGGTAATACGTTAGCATCTCTATGCCATTTTCTATAACTAGTACAGTGTCTGAGTGCCTGAACCCAGCGAATCCAGGGACATAGATACCTGGTTCTACGGTGAAGACCATACCCGGTTTAATGATAGTGTGATCAGCACTATCAAAGAAGGGCGACTCATGCATGCCAAACCCGATTGTGTGGCCGGTATGATGCCGCCAGTATTCCGTGATTCCTTTTTCCTCGTAGAATTCTCTAACGACCTTGTCAACATCTGAGCATCTACTTCCTGGTTTGATCGTCTCAAAGGCAAGGTTCTGGGCGTGAAGCATAAGGTTAAAGAATCTCTCCTGTTTCTCAGTGGGTTTTCCTAAGATCATGGTTCGTTCCAACTCACTGATGTAACCACCGACCTCGGAACTGGCGCCTGTGACAAGGACGTCTCCAAATCGCAGCCTCGCATTTGTGGTAATGGCGTGTGGAACGGCTGACTGAGCACCTATCTGTCCCCGAAAATCGGCTTGTGCTGCAAAGGCTCCCCATTTTGTTGATCGATAGTCAGGGCCAAGCGTATTGATCATCGCCATCGAGGCCTCGTACGAGGCTCGAATGGAGATGTCCGTTTCTACCAGGCCGACTGCTGTATAGTCTTGTAATAGCCTATGCGCTAGATTTCCCCACTTGCAGCTCTCCCGAATCAACCCAATCTCTTCGGGTGTCTTGATCCACATTGTCTTTTCGATGATCTCTTTAGCTGGGACCACGTCCGCAGAGATAACCTCGCTGAGTTTCGGACCGACATATCCCCATCCTCCGCCATAACCATCACTATCGGCGCCAACTCTTTTCCCTGCCAGACCAATCTCACGGAGCAGGTTGGCAAATTGCTCCATAGGGTGCGTATCGCCCGGGTATTCACGATAGGTTCGAATCTCATCTGAGTGACTCTCCTCCGCGTGCTCACGCTCCAAGAAAGGGATGAACAATACTATCCTATCTTTCTCGGCATGGTAGACTAACCCGATGGGGCGCTCTGTGGCGATGAAGGAGAAGCCCGTTAAATAGAAAACCTGAGTTGGGCCAAAAAGGCAGAGGCTGTCTAAATTCCTCTCATTTAGTCTCTGCCTGATCAATGCCCTTCTTGCTGAAAATTCCGCATCACTCAAAAAAATCTTCACGTAAATGCTCCTTAACAGCTTGGTTTAGCGCATTATCGATCCTTTCAATGCTCTCGGAGTGGGTATTAGCAATTATGATTCTCACGTGAGAGAACTGTCTTATTCAAACGTTCCCTTAACTACCGCTTTGCCAGCATCGACCATCAATCGCCCATTGGCAAAGACTTTGTCTATGCATAAATTCTTGTCAAGAATCACAAGATCGGCTTCAGCTCCTTCACGGATTCTCCCCTTGCGTTGAGATATACCCAATCGATCGGCTGGGTTACTCGTAACAAACCGTAACACATCGACCAGGGAGGTCTGCTTTGCTTCCACTAGAGATCTGAATGTCTTAATCAAAGTAGATACGCTGCCTGTTGACATCCCGACAAGCCCGCGCTGATCATTGTACTTAGGCTTGCTACCGTTACCATCGGAACTAAATGTAACCTTGCCAAGGTCAATCTTGCTAGCATACAACTCCTCAAATATCGAGATGGCAGTTCGCCCATCTTCAGGTGCAGTGATATCTATACAGCCACCCTTTCTAACCCATTCAATCCCTTGCTGTAATAGAGATGAAGTTCTGGCTATATGGGTTGGCAAGAACTGGTTAATAGGGATTTCTGTGTGCTCTACCACGTCAAGAAGTGGTTCTAATCCCCGGTTACCATCACCTACATGAACGTGAACAACACCAACCTTGCCACTCAACATGCCACCAGCTCGAGCCTCAGAGGCCAGCCTTGCCAATTCTGTGAACGTTAGCTGCGAGCCACGGTGATCGGAAATGGCGATCTTCACCCCAATAATCTCGTTGATTAAGGCAATGTCACGCTTTACACTACCGGTGATCGTCGAAGAAGGAAGATGATAACTACCGGTATATATGTAAGTAGTAATCCCCTCCACACAAAGGGCTTTCGCTTTTACAAGTAATGTTTCAAGGTGGCGAGAGACGTTATCGGTGCCAAGTACTCCAACTGCCGTAGTGATGCCGGCTTCAGTAATCCTGGAAAGCGTGATCTCTGGGACCCGCGAGGTAGGTCCTGCTTCTCCACCACCACCGATTAAGTGAACGTGTAGATCGATAAAGCCCGGAACTACCAGCAGACCAGAAGCATCAAAGACCCTTATGTTGAAATCCTCAGGGAGCTCAATTTCATCAGCGATCCTGGCGATCCTGTCCCCAATGATAAGTAGGTCTTTAACCCCTTCCTCTTTTGGCGCGTAAAGGGTTCCATCTCGAATAAGCGTGCACTGAAGGCCAGGTTTCATGCGAAGATAGGTCCTTTCTATCTTTACGGCTTTAGCCTGATGACGATCGACCTGCCGATTGCTCCCTTACTGTTCTCTCTCAGATCCTCGCATCCGCTCGACTACGGGTTCGAATGCCTTGGCGATGGAAACCCCTTCAACGGCCTTTTCCGCGATCACGTTGACCTGCTTGCGCGCTTCACCAAGCTCCGAGGCCAGACCCTGGATTCTCTTCTCCAGCGACTTGTTGACCTCTTGAAGGTGACTGATCGTCTGTTCCAAGGATTTGCGCTCCCACTCACTTTTAGCCTCAGCCAAAGCGACTTTGTGCTCCGTCTCTCTACCCACCTCAGCACTCGCCTCCTCCCGAGCCTGTGTCATAGCCATGTCCAGCTTTTCCGGAAACCCTTCGATCTCGCTTGTCATCCGCTGGAATTCCTGCTCTTTTGCTTCAATGACCCCTTTGCGTTCTGAGATCTCCTTTTCGGCCTCCTCTCTCAGGGAATGAAGGTCCTTTTCAAGCTTTGCCCTCTTTTCAGTGTATTCATCCTCGTTAAGCCGCCTGCTTCGGTCCCTGTCGTACTCGTATTCCGCCTGCTCCCTTTCACGTTCCTTTGAGATTTGCTCTTTCTCCGCTTCCCAGCCGGTCTGCGTCTCATTCATCTCCCGTTCGAGTTGTGCCTTGCGATCATTGAATGCTGTTTCCAGTTCCTCGGTCTTTGTGGCATAGTCCTCTTTAAGCTTGCTGATATGTGTGGCGTACTCAGCCTCATTGCTGGCCCTTTCTTCAGCGTAAGTGACGTTAAGTTTAGACATAGTGTCAGCAGCACACTCGATATCATGTAAATCCTTAAGTCTTGACTCTTGCAGCTCTACGGCGCGGTTCAACCGCCCAAGCTTCTCCGCCTGTTCGGACATCTTATCGCTTAGGCCACTAAGGGTGGATCCGACCAGAGCCCTCAGTCTGCTTGTTCCCTCAATTACAGAGTCCACCGTTGTCTGAAGCCCGGCATCAATGGCCTCCCGGGCCTGTTGTTTCTCCAGTTCTGTCAGCCTGCTGTCAGCTTCTTTCCTTACAGCAGCTTCCTCATTCAATTCATCTAGAAGATTGTTGTACTCCTTAATTATTTCCTTCTTGGTCATGTTCGTTGAAACCTTTTTCGGAGATTCCATAATTCCCTCCTTAGGTGTCCCTGATACTCTCTTCACATTCGATCATACCTCCTGCACTTCAACAGTTGTGACCCAGTAACAAGGAGTCTACTGCGAAATGTGGGCAGATGCCAACCGATCGTTCAACCCATACGGGCAAGGCGAGATAAGCGCTGATCTACGGATTAGATTCTTCCTCTACGCAGTTTTGGATTGATCTCTTCTCTCAGCCAATCAGCTAACAAATTGATGCCGAGCACAATAGAGATCAGCGCCGCCCCAGGGGAAATGATAAGCCACCATTTCATGAAGAAAGATTAGTTAGTCGCCTCCAAGGGGAAGTCAATTGACTTTCTCTGGCAAGATGTCATCTATTCTGAAACCTTCTTCCTCTCTCATCAGTTTCTGCACAAAGAAATTGACTATGAGCTTGTATCTCTTCAACCGGTGGTGCGGGCTTCCAAGGCGGCTATGACCATGAGGCCCTTTCTTAAATATCGCGATGTAGGCTTCTTTATCTAGATCTCTTAGCGCATGATAAAACATCACGGATTGATCAAGAGGGCAGCGGTAATCCTCCAGGCTATGGATGAAAAGCACAGGGGCGTTGACCTTCTCCGCGAAGAACAGGGGAGATCGCTTCTGGTAGGCTTCATCTTTCAACGGGTCTCCCCCGATGAGTTCCTTATCAAACCAGAATCCGATATCAGAGAAGGCGTAGCTTGTCAACCAATTCGAGATGCCGTTCTCACTGACCGCAGCCTTAAACAGATCTGTATGAGTGATGGCCCAATTGGTCATGAAACCACCGTAGCTTATCCCGGTGATCCCGATCCGTTCTTGGTCGATTGCCACCATCGAGTTCAGCCTCTCTATTCCGGCCAAGATGTCGCGAAAGTCTCCTCCTCCTGGGTCCTTCTTCACCTGTAAGGCAAAGTCCTCGTGGTAGGTATTGCTCCCTCGCGGATTGGTATGGAGGACATAGAAGCCTTGTTCGGCCAGGATTTGGCTCAGGTAATACGGAACGAACCCATACGCTCCCTTCGGTCCCCCATGCACGAAGATCACAAGGGGGGCTTTCTCGTTCGCATCCGGCTTGAGATACCATCCATCGATCTCCTGGTGGTCGAAGCTTTCGTAGCGAAAGTGGTTCATCGCTCTTACGGTGAGCCGTGCCGAGATCGCGTCGTTGTAGGAGGTGAGCCTCTTCTCCTTCCCGTTTCTCAGGAGGAAGACCTCTGGCAAGTGCCGATCACTGACGTGGATGTAGGCAATCGTGCCGTCTTGGCTGACATCATAGGCGCTGATCACGCCGTCGCCATCGATCAGGGTCTCCTTGATCCCCTGGTGGAGTCTTTCCAGAAGGCTTCTTCCTTGTTTGTTCGTCGTGAAGTAGACCCTCCCCTGCTGATCGATCTTGGGTGTAGGGAAGGGATTTGTTCCTCCCCAGATATCCGTGTTAATGCTGGGGGTATTGTTATAGCCATACTCTTCCGTTAACGCTTTTAGGTCTCCGCCGCTCCAGAGATAGTGATAATCATGCTCGAAATGTGTCTTCTTTCTCGGTCTTCCCGTGAGGAGCAAGCTCTCACCATCCGAGTAGGTCGGAACCAAGGAGACGTCCTGCAAAAGTGAGCGGGTCCTTTCCCCATTCCAGGCTAGGATATCGTAGTACTTAGGTTGCATATTTAATTGCATCTTGGCATAGACTACTTCATCTTTGTGCCAGAGCGCTGTAGCAACCCTTTTATCCTCAGTTTCCTCTAAGGCGATCTGGCTCTCTACATCTATTACTTGAATCAGATCGGTGGGGGAATCACGAAACCCTTGTCCGTCAGACCATATCGGCATCTCCTCCTCGAAATACAGGTCCTCATCTTCTCTTCTCCTTGAGATCGAAAGGAGAATCCTTCTCGAATCTCGATTCCAATCGATCTTTAGGACCTTGCTTACCGTTGCGATCCTCTTTGTGCTCATAGAGTTAATCTCTAAGAGCCAAATCTCCGTCTCTTTCTTTTCTTTATCCTCTTTTAGGTAAATCAACTTATTCCCGTCCGGAGAGAAAAGAGGACTCGTGCTCCCCTCTTTCAAATAGCGGCGCTCACCATTCTCGGGGCTTTCTAAGACGACGCGATTCTCATATCGGTTGTCTTTGATATTCGCTCTCTTTAGGGTATAGGAAACCCAATTTCCTATAGGACTGATCTTCACTTCCACAAGATAGATAAATTTGGAGAAGACCTCAGGGCTCCATTTTGTTCTGGTCACGTTCCTGCCTCCTTGGTTTTTCGCTTGTATGCCTCTTTACCTGCAATAAATACCCTGTCTACCTTTGAATCTTCTACATCTAAGGGAGGGCCACTCATGATGACCAACATATTATCCTCTCCTCCTGACTATCTTTGAAAATGAACGACCTGTTCTTCCGCAAACAGGCCTGGGACCCCACCAGTGTGAATAAACACTACGGCCTCTTCCTTTCGAAATTGCCCCTTGTGAACTAGATCAATGAGCCCGGCCATGGCTTTGCCCGTATATACAGGATCTAGAATAATCCCTTCCTTTCGGCTCACCAACTCGACAGCCTCCTTCATAGCTTGAGTAGGAAGACCATATCCATCCCCCAGGTAGTTGTCGTAGACAATGACCTCCTGGGTAGTTTTACACTCCAGCCCCAAGAAGGAACAGGCATCATCTAGTGCCTCCTTAATCTTCTTGATCAGTTCATCCTTAGAGCGGGATATACTTATGCCGATCACCTGGGTCATTCCCTGGCAATACAACTTGCTACCTAGAAGGAGACCTCCTTGAGTGCTAGCCGATCCACAGGCCGTGATAATGGAACCAGGGGCCAGATTATAGTCGTAGAGTTGATCAACAATTTCTCGGACGCAGTTGGCGTAGCCCAAACCACCATGAAGGGGGCGGCAGCCGTTCGGGATGTAGTAAGGCTTCTCTCCTTGAGATATCAACCTTTCCTTGATTTCTTGAACCTTTTCGTCTACAGGATCTGAGCCTTCTTTGATACTTCCGTAAGCATCAGGTTTAACAACATAGTGGATTTCGGCCGCTCCCAGGATCTTATCCAGAAGAAGGTTTCCTGTGGCTATGCGGGGCTCCTCTCCGACAAGGACGAGGTGGGTCTTCAGGCCCAACTTGTTTGCCGCGGCTACGACGAGGCGGCAATGGTTGGATTGCACTGCTCCAGTGGTGATCACGGTGGTTGCACCTTGTTCAAGCGCCTCTGCCATAGCATACTCCAACTTCCTCAGTTTGTTCCCTCCAAGCCCAAGCCCGTCAAGATCATCTCTCTTGATGAAGATTCGCGGTCCGCCCAGATGAGAGCTAATGGTTTTGAGTTCTTCTAAGGGTGTCGGGAATATTCCCAGCTTAATACGTTTTACCTGTCCAATTTGCACTTTTTCCTCCTTCTTGCTAAATGTCGCACTAGCGACCGCATTCATCCTTATCGTGACCGGTATCAAACCAAGAGAGGAATGGACATCACCTATCTTCTTTGATCTTCTCTCTAGTTAGCGTGAGTTCTCTGGAGCACTTGCGCGACAGCTGTTAGGAAAAGAGACTCAGGTTGCTTCCGGGTACTTGAGCCCAGTACCAGTATTAAACAAGACAACCTTCTCTTCTTTCCCAATCCAACCCTTGGCAAGCAGCTTCTCTAGAGCAGCGAGTGTTGCGCCTCCTTCGGGGCAAGCGAAAACACCCTCACGACTCGCCATACGGCTTTGTGCCAGGATCAGAGCTTCATCAGAAACAGCAATAGCTGTACCGCCGCTTTCTCGTACTGCTCGCAGGATTAGGAAATCACCGATCGCTGCAGGGACACGCAACCCTGCGGCTACAGTCGCTGCATTCTCCCATGGTTTGGCAAACTCTTCACCAGCTTCAAATGCTCGTGGAATGGGAGCACACCCATCTGCCTGTACCACGACCATTCGAGGTCGCCTCTCTCCAATCCAGCCAAGTTTCGCCATTTCAGAGAACGCCTTCCACATACCAATAAGGCCAGTTCCACCACCGGTTGGATAGAAGATGACGTCAGGGAGGTCCCAATTGAATGCTTCTGCCAATTCGTAACCCATTGTCTTCTTTCCCTCAACACGATACGGCTCCTTAAGGGTTGATACGTCGAACCAACCATGTTCTGAGGCAGCCTGTCTTGCCTGTTGGCCACACTCGGTAATCAGTCCATGAATGAGGGTGACCTGTGCCCCGTATGCCCGACACTCCATCCGAAACGGTAGGGGAACATCCTGTGGCATGAATACATGGGCAACCATGCCTGCTTTTGCAGCATATGCAGCCATTGCACCCGCAGCGTTCCCCGCTGAAGGAATGACTACTTCTTTTACTCCTAGTTCCTTCGCACGAGAGATTGCCATGCACAGCCCACGCGCTTTGAACGATCCAGTTGGATTGAGCCCTTCATCCTTGATGAATAGGTTGCTCATCCCAAGCTCTTTTCCTAATCGCCTCGCGGGGAAGAGCGGAGTATATCCCTCTCCTAAGGTAACCGCATTTGCCTTATCTTTAAGTGGAAGGATCTCCCAATAGCGCCATAAAGTTGTTTCACGGTCCTTAAGGCTTTCACGCGGCCACTTTTTCTTGGTTCCTTCTAGATCATAGCATGCAAGAAGTGGCTTGCCGCATGCGGGGCATAGCGTTTGAAGCACATCTGCGTCGTATTCCTTTCCGCAATAACTGCATTCTAAGTGAGTAAGCGTGCTCATACACATTCCTCCTGTAAGGCTACAATAACACAATCTTAGTCCATTCAAATCAACCCAAGTGCTGGTTGAGGATGGAGAGAGCCTTGCCGATGGGGAGCTTGACCGATCTATGACCGTCTCTCCCTGCAGCACTTTTCGCGGCACAGAGGGCGGAGAGGATCGATTCCTCCGTCGCCTCGATCGTCGCCTGAAAGACATCGTTGATCGCGGAGTGGGCGTCGTTGAGCCGCTGCTCATTGAGAGACACGCACTTTGGGTCATCGGGGACCATGTTTGCGGTGCTAAAGGCGATGACAAATTCCCCGCTCCCGTTGTGACACATGCCTCCGGTGCGAGCAATGCCAAAGGCTGCTCGTTTTGCAATTCGAACCAATTGTCGGTGCGAAAGAGGAAGGTCGGTAGCGATCACGATTACAATTGATCCCTCTTCTTTTCGACTAGCGAGATCCCTCTTATAAGCGCGCAGTTTCCACCCCACAGGAACTCCATTCATAACCAATTCTTCTCGACTTCCGAAATTGGGAAGCGAGAGAGTGCCAATGGTATAACGCTCCCCATTGATATCAATTATTCGCGAAGCGCTCCCAATGCCGCTCTTAAACTCAAACGCGGAAACGCCGGCTCCCGCGCCGACGACACCCTCTCTGACTGGCTCAGTCGAGGCATTGTCCAGAGCACTGAAAACGTCCTCTTCTTTCACGTGTCGTCCCTGAATGTCGTTCAAATAAGAATCGTTACACTCGGCAACGACTGGGTTGATTGAGGTAATCGAGCGCTCTAGAAGCTGATAATGCTGAAGGACCCACGAAATCAAGGCATCGCTTACTTTTCCCACGTTAAGGGTGTTCGTCAGCAGGATTGGAGTCTCGATCGTACCGAATTCGTTGATCTGCGGGAAGCCAATCGCTTTCCCGAATCCGTTGATCGTCACTGCCGCGGCCTTGACTTTTTCGTAGAAGACGTTACCTGAATGAGGAACGATTGCGGTAACACCGGTGCGAACGTCGCTCGCATCAATCAGTGTTGTGTGACCGACCCGCACACCGGAAACGTCGGTAAGACTGTTAGTGGCGCCAGGAGGTATCCGACCGATCCGAATGCCATGCTCGATCAGTAGTGTAGACATTACGATCGCGCGGATTTCTCCCTGGCCCACTCTACCGCTCGCCGGGCGAGAATCGAGAGCGGATCGAAGAGGGGACAGGAGAGACCAGCTTCCTCGACCACCAGAGAGAGTTCGGTACACCCAGGAATGATCCCGCTTGCTCCTTGATCTATTAAATGTTGGGCCACTACCGTGTCTTTCACCGAGTGATCTCCCGCCTTGATATGCGTTATGGCATCCATGATCCGCACCTGTTCTTGATCCGCTGACACAAGCAAGGAAACATCATGATCTCCTAACGCTCGTTGGTAAAGGCCACACTTAACTGTCCCCATTGTTGCCAGTAAGCCGACCGTCTTAATAGGCGGGTTGCAAGAAGCAATAGTGGTTGCCGTTTCGCTGATCATATCGATAATAGGGATAGAGACAGCCTTTCGCAGATGTGAGAGCCAACGATGGGCGGTATTACAGGGTATCACGAGAAAATCCGCCCCGGCTTGCTCCAGCACCCTTGCGCCCTTGATCATCATCGGAAGCGGACTTTCACCCTCTTCCAGGATCGCGGCCGTGCGATCGGGTATTAATGGATTGCTGTCGATAACTATGTGTAGATGCTCCTGATCTTTGCGGGCAGGGGTCAATGCGATGATCTGTCGGAAGAGCTCCAGGGTTGCTTCCGGCCCCATTCCACCCAGGATACCAACCGTTCCATTTCGCGTCACTAGAATGTCTCCTTCACTGCTACTTGCCCACCATCGACCATCAATTCTCTGTCATGGCTGCTCGCTGAACAGCTTGCGGGAACGGTAGAAGTATTCTCCGGCAGAGACAACAGCCAGTGCAACAGCAAGGTACAAGAACGTGTATTTGGTGGTCTGTCCTGCTTGCCCCCATTGAAAATACCGGCTGGCAAGAATAACTAGGACTAAGCCAATCTGAGAAATGGTCTTTAGTTTCCCAAGAAAACTCGCCGCAATTACTTTTCCTTGAGCTATGGCAAGGATGCGCAAACCTGTAATGAGAAACTCCCGAGCCACAATCACCATTACCGGTGCAGCGGTTAGTTCCCCCAACTGAACAAACGAGATCAATGCTCCCACTACAATCAGTTTGTCGGCGATCGGATCAGCGAACTTACCAAGTAGGGTAGTTTGCTTCAGGGTGCGAGCAAGGTATCCATCGACTGCGTCGGAAATCGCAGCAAGTGAGAAAATAGTAATGGCGAGAACCGTGGTAAGTGGTGTTCGTGACAGGAGTAAGAACATGAACAGGGGAACGCATGCCATACGGGCAAGTGTAATTTGGTTCGGAATTGTACGAAGCATTCTGTCCTTTTTTTTCCGGCCTATGTAACGGATTGTCCCGCACAGTTAGCGATTTGAGCAAATGTTTCCGGAGACAGCGATGCCCCACCTACCAGAACCCCGTCGATATCTGGCTGGTCGAGCAGCGCAGCGGTATTCTCGGGTTTTACGCTTCCGCCGTATAAGATACGCATCCTCTGTGATAGTGAATCATCATAGGCGCCAGCAAGCCACTTACGAATCATGTTAATGGTTTCCTGCGCGACTTGAGCCGAGGCAGTTTCGCCAGTTCCAATCGCCCACAACGGTTCATAAGCAATCACCACCGATGCGGCATCTTGTTGATCCATTCCGGCAAGATTATGTTTAAGCTGAAAGCAAATCCGTTCTCTTGCTTTGCCTTGCTGGTGCTCTCTAAGCGTTTCACCCACACAAAGGATGGGCCGAATTCCGGAAGCAACTGCCGCCAATACCTTTCGGTTAACCAATGTTTCATTTTCGTTAAGGATAGTTCGGCGCTCTGAGTGGCCAACTAGAACGTATGAACAATGACATGCCTGTAGCATCTCTGCTGAGATTTCTCCGGTAAACGGGCCACTAGGTTCAAAGTAGAGGTCTTGTGCGCCGAGAGAGATTCCTACTCCCGCAAGCAGCTTGCCTGCTAGATTCAAGCTGGTAAAGGGTGGTAAGAGGAGGATCTCTGTGGCATGGTTGCTATCCACGAGTTCTAGGAAACGCTTGATAAAGACGTCTGTTTGAGTGGGAGTCTGATTCATCTTCCAATTGCCAGCAACTAATCTATCGCGCATTTCTTATCTCCCATTTGGAAGTATTATATCACCTATGTCTGTGCGGTTAAACAATTGACTTTTCAGAAGCGCTCATCTATGATCAAAAGAACTAGCAAGAGAAGAAACAGGAGGTATGAGATGACAATAACTATTGCGGCAATTGTTGCACTGATTGTAATGTTCTTGTTCAACGCGATCCGGATCGTACGAGAGTATGAGCGGGGAGTTATCTTCCGCCTTGGACGTCTGGTTGGCGCCAAGGGACCTGGGCTCTTTCTCATTATTCCAGTCGTTGATAAGATGGTGAAGATCAGTCTACGCACAATAGTACTTGATGTTCCCCCACAGGAAGTGATCACCAAAGATAACGTGACGACAAGCGTGAACGCCGTTCTCTTCTTCCGAGTAGTTGATCCCTGCGCGTCGGTGGTAGAAGTTGAAGACTTTCTGGAAGCGACGCGTCAGATTGCTATGACCACGCTGCGTAGCATCCTCGGAGGAGTAGAGCTTGATCAGGTTCTAGGGGAACGTGAAAAAATCAACATGCAATTACAAGAGATTATCGACGAGCAAACGGATCCATGGGGGATCAAGGTAAAATCAGTAGAGATCAAGGATGTAAAGATCCCAGGAGATATGCAACGAGCAATAGCTCGACAGGCTGAGGCCGAGCGTGAACGCCGCGCCAAGATCATCAACGCTGAAGGTGAACTGCAAGCGGCAAGCAAACTGTCTGAAGCGGCTGGTATCATCCAGCAGAACCCAGCCGCACTACAGCTTCGCTATCTGCAGAGCTTGGTCGATATCTCAGCGGAAAACGCTTCAACCATTGTATTCCCTGTTCCGATTGATCTTTTTAAGATCTTCCAGAAGAAGGGGGATAACACCTAGGTGAATGAAAACCTATGACCTGGTAGTGGTTGGCGGCGGACATGCTGGGTGTGAAGCGGCGCTTGCAGCCGCTCGATTAGGTCATGTTACCGCGCTTGTAACAATCAATTTGTGTGAGATTGCGAAAATGCCGTGTAATCCGGCAATTGGTGGCCCGGGGAAGTCACAGCTTGTACGTGAGATCGATGCTTTGGGTGGGGAGATGGCGCGCGTAACTGACGCGGCTATGCTTAATGTGCGACTGCTCAACACGAGTAAGGGTCCAGCGATGCGGGTCCGACGCGCTCAAACGGACCGTGTGCAGTATAAACTCCTTTGGAAACAGGTTCTCGAGCAAACAAGTGGCCTTGATCTTATCGAAGGAATGGCTGAAGAAATCCTTACAACTGGAGGGAAAGTAGCGGGAGTTCGCCTACGCGAGGGGCTTAGGCTTAAAGCCAAGGCTGTTGTAATCGCTACTGGGACCTTCCTAAATGGACAAGTTATCTTGGGAGAGCTTTCTTATCCAGCTGGCCGAAGCGGAGAACCACCATCGGTTGGACTTGCTACCTCACTGGAAGAGCTAGGTCTCGAGATGGATCGTCTAAGCACGGGAACTACCCCCCGGGTTAATCGCCACTCTATCGATTTCTCTGGCCTTGATCGCCAAAACACAAGCGAACTTCCACTTGCTTTTTCTTTTTGGAACGATCCGGTGGTCCTTACGTCTGATTATCCGGTCTACTTGACCAACACCAATGAACAAACACACCAGATCATCCGGGACAACCTCCACCTCAGTCCAAACTACAATGGCCTGATTGCAGGCAAGACTCCGCGGCACTGTCCATCACTTGAGAGTAAGATCGTCAACTTCCCGGATCGTGATAGCCACAAGGTATTCCTTGAGCCAGAAGGCAGGGAAACCGCTGAGATCTATCTACAAGGGATCTATACGGCTTTTCCGCCGGAGATTCAAGAGCAAATCGTTCGCAGTATCGCTGGGCTAGAGCAGGCGCATATCGAGCGCTATGGCTATGATATCGAGTACGATTACATAAGATCTGGGCAACTTAGACCTACGCTTGAAGTAAGCAGTATTCCGGGTTTGTTTCTTGCCGGTCAGCTAAACGGGACTACAGGATATGAGGAAGCGGCCGCGCAGGGACTCCTGGCTGGAATCAATGCTGCTTGTTACGTGAGTGGAGGAGAGCCACTGATTCTGTCGCGAGGTCAAGCGTTCATTGGCGTAATGATCGATGACCTTGTTACCAAAGGAATTACGGAGCCCTATCGCATGCTTCCATCTCGTGCTGAGTATCGGATCAGCTTGCGCGAAGGAAACGCCGATTTGCGCCTATCAGAGATCGGTCGTGCGATTGGGCTTCTGCCGGAAAACCGTTACGAGAAAGTGCTAAAGAAGGTGAAGGCAAAAAAGGAGATTCTAGCCAAACTCAAAGGACAACGCATTGGTCCACAACACCCACTGAACCGCATTCTTGCTGAGAGAGGAAGTAGCCCTCTTTCGAACAACGGGGCAAGCTTGTATGAGATTCTCAAGCGCTCTCAGATCCATCTGGACGATCTCTTGCCCGCAGAACAAGAATTCGCGGATGAGTTGAAATGCGAAGTGGAAATTGAGGCCAAGTATGCCGGCTATTTAGCTCAACAGGAACGAGAAATAGGGCACCTGCGCCGATTAGAGAATGTCAGAATCCCTCCTCGACTTGATTATGCCAAGCTCACTAACCTTTCTATCGAAGGAAGAGACTTGCTGGGCCACGTGCGCCCACATTCCTTTGGCCAGGCAGCGCGCATTCCGGGTGTTTCACAGGCTGATCTATCGATGCTTGCAATTTATCTGCGTCGGTAGTCAATACACAGCTACTGGGACAAGGTGTTCAGCATTTACTACGCGGGCAGTTATGTCATGAAATATCCGCCCTGCAGTATATCCGCCCCATACCGGCAGAGTCTTTACTTCATCCAGGACAACAAGAGCAAGATACTTCGGTTTCCGGGCAGGAAGAAAGCCGACGAACAACGAGGTGTATTTCCCGGCAGCATAGCCTTGCCCAGGGGTAGCCTTTTGTGCAGTCCCTGTTTTGCCGGCTACTCCAAATCCAGTGACTGCTGCCAGTGTTCCGGTCCCACTTTCTACAGCTTGTTGTAGTAGCCCTGTCATTGTTGCGCAGCTTTCGGCAGTCCCAATTCGATGAACAACTACTGAGTCATCCTTTTCTGATTCACCAATTCGTTTGATGATTTGTGGCTTTAGTAGCAGTCCACCATTTGCTATTGCTGCTGTTGCGCGGGCAAGCTGTATTCCAGTCACGGCTACCGATTGCCCAATTGATGTAGCAGCTAGGGCAAGCTTAGACCACTCTTCTACACCTCGTAGGATTCCAGCTTCTTCTCCGGGAAGAGCAATCCCGGTCTGTTGTCCAAAACCAAAGCTAACCAGCGAGTGATACAGTCGCTCTTCGCCTAAGCGCTGCGCAACTCTAATCATTCCTGTGTTGATCGAGTGCTCAATAATCTCGGCAAAGGTGACGGTGCCAAAGGACTCGTTTCCTGAGTTGTGCATGATGTGATTGGAGACTCGGATCCCATCATTTCCGTTGAAACGATCGCCTGGACACACCGCGCCGCAATCGATCGCTGCAAGTCCGCTAAACGCCTTAAAGACTGAACCAGGTTCGAATAGGAAATTGACTGCCAGGTTTTTTCGCTCGTATGGAGCTGATTCACTAAAAGAGTTAAGGTTGTAGCGGTGTAGTTGAGCCATTGCTAGTATGGCACAAGTCTGTGGATCAAGCAAAATGACAAAGCCATTATTTGCCCTGAACTTTCCCACTCCGTATTCGATCTCTTCTTCACAGATGAATTGCAGGCGACTATCAATTGTCAAATGTACATCTTGTCCCGGGAATCCCTGTTCAACAATTTGAGTATGATAAGTGCGGCCATCGGCTCCTTTTACCACATAGACATACGTTGGCGTCCCAGTAAGCGCTTTGTCAAACGCAAGTTCTACACCCTCCAATCCGTGTCCATCCGTACCCACAAAACCGATGAGGTTTGAAGCAAGTGATTCCTGTGGGTAGCACCGCTTCCAGGTATCGAGGAAAATCAGCCCGTATGCCTGCTCTTTCTCTGTTTGTTGCTGTATGGCTTTTGCCGTACTTGGATCGATCTGACGTTTGATCCAAGTAAAATAGCTTGGCCGGTAGATCAGATCTCTCAAAACCTCACTAGTAAGACCAAGCTCATTTGTGAGGATTGCGGTAATTGTCTCGGGTTTAGTCATGTTGAAACTGTCTATGGCGATGGATACAGCTCTTACGTCAAAAGCAAGCAACATTTCGTTTCTGTCATAGATCGCTCCTCGCTGTGGCATGAGCTCAATCATTTGTTCCTGAATTACCCTTGCAGCCTTAAGAAAGCGATCATGCTCAATCACCTGAAGCTGGATGAGCCGACCAACAATAAGCAAGGCGAATGCAATCAACAAGAGCGCGAGGATGCGAGCTCGCCATTGGTGGGGTTGCGTCTCAGTTCTCTGGGATGGGTTTATCAATATGGACATAGTGAATAATGACTGGCTCAATCATTCCGAGCTCACTCCGGGCGAGGGAAGAAACACGCTCTAAACAGAAGGCTTTCCCCACTTCAAACTCAAGCCAACGGTTGACATCCTGAGTAGCTATAAGTCTGTCTTGTGTGCTCTCCCTTTGCGCGGTCAAGTCACGAATTGTCGCTTCTTGCCATAGGTAAACAAGACAGAGCCCGGCAATGATTGCTGCCAAGAGGATTCCAATCCCCAGCACTCCTTGCCAAGTTGGTCCCTGTGTTGGAGGAGCCGAATATCTCTGCCCAGATAGATAACTCAGTCGTTTGATTCTTGGATCTGTCATCATCTCTACCGATAAGTTAAGGGAACACGAGGTATTTTGTTCGGACATTTGTTAACTACTATACCGAAGTACATTACCCATCTCATGCTGCTTGCCCACCAAGTAGCAAAATCGCAGCGAGTTTGCCACAGCTTATCAGGCACTCATCAAGAACAGCAAGTATCATGGTTCAGGTAGATGCTTTGCTTTTCCGCATAGCACGCAGCTTTGCAGCTCGTGAGCGGGGATTGTTTTCCATCTCCTCTTTTGACGGTACAATTGGCTTCCGTGTGAGAATCTTTCCTTCCACTTGTTTATCACAAACACATTCCGGAAGGCTAGGGGGGCAAATACAATCAAGCGCTTTGTAGTGAAAGAACCGCTTCACAATTCGATCTTCCAGCGAATGAAAGCTTATCACTGCTATGACGCTATCAGGTGCAAGGCATTGGAATGCAGTTTGTAACCCATTTTGCAGATTCCGCAGTTCATCATTCACTGCGATTCGCAGTGCTTGAAAGGTACGTGTCGCAGGGTGTTTTTGCCTGAGGTGGAATCGCTTTGGGATCGTTCGGCACACGAGGTCTGCGAGTTGAGTAGTTGTCTCAATTGCTCCCGACTTACGGGTAGCGACAACGGCACGCACAATTTCCCGAGCAAAACTCTCTTCTCCATACCGGAAAAGGATGTCAACAAGTTCCTTCTCTGTAAGGTTGTTCACGATGTCCAAGGCTGTCAGATGTTGCGAAGTATCCATTCTCATGTCGAGAGGCCCGTTAGCACGAAAGCTGAAGCCACGCTCGGGATTATCGAGCTGGAGCGACGATACACCAAGATCAAGGAGAAGACCATCAATCTTCTCAATGTCAAGTATCCGCAGGTGCTCTTGAAGGTCGGTGTAGCTTGCGTGAACAAGATGAAGCCGACTAGCAGAACTGGCTAAACGTTTCTTTGCGTAGCTGAGTGCTTCCCCATCAAGGTCGATCCCAACAACAGTAATTCTGGGCTCTAGGGCGAATAGCGCTTGAGTGTGACCGCCCAGGCCAATTGTTCCATCCACGTATATGCCCCCTGGCTTTGGATCAAGTAAGTGAACTACCTCACTGGCCAAAACAGGTACATGCCCTGGCTTATACATCTTTTCCTGTCAGACTAGAACACAGTCCGTCAAGCAACAACTTGAATGTTTGCTTCCTGTCTTCATGTAACCGCCGATAAGTCTTCCGTAAGCTGTGTGGCGCTGGTGGATAGTCAAGGAGAAGACACGTTTCTTCCACGGTGGGAAAAGATCCACAAGGAATGCAAGGGCCATCGCATGAATGAACCTCATGGACAAAGCGCTCAATCTTCGGATCTTCAGGAATAGCAAACATTGGCGTTCCCATCCTTAACGCAAACTCCAGTGGATGCAAGCGTGATGACACGAGAGCGCTAGCAGATGAAATGACTCTCTCTGCTTGATCTACTCCTATCGCCGAGAGAACCTGACATGAAAATCCACATTCGCTTGAGATTGCTCTTGCAAGGGCCAGGTCTTCTTTAGGGAAAAACGGAAGAAAAACACAAGACACCCGCCTTTGTGCGTGCAGCTCTTTCAGCAAGTGTACTGCTTGCTCAATGAAACCTGCCTGTCGCTTTCTAGGCAACCCTTTAAGTGAGAGAACAACCCGTGGCGGGCCCTGTGTCAGCCGGGAATGGTGGGGACTTGGAGGGAGAAGGAAGAAAAGGTCGCTGCCTTGTGTTCCGTTAAGTCCTAGCGAATCAAGATAGCTGAAGCTTTCTTGATCACGACAGTCTATGTGGTGAACCTGCCCAAGTGTTAAGCGAGTCGCTACTTGCGCCACTTTGCCCAGAATTGGCCCAATCCCCTGCCCAATAAGGTAAACTGGCCGACGCGCAATACGCGCGAGAAGAATGAGAGAAAGATAATAGAACAAAGAACGGTTGCTGGTGCGATTCTGCAATAATCCCCCCCCACCAAACAACAGGGCCGATGAATGTCGAAGCGCCCAAAGAATGCGAATGGGGTTCTTGCGACTGATTTCATTTCTAGCCTGTGGATTCGCCGTAAGAACGATCGATTTGACCGTGTTGTAGTGGTTGAGTGATTGTAGCAGCGCAAAGCGAATCGCTTCGTCGCCAAGGTTTCCAAATCCATAGTAGCCAGCAATTACTACTGTGATACCCTTTGCCATAGCAACCGCCCCAAACCGATGACTGCCAGCAAAGCTCCTCCGGCCAGGATTCCCAAAACGAGCCCATTAGCCACTCGCAAGAGCGACACAAGGAGGGGAGTGTGCGCGTGAGCAAAGGTATTCAGGATGGAGGCCTGTCCAATCAGGCCAACAAAGAGAGGAAATACTCTCCAGTCATTGAGCTTGCCATCCGCTCCAAACAGGATCAGTAAAGGATGGCCAATCAAGAACTCCTTGAAGCGAGGTCTTGCTATGAAGAGTTTCTCCAGAATGCCCCGCACATGTCCTTCCAGTCCAAATGAGCCTCCACTTGTGTTTCCACTTCGTAGAATAGCAAATGCGAGTACTGCAAGACTGAAGCCAACAAGTGTCACACTGACTGAGCGGATAGGCGAATAGAAAAGGTTCCGTAGTTTTTCCCAGCCGACCTGGCGATAATAGACAGACACTCCAAAAAAGCAGGGAAACAGAAGCGCGATCTTTACTCCGCGAAACCCTGCAAGCTTTAGCAGAAAAACAGGATGAGAAAGAACCGCAGCAAGCAAGAGACCACCGCAAGCTGAACCAACAGAAAACAAGAGGAATACGATTGCCCCTGCTCGCCAGCCTGATCTAAGGCGCGGGACAAGCAAGAAAGACATGTATGCTGGGACAAGTATTGCGACTAGAAAGGCATCCGTTTGCCGAAGGAGGATCTCCGGCATACTAGCGGCAATAGCAGCAATAGCACCGCAGAAAACAAAGCAGGCAAAGGGAAGGTGTTTGAAGATTTGAAGGGTGACAAGCAATAAGAGAGCGCTAACTCCTAAATGAAACACGATCTCCGTGTACCAAGGGGTCTTGGGAAATGGAAGGGAAAAACTGCCCAAAGTGTACCCATCCCTCTCAATTTGCTCAATAACGGTTTGGAAGTAATTCAGGTTCTCATGTACCGAAAGCCCAGGAGCTGGAGAAAGTATGAGACAGCGAATTCCTCGCTCGTGTACAGCTCTTTCGAACCGTGCAACAAGGGTTTCGGTTGACGACCGAGCCATATCTCCTGTTGGCACCTCATGAGCTCGTACTAGTTGGTGGTGTCCGTTTTCCCACATTTCACGTTCCTGTGACACATCCGTGAACTCCTGCAAAATGATCGTAGTCTCGTCCGGAAAGAGCTCATGAAACGATTGTTCGTCGATTGGGCCTTCTATCCACAAGAAAGAGAAGTTGTTAGCAAGCTTAGCAATAGGCTCATCGAGAATTAACCCCACCTCAAGATTCTGCTTGAGTATCTTCTCGACAAACGGAGATCCTCCATCCGTCAGGCTTGATGAGCACACGGCAACCCCTGTTATCCCAATATTGGCAAGCCCGTCAAGGGAGAAGTTCGTTACATCTTGAGCTCTGACAATAACAATGAACCCTCCGTTTTCCCGTTCCCAACCAATTCGGTTAGCATCGACCACAACTGCTAGGGCTAAGGAAATAGCCAATATCGCCAACGCTACTGTTCGTAGGATCTTAGTTATCATTACCCGAAACAGTACTATTTTTCTGGACGACAGACAACAATACTATTAGCTAATTTATGCGGACAAGTTGTCGTGAGTTGCTACTTGAATGGCTTTGATCTAGACCGATTCTTGTTCTGATGAACGACTCTTGCTCCTATCAAATCTGTAGGGAAGAGGCATAACGTAAAAGGAGTTGGTTAGGGGGTGCTTTGTCACGATTACGTCCGTATGAAAAACTCTCTTGATATTTGCTTCAGTGAGTACTTCGTCCGGTTTGCCGATTTGCAATAGGTGTCCCTTATCAAGCATGGCCGCTCGATCCGCGTACTGTGCTGCAAGGTTAAGATCGTGAAGGGCCATTACTACTGTCAACCCATCTATAGCCTGTGTGCGAACAATTTCCATAATCTGGAGTTGGTAGTTGATGTCAAGGTGAGTTGTCGGTTCATCCAGCAGTAGTACCTTAGGTTCCTGGGCTAGAGCCATCGCCAGGAAGACGCGTTGGCGCTCCCCTCCTGAGATCTCGGTTAGGAGACGATTGGCTAGTGAGCTCACACTACAAACCCTCATGGCTTCTTCTATCCGTTTCTTGTCTACTTTGTTCTCTCTTGCAAAGCGAGATTGATGAGGGATGCGACCCATGGCTATCACTTCGCGAACGGTAAAATCGAAACCAACCTCTCGATCTTGCTCCACCATTGCTAGCTGGCGCGCGATCTCCCAAGTTGACAGGTCAACTATTCGCTTCATGCCCAGGTAGACCGCACCTCTATCGGGAGTGAGGACCCCTGAGATGTTCTTAAGGAGCGTGGTCTTCCCTGATCCGTTGGGACCCACAATGGCGAAGATTTCTCCTTTCTCTATGCTCAGGCCGATCTCTTCTAGAACTGGTTCCCCATCATAAGAGAAGTGCAGTCCCTCTATTGTGATATTCATTACATTCTCACTTTTCTCGTCTTTAGCAAATAGAGAAAGAAAGGGGCTCCCAGAAAGGCTGTGATGATCCCCACCGGGAGTTCAACTGGCCGAACTACCGTTCGAGCTACCATGTCAGCCCAGACAAGAAAGATCGCTCCTGCAACGGCTGTCGCTGGCAAGAGGAATCGGTGATCGGGCCCCATAATCAAGCGCATGATGTGTGGGATGATCAGGCCAACAAACCCGATAGTGCCGGCGAAGCCGACAGCAGATGAAGTAAGAAAGGTTGCTACACCCAACATGATACGCTTGCTTTTCTCCGGATTGATTCCCAAATGGAAAGCTCCTTCTTCTCCCATGGCAAGGGCGTTTAAGTCCCGTGAGAAACCTATGAGTAGCAAGCTGCCAAGTGCAACGATCGGCGCGAGCACACAAAGATATGTCCAACTGGCGCGGCCTAGCCCTCCCATGGTCCAGAAGATCACATCCGTCATTCGGTCAGTGCCAGCGCTCAAGAAGATGAGGAAACTTGTTATGGCCGAGAAAAGCGCCCCCACGGCCACTCCGGCGAGAATCAGTGTGTAGACGGAAGTTTTTCTATCTCGCTGCCGTGCCAATTGGTAGACGATTCCCACCGCAAGGGAACCGCCAATAAACGCCCCCAGAGGAAGAAAGACTACCCCATGTAAATTCAGGAAGATGACCAAAGACGCGCCGGTAGAGGCGCCACTGGCGATCCCGAGGACGTACGGGCTGGCCAGCGGATTGCGGAACAGCCCTTGCATAGCTCCACCCGAGATGGCGAGCGCGCAACCGACCAATAGCCCCAATAACACTCGCGGGAGCCTGATCTGGGAGATGATTAGATGCTGAGTATGTCCTGACCCTGCAATGGCGGCTTTGCGCCCCACCAGGTACGAAAACACCTCTCTGATAGGAATTGATACTGGACCAATAATTACTCCGATCACAAACGTGACCACAAGCAAGGTCATCAACAGTACAAAGATCCATCGTATGGAACGCGTCTTTCTTCTATTCCACGAGACCTGGCCTTGAGGTCTTTTCTTTGCCCTACCCATTATTCCTGTGAATGAAGGAACTCACTCATTGTTCTCAGAACCCGAGCAACCTTGGTAGAAAGGAGATTGCTTGCATTAATGCCATAGACCTTCTTGCTTGCTACTGCTGACACCTCTCCAAGTAGCGGGTTTTCTAGTATATTCACAACCTGTGCCGGATCGGTGAATATAACATCGGGATCTCGGGAAAGGATCTCTTCAAAACTCACTTGAGGAAACCCCTGAACATCGGAGAAGACGTTTCCTCCGCCGGCACGAATCATCAATTCATTCTCGATGGAGCCGCTCCCCGCAGCATATGGGGGGGTATCGCGTGTTGTCGCATAGAGGAAGGCTGCTTTTACCGGGGGTTCGGTCAGGGTGGTGCTTTCGATTATGATAATCTCCTCTGCGATTTGACCGATCAGTAACTTCGCTTTTTCCTTCGCCCCTACGGCAGTTCCAATTGTACTAATGGAGGAAAAGATATCTGGTATGGTAGGGATGTACCCGCCGACGCGGCCAACGGTCAGCACGGTGATTCCCAGCTCCTCCAATTTGGTACGTTCTCCCGCCCAATCCGGAGCACCAAGTACTAGGTCTGGTTCCATGGAAAGGATAACTTCCACATTTGGCGCAAAGCTCTCGCCGACCCTAGGGAGACCTGCCACTTCTGGTGGATTATCTGGCGAGCTTGCCACGGCAACCAACCGGTCAAGTGCCCCAAGATCGATGAGGATGTCAGTGTAGAGCGAGATGCCAGCTACGATGATTCGTTCAGGTTCTTGCTCAATTGTAATCTCTACTCCACGGTCATCTACTACTGTAGCGGGGAACTGCCGTGCCAAGCCCAGCAGGCCAACCAACAATAGCACTACCAAAGCTACACATACTCGTTTCATCATTGTTCTCTTGCCTCCTCAGTATGTGGGATGTAACATCCCACATTTATAAGAGCATATCCTAACCTAGTTCAATATGAAGATCAAGGAAGAGGTTTAATCCGTTGTATAAACCATTTCAGAAATAACTTGCCACAAGCCAAGCCTGGTTTGCTTGTGCGTGGGCGCGCTCACAATGACAAGCAGGTCTCCTTCTTGCCAAGAAGGAAACGCTTCTTTGATCACCTGGGCATCGTGTGGGTTGTCGGCAGCAATGCGTTCTTCAGTGTGTGAGAAAAACAATCCATTCGCAGTACAGGAGACCAAGAGCATGCCAGTTGCTCCCTGCCTTACAGCCTGATCGCGGTACCACCACGATGGGTGTTGTTTCTCTACGTGTGATAGCAAAGCAGCCATAGTAATGGTATCTTGAGCAAGAGAATAGAGAGAGAGTTCCTGTATGTCCGAAACATGATCAAGTACAGGAGCAAATCGTTCTTTGCCAACACTGGTCAGAGCACCACCTGACTTATCCAGCACAAGGAAGCCCTCATCGCGCAGTCTTTCCAGTTGAATACGTACGGTCATCTCGGAAAGACCAGCCCGACGAGCAAGTCGCCTACGCCCTAGGCATTCCCTGCTTAGCAGGAAGACAAGCTGAAGTGTGATCGCATCTATTTGTCTTTGCACCCTTGCCCGGTCCGTGATCCTCCTTGTTGCATGCTCTGAGTCTTGCATTGACTAGTATACCGCCGATCCCGAGCACATGATACTGGATTCTTTGCATCGACCTTAAAGACCAGGTCTTGTGAAGATTCTCCACTGGACATTGTTATGTAACGGTAGCTACATTCATCTTTCCTAAAGGGAAAACATGGCAATTCCCTCTTTGAGCTCTTACCATGATTTGATCGGTACTTGTTGGCGAGATGGCGGTTCGATCCTTGACAAGAAGAGCTTCACGCGATAGGCTGTGCTAATGCTGGTATTGCCGATGTCGTGGACGGAATCTAGTTTCTTGAAAAGATGGGCGGTCTAAGTCGGTGATGCTTAGGGAGGAGGGCTGAGGTTATCCTGTCGGTAATAACGTCTCCACTTTTATTCCTTGCCGTGTTCGTTTCAGATTCGTTCCCCGATATATACACTAAACTTGGGAGGTGGTAGTGGAGAGAGAAGTTGTACAGCGCAGCACTGTTTGTCCTAAATGTTTACACTAATTTAAGGAGGTAAGCAGAAATGCAGAGCAAGAGAATCGTAGCGTATGTGGTGCTTTTCGTAGGGTTGATGCTGGTGTTTTCATCGTTGATAACGGTCGCCGAAGCTCCCGATCGCGCCACCAAAGAGGCGAATAGCACGAGGTTAGTCGTTACCGAAACTACAAGTCCACCAACTCTGAGTACGTTCACCGCTGCGTGGACCACAGAAGCGCTCGAAGACATAGTTGTCAAACTAGTCTCTCGTGATACTGAGTTAAACTACCGTGACGGTATCGCACAGTCGTGGGAAGTTAGTGTGGACGGTTTAGCTTGGACCTTCACCCTGAAGCCCGGGGTCATGTTCCACGACGGTACACCCTGCGATGCCGAAGCGATTGCCTGGAACATTGAAACCATGCGTGACACTGGAGCATCGTCGTACCTCTACTCGGCGGTCCAGGACGCGGTTGCGGTCGATCCCGTGACGTTAAAGCTCATCCTCAAGAATCCTTTTCCAAACCTGCTCTATAATGTGAGCAATAGTTTCTCAGGGATCAACAGTCCCACCGCGGTCGAGAAATATGGAGATGATTACGGGGTAACCACGGTTGTGGGGTCGGGGCCGTACATCTTCAAGGAGTGGGTAAAAGGGGATCATATCACCCTCGAGAGGAACCCGGACTACACCTGGGGACCGTCTTGGATGTCGAACCAGGGTCCCGCTTATTTCCAGACGGTGATCTACAGATTTGTCCCCGAGGCTGTCACGAAGACGATGCTCCTCCAAGCGGGAGAGGTGGATGTCGTCAACGAGGTGGATGCCACCGCTATATCCGCCTTTAAGGCAGACCAGAATGTAACCGTTAGTATTACTTCTGGAAAACGGCTCATCTACATGGGGCTGAACGTAACAAAACCACCGTTTGATGATGTGCGGGTACGGCAGGCGATGAGTTACATCGTGGACAGAGAGTCCATCACCGAGAATGTGTTCCATGGTGCCGGACTGCCAGCTTATAACTTCCTCACCCCCAACGTGCAACCGCAGGTGGAAAGCCCCTATACCTATGATCTACAGAAGGCCAACACCCTGTTGGCTGACGCGGGGTGGACAAAGAACGCGGATGGCATTCTAGAAAAGGACGGACAGCAATTCGCGATCATCCTATGGACGGAGTCAATAACGGACCGGGTACAGATTGCCACCGTCCTGCAGAGTGAAATGGCAGCGGTCGGAATCAAAGCGACGATTCAGCAATTCGATTCCGGCTCCTATGGCGACATGTTCAAGACCGGAGAGCAGCAAGCGTTTATCCGGCTTTACGGTTGGGACGATATGGACATCATAGAGTGGTTCTACAACAGCAAGCGAATCGCTGCAGGAACGAATAAGACGAGGACGAATAATTCGCTCCTCGATTTCTTGTTTGTGAAGGCGGAGGCGATGCCCACGCTCGAAGACAGGACCTTTGTGTATCGGTTGGTGCATGAGTACCTGCTCGACCAATCCGCATGGGTTCCCATCTTCTACCCAGCTCAGGTCAGGGCCTATAGGGCTGATCTCGGCGGCTACAACGCGACGCTGGACCACGTTTATCTACTCGACCTGTATAGGAAGTAATCCGTAATAAGAGAGGGGATAGCATACGCCATGAAGCACCTATCCCCTCTCTATGTTTGTATTACCGATCAGTTTAGAGCAGTCTTAAACAGATCGTCCCGTGTGGGGAGGAAAGGAGGCGAAGGTCAGGCTTGAGTATCCATCAATATATTCTTAAACGGGTTCTCATGATGCTCCCGGTTCTTCTGGCAGTGACTATCATCGTTTTCTCGATCCTACACCTCGTACCAGGGGATCCTGTGCGCCTGGCCCTTGGAGAGATGGCGTCGCAGCAGGCATACGACCGCATGCGAGCTGAGCTAGGTTTGGACAAACCTCTGTATATTCAGTATTTTTCTTTCCTCGGCCGACTGTTTCACCTCGATTTGGGGGAATCCGTCATTTATCGAGAGGACGTTACTAAACTATTGGGAGCCAAATTACTAAATACGCTTACGCTAACTGGAAGTGCTTTGATTTTATCTTATTTTTGTGCCATCCCCCTGGGCATGCTCGCTGCTGTTAAACGGAATACGGTGATCGACTACCTCAGCATGGGGCTTGCCATTGCCGGGGTATCCATACCCAGCTTTTGGCTCGGCTTTCTTCTTATTTCACTCTTTTCTATACAGCTTCATTGGTTTCCCATCGCCGGATATGGCGGCATCAAGTACCTTGTCTTGCCTGCGGTGACGCTCGGTTTTGGTGGGGCGGCACAAGTTGCCCGGATGACGCGATCGAGCCTGCTTGAGGTCATAAACCAAGATTACATTCTAACCGCTAAAGCAAAGGGACTCCGTTACGGAACTGTGATCACGAAACACGCTCTTAGAAATGCATTGATCCCCATTGTCACGTTGTTGGGCCTGCGGATAGGCTGGTTGATCGGCGGAGCCGTTGTAATCGAGATCGTCTTTCTCCGGCCCGGCGTTGGCCGGTTGCTCGTGAACGCGATCTACATGCGCGATTTTCCCATCGTGCAGGGGGTCACTCTCATACTGGCAGTAACGGTTATCTTGGGGAACCTCCTCGCGGATATCCTCTACGCCGTCGTAAATCCTAAGGTGCATTATTGATGGAAAACTGTAAATGAAGAAGCATAAGCTATTCTTTAACTTTTTTAAAAGTACAAATGCTATTATCGGTGGTGTTATAATTGTTCTTTTCTTGCTCATAGCACTTCTTGCCCCTCTTCTTGCTCCCCAGCCCCCCAATGCCCAGTCGCTGAAAGATGCCCTCACCCCTCCGTGCCGGGAATATACATTAGGAACCGATGAATTTGGTCGTTCTATCCTGAGCCGGATCATCTTTGGTGCCCGGGTTTCCCTAAACATTGCGCTCATTGCCTCGGCCGTTGCCCTAGGTATTGGGGTACCGTTAGGTGCACTCGCGGGTTACTATGGCGGGTGGTTCGATTCTATCGTGCAGGGATTGGTCGATTTGACATGGGCCTTCCCTACCATCCTTGCCGCTCTTGCCATTATGTTCATATTGGGGACCGGCCTTCACAGTGTAATGATCGCGGTCGGCGTGGTCTATTGGGCGGGATACGCGCGGATAACCCGGGGCCAGTTCCTAGCGTTGCGAGAAGAGGAATATGTGCAAGCGGCACGGGCGGTGGGAGCGAGCAACCTCCGTATAATTTGGCGACACCTGTTGCCGAACAGTCTTGCCCCACTGCTTGTGCAGCTGTCATTGGGAATGGGTCAAGTCATCCTGATAGAGGCCTCATTGAGCTTTCTCGGGCTCGGGGCCCAACCTCCCACTCCTAGTTGGGGAGCCATGTTGAGTAACGGCCGGGCGTATCTGCTCGCCGCCCCCTGGCTGACTCTCTTCCCCGGGCTGGCGATAATGCTCGTTGTATTGGGATTCAACCTGATGGGAGACGGTCTTCGCGATGCGCTTGATCCTAGGCTTTCACACATTAAACGTTAGATGGGGTGCCAATGTTTGATTGCATAATACGAAATGGCAGTATAGTCAATGGCACGGGCGCACCTTCATTTGCAGCTGATATTGCAATTGCAGATGGGACGATATCCTTAATTGTTAGGGGCTTGAGTGGTACGGGACGAAACGAGATAGATGCCACCGGCCTAGTGATCGCTCCAGGGTTCATCGATATTCACTCCCATTCTGATCTTAGTCTGTTTTTCGAACCACATGCGCAGAGCAAGATAATGCAAGGCGTTACGACGGAGGTTGTTGGCAACTGTGGCATTACCAGCGCGCCAGTGCGAGCAATACATAAAGCTGCTCTGCTTCGCCTGTTCGAGACGAATAATTTTACCATAACGGCATCAGAGGAAAAACTTTGGAACTGGCCTTCTCAAATTGATCATGTGAACAACCTTGTTGAGAAAGGCGTCTCCTCCAATCTGATTCCTCTGGTGGGAGGTGTTCCTTTGCGCGTTGCGGCAGCCGGCATGAAAGAGCACTTGGAGCCTCAGGAGTTAGATGTCATCAAGAGCTTGCTGCAAGAGGAGCTTCGCCAGGGCATTTGGGGAATGTCCAGTGGACTGTATTACATCCCAGAATCCCATTTCAATCGCGAAGAACTCATTGAGCTATGCAGGATCATTCGAGAGAACAACGCGATCTGGGCGGTACACATGAGGGATGAGGGGCAAAGGCTCTTTGCTGCGGTGGATGAGGTCATTGATATCGCAAATCAGAGTAGGGTTTCCCTTCAGATTTCTCACCTGAAACTTGAGGGAAAAAGCAACTGGGGTCGGGCTGCGGACCTGCTTGCTCGTCTTGATAGGGCACGCGCTGAGGGAGTGGATGTCCATTGGGATCAATATCCTTACACAGCGTATGGTTCAGGTTTAGTCGATGCCATTCCACCTGCGTGGCGTGCCCAAGGTATCGATCAGGTATTGAGCCGTCTAAGCGACAAGCAATTCAGCGACTCTCTGAAGCAAGCCATGTTGCGCGGGACAGAGACCTGGCGATCGCCTCTGGAAGAAATCGAGATCGAAAAGATCATTGTGACCGAAGTGAAGAACGATCTAGAATACGTCGGCAAGACAATTGGAGAGCTTGCAACCACGTGGCAAAGAGAGCCTGTCGATGCCATTCTTAGGTTGTTGAACACTCAAGAGGGAAGCGTTAAGGTAGTGGTACCAGCGATGTCGGAGCAGGATGTAGAGGTCATAATGCAGCATCCTGCCACGATGATCTCTTCCGATGGCAAGGCTGTCTCCCCCCAGGGACGTTATGCGCAGCTTCACCCCCATCCGCGATACTACGGAGCCTTCCCACGCGTTCTCGGTCGCTACGTCAGGGAAAAGGGTATCCTGGACTTGAACGAGGCGATTCAAAAAATGACCAGCCTCCCAGCGAGTCGACTGGGACTGAAAGATCGAGGAATGATCGCCGAGGGGCAAGCCGCGGACATCGTAATCTTCAATCCCCAGACTGTGATAGATCATGCAACTTTTCAACAACCCTGTCGGTTCCCGCAGGGGATTGAGTATGTGCTCGTCAATGGAGATGTGGTAATTGAGGAAGGAGAACACACTGGGAGATATCCCGGCAGACTTCTCAAGAAGCAGTAGTGTCGCCGACAGTGCTTGGACACGGAGAGGATACGCAAGTGGCCATGAACGCCTCCCGACCCCGCCGCTGACAGTAGCTGAAATCATGGAGTTATTTGAGAATCCCCTACATCCCTATACCAAAACGTTGCTCTCGGCAGTCCCAGCTGTGGAAAGAAAAGGGGGGAATTATCCTCAAGGGAACGGTTTCCACTCCTATCGATCCTCCTCGTGGCTGTCGCTTCCATACCCGGTGCTTTATGAAAAAAGGGAAGATATGCGAGATGGAAGCATCCGTTTCACCATCAGGATCATGCCTCCCATGATTCGAACTCACACGCGCCTGCGCTGCCAGTGCTCCTCCCTCATGTTTATCTTGCATGAGACAACTCTTAGGGTTGACAGGGAACTGCTTTTCTGCTAGACTGGTCATACTGGTATTGCCAATTCGCCTTTTGGGGAAGAGGGGGCTAAAACGAATGAAGTTTGACTCCGTGAGTAATGCAATAAGTCATCAATGCCTTAATGGTCGCGCATTCCCCGTATCCATATCAATAAATCCTCTCGTCATGAAACAAGTAGATGTAACCAAGTTTCAGACCAGGTGGCCTTAGTCTATGCTTCTATCCTAAACAAAGGGGGAGGTGATCGTAGACAAAAGTGTATAAGAGCGTAAGCTCGGGGTGTTAGAGCAGCAAAAAGGATCGTCAAGGAGGTATGTGATGAAGAGAATGTTAGTAGTGGCTATCTCCATTCTTGTGAGTGGCCTGTTGTTAGGAGGAGTTTTAGGGTGGGCGGCTGGCGACACCCTTGTTATTGGGATACATCAGGACGTGACAACGCTCGATCCGGGCAATCACCGTGACAGGGAAACTGAGACTGTCATCCGCAACATGTACGATGGTCTTGTCACCCGAACAACTGACATGGTGGTCGTTCCTCAATTGGCCGAGTCCTGGGAAGTAGTTTCTCCCACCGAGTGGGTTTTCCATCTCAGGGAGGGAGTTAAGTGGCATGATGGAGAATTGTTCACTGCTGAGGACGTGAAGTTTACCATCGATCGCTTGGTTAAGGAAGGGATGATCAATGGGCTGACGTCGCCGCGTAAGAGCCTCCTCGACCCCGTTAATGGGGCAGAGGTGATTGATACCTACACGGTAAAGCTCACCCTTGATGCGCCAATGGGGCATCTGCTCGCGTTCCTCCCGTTTCAGGAGATGGTAGCCAAACACTACGTAGAAGAGGTCGGCGATGACTACCTTGCCGAACATCCGATGGGAACGGGCCCGTTCAAGTTTGTGCTCCGGGATAAAGGGGCTCAAATCGTAATGGAACGCTTTGATGATTACTATGGTGGCTCTCCGGATATTCTCCCGGTCGGCCCAGCGCAGGTAAAGACCGTGATCTTCAAGGTTATCCCGGAGACCTCCAGCCGAATCGCGGCGCTGCTGGCGGGAGAGGTGGATATCATCGAGAAGGTACCGACCGACCTCATGGGCCAGATCGAGGCCTCTTCCAACGCAACAATCACCACATGCAATGGAACACGTAGTTACTTCGTTGAGTTGAACTGCTCCAATGGCGTGTTCACAGATAAAAAGGTACGCCAGGCGATGAACTACGCGATCGATATGCAAGAGATCGTTGCCACCTTCTACTCTGGACTTGGCGCAGTAATTCCAACGATCCTCTCACCGAACGCGATCGGTTACGCGGATCTCGATCCGTACGGATATGACCCTAACAAGGCCAAGGAGATGCTGGCCGAGGCTGGCTATCCAAACGGTTTCTCTGTCGTGATTGACACAGAGGACTTTAGCAAGAACGTGGCTCAAGCCTATGCCCAGATGCTGCGTGAGGTAGGCATTAATGCCTCTGTCCAGGTGTGGGAGTGGAGCATCCTCAAGCCGGAACTGCTAGCTGGTAAGCGCCAGATATTGCTCGCAGATTGGGGAAATGGGAGCATGGATCCGCAGGGGATCTTCGTGCCCAAACTGGGAACCGGGGCACGCGGGAACTACACAGGCTACTCCAACAAAACCCTTGATCTCCTGTTCAGTCTATCGCAAATCACGTCTGATCTCACCGAGAGGGAGGAATGTTTCATCCAAGGCCAGGAGATCATCTACGAAGATTGTCCCATGGTCTGGGGGTACGTAACCAAGGAGGTATACGGAGTGTCAAAACGTGTGCAAAACTGGACTCCAAGCCCAGACAGTCGGATCAACCTACAGGATGTATCCGTCTCTGATTGAGGAGCGGCATAACTTATGCGTAGGCCCACGAGGAATGCGTAGCATTCCTCGTGGGCTTTATTAACCTTAATCAAGGGAGTTTTTACAGGTGACTTTTTCGTATATTGTTAGAAGAATTTTGCAAACGCTTCCTGTCCTTATTGGAATTACCTTTATCGTATTCCTCATCATGCACCTAACCCCTGGGGATCCTGTGGAGATCATGATGGGAAGGGGCAGCGTGGTAACTACAGAGCAGATAGAGCAGATCCGGCATGAGTTAGGGCTCGATCGGCCGCTTTATATACAATATTTCAGCTTTCTAGGTGGGGTTCTCCATGGCGACTTTGGCCGATCAATCCTCCAACGCGCCCCTGTAATGCACCTGATAGCCGATCGGCTTCCAGCAACGTTCGAACTCACCATCTTCTCGATCATCATCTCGTTGATCATTGCAATTCCCGTAGGTGTTATCTCATCAGTAAAAAGGTATTCGCTTCTTGACCATATTGGCACAGTATCAGCTCTTGCAGGTGTCTCCATGCCTAGCTTCTGGCTGGGATTGCTCCTGATCATCGTTTTTTCCGTGAAGCTCAAAATTCTTCCCGTTACAGGGAGGGCCAACTATGGGTATGGCCTTGCCCCTATTACCAATTTCTTGTTGATCGATGCAGTCATTACCGGGAATTGGGGTGCATTAGGAGATGCCATCCGCCACCTCCTGTTACCCGCTATCACTTTGGGCTCTTATATGGCAGCCCTGACCATGCGAGTTACTCGCTCCAGCATGCTCGAAGTCCTATCCCGGGACTACATACGCACAGCCTTGGCAAAGGGGCTCTCCCATAAAGTCGTTATCCTGAAACATGCGATGCGTAATGCCCTTGTGCCCACAGTGACGGTTGTCACCCTCAATATTGGCATCCTCTTGGGAGGCAACATGATTGTCGAAAGTGTCTTTGGCTGGCCCGGTCTGGGGCGCCTCGTGATAAACGCCGTCTATACGCGCGATTACCCCCTAGTGCAGGGGGTGGTATTGATCTATGCGTTGACCTATGTAGTGATGAACTTCATTGCCGATCTGCTATACGCAGCTCTCAACCCAAAGGTCAGGTTCTAGACAGGCTGCGAAGGATAAACCATGGAATTTAAGCGGTTTTGGAAGCTGTACCGAAAGAATCGAGCTGCGGTCATTGGGCTAATCCTGACGATTTTCTTCCTCGTCATGGCGATCTTTGCTCCGTTCATCGCACCTCAAGACCCCAACACAGGAAAGCTTACGGAACGATTGAGCCCTCCATTCTGGATGGAAGGAGGAAGTAGAAGACACCTGTTTGGCACCGACTCTCTCGGTCGCGATATTCTCAGTCGTGTCATTTACGGATCAAGGATATCCATCCTGATAGGGGTCGTTGTCGTCTCCGTGGCAACTATTACGGGTGTGATGATCGGACTCGTTTCCGGATACTTCGGAGGGAAGGTCGACGCTATTATTCAGCGTATTGTCGATACACTCTTAGCATTCCCTTATCTGATATTTGCCTTAGCGATTATGTCTGTACTTGGCCCTGGGCTAAAGAACATCATTCTGGCTCTTGTATATAAGGAATGGGTGACTCCCTGCCGTGTTATCCGTGGCGACACTTTGGTCGCCAAGGAGGAAAACTATGTGGAGGCTGCACGAGCAATGGGGGCGAGTAACTGGCATATCCTGATCCGATCACTTCTGCCTAACGTGATGGCTTCTGTGATCGTTGTCGCCTCTCTGCGCATTGGCTGGGTTGTCTTGATGGAAGCATCCTTAAGCTTTCTAGGTTTGGGAGTACAGCCTCCGACAGCCACATGGGGAGGAATGGTTGCCGGAGGGCGTGATTACATCTTTCAATCCTGGTGGATCACTGCATTTCCGGGGATTGCCATCTTCCTCCTTGTAATGGGGGTAAACCTGATGGGGGAAGGTTTGCGAGATGCGTTCGATCCGAAGCTGACAAGAGGGAAGAAATAAGGATGGAAGAGACCTATCCTATCCAAACTATTGATCTTGCAGGAAGCCCGTACAAGCTCGGGACGGATATGTCTCGTACTCTTGCAAAGAATCCTCCCCATCTCAGCAAGTTTCAGAGGTTCGTCGCACAGGAGAACATCGAGGCAAGAATGCTTCCTGTCTACACAGAACAAGCCCTCAACAAGGTGTTTGCCCTGCTTAAGCAGCGATCTCCAGGAATCACCGAATGGGTGGAGGGCATGGCAAGCAAGCTTGGCACCCCAGCAAAAGAACTCTTCTTATTCAGCATAGGGGGGTATTTTAGTGATATGGCGCACGCTCATAATCTGCGAAGGGATGGGTGCAGTACGTTCTCGGTATCCCACTCAGATCAGGGCCCAATCCTTGCCAAGAACCGTGACTGCAAATCTGCTTACGGTCCTTGGCAGGTAGCGATTCGTGTGCGTCCACAGAAAGGATTTGGTTACCTGGCAATGACCACGTATGGGGTCCCGGGTGTAAATAGCAGCGGCATGAACGAACATGGACTAGCGGTTGCGGATACGCACGTGACCTCCTCTGATATCGGACCTGGTCTTCCCCGGTTTGCTCTCACAGAGAAGATCCTCACGCAATGCACACGGGTGGATGAGGCTCTCGGAATGATCATGAAAGAACCCCTGATGGGTCGGGGAAACTTGGTCCTCGCTGATGCTCAAGGAGCAATAGGGGTGGCTGAGTTGGGCCACTGCAAACGAGCCGTGCGCAGTTGCACCTCTGGGCATCTCGTCAATACCAACCATTTTACTGATCCACTGTTGCAAAACGCCTTTTTGGAGACAAATCCCGTTTCCCTTAAGGGAACCAGTGAGGCACGGTATTCTCGCCTGTCTGAGCTTCTCTCTACTGGCGGCCTTACCCTCGCAGAAGCAAAGCAAATCATGGCCTACCACGGGGGCGCACTTGACTCCCTGTGCCGACACGAGGAGTTGGAACCTCCTCATCGTACGATCTCAACAGTGTTCTACCTTCCACAACAGAAAAGAATGATCTTCTCCGGCGGTTATCCATGTATGGCACAGTACCAAGAGCTGGTATGGCAGTGACTGCCTGTATTCAGTGTTTGACAAGATTGATTCGCACGGGTACTATTCGGTGTTACTGGTAATACCAACAAAGCACAGAGGAGGGGAGAATGACGGATCATCCCTGGCTGACGTATCAACCAAAGAAGAGTATGTTGGCTGCTGAATGGATCTTGGAGCAGATTCGCTCGCAGGTCTACCCTGAGGGGGCCAAACTCCCCTCCGAGCGGGAGATCGCGCAGACACTCGGCATGAGCCGACCACCGGTTCGGGAAGCATTGAGCGCACTACAGATTGCCAGGATTGTCGAGATTCGGGCGGGTGACGGCACCTACGTAAAGAGTGCCGCGCCGGCAAACGAGATGGTCAGCGATACGATGTCGGTACTTGAGGAGAGTGAAAGCCCGTTTGAGGTGATGCAAGCACGGCGCCTACTGGAGGAGGGAATAATCAGAATCGCAACCACACAAGCGACTGGTGAGGACGTGGTGAGGTTAGAGCAGGCCTTAGCGAGAATGGGAGACGCTGTAGAGCACAGTGACCCCTCTCGCTACTTCCAATCGAACCGCGAGTTTCACCTTGCCGTTGCTGCAGCTACCCATAATTCTGTACTGCACAAACTCCTTGAGTCTTTGTTGCTTTCTGAAGAGAAGGAATTGTG
>Ga0315548_1000418_pt1 | contig 39538 bp, 39 predicted proteins | sample SalMarSW160110MG_2_FD_202540 | JGI IMG/M metagenome (GOLD analysis project Ga0315548, IMG submission 202540) | Salt marsh sediment microbial communities from the Plum Island Ecosystem LTER, Massachusetts, United States - Salt Marsh Sediment SW1601-110 ... | reverse complement strand
GGTAACATGTACTTTGAAGATATCTACCTGTATCCGACCAGATGTGCCCTTGTAGAGCGTTCAGCCGAATTTGCCTTAGCTGATTACGCGCCGGGTGGTATAATTTCCGGGGACTGCGTTGTGGACAGTCAAGAGCTTCAGGTAATATCAAATACCTGGCTTTATCAAGAAGCAGTCGTTTACACGAAAAATCCAAATGATGTCAATCTTGTTAAATATTATCCGTTGAACACAGGAGACGGTAATAAGGTATATCCCGACCCTTGCGATCCTATATGGACAGGGACTTTCCATAACTCCGCTGTTGATCCACCACCAGAAGACCCCTGTTTTGGCACCAAATGGGCTAAAGACAGCGTGCCAAATATAGGTGACGGTAATTGTGTCTATATGTCCGGCGAAGGCGGTGGCAGGATTAATTGTGGAACTTATGGACAAGCGAGTCTCGGAATTGGCCCAACGCCACCTGCTATAAACGCAATAACTCTGTCTATCTGGGTCAAGTGGTTAGGACCTCGCACCTGGGACCCCTATCTGTTATCTAAGTCTCAGGGTTTAATGGGTAAAAGAGGCGGCTGGAATGAAAGCGGAATGATATGGACGTTCTGGATTAGTGCAAATCCTGGTCAAGAAGGTGGAGTTGGTCTCGGACATTATTCTGACACCTCCATGCCCGATTTGGTATCCCCTGCTGGAACAATGGATTCGTTTATCGGCAAATGGGTGCACCTAGCCGCCACGTTTCCGCATCCTTCAGGAGACCCTTGCGACGCGAACGACTATGCCAGGCTCTATCTCAATGGTGGTGAAGTGGCATTTGGGCCGTGGAGATTTAGTCACGGATGGGATCCAAATATATTCTTGACGATAGGCCAAACCAATGATCCAAATGCCTGGCCAAACGGCCCAGCAAGCTATTATGGCTACTTAGACGAAGTCCGTATCTACAATCGTGCTCTGGAACCCAATGAGGTAGCATACCTGGCTGACATGACTCCTGAAGACGGCAAACTGGTGATTCCACCGGCGTCACTTGCTGAGATTTATACGGGAGAACCGGAAGGCTTCAGAATAATCAACTACATGGACTTTGCCATAATGGCTGATAAATGGATTGAGGAGTATATGTTCCCGTACGAGCCATGATGATACAAGGCCGATTGTTCCCGCTGCTGTGATTACGCTCTCAGGACAAGTTAAGCGGGTAACAAAAAAGGCTCGCACCGATTAGGGGCCTATACTGATTAGTTCGGTATAGGCCCCTGCAGTTTTTACAGGTACTGTTTTGCATTTAAAAATCCGGTTTCCGTCCAATCCCCAATCCCGACCAATCATAGCTTTATTGTCGCACCTGATCTATAATCAATCGAAACTGTCCCATAACTACTGTAATTTCTGCGAAACTTACCACGAGCGCCGTCCCGAAGGTCGAAAAAATACCAGAAATTCAAAAAAAATCCACTTGCCAAATCAGCCGTTTTGTGGTATAATAGTTCAAAATTGAATAAGGCGTGAAGGCAGGGGCCAAAAAGCCGTTTTTTATAATATTTTGTCTTTGCCATTATAATTCGTTTCCCTTTCATACCGACCCCCCTTCTAAATGCGGAAGTTGCTATCGTAAGCAGCTTATGTTTCTTTTGCGCCGGCTTAATGGAGAAAAAAATGGCCTCAGCCGAGCAAAAAACCGCTTGTGTGCATCTTTACAACAAAGCGAGCTTATCGTCCGGGTGCCGTTGCGCACCTGTGCCATCATATATATTTATTATAATTTTTTGAAAAGGCAGAAAAATGAAAAATGCAATTTTAACATTCTTTTTAACGCTTGTCGCACTGACAACTTGGGCTTCTGGCGCAGAGCGGCTTGTGCCGAGCCAGTATCCCACCATCCAGTCAGCTATCTATGCCGCTATTGATGGCGATACCGTCATTGTCGCCCCCGGTACCTATACAGGCGAAGGCAACCGCAACATCGACTTCCTCGGCAAAGCTATCACCGTCCGAAGCGAATCCGGCCCCAGTAATTGCATAATTGACTGCAATAGCACTACAACTGAATCTCATCGTGGCTTCTATTTCCACACAGGCGAAGATGCAAATAGCGTAGTTGCCGGCTTTAATATCAAAAATGGTTTCGCTACATACAATGGCGCCGGTATCTCCTGTTTGGGAGGCAGGGCTGGTAGTGCAAGTCCTTCCATTATTGACTGCATCATAACTGCTAGTTCTGCAGGAAAAAGTCGCGGAATTTACTGCTCTGAAAGCAGCCCAACGATTGCCAACTGCACAATAACCGGCAATTCAGATGAGGGAATATTATTTCAGTATTCTGACCCCAAAATTACTAACTGCACAATCAGTAACAATAATCACGGCGGAATCTACTGTGACAACAGTACCTCAACTATCACCGACTGTACAATCAGCAACAATAACGGCAGCGGTATCTACTGTATGGATAGCTCTCTAGCAGCAATTACTGGTTGCACAATAATTACCGGCTGCACCATCACCGGTAACTCAGCTGGCCTCGGCGGCGGAATCAACTGCATGGGCGGACACACAACAATTGCCAATTGTATTATCAGCGACAATAAATCCAGCGGTCGCTTTGGTGATGGTGGAGGGATGTCTATTATTGAGGGTCTTTGTCTTATTTACAATTCCATTATTAGCGGCAACACTGCAACGGGCAACGGCGGCGGGCTGTCCAATCATGGCAAGACGGTAATTACAAATTGCACTTTCAGTGGAAACTCAGCGCCGCGCAGCGACCAATATGGAAACTTTGGTCACGGTGGAGCAATAAGCAGCATAGGAGAAACAACTATTACTAACTGTATTCTCTATGATAACTGGGCTCAATATGGGAACGAAATAGCTTTGCTATCATCTAATAAAGTAGATGTCAACTATAGTGATGTTGAAGGCGGTCAAGCAGCTGTTTATACTCAACCTTACGGTGCACTTATTTGGGGGCTTAGCAACATCGATGCCGACCCCTGTTTTATTCAGCCGGGTTTTTGGGCTGATATCAACGACCCCAATATAATCGTCGAGCCGAATGACCCTAATGCCGTCTGGCTCGAAGGCGATTATCATTTGCTCCCCGGTTCACTCTGCATCAATGCTGGCGACCCAAATTATGTCCCCGAAGCCAACGAAACCGACCTTGACGGCAATCCCCGCATCGACGACGGCCGAATTGATATGGGTGCATACGAGTCTATTATGCACCAGGCTCGTCTATGGCTCTTGCCGCGTGTGATTAACCGAAGAAGCCCTCAGCTAAGATGGATAACTGCCTGGGTGTATTTACCTCAAGGCATCACTAAAGACCAGATTGATAAGGATGCCCCGCTGACTCTTTATCCCTGCGGTATAAAGGCTGCTCGCCAGTTCGTTTTCCAGAATCGCGGTCGATTCTACAGGCGCATTCGTGTCCTTGCCTTCTTTGATAAGAACGATTTTTTGGATGCTGTTGATACTAATGGCCGGGTGCAGTTAATGGTCCACGGTTATCTTTCTGAGCCGGGCCGATTCTTCTTCGGCTCTGACACCATTAGAATAATCGCCCCCCGACCGCCTTGGTGGTGGTGCTGGTAGACTGCTGAAAAATATCGAAGGTTAAATTAAAGGACGTTTATGAAACGAATAATTTCGACATTTTGGCTTGTCCTCGTGCTTGGAAGTGGAACTTTCGGGGATACTGTTGAATTGCCCTTGGATTGTTCTGGAACGTATGATATCGATACACCTCTTTGGACAACAGATTTTGATTTAGGCATAACGTTTAGCAAGATTACGAATATTTATATTAACTGGTCGGGAACAATTATAGCCGAAGTAGCATATGAGACTCACAATCCTGATAATACTTTCCTCTTAGACGGTGTATTTTGGGTGGGATTGTACGAGTCAAATCCTAATTATGCTTTCTGCACTGCCGAAGTACAAAAAGGAGTTGACACATATCCTGCTCCGGAACCATTTGATTTGATGACGGTTATTGCTGACACAGACGATGATCTGACATCTCTTCTTGATGGCAAAGGTAGTGTTGAGATTGGATTTTTTAAAAGTCCGCGTTATGGGTACACATCTACCTTAGTTGACCCTATTGGCCATCTGAATTCAGCTACCTTAATATTTGATGGGGCAGTTATTCCTGAACCAGCCACTATATTATTATTTGGTGTCGGTGGTTTACTGCTCACAAGAATATCTCGAAGAGACAATTATTAATTATGAATAAATAAAAATTGTTAGGCAATGGTATTAGTTGATGATGGTTCACGATTAAAACTGATTAGATAGAAAATGAAGTCGAGAATACCCGAGATGAGAATGAAAATAGGTACAGCCATTCTTTTAGTATTATTGTTTGTATTTGTATGCCAATCAAAAGCTTTGGGAGTCTCTGTTGGGATAGACAGTGTCAATATAATCCCTAACCAGCCGATAGAAACTGACATAATCACCTTTGATATATCTGGCTGGGCAGCTACCTCACCGAGTTGGGTGGAATACGACCTGTTTTCACAGAATGGAACTTCGCTTCAGTTGGACTTGTATATTGATAGAGGCGTCCATTATTCATTTAGCAACTGGACCTATTCTAAGCAAATTTCACCTTTGCTTCCAGAGATTTACAATCTTCAGGTTAGAGCATTTGATTATTACGATAGTACACTCCAGGACACTTATAATGTTGATTTCACTGTAGTCCCCGAACCATCCACTATAGTATTGCTTGGTATCGGCGGTTTACTGCTCGCAAGAACATCAAAGCCTCTCCATTTACGAAAGAAGGCCGATTTCTGAAAAAAGTAACGCTGCCTTATAGGCGTTGAATATATGCACACTGATTCTTGTCTTACCTCTCCAGCCGAATCACACGCCTCCTCCGAGGCTGGAGAGGCCTTTTTTTATTACCCCGAATCTCCTCATCCCTCTGTGAGTATCTCTTGTTCATCATCTCTCGTCCATCGTCGGTCGTCTCTGTCCTCAACATCAACCAACTCACAACTCAACACTAAAAACTCAAACCTACGCCTAAAACCCCTCACTATATAGCAAATCGACTTATAAAATGCTCGTAGTCCTTTTGATTAGTCGAAAGGACTAGAGACAAAATCCTCCATATCCGCAGCTGGAAAAAATCTTTACTCTTTCTTGCGCTATATGGCATTACCACCTACTGAAATCCTGGCATCTAAAAATCCTCCACGACTACCTGCGCTATATGGCATTGCCACCTACTGAAATCCTGGCATCTAAAAATCCTCCACGACTACCGCGCTATATGGCATTGCCACCTACTGAAATCCTGGCATCTAAAAATCCTCCACGACTACCGCGCTATATGGCATTGCCACATAGTGAACCTCCTCTCCCAAAATCCCTTTTTAAAAAAACCCTATGCAATTATCTGCTCCATGTGATATTGCCACCTGCTGAACAATCGCAACCATTTGCGGACAAAAACAACAAGCACCCTGTATGAAAAGAAAGTTATGCGAGCAATTGGTGAGAAAGAGAGGTCAGACGTTGTTAAAATAATCTTTCATTCTATCAAAGGCCTCGTCAATCGTTTCTTCTGAAACGCAAAATGACATTCGTAGATGTGACTCTCCTCGAAAAGCTATGCCGGGCGTAGTAGAAACGCGGGCTTCTTTTAACAACCGTTTTGCAAAAGTAAGTGAATCCTTGCCCTGCTCAACCTTTATTTTGGGAAACATCAAATATGACCCTTTGGGTTTTTGATATTCAAATATATGCCCAAGCTCATCAAGTCGCTTACACATAAGATTTCTTGTTGTTGTATAATGCTGCTGGAAATCATTAATACATCTCTGAGAACCTCTAAGAGCTTCAAGTGCAGCATACTGAGAAACTACTGGGGCACAAATTGCAAATGGTATATGGGCTTTTTTAACCTGTGCTGTTAGCTCTTTTGATGCATGGACATAACCTATTCTCCAACCTGTCATCGCATAGCTTTTTGTAAAAGTAAACGAGCTGATTACACGTTCTTTCATACCCTCAAAAGAAGCGATACTATGATGTTTGTGTTCATCGAAGGTAAAGTATTCATATGCTTCATCAGTAATAACAATAAGGTTGTTTTTACATGCGATCTGGGCGACGGTTTCTAATTCTTCCCTCGAATAAACCGAACCTGTGGGATTATTAGGGTCACTGAACATAATAGCTTTTGTCTTATTTGTGACAGCATCGTTAATTCTTTCAATATCTAAGCTAAAGCCCTTGTCCTCAATAGTAGGAACACAAACAGGTTTCCCTGAGGCCATCAAAATCTGCCTGATATGGCTGGAATAGCCGGGTACAGGAATAATAACCTCATCACCCGGATCAACAACCGCCATTAGAGCAGCAGCAAGGCCCTCTATAGCTCCTACAGTTACAATTGTTTCGTCAGGGGATGCTTCAATGTGATTAAATTCCTTCAACTTTTTGACTATTTCTTCTCGTAATTCATAAAGACCTGCAGGCTCGGAATAACCTCCTGTTTTGCCTTCATTTATTGCTTTGATTGCTGCTTTGTTTATATGCTCCGGCGTACCGGAGGTCGGTTTTGCCCATGATAGAAATGATACATCATCTATTTCTTGGGACAAACGGGTCATTTCATGAATAGCTGATTTTGGAATCTGTGAAACACGATTGGAAACTAACATTGACACGTCTTGCGTATATTCCATGTTAACTTCCTTTTAAGGCTTTCTTAATCTTAACTTCCGTACTTGCTATAGCTATACCTAACAAACCAACATTTAGGCTGGCCTGCTCGTGGGGCAAAAAAAATATATACATGTTTTGAATTATATCAGGATGATACTACTTTAAGTCTTAAAAAGTCAATGAATTATTATAATCTTCTGAGATGAAAAATATATCGAGCGAAAAAGTGGGAAATAAATAGTTACTCAAATTGACCGATTTTAGGCTGCGAGGAGCTTTTCCAGGCGGCGAATATTGTAAGGATGTAATCCTCTTTTCTGATAGCCATAGTTTTGCCCCGTTCTCACGCATCAGTTGAAAGAATTGAAATAGGACAAAAATAATGTTATTCTTTTGTATAAACCATCTGTCGTATTATTTTCAAGGCAGCAATCAATGGCATAAAACGAATTCAATAAGGGTATGTGATGGAAGCTATACGGTATCAACCAATCGGAATAATTTCTTCACCGTTTAGGGATAATGTTGGTGTCCCACGACAGGCTGTGGGTGCTTCAGATATAAAAGGAACGATAGAAATATTTGATGAGTTTTCCAAAGGGCTCAAAGATCTGGATGGTTTTAGCCATATTGTTGTAATCTTTCATCTGCACCTGGTCAAAAACCCAAGCCTTAAAGCCTGTCCTCCGTGGGACGGCAGAGAGCGTGGTATTTTTGCTACATGTAGCCCTTATAGGCCAAACCCTATTGGTATATCAGTTGTTCGTCTTGAGCATATTAATAGGAACGTTTTACATATATCAGGTGTGGATATGGCTGATGGTACTCCGGTTTTGGATATCAAACCTTATGTTCCCAGCTTAAATCCAAAAAAAGATGTAAGAATTGGCTGGTTGACAAATAAGGTTGAAGGAATGAACAAAAGCAAATCTGGCGATCGCTAAATTTGCGAAACTTATTTTTAGAATATTTTATGGCCTGTAAATGGTACAATATGTGTCCGTTGAGAAGATTTGAAAGACAAGGCAGGCTGGACAAAACCTGGGAACATAATTATTGTAGATCTGCCACTAATTGGCAAAACTGCAAAAGGTACCAATCGGAAGAAAAAGGCATTTTTCATCCTGACAATATGCTGCCCAACGGCGAAATTGATGAGTCAATCGACATCTAAAGTGATACAAGAAAGAAAAATCCCGGAACAGGTACCGAAGAAGCAAGGTTGTCGAATCTTCAGTAATGGAAAAAGAAAACGATAGCGTATGACATCAGAATCCAAACCTAATTGTCCTTTTTGTTCGGCGAGTATTGATTCGAAAATTATCGAAAGACTTGGAACCGTTGTGGCAATTAAGGATAAACATCCAGTGACGAAAGGCCATATTCTGGTGCTTCCTATTCGCCATACACCGGACTTTTTCTCTATGACTCTTGAGGAGAAAAAGCATGCCGACAACCTGATCCTGATTCTTCGCGATAAAATTGAGAAAGCTGATTCGACAGTAACAGGCTTTAATATCGGTGTCAACTGCGGAGAAAGTGCGGGCCAGACCATAATGCATGCCCATATTCACCTGATTCCCCGACGAGAAGGTGATATACCGAGACCTAAAGGCGGCGTGCGTGGTGTGATTCCTGACAAGATGGGATATTAAATAGACTGCCTTGTCGGTCTAATAAAACTTATGCCGTTTGGACTCTTGTATTCTTACTGCTGTTTTTTGTCCCACTGCAGCAAAAAAACTCTCTGTGTTCTCAGCCCCCCCCGCGGCAAAATAAATCTGTGTTCCAGCGCCCATAGATTTATCGCAGGCGGATGGCCGAGTTTGTCATTGTGAGCGCAGCGAAGCAATCTCTTTTTGTCATTCCGCACTTGATGCGGAATCTATTCCTTTCGCTCTTACGCACCTACGCTCTTCTCCACATTCAATTATTTAACTAATTCACACCTTGCATTTCATAGCGGCAGTTTACCCTGTGGGCTTGTGCCTAAGGTGCGAACACCCCAGAAATCTTTTATCTGGGAACCACGATATCAATGCAAGATAATTGCCGTTATAAAAATCCAAATTTTCAGTTTTTTGCTTAGACTACCCCCGTTTTTGATTGATTTCTACCACTACTTTAGCGGTCTCAGGAAACACCACGTAAAATATGCACCGTTTCTCTGTTTCAACAAATTTTCTTTTTCTCGTATCATCTCAGACAAAGACTTGATTCCAATTTCTAAATCCTGAAAAACTTCTTTCAAAAATCCGTAACGACGATTCTTTGCTTTTTTCCCGTTTGCCGCCCAAATCGCCTTTAGTGTAATTATCTTGGCGTAATGATAATAAATCAACCGGACATTACCCGCCCTAAGCAAACCGAAGGACCTTCTGAGATATACAATTAAAGACTACTATCTTACGAATCTGCCGTTACTATTTATATAGTTTTTTATTTGTTCCACGCTTAAAGGATTTTGCCTATTACGATGAATCATCCTATGGCAGTTAGAGCATGCTGGTATTAAATTTTGCAATGCGCGTCTCCAAAAAACTTTTATGTCTTCATCCTCATATTGAAAAACAGGTTTCAAATGATGAATTTCAATGTAACTTTTACCAATTTCACCATAAAAATCGTAAAAATCGAAAGTGCATGCAAAACATTTAATATGTCCATTAACCATATAGTGCTGAATGGCAATTTCTCTTAACTGCCTTGACCGTTCATACAAGCTAACATTCCTATTTTTTCTAATGCCTTCAGTAATCATCAAGTTTTCGTCATAGGTCAAAATTTTTCTTTTTCTTTCAGTAAGTTCTGAAACATTATCGAAACTGCTTCGAATGTCATCATAGGCGAAATTATTACTCAACAGATATTCAATTACTTCTAGATTTTCAGTCAAGCATTGCTGCCCTTGTTGGGTTATTTCATGCAAATTATTTCGTGAACTACGGTCGTAAGTTACATACCCCCGTTTCTCTAGCGTATAATGAGCAACCAAATTTCTAACTTTCTGAGAAAACTTTGTATCATTCCTGCCCGCAAGTATCTCAGCATCCTCCCCTGTCGGCTGAAATAAGCCCGTACATTCCTTGTTCAGATCTGAGGTAGGCAACCCCATCGATCAAAAAAATGCTTAAAAAATTTGCTTGCTTTCACAAACCAAATTACAATAGTAATATGCTTTATGTAAATCATGAGAACAATGCATTATACCAGTACGAGCTGAGAAATTCAAAAATATAGCATATCATGGAATAAAAAAATATTGAATAAGAAACCTCTTTATGGGAAGAAAAGATGGGAAATAGCATAATAATTGAAATCAAACTCGGAAAAGGAAACAAAGAAATTGAAGCTCTGAGAAATCAAGGCTTGTTATTCGATAGAATTAGACAGTCCCTCAACTCAAGCGACAAAGAAATTGATGAAATATCCTTTGAAGAATATGAAATTCTTGAAAATTTTAGAAGTAGCATGAAATGACAAAAGTTGACGCCATAAAAAAGGTTATGCAAGACAATGGGGGAACTGCTACCTGGGACATTATATACGGTAATATCGAAAAATATTATCCCAGTGCCAAAATGTCTCGCGAATGGAAAGCTGGCATCCGGGGGGTACTATACAGAGAATTAAAAGATAACCGAAATTTCAAAAAGATCGGATTAGGAATATTTGCCCTTGCAGACTATAAGGAAAAACGTGAAAAAATCAGTGAAAAAAATGTCGTTAGAATGCATTCGTTCATTGAAGGTATTCGTATCGAGTTGGGAAATTTTGACAATTATGATACTTTCACAGCCGACCCTACAGCTAACTTCAAAAACAATATTTATCTTTCAAATCTAAGCAGTATAAAAGTTTTACCAGATTTCACCTATCCCGAAATAGTAAGTGCATGTCGGAGAATAGATGTTTTGTGGCTTAACAAGAAGGGGTACAAGTTTCCTAAGAGAGCGTTTGAGGTTGTTCACAGTATTGGAACGCTTGGAGAAGCATTGAACAGAACATTTCAGTTGAAAGAATTTAATTTAGACTTTTATATTGTAGGTAGGAGAGAACATAGACAGAGATTTAATGATCAACTCACTCGTGAACCGTACGTGGAATTCAAGCAGCGATATGTATATAAAGATTATAACGAAATCATTCAATTTTATAACAAACGATTGGAGTTAGAAAAAATATCACTTTTTAAATAGAAAAGTTTGTGAATTCAAATAACGGTAGAAAGTATAAAAAAGGGTATATAAGAGTTGGGATTTGCAGACACACCAAAAAGGAAGTTTTGCAATACTACGATGGTGTATCTGATGATGCTGATGACATGAGAGGATGGTTGTGTTTACATAACGATGAAGAAGAGGAAGAATTGAAAAGATTTAAGTCTAAATCAAACAGCAAAAAGTAAAAAGACAACAATTGATCGTATTCCTAAAGATGATTTCATAAACTTGCTGACTGGGGGATAAAAAACATTTTGACCCTGCTGAATTGGTTGATGATTTTATAAGAATACTCAAGCCAACCGGCAATATCTTTGCGTTTACTAGTTACAACTTACTTGGTAGATGGCATGAAATATTTGACCCAAAATTTGACACGTTTCAATATATGGTCTGGCATAAAACAAATCCCGTGCCAAAGATAAGAAGAGCAGGTTTCTTAAATAGTTGTGAGCTGATTATTTGCGTATGGAACAAAGGCCATACGTGGAATTTCACCAATCAGAAAGATATGCATAACTTCATTGAGTCTCCGATTTGTATGGGAAATGAAAGAATTAAGAAACCGATGCACCCTACTCAAAAACCTCTAAAAATATTAAACCATATCATAAAACTTGCTTCTAATCCAAGGGACTTGGTATTTGATCCATTTATGGGCGTTGCTTCAACAGGTGTTGCTGCTCTCAACCTTGGCAGAGAGTTTCTTGGCTTCGAGATAGATGAGACATATTTCTCAGCATCTGAGAAGAGACTCAAAAGTATACACCCCAAACTATTTGATCATCAAAAATCAAGAAACTTACAAGAGGTAAAATTTCGTTAGATTCTTTATTAAGGAAAATTAAAAAATAAAGATATTCACCTATTCTTTCATATTCAATTAATTTTTTCTGCTATCATTATACTTCCTGGGCTTTCAACTTCAAAAGAAATACTCTCTCTACCTTTGTTATTTACTGAAGGGATTCCAAAGCGGATCGGCAATTCACTTCTCTAATCTTCCTCTCCGCAGTTGCTCATCGTAGATTCTCCCAGAGAAGTGAAGACCCCAGAAAAGCCTGCCCTCGATTGTCTTGTCGGGGGTCGTTATCTGGGGCCCATCTCCGGAACCCAATTTTACCCGGATTTCCCTAATTTTCAACTCTAAAAATCTGCTTTTTCCGCCTTATGCTCTCACGTCTTATGAACTAATAATTATTGATTATTTACTTCGTTCATCTTATTATCTTATCTAAATACTTTGTATCTTAAAACAAAAAGCGAAATTTAAGAAAGGCAGATGATGAAAAAGTTTAAAATAATTGTGATTTCGGTTGTATTACTGTTATTTTTGATAGTCATTTTACAAAATACTCAGTCTGTTGAGACGAAGCTGCTTTTTGCCAAAATCACTATGCCGAGAGCATTTTTGTTAATGCTCACTTTTGTATTCGGCTTTATTGCTGGCCTGCTCACTACGCTGCGCTTAGATTCTAAGACCAAAAAAAATCTCTTTTCTTAACCAGCGAATTCTGCGTCTAATTTTCTTTGTGCCTTTTTGCCTTAGTGGCAAAAAAGTCTCCCCCAAAATCGCCATCGTTGAAAATTCATCATGAAAAATCATTCCCTTTGGATACCACAATTTTGCTTTTTGCTTTTTAATTTTTTATTTTCCTCTTGTTAACTTAGGCAACTTTTATTTAAGTAATCGGTTTAATCTGCGTAATCAGCGATTAAAAATTCTTCTGACGCAATACGCGATACGCACGACGCAATACGGAAAAAATCTTCGAATATTTTCAAATATTTCCATACATTTTTTGTCTGTTTCTATACTTTTTTCGAACGTTTCTATATAGTTTTCGAACGTTTTCGAATATTTTCGAACGTATGCTCATAAACCAGCGCCGTTGCCCCCTTTGGAGCCGTTTTACGAAAAAAATTGAGCGAATTCCCCCCTGCCCATACCCCCTATATTCTCTATTTTAACAAACACCAAAACCGAGTAAAAATAATGGAGACGAAGGGAATCGAACCCTCATTCCCGCAATGCGATTGCGGTGTGCTCCCGTTACACCACGTCCCCTAAGTCCTTGACTATAAACAAGTTATAGCTACTTAAAACGCCCACTTATCATAACAGACTATTTTTTCTATCGGCTCTCGGCTGGGCTTTTTCGGCTCATCCGCCGGATAGCCGAGTGCCATAAGTTCAATTATAGTAATGCCTTGTGGTATTTCCAATATTTTCCTGACCTTCTCTATCTCGAACGACCCGATCCAGCACGTTGCCAGTCCTAACTGCGTTGCCTGTAAGCAGATATGTTCAAGTGCAATCGATACATCTATAGGCCCTACTGCTTGTCCGCACTTCATAACGTAGTCACTGTTACTGCACGCAACTATTATAACTGCTGCTTTTGCAAAGACTTCCGGCCGATTGGTGCAGTCAGCTATCTGTTGCTTTTTTTCTTTGTCACGGACAACCACGAATCGCCAATCCTGCAGATTTTTTGCAGAAGGCGCAAGTCTTGCTGCCTCAAAGACTTGGCCGAGTTTCTCCTTTTCTACTGGCTTATCCATATATGCCCTGCAGGAGTATCGTTTACGAATAGCTTCGAGCACCACCATAAAAAGTACCTCTAACTTCTTTTACTTTATAATCTTATCTATTTGTCAGCCGATGTTTAACATAAATATAAAACCTCAAAAACATTGACGCAACAAGGAAAAATCTGTATTTTTATAATCGAATATCGGGCGATTAGCTCAGTTGGTTAGAGCACATGCTTTACACGCATGGGGTCACAGGTTCGAGTCCTGTATCGCCCACTTTTGAGCGCTTTTGTAACTACTTTTGCAGGAAAGTTTTAGCGCATTATTCAAACCTTTAGGAACTACCCTGCGACCGCATACAACACGAGACTTTGTAGACTTCTTTCTGCTTATCTGCGCAGAAGTTAGCATCAAGGAACTTTTTTATTATCTCCATATTTGTTTTAAGATGGGCGGAAAGCTCATTGGTTGTATAGCATCCAGCCTTTGATATCGCCATATAGATTAAAAGCTGGTCAGCCAAGAAACGGTCAACAACAGCTTTGCTTGTCAGGAAATCTTTGCTGAGATTAACCACTTCGCTGACCACTTGTTCTGATGGTTTGCCCCGCATTCCAAATGCGGTAAATACTGTTGTGTGTTTACCATAACAAAGCCGCATCATCACACAATTTCCGGGGCCATCAGAATCTGTTACCCTAAGGTGCTCGATGTTATTGATGTCCAACTTGCTTTGGAGCAGTAGCTTATGTTGTTTCTGAACGATATTTTCAGGAAGTTTTGCAGTATATATGCGGGCGGAAATTTGAGGTTTATTAGTCGGTTCGCATAAGTTGATTGATCTGTTTATATTTTTTTGCCAGGGCTGGATATTAAAAGTGATTTTTCCACCGCCGGCAGGAAAGAATCCGTATTTTACGAGTTTGCAATTACCGTGGAAACCAGCGGTAGCGATAGCCGGCAGGAAAGTCTCGGAAAGAAAGTCAAAAGGCGGGGCCAGCGGATTGTGAGTTCCGCCGGTAACGGTAACTGTCGAAGGTTTGTCTGCTAAAAATAGAGCTGGCAAAACAGTTTGAATTACCAATGATGCAGAGCCAGCAGAGCCTATATCAAAGTAAAAATCGCCACTTTGCACAGGGCCGGGTTGAAAATCCAATATTTGTGAGCGTTGGACAGATCCCTGGCATTTGCCATTGCAGATTTGACATGCAGCCTGGACGCAACTTAGATGCTGCTTTGCCAGGCCTGGATTGCGACGTGAGGCGCGGATGTTCTCGATGTGTAAACTTTTACCCGTTATACAGGATAGAGCCAGACTTGTACGCAGTATCTGACCTCCTCCTTCACCTGTGCTGCCATCAACTGAAACAATCTCCTTATTACTCATCAGGAATTCCTACCGTGACCATATATACAGGTTCAAGATTTTTCGGCAGTGACAGAACTTTGCTAACAGAGCAGTCATCGAAAGCACCGACGGCAACAGAGCCGAGGCATAAAGCTTCAGCCTGGAGATGCACATTCTGGGCGGCATGACCTGCTTCCATATATACATAACGGATACCTCGCTGGCCATAGTGATTTGTTGTTCTGCTAAATTCAGCAGCGAAAACAAGTGTTAACGGCGCCTTTTCGATAAATTCCTGCCCCCACGCAGCGGCGGCAAGTTTGGCCCGAAGGTCCTTTTCTATCAGTTTCTCAAGCGAATGTTTGGCAGGCAAATAATGGAGCAAACCATCACCTGTTACGACAAAAAGCTCCAGAGGATAAGTTGCTCCGGCTGAGGGAGCAGTTCGATACCTGTTGCCAACCTTTTGGCCCTGTGCCGCCCAGGTTAGCTGGCTAATCTGCTCTGTTGTAAGCGACTGCGATGAAAAATTTCGCCTGGACCGCCTGATAGCTATAGTTTGCTCCAGTGATATTTGGCCTTTCTGGCTCGGTTTAGGAAGAGTTATTAGTTTACTCATTGTTAATTCCCAACTCTACAAGGATTTGTAAAATTTCGGTGATTGTTTCATCACGATTTTGAACTGTCAAATTAAATAGTTTCGTATCTGGGAAATTTTTTACTTCAGATATAAGTCCACCCCCCTTTCGAGCCACAGTAGCAAGGACTGACTTATCAGAAGCAAAAAGTCGGCGCACTGCTTTGGCAAATTCTTTCGAAAAACACTCCATTTTACCGATTTCGTCGATGATAAATAATTCTGTGTCGCTGTAGTTAATATCCAGGATTGGTATTACAGACTTTTCAAATCCAGAAACATCCACACCGTATTTGCCGACTTTGTAGGGAGATTTGGTATTCACGTGGGCGAGAATACTGGTAGTACCATCAAGTTGTGTCCAGCTAAAACCTTTGCGGATATTATCTTCGCGAATCTCCTGTGTATAAAAACCCGCTACTTTTTTGGGGTCGAGATTAGTTACAATTTTGATTACAGCAGTGGTTTTTCCACAACCCGGCAAGCCTGTTAACAGAATTTTAACTGAATCGCATGCCATTGAAAGGTAGCTGTTTCATTTTCAATGTTCGCTTTAAGCCTAATAGCACTCAGCACCAAACTCAGCGAAAATCCTCTTTGAGTGCTCATAGTTCTGTTTTAAAGTGTTCGACCCGGATACCTGTGAGTATGCATCCTGTTTGTAGCATTCTGTTATAGCTGTGAGAAGGTTCTTCAAGGAAGGAAAAAAGAAGTAATATACATCTTCAGTAATATGATAAAATATGCAGCCTTCATTGTTCTTTCGGTTGGGATCATAGAAGTAGCCATCGCCAAAAAGGTCGCCAAAGATTGTAATCCAGTCGTCCATGTATCCAGCAAAAACATCGGATGCGATACGTTGTAAGATGGTTTCAGACTTTAGCTGCTGCCTGCAAGCCAGGTATTTCTTAATAGTAGTGTCTAAAGATAGGAAAAGATGGCCGGGAATGAAATCCTGATTTGACCCGGTTGAACAACCATTGTGCCACATATAAAGTGCTCTGAGTTCGTCAGTAAGTTCTATGCCAGCCTTCTTTTCAAGTTCGTCTATTTTTCTTGGAGATAATCCAGGTTGAAGTTGGATTGCAACTGATGGTGCCTTTTCGGCCAGTACTTTGTCCAGGTCCTTGAGAATATCTTCAGTAGGTCTATCAACAACTTTTGGCATGTGTGGTGGCTTGGGATAGAAGAACTCACGTAATTCGTGGAGCATTGCGGAATAAACAATAAATGTGCCGGTGATAACAATACCAATCGTCAAAACTATCCACATCCATTTTTTTGATTTGATCATGTTTTTATGGCCTTTTAGCTTTGACCCAGCTTTGGAATTTAGCTGGTGAGAAGGTATTTAGGATATTGGCTTTTGCTGCCCAGCCGCGTGCGGCGGTTGCTACGCCGTAGCCTATCAAATCAAGGCCGCTGGTGCTGTGAGCATCGGTTCCAACAGCCAGCATAACCTTTGCCTCAATTGCTAATTTGCAGTGGGTGTCCTTAAGGTCCAAACGCCAGGGATTTGCGTTTACCTCCAGGGCGATGTGTGTCTGAGCAGCGTGTTTGATTACAGCGGCTATGTCAATATCCATAGGTTCTCGCTGGCCGATGAGTCGGCCGGTAGGATGGGCGATACAGTTAACGTAGGGATTGTCCATCGCCTTTAATGTGCGGGTCGTTACCTTTTCGCGGGGGCTTGCCAGGCCGGAATGTATCGCGGCTATTACGAAATCGAGGTCGGTAAGTAACTTGTTGTCAAAATCCAAAGAGCCGTTGGCAAGGATGTCCACTTCGGTTCCGGCAAAGATGGTTATACCTTTTATTTTTTCATTTAGTTTGCGGATTTGTTTGATTTGGTTAGCTAACTGTCTGTTTGACAAGCCGTTAGCGATTGCAGAGGACTTTGAGTGGTCTGTGATGCAGATATATTTATAACCCATATTTTTTGCAGCCCGGGCAAGTTCTGAAATGTCAGCGTTGCCATCGGAAGCATTTGTATGAACGTGGAAGTCACCTTTAATATCTTTGAAATCAATCAGTTCAGGCAAGGTGTGTGTCTTTGCTGCTTCGATTTCGCCGCGGTCTTCGCGTAATAACGGATTGATAAAATCTAGGCCGAGCTTTTTATAGATTTCTTCCTCAGTTACTCCTGCAATCATTTTGTCTGCCTTGAATAAGCCATACTCGTTTAACTTCAACTTTTTCTTTACGGCGATTTCTCTTAATCGCACGTTATGTTGTTTTGAACCGGTGAAGTATTGTGCCGCAGCGCCGAAGCTTTCTTTCGGTACAACACGAATATCGACATGGACGGGGGTGGTTTCTGTTCGGATTATCACGGAGCCTTTTGTCGGCCCGGCGGCGAGAACCTCCTGCACGAAGCCTGCTTTGGTAAATGCGTCTATTATCTTTTTGCCCTTTTTAGCAGCGATAAGTATGTCAACATCACCGATGGTTTCCGCTTGGCGACGCAACGAGCCGGCAGGCTGGATTTTTCCGATATCGGAAAGCTTCTGGAGAAATCCGGTTACTATATCTGCGGCATCAACGGCCTGGTCGAGGCGAATTTGGCCTGTGGATTTTTCAAGAAATTCAATGCCTCTGATGATTGCCTCAGCCTTTTTATCACCGAAGCCGGGCAGTTTGGCCAAAGAGCCGGATACAATGGCTTTTTTAAGTTCGGAGATGGTTTTAACGTTTAGATTTTCGTAGACTGCTTTTACACTTTTGGGTCCCATACCGGGTATAGTGAGCAGCTCTAATAATGTCGACGGGATTTTAGTGAGCAGTTGTTTGTGGGTGGTTATTGTGCCTGTTTTTACGAACTCTTCAATCTTGGCGATACTTGATTTTCCAATGCCGGGTGTTTTTGCCAAATCGCCGCTGGCCAAAAGAGTTTCTATATCCGTGGGTATGTCGGTGATAATTCGGGCTACTCTGTGGTAAGTATTTATGCGGAAACGGTCCTCGCCGAGGATTTCCATGATGTCGGCCATTTGATTGAAAAGTTCGCTAAGAACGGCATTTTTCATAAGGTTGATTATATCAGGGTAGCGATAAAATCATAGCGGTAATTTAGTGGCGTACGGGCTGTTTTCCGGTATTGTTTCGATGCCTATTGGGTAAGCTCATCGGCAATTCAACAGCAAATGGGTACCGGTTATTTCTTTGAGATTACTTTTCAGATTGCTCGCTGGATTGCTCGTCTTTTTCGTACTCAGTATAAGCAATATTTGGGCCGTCAAATTCGGTTGCTTTGAGACGCTTAAGCTCTTTCGGCGAAAGAGTCGGCTCGGCAACAATCCTCGGTGTTATGAAGATAAGCAGCTCATTGGTTTCCACGGATTCGCTTGTATTTGTAAATAAAGAACCGAGAAGCGGTATATCTCCGAGGAACGGTATCTTGCTAACATCCTGTGAAACCTCCCTTTTACGCAACCCACCCAGAACAACAGTCTGGCCGTCTTTTACCAGCGCCTTCGTATCAATTTCACGGGTGTCAATGGTCGGCACGGAACGAGTCCCAGAACCTGGAACTATACTTCCAAGTTCTGAAACAACACTAAATGACGGCAGGATATGCAATCTTATCATACCCTCTCTTGTAACATGGGGCGTAACTTGAAGTTCAACGCCGACTTCTTTAAATTGAGTCGATGTCAACGAGCCGCCTTCGGAAGTATCGCTTTGCTCGGTGTATGGAATTTCGCTTATGATTTTGAATTCGGCAGTCTCGTTATCAAGCACCAGAATCCTTGGGTTCGCGAGCAGCTTGGCGCCAACTTGGGTTCGCAGAATGTTCAGCGCTATATCTACATTGACCGAATCGAGAAGACCGAGGCGTATGGTTCCGGCCGTATCCGCATCAAACGAGCCGCCTACAAACGGATTGCTCTTTCTATACAAATAGCTGTTCGTAGTTCCGCTTGAACTGGCTGGAAGTCCTGCGTCATTGCTCTGCCAGGTAGTAGCAGTTTCTTTGGTAGTAGTATCGGTAGTGTGGACTCCAGTAGAGGTGTTAGTAACTTCATCAATATCAACGGTAGTTATGGGGTTGTTTCTGCCGATGTCCCACTCGGCTCCGATGTCGAAGCCTTCCGTGGCAGTTACGTCGTAGATTCTTACCTCAACCAGCACCTGCTGCATCAAGCGGTCAATTTCTTTAACGAAGTTGTCTATGACCTTAACATTGCTCTCGAAATCCACAACGAGTATGTTGCTTGTGCTCGGGTTGGCCGAGAGACTGCCGCTGTTTGAGATAAACGTTCTTAATGTTTTTTCGACCTCTTTGATATCAGCATAGACGATTCGATAGCTCTTTGAAACACGGTTTTCAATGACGATTTCTTTTTGCGGCACGAGTGCTTTCATTTTTGCCAAAGCTTCTTTGGTGTCATAAATAATTAAAGTATTGCTTTTCTTGTCGATAGAAACACTACCCAGCGGAGAAGACATACCTTCAATTGCAGCTTTAAAGCTCTCGGCACTTAGGGATTTAAGAGTGATAGTTTCAAGAAACAATTCCGGCTTTTCCTCGACCGGCTGAGGAGTTTGGGCAACTTTCTGCGCTGTTAGTTTTTCTTTACTGAGGAAATTTGCAAAAGGATTATCACGGCCAACCTCTGGTGTGCTGTTTTGTCTGGACTCAAATTCTATCGACTGGGCTTGTGTCCAACCATACCAGAAGAAAGTAGTCAAAATAATACAACAGAAAGCTATTTTCATACACCGTAACTTATTCATAAAGCAGCTTCCTCCTCGCTGATTGTGTAAACTATAATGGTCATATCACATTTAAGCTGGTCAGAATCAGAGTTGATAGTTTCTATCTTAAATGAGTCCATCCAAATTCTTTTGGTATGGTTTTGCAGTTTTTCCACCAGTCTGATTATGCTGTTATACTGGCCTGAAACGGTCAGCTTTGCACTATCAGCGACAATACTTAAAGTATCTTCTGGCCGTTTTTGTTTGTTTTCAAAAGATGGTTTACCCATAACGAGGTTAAGTGAATTAACTGTGCAGCCTGCTTCTTCGGAAACGGCCTGCAAATTACTGAGGAACTCTTTAGCCTCATCAGGAGTAAACAGGGCACTGCGGGAGCTGGTGAGCTGTTCATATAATTCTTCCAGCTTTTTCGTTTTGGCCTTGACTTCGTGAGCGGTTGCTTTGTTTTTCTCCACAGCTTTACTTATAATTGATTCATACTGTTGTGCTGCGAATAAACAAGTTATATGTGGAGCGACTATCCAGTTATACATTGCTATTGTTGCTATTATAATCAAAGCAGTAAAAATGGTATTTCTTGTTGAGCGATTCAAGTTGGCAAGATTATCAATTAACATCACTGTTTTCCTTTCCCCCGAGCCAGAGCACAATTGATTTCATAGCTGATGAATCCATTCTTGTTTTTCTTTGTCCCAGCTATTGAAGCTAAATCTATATGCTCGGATTTGTTCAGCATGTCTGCAAACAGATAAATAGCTTCATTTGACAGCGCCAATCCTTTCAAAGACATCCCTGAGTTTGTTACGCCGTACAGTCTGGTTATACACACAGTTTTGGGTATCCCTTTTCCAATGTCATTTAGAAGGTCGGGCCAGGCCGTGTCACGATGAGAGTCTAATATCATATTTATTTGGTCGAGTTTATTGTCTACAGTGTCGATTTTTTTATCCACCGATGCTCGTTTTTCAGACAGGGTACGCGCTTCCTGCGATAGATTGACCTGTTTGTGACTAATGCTTTCGTTTAGTTTTTTAATCTTCCACGTCGGCACAGTGACAGCTAATGCCATAATCAGCAGGATTATTGTTGCAATATTGGCTGTTATAAGAGTTCCTTTTTGAGCAGCTCTAAGCCGGACTATTTCCTGGGGAAGCAGGTTCACGCCTAAATTACTCTCATCTTTATCCAAAAGCTTCATAGCCAGTCCGATTGCTGCTAGTGAAGGTTTATCGGATTGTCGGCTGTTAGCGAGTTTTCTGGGTCGACTAACGACAGTAGCATTACAAACATCTTCACCAGTCATTATCTGTAAATCGGCACTAGTAACTTTAGCTTTCAGAGACTCCTCAACGTTTTGGGGTAATTGCACATAATCTGTGACCACATTGATTTCCCACTTTCCACAACTGTCCGGGACCTCAACATCATAAAATTGGATAACCGTATTTATTTGTTCAGCAAGCCACGTACAGAACTCGTCCGGATTTGTTTTTTCTTTGCCGATACCCTTAGTTCTGACAAAATCAATAGTCTGCTTTTTGAATACGCACAGAGTTAAGCTGTTTTCCTGCAATATGGCTATAAGCACGTTGCTGTCAAATTTTCCTGCTATATTCTTAGGGTAAAGCGCTCTGGTATAGGCAAGCAACGGCGGCTCAATCGCCTCGACAATAAGACCGGCTTGAGTGCAGACTTTGACAATCTCATCTACCTTTCGGTCATCGGCAGCAACAACAAGAAGACGACTTGCAGAGCTTGCTTCTGACCCGACACCGGCAACTCCACAGAAATTCAAAGCAATGTTATTAGCTGGTAAGACAGCAACATGTTTCACTTGGTCTCGAACAAATTGCCCTATATTGCTCGGAACCGGCCTGGGTACGCCCATAATTTGAGTAATAACCGGTTCGGTAAATAACGATACAGCAGAGCGGGTTGTCCGTATTCTGTTTTTGTTTTTCAATGTTTTTATTGCATCAGCTAAAACTGCAGCGTTTTCAATGTTGCCATTTTTTATCGCTCCATCGGGAACAGGGGCACTGGCAGAGGCGAGTAATTCGACTCCGTTTTTACTACCCTTAAGAAGTGCCAGACTTATCCGCTTATCCGAGATATCTATTCCGAGGGCTGTTTCGGTTCTGGGCATCCTCAGTGGCGCCAGCCATCCCGGCGATACGCTGCCGGTCTTGAGCTTTTCCAGTGCTGTTTTTATGCTGAGCATTATTCGTTGACCCTTAAATTATCGATTCTTATAGTGTGATTGCCACTGCCGCTTGTGTCTATTGTTATGTCTGCCTTCACTCTGGCGACAAAGCCCTGCGATGTAGTGCCTTCCGAAATAATATTGGGATCTGGTGGGGAACCCTCATAGGTTACTGTGTAGGTGCCGTAGCCTGGGAACGACTTGTCGGTGTAGCTGGCGTCGGGCGTCCAGCTTGAGGACGCCCGTATCTGTGCAAAGGCATCATTTAAGCCTGCCTCGGCAACTGCAAGGGCCTGGGCTGCATTGACCTGGTTTTGCATAAGCTGTATGTCCTCGGTGTGCATCTGGAGTATGCCTATAGTGAGCGCAGAAAGCAGTGCAATAGCAAATACTACCATCAGAAGGACCGAGCCATTATTTTTTAGTATTTTTTTCATAGTTTTTTATGGATATATAGTCCCACCGCAATCAGCACTGCTGTTGTCAGCTGGGGCTATTGCTATAGTTATCATTTGAGAAGCATTCGATGAGGTAAGTGCAAAATCTGCGGTTCCGCTGTCACCGCTGGCCGGTTGTGTTACGTATCCTGCACCGCCGGAGACCATTTCGTTGGCGGCAGCGGTTACTAAGACATCATCTATCCAAACATTCTCTTGCCAGTGATTCATAGAAGCTTCGAATCTGATACGGAAGTTAGTTTTGAGGTACTGGGGATCAGTTATTGTTACCTGGCCCGGATGCTCTTCTTGGTATGAGTACCAATCATTCTCAGAGTCATTACTAAAATCGTCGTAGTTATCGTAGTTGCTACCGTCATACAGATACAAGTAGATGTCACCATTCTCAGTATCATCTAATTGATACCAGAAATCAATCGTGAATTCGCTGTAAGCGCTGGTATCAATGTCATCGGAAATCAAGTAAGTGTCACTGTCATCAGCATGCGCCGAATAGGAACCGGAATGCGGCGATGGTGTCGTAGTCAGGTTCCAGGTAGTTGTTGTCCAATGGTCAAAGCTTTCGAGACCGTCCTGAAACAATGTAATGGTACTACTTCCGCCACTTTCGTCCATTGTAATCGTCGTATGACCGGTGAGCCCGGTATCATTTTCTGTGATGTCATTGTTATCAAATGCTCCTAAGCGAAGAATGATACAATTGTTGACTGTTGTGGTTACTTCAGGACTGGTTGGCGTGCTGCTGGTTTCGCCGTCAGCAGCCCAGTCATTAATGGGATTATCCGGGTCGTGACCTGTAAAGCGCATCATCCAGCCGTAGGCCTGTTCATCACCCGACCAGGTGAACTCGTGACTAGTTGACTCTGAAGCCTCTGCAAGTTTCCACCAGGCGCCGAGCGTTACTGCACCGCCGAAGCTGCCCTGGTTAATCTCTGTCCATCCAGAGGGTGGTGAAATGATGGTGCTGCCGTCTGTGGCGACTGCGGCGATGAGCAGGTCGCCCTCGATATCGCTGACTACTCCGATTACCTGAACTACAAAACCAATGATTACCTGACGATTAACAGTTGAATCGAATGTTGCACTTGGTGTTTCATCTACGCCAGTGGCAGCCTTGTGGCCGGTTACACCAGTATGCCCAAAAGATCCAACCGATTGGTCGATTCCTTCAGTAAAGCCATTGTTTAGTGTATATGAGCCGTTGTTACCGCAGGTAGCTCCAAGAATTACCATATCTCCATCATTTGTAGAAAGAGCAGAGGTCGTAACCGGATTCGGAGTACTGCTTGTCGTACCGTAACTATCAGTTGCTCCTATAGAAGTTGTCTGGTCAACGTTTGAAAGAAATACACTGGCATACGAAACGGAACTTGTTGTGGCGCTCCAAGTAGGAGCAAATGTATCGCTGGTTGCAGCGGCGATACCAGCCTCGTCTAAAATAAAAGCCGCAACGTAATTCCCGTAACCCGAGACAGCGCTCCTTTCGATGATCTTGGTCATTGTCTGTCCGCCATAAGTTACGGAAGTCAAAGTTGGAGAGCCACTGGTAGATTCTTCGTGAGCGATGAATATCAAGGCACGGTTTGAGCCGGCCTCGGCTGTGTGTGCAAGGTCTGATGTGTCTGTTTCCCAGGAGCCGAGTAGCGTAACAGCGCCTCCGCCTGCAGGTGTTGGAATGGAAATAGAAGTATCGTCAGAATCTACTTTAGCCTCGGTGAACGTCTCGTATGTTACATTGACACTAGCCAGCTCTGATATCTCATTGGCATCCAGCGCTCGGTCGTAAATGCGAACGTCGTCCATATCGCCGTTAAAGTAGTTGTTTGGACCTGTACCGCCGTCAAATGTAGATGCCTCCGAACCCACTCCGAGGAAGCCATAGCGTGTGTTTACCCCTCTTCCGAAGGTGCTGCCGCCGGAAGCCGGGGTCTCCGGATTGCCGTCGATGTAGATAATCAGCGTGCCGTTGTCAAATACTCCCGCTACATGATGCCATTGGCCATCGTCGACACGGGTGGTACTGCCGTAATCCACCTGGCCGCTACTGGTGCGTACATCCCAACCTATCTGCCCGGTGCCGCCACCTGATCCGTTAATCTCCAGCCGCCAGTACTCATTGCGGTCAAAAGAAGCAATTATCTGGTTGGTGCCATCGCTGGTTCGAATCCAGGCAGTGACGCTTACTTCCGCATAGCTGTTGCTGCTGTCGTAGTATAGGTTTTGAATAGCTATGTAATCGTTACTGCCGTCAAAATTCAGGGCACCGCCCACTATTCCGTCAGTCCATTCAGTACCAGCCATATTCCTCAGTGTACCATCATTGCTGTTACTACTGCTGTCTTCGGCGTTTAAGCCTGAGGTCTCATCCAGCTTCCACCAAGCAACAAGATTTGGGTCACATTCATCAGAAGCTTCTTCGTCATTGGTGCGAAGATAGGCGGAGGGGGTGAAGGTTTTATTTTGGCTGGCTGAGAGCGAGTTGATAACGGTTGTTTCTACCTCCACATAGCGAATGTCATTAATATCTGCAGTTGCTATATCCAATGCTGTGTCCAAATCGCAGGCATCGTAGCAGGTGAACGTAAACGAGCTGACCGGTCCCGCAAGGTCTGAAAGGGCTCCAACAAGGCCAAATTCAACGTAGTTGTTGTCGTTAACATCATATCTCCAGTTGTTACCATCGTTATCCTGGAATTCTATGAAGCCAATGGCCACAGTTGATTCGCTTACATCAGTTATCTTGACGGCCTTTGAAAGGTTGCGGGCTATATGGTCTATGAGGACCCTGCCGTTTTGAAGGACCTCGGCACTTGCTTGTCTGGAGTCCCAGCCTTTCAGGATGACCCTGAATTGCGGCAGCACTGCTGCAAAAATAATGGTAATTATAGACAAAGCTATAATCATCTCCAAAATGGTTAGGGCCGAACGACTCCGGAATTTTATTCTTCTGTATTGCATTTTATCACTATATATTTTTTGCGCACTACTGTTGGTATTTTCGGCATAAGACAAAGCAGCCGTTATGCGAGTTTTAAATTATCAACCATTAAAACGAAGAGAAAAAAAACTGCAAAAAAACGGGGTTATTTGATGTTATGGTCTGTTTTTATCAGACTTGAGTGATCAACACGAGAGAGGAATATCCAAAACGGCGAGAATGTCCTATAAGTTTTGTCCGGCGAGTTAATCAGTCCATCTTCTGGCAATGAGGGTCGCTATAGTTATGTCAACTTCATCGGATGAGAGACTGGTGTCGCCATCTGAGTCAAAGCCGACTGAAGCCGTAATTGTCTTGAGAGGGTCGCCGGTATTATCTGTTACGTTACACAGATATGAACCATCGAGAGATGTGTTTTCTTCAAAAAATTCTGTTGGGCTGCCACCGTTGGTGTAACTGTAGATTGAGCGTGCTTTTATGTTATCGAGCTTGGCCTGGGCAAGAAGGAGACTGCGGCTTTTACGCTCGATTTTTATGGCGTTGGTGTGGGCAATGGCCAAACCTCTCAGTATCGGAATTATTGCGATAATAAGTAATGATGAGGCAATAACAACTTCAATTAGAGTCAATCCTGCTAATCGTTTTGCGATTTTCAGTTTTCGGTGCATTGTATCATACCCGTTGCTGAAGTAATACTAATTATGAAGCTTTTTCCTCTCGCAGCAATGGTAAGCTGAGTACCGCTACCGGCTTTTAGATTTCCCAATGGACCGAAGCTGAAATACTTTCCTCCTGTACACCTAATAACTGAATCGATTGTGTGTGAGTCTATTGTTGTTCCAGTATTTAGGTTTATTATTTCGTAGCCAGTATAACCTAGGGGTACGGCCGCAGGAGCAGCAAGCAAAATTAGTGCTGGGACAGGAACGGGAATAGGAGTTGCAGAGATACCGCTCATCTTTAGTTGGAAGCCATCCGTATTGGTTGCAGCGTTTGAAATAGCAAGCTGGCGTGTTCGGCGTAGGTCAGTAACAATTTTTCTCGCAACTGTGTCAGCCTGTTTACGATATACGGTGGCAAACTGAAGTTTAGGTATCGCTATAAAGGCCACCGCGGCCAAAATCAATATAACTAAAATCAGTTCAATCAGTGTGTGAGCATTTTTTTTCTTTGTCATAATGCAAATTTACAATGGACAAGCCCTTGATTAGTGGCCGGGAGCACTGCAGGAAACACGATGAGTAGTACCATCAATCGAATAGTGACCACCAGCCGGACACATAGGAGCACCCTTGGTGAAAAGGTTGGGGTCGTTTGTGATATCCATCAGTGCGACCGGCCAGGAGTTATTTTCCGAGTAGTAAGCTTCGATTTGTGTGTTCATCATAGCTTTATTAGTTTGGCAGGCTCTGGCCTTGGCGACGGCCGAATTTCGAGACATTCTTGGAATGGCTATTGCAACGAAGGTCACGATGGCCAGAATCGTTACAATCGTAATCAGTTCAATCCGTGTGCGAGCATTCCTTTTCTCTGTCATAATGCAAACTCATAATGAACAAGTAAAAAAAGGAACCGCCATACCAAGCGGTTCCTTTATATGTAAGCTGTCCTTTTTGTCTTTTATACTCTGTAATTGCTTTATTCTCTTAATTAGTGGCCATTTACATCGCAATAAACACGGTTGTTAGCATCATAATCATAGGTTCCACCACTCGGACAGGTGGGTTCATCTGGGAAGTAGTCAGCGTTGGTTAAAAAAGTAGCAAGGGTGGGATAAGAGCCATTATCTGCATAATATAGTTCGACTTGCGTGTCTATCGTAGCTTGATTAGTTTGGCAGGCCCGCATCTTGGCGGTAGTTGAATTTTGAGACATTCTTGGAATAGCAATTGCGACTAGTGCGCCTAAAATTATAACCACAATGAGCAATTCAATTAGTGTAAGGCCTTTTCTGTTTTTCGATATTTTCATAATCTTGGTCCCTTCTCTCATTAAAACACTTTTTTTGTTAATCGGTTTAGATAGTCGTCATAAAAGATTGGTTACTTTAGAAAGTTAATAAAAAAAAGCTGGCTACTTTGCAGGTTAGTCCGGTAATCCATACACTTTCCTCAGAGCAAGCATTTTTATATTAGTTAATCACTTGGTATTTGCAGTTGTTCCCTCTTTTAATAAATTATAATACAAAAAACCACTTTATGCAAATCTATTACTTCGTGTGGTAAAAATCCTTTGGGCTTTATTAAAGCTTATTTATCTACCCAGATAACTGTGTTTTTTCGACTATTCCAAATGGCCCATATAATCGAACATAGGCAAATAAGCCCCCATAAGAATCAATCCAACGACAGCACCCATAATAATCGTCAATGCCGGCTCCAACTTCATAAGCAAAGCATTTATTGCCCGCTCAATGTCTTTATCCAGAAGGTCGGCGCCTTTGTTCAACATTTCCGGTAATTGTCCTACCTCTTCCCCTGAGGCGGCCATCTGTATGATTATCGGAGGAAAAATTGCGTAGCGTTTAAACGATTTTGCAACAGGATTACCTGCTTTAATCTCTTGTTGCAACTCTTTGGTGATTTCGGTAAATTTGTGATTGTGAGCAACCACACTTGCTACATCCAGAGCCTTAATCAGCGAAACTCCAACCGAAGCCAGCATCGCGAAGGTTCGCGTAAATTGTGAGACCACGAGCATACGATTTAGTTTGGCAAAAATAGGTATCTTCAGTTTGAAAGCATCCCACCATGCTTGTACTTGTGGGTTCTGCTGCAGCCATCGTAATAGCATTGCTCCTGCCGCTGCCGCAATAAGGATTGCCCACCATTGTTCTGTTACTATAGAGCTTAAGCCTACAAGAACTCGAGTCGGACCAGGCAATGGCACATGCGCCTGCTTGTATAGTTTCATAAAGATTGGTATAACAAAAGCCAAAAGAAAGGCAATAACTACAAAGCACATAATAGTTACTATAACAGGGTAAGTAAAAGCGGACACGACCTTTCGTCTTATATCTGTCTGCTTTTCCAGATACACAGCACTCATATCCAGTGTTTTTCCCAGCTTTCCCCCGGCCTCCCCGGCCTCAATCATTCCAAGGAAGAAATCTGAGAATATATTTCTGTATTTTTCACAGGCGTTTCTCAGACTTGAACCAGTTTGTATGCTCTGCTTGATATCAGCAATTACATCTTTAAAGGCCTGATTCTCGGTTTGTTCTTCCAATGTCTCCAGGCAACTCAGTATTGATAGACCTGCAGAGTACATCCCTGCGAACTTATAGGCAAAGGTCGTTACTTCCGAACGCTTTATTCTCCTGCGTCTCATCACTGAGATCCTTTTCCGTCGAGCCTTTACGAGGACATAACCTATCCTGCCCAGTTCCTCTCGTAGCCCAGTGACATTGTCGATATCGGTGTATATGCCGGAGAACCTCTTGCCCGTTCTATCTTTTGCCACGTATTGGTAGACTGCCATTACTCTTTCCTCATATTGATGACTCGCATTATCTCTTCTATTGTTGTCACGCCGTTGAGAACCTCGTTGACAGCGCTTCTACGAAGTGTTTTCATACCTTCTTTAATCGCCTGTTGTCTAATTTCATCGTCGCTGCTTTCATCTACGATCATTTTCCTTATTGTAGAAGAAATAGGCAATATCTCAAAAATGCCCCTTCGCCCGTGATATCCAGTATGGTAGCAACTGTTGCATCCTGTCCCCCGATAAAGTTTTGTTTTTTTATCCCCGTAAGATTCGCCAAACAGACAATTCAGGCCATCTTCAGATGGCTGATAGAGTTGTTTGCAACTGGAGCAGGAACTCCTTATAAGCCTTTGGGCGATTGTTCCTAAAAGTGCTGAAGCAACAAGAAACGGTGCTATTCCGAGATTGATTAAACGTGATATCGCGCCTGCTGCATCGTTGGTATGCAATGTACTTAGTACCAGATGTCCTGTCAGAGCGGCGCTGATAGCTATTTCGGCTGTTTCAAAATCACGAATTTCTCCTACTAATATGATATCAGGGTCCTGCCGAACTATGCTTCGCAATGCTGATGCAAACGTTATTCCCGCAATCGGTTTGACCTGTAGCTGTGTAATACCATTGAGGCGATACTCGACAGGGTCCTCAACAGTAACGATATTTCTTTCAGGAGTATTTAGCAGTTGCAGAACCGAATATAGCGTGGTTGTTTTACCGCTACCGGTTGGGCCAGTCAGAAGTAACATGCCGTAGGGATTGCTGGCCAATTCTCGAAATTTTTTGTTATCATCAGGTAATGGCACAACAGTGTCAAGCGACCATTTAACTGCATCCTTATCGAGAATCCTGATAACTATTTTTTCTCCTCCCACCCCGGGCAAAGATGAAACTCTCATGTCGTATTCTCTACTATCATGCCGCACAGTCATATGACCGTCTTGAGGGACTCTTTGCTCGGAAATGTCCATATCTGCTGTAACCTTAATGTGCGATACTACCTCAAGCTGTGCCGACGAGGGCACGCTTATTGCATCGTGTAAGATTCCATCTATGCGGTACCGAACCTTCATATCGGGCTGTTGTGGCTCGATATGTATATCACTTGCCCCAGAATCAATTGCGCTGTTTATTATGGAAGAAACCAGCTTTGTAACAGGAGCATTGGTAACTTGTGGCGATTTATTCTCAGGCTCGGCTTCTCTCAACTCATCTTTATTACTGTCTGTTGTTAACCGCATTGAAGCTATGGCCTGGCGTGTTACATTTTGCACGTTGAAGTGATATATAATGGCTTGTCTGATTGCATTCTGTGTAGCCGCTAGAGGAACTACCTTAAAACCCGTCCTCATTTCTATTTCGTCTCTAACAGCAAGATTCAAGGGCGAACTCATTGCCACCAGCAGCTTATTACCCTCTTTTTTTACGGGGATTATATTGTATTGGTTTGCTATCTCGTATGTCACCAAGTGAGCGGCTATGGAATTTATCATATCTGGGGAAAGGTTCACAAATTCTATCTGATGACCAGCTGCAATTATCCTGATGAGCTGCTCTTCATTCACAAAGTTATTTTTTTTGAGAATGCTTATTAGGCTTTGACCGCTTGTTTCCTGGTCTTTGAGAACCTTTTGCAGGGTCCTTTCATCAAGAATACTCTGCTCCAAGATATATGAAATTATACGTTCCTGATTTTGCATAGTATATTTCTGAGTATGTGGTTATGCGCTCCACAACCACTATCGACATTGCTCGGTGAAGACTTAATGAGAAGCTTCTATCTGTAAACTGCGGGTAATATAAAAGTCCGATACTAAAACAAGTAGCAACTTTATCAGTGACAGCGAAATGGCTGGGTTTATGACCGATAATCTTGCTTTTCCGGGAGAGCCTTAATTTGTCCGATTGAGGATTTTTGGCTCTTTGTCTGGTTTTTAACCCCATTCGCAAATTAGTGGCAACTTGCTGCCTTTGAAAAGCTGCTTGAGGTAGTCCTAAACACGAATATGAACACTTATATCATTACGTTAGCATTGTTCTTTGCTAATGCCATAATTGGTTTGGGTCGATAGAAAGTTAAAAAAGCGATTCTGTAACTAAGAAAAATACAGGAAGTTTATAGATTTAGTGAGGGAACCTACAATGTTGGGATTATTTAAGTCAAAAAAGAAAACTTCTCGTGCCAGAGTTCTTGTTGTGGATGACGAAACTGATATAGTCAGTACCGTCAAATACCGCCTTGAATTTTGCGAATTTGAGGTTATTACAGCCGCCAATGGAAAAGAAGGTCTGGAAAAAGCGGCGAACGAAAAACCGGATATTATATTATTAGATATCAGTATGCCGGTTATGAATGGCCATGAGATGCTCGAACGCCTAAAAAATAGTCCGGACATAAAGGATATACCTGTAATAGTGCTGAGCGCTTTCAGCGATGCAAAGGATGTAGCTCAAGCTGCTAAACTCGGTATAGCTGATTACGTTACTAAACCATTTGATTTTCCAGATCTGATGGAAAAAATATCTAAAACCTTGGGCAATAAAACCCAGCAGTAATGTACACAAGTAAGATGAAAATCCAAGTAATACGAAGCAGGGGGCGATTCACCAAACAAAGAGATATTTACAAAATGTAGAGCGAACAATGGCGACCAATGTTACGCAACAATTAAAAATACTCATAGTTGAAGATGATATAGTTGACAGAAAATCACTTCAGAGACTATTATCCCAATCAGCCCTACCTATTTCGGATATAAAATCTACAGAACGTCTTGCGACAGCACTCGAACTTCTGGATAAAGAGCATTTCGACGTTTTGTTCCTTGACCTCGGCCTGCCAGACAGTCAGGGTATTGACTCTTTCAGTGCGATATGCGCTAAGGCTCCATCGGTAGCCGTTATCGTGGTAAGTGGTCTCGACGACGAAGAGACGGCTGTGATGGCAGCGAAGAAAGGGGTGCAGGATTACCTCGTGAAAGGACAGATCGACAGCAACCTGCTGCCTCGCACCGTACGGTATGCCATCGAGCGCAAGCAGACAGAGAAAGCACTTCGGGTAAGTGAGGAACGATTCAAGCATGTAGCTGAAAGCGCCGGTGACTGGATTTGGGAAGTTAATGCTGAAGGATTATATACTTACTCAAGCCCTGTTGCAGAAAAAATCCTTGGCTATAAACCAGAGGAAATTGTTGGGAATAAATATTTCTATGATTTTTTTGCTCCGGATGTAAAAGAGGAGTTGAAGAAAGCAGCCTTTGAGGCTTTTGCTCAGAAAAAGAATTTTAAGCGCCTTATTAATGCTAATGTGCATAAGGATGGTAGTATTGTTATTTTAGAGACTAACGGCACACCGATTACGGACGAAAAAGGGAATCTTTGTGGATACCGGGGGACAGACAGAGACATAACCGATCGCAAAAAAGCAGAGGAAGTAATTAAACAGGAAAAGGAATTTGCTGAAAGCATGTTTAATACTGCACCGGTTATCATGTTAGTCCTGGATACAAATGCCCATATTGTAAACTTCAATCCTTGCATGGAGGAAATCTCCGGCTATCAAGTAGAGGAAGTAAAAGGCAAAGACTGGTTTGATACTTTTTTACCTAAACAAGATCATGCTCAGGTAAGAAAGTTATTTGAACAATCAATAAACAATGTTCATACCAAGGGCAACATTAATCCTATCATTACTAAAGATGGTCATGAAATTTTAGTTGAGTGGTATTCTAAAACGCTTAAGGATAAAAACGGCCAGATTATCGGATTGATAGCAATTGGGCAAGATATTACCGAGCGCAAGAAGGCAGAGCAGGAACGCCAGCTGGCGGAAGAGAAATACCGAACTATCTTTGAAAATTCTGCGGTTTCCATCTCGCTTGTTGACGAGCAGGAACGTCTCATCTCTTGGAATAAATTCACAGAGAATCTTCTGGGTATGGACAGAGAGGATTTATACCTCAAGCCGGTGAAATCGCTCTATCCTGAAGGGCAGTGGCAGAAAATAAGGGCACTCAACATCAGACAAAAAGGCCTGCAGCGTCACATAGAAACCAAGATGGTCAGGAAAAATGGGGCATTGATTGATGTTGATGTTTCACTAAGCATTCTGAGAAATGCCGAGGGGGAGGTAATAGGTTCGATAGGCGTAGTCACAGACATTACTGAACGCAAAAGAGCAGAAGAGGAATTAAAAGAAGCGATGGAAACAAAATCGCAATTTATATCTACGGTTTCGCATGAACTGCGAACACCTTTAGCATCTATGAAAGAAGCCATCTCCATTGTTTTGGAGGAAGTAGCGGGGAAAATTAATAAAGACCAAAAGAATTTCTTAAATATCGCACAAAGAAATATAGACAGGCTTGCCAGATTGATTGATGAGGTCCTAAATTTCCAAAAGCTCAGTGCCAACAAAATGAGATTTAAAATTCGAGAGAACAATATCGGGGAAGTTATTAAGGACGCTTGTCACACGATGACCCTTTATGCAAAGAAGAGAATGGTGACACTTTCCATAAAACTCGATGATGATTTGCCTAAAGCCAGATTTGACAGCGATGGAATGATGCAGGTCTTAACAAATTTAATTAGTAATGCAATCAAATTCACACCTGAAAAGGGACAGGTTTCCATTTCTGCTCAGCACAAAGGTGAAGATTTGGTTATCCAGGTCAGCGATACAGGTATAGGAGTACCTAAGGAAAACCTACCTATACTGTTTGATCCATTTTACCAAGTACATCAGCCCGGCCAGCAGCAAGCCAGAGGCACAGGTTTGGGACTTGCCATAGTTGGCAAAATAGTAACGATACATGGCGGCAGAATTGAGGTCGAAAGTGAGGTGGGGCAGGGTACGACTTTTACTGTTTTTCTGCCGTTAAATGGTAAGCCAACACCGGAGGTTTTACCTGAGAAAATTGACGAACTTCTGGAGAGCACTGTTGTTGATAGTCAGTCTCACACAAAATAAGGGGTTGTGTATAACGGCTCTCTTATCTTTCCATATGTTTCATAGGGTGCCCACCGGGTGCAGATAAATAACGGCTTCCTTCCAACCGTCAATATTAATCAGTTTATTAACTTTTTCGTCTGAAAAAGCACCGGCACAAACAGAACATAGCCCTAAGGAAACTGCCTGGAGATAAATGTTTTGGCTGATGTGGCCGGCTTCCATATACACATACCGGTAGCCACGTTCTCCATACTTGTAACGGACGCGGTCAAAGATGGCTGATAGAACAAAGGTTACTCCTGCATCCCCCAGCATTTGCTGGCTCAATCCGGCATCGATAATTTGACCACGGAAATCTCCAGACTTTACCAGTTCCAAAGTATGGTCTAACACGGAATAATGGTAGATGCCTGATGGTGAAGATATAGCTTTTAATCCTGAAAAATTAAGGTCGATGGTGACTTTGCAGGAAGCTACCGAGCTGATGATGGCGGCAGTTGCTCAAAGGCCAACAGTAGAGGATAAAAAAAAATTGCCATCGCAATCGGGCTTAGATATGGCGAAATCTGTAAAGGATGTAAAGGGATAAAAAAATGCAAGGACTTGCCGACGAAAGCGGCGCCGATTGAGATGAGATGTCCCGGATGTGAAGGTACCGGATGCAGCGAATGCAAAGAAACAGGCAAAATACATATAACAGAATGCCCATTAAGGATTGTAACAAGCGATATTTGGCAAGTAATTCAATTAGCAGAGTTGTTCGAAAAAGGACTGCCGCCAGTTTCGGGAGGGACATTAGAACAGGCGAAAAATTTTATAGATGTAGCAAGTTTTATAATCGCCGAGAAGGCATATTATAAAAATAAGTTGGGAATTTTCTTTTAGGTGGCATTATGGCTCATAGTGTTGATATTGCAATAAAGGCGAGGGACGAAGCAAGCAAAAAATTCGGTATTGTTGGTGCAAATGCCGCAGCAATGGGCAAGGTTCTAAAAGGCGTCGCAAGCACGACGAAAACTGCTTTTGCAACGGCTTTCAGGATTGCTGAAAGAGCGGCATTGGGATTATCGGCTGCATTTGCGTACTGTACTTATGCGGCTATCAAACAGGAAGCTTCAGAGATAGAGCTAATGAGCGCTTTGAAGATGACGGGGGAATATAGCGATGAGCTGATGGAAAAGATGTTAAAGCAGGCGGATGCTATTCAGGATGCAACTGTATATGGGGATGAATATGTTTTGACATTGATGCGAATGGCGATGACTCAGGGGATTGCTGCTGATAAGGCAGCAGATGCAGCAAAAGCTGCAATTGCATTATATGAAGGATTTGGTGGTGGCAGAGGTAAACCTGAAATATTCTTGAGATATTATATTGATGCATTGCGGGGAACAGGTGCATCTCTTGATAGTTATGTTGGCGCATTAAGAAACGCTAAAACAGAACAGGAAAGAATGCAGGTTTTACAGAAAGCATTAGCAGCAGGCTGGGATGTCGCAAAATCAAAGGCAGATTCGACGGGCGGGGCATTAAAACAGATGAAGAACATACTCGGTGATGTAGCCGAAGAGATTGCATCTCCATATTTGCCTGCTATTTCAAGTGCGGCAAAGGCAATAAAAAATTGGGCCAAAACACATAAGGACCAGATTGCATGGTGGGCGGAGGTAACTCATTCATATGTTACTTTGGTAAAAGACGTATTTATGGATTTTATTGAATTTATGAAAAATGACTGGAGGGCAGGGATGGCATTCGTATTCGATTCGTTTCTGAGATTACTTAAGGCAGCGTTCAAGTCGGCGATAGAAATGGCAATTGCCGGAGGCAGAGGGATATGGAAAGGTGTTAAGGAGGGAATATTTGGAGGTGAATTAGAAAAACAATATGCAACTGAATTGGCAAAGACTACTGCAAGAGAAGGTCAAGGGGGGGCAATGGGTATGTTCCCATCTGCGGAGCAGAGAGAAAGGGCGATGAGATATGCAGAAGAAGCAATAAAACCATATACAAAAAGAGAAATTGAGAAAATGATAAAAGGCCCAATGGGGGCTATAACAGACAATTTTAAAAAGGCATTTTCAGATATTTTAAAAGATATGCCGGAGGATTTACGTGATAATTTTAATAAGGCATGGCAGAAAAATTTAGATAGATTAAAAAAAATAGGAGAAATGCCATCTGCGGGAGCATATGCTGGTGCTGGAGGCAAAGAAGGAATACCCAAAATATTCCCATTGGGCGGTATAGGAGATGCGTTAGAAAAAATCATTTCAAGGGCCAAACAGGGATTGCAGCCTTTAGAGGCGAGATTACTGACGTTTGCACCGGGGAGGAGATTCAATGTAACTGAGAAAAATACAGGCGATACAGCGAAAAATACAAAAATGACATATCAAGAAATAAAAAACCTTGTAGCTGTAATGAAAGCTGCTTTTCAAACACCAAGTGTAGATATAAATCTTATAACTTCAAATTTTAAATGAGTGTAATAAAGATAACAGAGCCATACGATGCGAGAACGGTCGAGGATTCAGGGACCGAATTGAAGGCGACAAGGGTATTCGATGTCGAATTCAATAACCAGGGAGACCCTGTGGCAAGGCCGATACTTGCGCTGAAAGCGAGAACGACACTGCTTTCGGTACCACAAATAGGAGATAAGCATCCGGCGGCCAATTATCTTTACTGTGTTAGAAGAAATGTCAGCGTGGTAAGCCAATTTGTTTATAAAGTTAGCTGCAGTTATTCAAGCATATCGGTCCAAACGGGCCAGAATGAGGACCCGTTGCGGCAAAAACCGGAGATAAGCTGGACATTTAATACGCTCGATGAGCGGGTTGACAGAGCGATTGCAAGGATCGAGCCAGCACCTTTGCCGGAGCCGAATATAAATATTGCAATAACGAACTCGGCGGGACAATCATTCGACCCTCCTATTACCAAAATGGTAAGCGACTTGGTTCTTCATTACGTTCGCAACGAGAGAAGCTTTTCAATGAACGATGCGTTCAAATATATAAATAAGGTTAACAGCTCCACATTCTTGGGGGCGCCGCCGGGGACCGTTATGTGCATGGTTTATACAGGTGATAAGGTTTACGATGAAAAATACGGTGATTATTATCATATGACATATGAGTTTAATTTCAGGATTGAAAAGGTCGCGGGCAAAAGATACGGCTGGATTCGAAGGATACTCGATGAAGGTCTGTATAAAGAGACAGGGACTAATGAGGATGGAACACAAAAACTGGAGCTTATCAAAGACGATGACAATGTAGGTGTAGTTGTGCCTCTAAAAATGGATGGAAACGGAAGTCGGCTTAAAAAAGTAGCCGATGATGTATTTCTGGCATATCAGCTTTACGAAAAGGTATCTTTCGCACCACTAAATATAAGGGTCTAATTATGGCAACGAAAAAATGGGTCGGGACAGACAGCGGCAATGAGGGCGATTGGTCGGTAGCGGCGAACTGGTCGCCATCGGGAGTGCCGGTTAATAGCGATGATGTCTATCTGGAGGATTCGAGCCAGTCAGCAACCGGCGGACTGGACCAATCTGCGGTGGCTCTTGGCTCGCTGCATATAGCACAAAATTTTACAGGTGATATAGGTGATGCGGATAATTATCTGCAGATAGGCTCAAGCGTAGTTAATATCGGTCATCACTTCGGGCCAGGGGAATCGCAAGCGTCCGGCAGCGGGATGATAAAGCTCGATTTAGGAACAACACAGGCAGCGATAGTTATATTCAATAGCGGCCAATCCTCGGATTCGACAAAGCCGACGATACGATTGAAATGCAATAACGCCTCGACGACGTTGGAGGTCAGAAAGGGAAGCGTCGGCGTCGCAAATGAGACCTCCGAGACATCGACCTTAGCTGATATCAACCTCGGCTCAGTCGATAATATCGAATCGGATGCCGAGGTATATATCGGCTCAGGCGTTACACTTACGAATCTGACGAAAAAAGGCGGCCAATGCCTGCTAAGATGCGCGGCGACAACTGTTAAAAACTACGAAGGCGAGCTGGTAACCGAAGGTAGCGGTGCTATTACCACAATTTATTCCTACGGCGGGCTTATCATAAGCAATTCTACGGGCACGATTACAACCTTAAATATCAGCGATGAAGGAGAGGTCGATTTTACAAAATCTCAACAGGCAAGGACGGTAACTACCTGCAAGGTCGATGATGAAGGAGCGGTCAAATTCGACCCAAATATCGTCACGTTTACGAACAAGGTGATATCGAATAATCCAGTGACATTGAGGACATCGGCGGCATAAAAAAGATGGCGGACAAGGGCGTTATTTTATCGGTGAGGGATTCGAGCAGATTGCAGCGGATGCTGCGATGGTTCGAGCACAGCAGAAAAGAAAAACCTTACCGACGCCGGAACTTCGGCGGAGCAGGTTTTTTACAGGCATCCGCCGATTTATGGTCGTTCGAGGTCCAGTCGCAGACATCGGGCAAGGTGGGGATATATAACTGTTATAAGCAGACGACGTTCGGAGTTTATGCAGCCCCGGAATATGAGGTCTTCAACGTGTTGGAAAATAAGCCTGCCGAAGATTATCCGATGCTTTGCCCCGGCGATACAATATCCGCCTGGCAGATGGAAGATGTAAACGGATCTTCGAGATGGGTCGGCTTTCCAAACGTGCCGCACGTTCGAATGGCAAGAACAACCGAAGCGGCAGGTTCAAAGACGTGGATATGGTGCAATTTAATCGGTGAGGATGGCATAACCGAGATGACCTCAGGGCTGGGCCATAATATTGTCGTAAATTGTAAAATCGTACCCGATGGTGCTTCTGCCACTTATAACCTGAACGAGGCATCACCGCGATTGTCTCTGGGAGATTATATTTTCGTAGTCAATCTGGCATCCGTCTGGTATTGCACGACGGTTTTTCAATGCGTTGAAAACTGCGAATGTTACCAAAGCTGAAAAATGAGTATTGATGTATACGAAGTCCAGTCGGCCGGTGCATCATCCGGCGTTTATAACTGCTACAAGCAGAAACTGCTTGAAACGGCGTTCGATGCCGGTTCGGCAGACAAATTCGATGATTTGAATACGAGCCCGGTAACAGTATTAAATCTGGCGGAGAATAATAATACCTATTCGGAGCCGGCACTGGCGGCGGGCGACAGGATTGTCGGCTGGTCTTATACTGATTGTTCGGGAGCGGTATGTATCGTAGGAATGCCGGCGGTGCCGTCGGTAAGGCGGGCGAAAATCGACGGCGAGCCGAGCAGCGGATTGACGTTTACGGCCAATTTGTTCCATAATGACGGCTCTACAGAAATAGCCTCGGGACT
>Ga0315548_1000412_pt1 | contig 39992 bp, 30 predicted proteins | sample SalMarSW160110MG_2_FD_202540 | JGI IMG/M metagenome (GOLD analysis project Ga0315548, IMG submission 202540) | Salt marsh sediment microbial communities from the Plum Island Ecosystem LTER, Massachusetts, United States - Salt Marsh Sediment SW1601-110 ... | reverse complement strand
TTTTCAATCGCTTTGACCAGATTAGAACACAGTTGCGTGCCGGCGGGGAAGAATTGTCGCTGGCTTTACCTATAGCTAAGGAGATAGTGGAACTGCACGGCGGTTGGATTTGGGCCGAAGGCAGGGAAGGTGGAGGAAATAGTTTTTGTTTTACTTTGCCGAAAATGAGCGTACAGCCGGCTGTTGCTTCGACCAGCTAAATGCGGATAGAAGATCACTGAATATCGCAGTGAGCTTATTGGAAATAATTAACCAGTGTATCAATAATTTTAAGGAGAATGATTATGAAGACCAAAGTAATGGTGCTAAGTATTGTGTTTTTCTTGAGTATGGCGGGTATTTGCACTGCTCAGGAAACTCAAAAAGGCGGGCTGGGAGCTGATTTAAGTACAATGCCCGTAGTCAAGTACCTGTGGTATGGTTTTGACCTTTTGGGTATCCAGCGTGGTATTGAGGGCAAGATTGGGATTGACATAACTACCACAGTCCAAAGCAAGCATATGTGGCACGGCATTGACCTATTAGATGACCACGGAGTTGTTATCCCTTCGGTTGGAATAACTTTGGGTGATACGGGCTTCAGCGGAAGAGTCATAAAAAGCTATGGCTTGTCAAGCGGCCTTTCGCAACTTCAAGATCATCACTATGCTGCTTTTTACTCGGGGGCTTTGATGAAAGATACGCCTTATGCCACCAACTTTGTTGCCAACTACTTCTATTACGGCAGGCCGGAGCTTTCAAAACGCAAGTTTGACAGCCAGGAATTAGGAACTACCTTTTTCTGGCCGGCGGCTTTAAAATTAGGCGACGGTTGTCTTACACCGAGTTATTATCTCGGTTATATATGGGCCAGCAGGAGAAACTCCAACGTCAGTGGATGTAAAGGTTTCATTCACGTGTTTGGTCTCGGATATGATTTTGAGATACCTAATTTATGGCCTGGAGGCGAAAAACAAGCCTTCAAATTGTATGGGGACATAACCTACAATGACGGTTTTGCCGGTGCTGCCATAGAACATGACTGGTCACATGCAGTCCTGGGTATAAGCACAGACATCAAGAAAGGAAATTTCACTTTCACACCTTTTGTGAACTACCAGATATCAATGGAAGATTCAGTCAATGATGAGGATGAACTTTGGAGTGGTGTGAACGTTACCTACAGATTCTAAAAATGAAATTACGGTAGTAGAGAAACGGAGGTCAAAAGCTGTAAAACCGATGACAGATGATATGTCTTCTTCGCAAATATAGAAGTAGCGTTCTATTTTAATTACAGTAATGCGAAAAAAGAAACTGACAATAAAAGAGTCGTAATAGAAGGAACAAGGATCAAAGAATGAAGACAAAAAATACTTCTTTGTGGAAAACACTGATTCTCACCCTCTTATTTGTGTTTTGTTTGCTTTTGAGTAGTTGTGGCACAAAAAAACAAAAGGTATATCGGGTGGGTATTCTGTGTGGCCTGGATTATATTGCTACTATTCCAGATAGCTTCAAGGCCAAAATGACTGAGCTGGGATACATAGAAGGTGAGAACATAGTTTATGACGTTCATAGAACGAACTTTGAACCTGTCAAGGAAAAACAAATTCTTAGACAATTTGTGGAAGATAAAGTTGACCTGATTTTTACATTTCCCACCGAAGTATCCATGGAAGCCAAAGTAGTTACAGATGGAACAAACATCCCAGTGCTTTTTTGCTTTGCCAACATAGAAGGAACCAACTTAGTAAAAAGTGTGCCTAAACCAGGAGGGCACGTAACTGGTGTCAGATACCCCGGCCCGGACCTTGCTATCAAGCGTTTTGAGACTATGCGCGAGTTGGCGCCACAGGCCAAACGAATTTGGGTGCCTTTTCAGCGAGGTTACCCTATTGTAGCAAGCCAGTTAGAGGTATTGCACACGGCAGCTACGACCGAGGGTGTAATATTGATTGAATTTCCAGCAGACGATGCGGCAGAGCTTCAGACTGAGTTGGATGCAAGAAACAAATTAGATGATATCGGTATGGATGCCATATTGTTTATAGCCGAGCCTCTTGCCGTGACAGCTGATGCCTTTAAAGTAATGGCTAAGTTTGCAACCGAACAAAAGTTACCCATCGGTGGCGCATTAATGACGGTTGGGGACTATGGCTCTATTTTTGGCATAAATGTTAATGTCCCAAAAACAGGCCAACAGGCAGCAGTATTAGCTGACAAAATACTCAAAGGCACTCCAGCCGGCACCATCCCGGTTGTTTCATCCGAGAGTTATCTTGAAATCAATTACAAAGTGGCTCAGGAACTGGGCGTAAAGGTGCCTGAAGGCATGTTGGGCAGAGCGGATAAGATAATTCATTAGATTCTTATTACTAAATAAAGAAGGTGCTTAAAATGAATTCAAGTAAGCAAATTATTTTTGGGCGGCAAATACTACTTCTAATCTCATTAGTTGCAGGTTGTGTGTTTTTGAACAGTTGTGGTAAAAAAACACAGAAGGTGTATCGAGTAGGCATTGTCTCTGGAGCAGAACCTTTCGCCGATATAGCAGACGGCTTCAAGGCCGAAATGGCAGAGTTAGGATATGTCGAAGGCAAAAACATTGTTTATAATTTCCATAAACTGAATGCTGACCCTGCAGGAGAAGAACGGGCTGTCAGGAAATTTGTGGACGATAAGGTTGACTTGATTTTTGCCTTTCCCACCGAGCTGGCCTTAGCCGCAAAGGCCGCCACCAAAGGTACAAACATTCCGGTTGTTTTTGCTATGGCAGGTATAGAAGGAAATAAATTAGTAGAAAGCATAATCCAACCAGGCGGAAATATTACCGGCGTTCGCTATCCTGGTCCGGAAAGTACGGTTAAGCGACTCGAGATTTTACATGAACTGGTACCTTATGCTAAGCGAGTTTATCTAATTTATGACCCCAATTATCCTAATGCATCTATAGCACTTGGGGGATTACGTCCCAATGCCTTATCCCTGGGTATAACATTAGTTGAAGATCCTGTTAATAATGTAGAAGAATTGAAAACTACTCTTCGAGCGCGGGACGCATTGGATGATATTGGAATTGATGCGATTTTACTTATGCCTGATATTCTTAACCATTTACCTGATGGTTTTGGAGCAATTCTAAAGTTTGCGAATGAGCACAAAATACCTATCGGTGGCGGTATGAATTTTACAGCTGACCTTGGAGCGTTGTTTAGTTTTGTTCCTGATAATATTGAGCAGGGTAAAATGGCTGCTCCCTTAGCTGACAAAATTCTTAAAGGCACTCCAGCCGGCTCAATTATGGTATTGACACCACCATCACATCTGAGGCTCAATTATAAAGTAATTCAAGAATTAGGATTGAAATTGCCTGAAGGCTTGTTGAGCAGATCGGATGAGATTATTCGTTAAATTATTATTACTACTAATTTAAATAAAGAAGGTGCTTAATATGAATTCAAATAAAAAAATTAGTTTTGGGTGGCAAATATTGGTTCTAACCTTATTAGTTACAGGGTACGTCTTTTTGGGAGGCTGTGGTAAAAAAACGCAAAAGACGCAAAAGGTATATCGGGTGGGCATCCTATGCGGGCTGGATTATATTGGTAGTATACCTGATATATTCAAGCTCGAAATGGCTGAGCTGGGATACATAGAAGGTGAGAACATAGTTTATGACGTTCATAGAACGAACTTTGAGCCTGTAAAGGAAAAGCAAATTCTTCAGCGGTTTGTGGAAGATAAAGTTGACCTGATTTTTACGTTTCCCACTGAGGTTTCCATGGCAGCCAAGGCGGCCACCCAGGGAACAGACATTCCTGTTATGTTTGCTATTGCCAATATTGAAGGAACCGGCCTGGTCAAGAGTGTGCGCGATACAGGCGGCAATATCACAGGAGTGCGATATCCCGGCCCGGACCTTGCTATCAAGCGTTTTGAGGTTATGCGAGAGTTGGCCCCGGAGGCCAAAGTAATGTGGGTGCCTTTTCAGCGAGGTTACCCTATTGTCAGCAGCCAGATGGAGGTATTGCATCCAGCTGCTGAAGCAGTGGGAGTAACATTGATAGAATTTCCTGCTGATAATGCAGCAGAAGTTCAGGCTGAATTGAATGCAAGAGATAAATTAGATGATATCGGTTTTGACGTAATATTGTTTATACCTGAGCCTCTTAGTTGCACGGATGATGCTTTTGAGGTAATAGCCAGGTTTGCATATGAGCATAAGATACCTGTTGGGGGTATAACAATGCAGGTTGGAGACTATAAGTCTCTTTTCGGCATAGATGTTGACGACCCGAAAACAGTCAAACAGGCGGCAAAGCTTGCAGAAAAGATACTCAAAGGCACCCCAGCCAGTACAATCCCGGTTATTTCTTCCGAGAGTTATTTTGAAATCAACTACAGAGCAGCTCAGGAGTTGGGTGTGGAAGTGAGTAGAGGGTTATTAAGTAGGGCCGATAAAATAATCCGTTGAAATATTGATGATATTTAAAACTAAAAAAACGAAGCCGTTTAGGAGTTTGTGGGTTACTTTAGCTATTGCTTTTTTAGCATTGAGTGCGCTAGTTTTGCTAATTTCCAGCAGCTTAAATATGTATTTCAGCTTCCAAACCCAACAAAAACTCATTACTAACGAGCAAAAATTTATTGCTCAGAACGCGGCCGACACAGTGCAAAGTTTCATTCAAGAGAAATTCAGTACCCTAAAGGCAGCAGCTCATCTTAGTAATCCGGTAGAAACCAATCAGGAAGGGCAAAATCTGATCTTGGAGAAATTATTGGGTCTTGAACCGGCCTTTCGCCAGGCTATTCTGCTAAATGCGAAGGAAGAAAGGTTAGCAAAGGTTTCCCGTTTATCAAGTTTAGTGTCAGGTCAATTAACAGAACGTATTAGTAGTAGTTTGTTTTCTCAGGCAAGTCAAGTACAAACATATATCGGCTCGGTATATATTGATGAAATAACAAGCGAGCCATTAGTGATAATGGCTGCCTCAGTAACGGATATCTTTGGTGATTTTAAAGGAATCTTGCTGGCTGAGGTGAACTTAAAATTCATGTGGGATTTGGTAGGCAATATAAAGGTCGGTAATAAAGGCTTGGCTTATGTAGTAGACGAACGGGGTAATCTCCTCGCCGCTGGAGATATCAGCCGAGTTTTACGTGGAGAGAATTTAGCCCATCTGAAGGAGGTAAATGAATTTGTAATGGGCGATACATTAACCCATAAAGACAGTGCCGAAATAGTAAAAGGTATCCAGGGAAACTATGTTGTGGCTAATCATGTGCATCTTGGTACGCCTGACTGGGCTGTTATAGTTGAGTTGCCTGTTCTGGAGGCATATGAAACAGTAATAACAACACTTATAGTATCGGGATTAATTTTACTTCTAAGCTTTGCCTTAGCCATTATATTTGGCATTTACCTCTCAAAAAGAATTACAAAACCAATAACAAGCCTAAAAGATGCTGCTGCCAGAATAGGTGAAGGCAAATTAGATATACAAATAGAAATTAAAAAGAAGGATGAGATAGGAGTTTTAGCAGCGGCATTTAACCAGATGGCACATGATTTACAGAGGACAACCACCTCTGTAGACAATCTTAATTGGGAGATAAATGAACGCAAAAAAGCAGAAAAATCGCTTGAAAAGCTTAATAAAGATTTGAAATCTACCGTAGCTCTGTTAACACAGTCCAACAGACAGCTTCAGGAATTCACCTATTTGGCCGCTCATGACCTCAAAACACCCCTGCGAGGTATCAGCACCATCGCACAGTGGCTGGTTGATGATTACCAGGAAAAATTTGACGATGAAGGTCGTCAGCAAATCAACCTGCTGGTAAAAAGGGTCACCAGAATAAGTGAACTGATAAATGCAATTCTGCAGTACTCCACAATTGCTAGGAACAGACATAAAGAATGTCCTGTTGACCTCAACACACTGGTTGAGACAGTCCTTATTGGAATCGAGCCGCCTCCGAACATAGAAATAACCTTCAACAAAGAACTGCCTGTTGTGATTTGTGGAGAAAAACATATCCAGCAGGTTTTCTATCATCTCCTGACCAACGCTATTAAGTTTATGGATAGACCCGATGGGCACATCACAATCGACTACACAGATAAAGGTGATCTCTGGGAATTTAGCGTTTCTGACAATGGTCCCGGCATCGCACCGCAACATTTCGAAAGAATCTTCCAGCTTTTCCAGATACTCGGCGACCGTGATCAGAGTGAAGGTATCGGAATGGGTCTGACCCTTGTCAGAAAAATCGTTGAGATGTATAGCGGTAAGATAGAGATTAAATCGAATATAGGTGAAGGAAGTACATTCTTTTTTACATTGCCAAAGCAAGAGATGGTGGAACACCAGACCTTAGTTGAAAGCAGATAATAGTTATGGAAGTAAATTCTATTATGATTTGATATGGAACCGATTGGATAAACGAGGAAAAAGTTTAAGAATTAATGCAGAAAAAAAGTAATAGAAACAGGTCCATTGTATAAAAAAGGAAAGTAATCATGTTCAAGAGAAAAATAAATAGAGTCATCGGACTTCTGCTTTGCTTTGTTTGCTTAATTATTTGGGCTGAGCAGCCGGTGTCAGCGGAGAACGAGAAAACTGAAATTCTCATCGGTGCACATCTTCCACTCAGTGGGGCCTTGGCTATGGCAGGAGTAGAGCAAAAGTGGGCTTATGAAAAGGCTGTAGAGGACATCAATAAAGCCGGTGGTATCTATGTAAAGCAATACGGCAGAAAGCTGCCGGTGCGACTTGTCGTGATGGACGATGAAACGAATCCCCAAAAAGCCACTGAAGTGGTTGAGGAACTGATTAAGCAAACAAAGGTTGACCTCCTTTTGAGTGGCCATTCAGGAGCTCACGGTGTGCTTCCCGGGCTAATTACAGCAGAGAAATACCACAAATACTACCATGGTACGGTTGTCTGGGTTCCAGACTTTCTGGATTATAACTTCAAATGGGGCACTATGTATTTTTTTGATATGGCACAGGGTGGTGCTGTGCCCTTCGAAATTTGGAATAGCCTGCCTGAAGACCAGCGCCCCCAAAAACCGGCTCTTTTTATGGAAGATACCTTTGATGGAAAGCAAATGGGCGAACTCTTGGTAGAACTCGCCGAAAAATACGGATATAAAATCGCAACGTGGGAATCTATGGGCATGGGAGCCAAGGATTTCTTGGCACAGATTCAAGAAGCCAAGTCAATAGGCGTGGATGCGATTCTCCTTTTGGCTAACACGGAGGATGTTGTGACATTGGTGCGTCAAATGAAGGAATTAAATTTTAATGTGAAATTCTTCCACGGATGGAAAGGCACTTGGGCAACAGAGTTCTATAAGACTTTGGGAAAAGATGCTGAATACATCTTTTGTGACGGCTTTTGGTCTGAGGATTACCCGTTTCCTAAAGCTAAAGAGCTGGGAGAACGTTACTATAAAGAGCACGGCAAACATTCTGTTAGTGTCGGTATGTATTATGCCCTGTGCCAGACTTTATGGCAGGGTATTGAAAGAGCTGGGACACTGGATTCAGCAAGTGTTCGGCAAGCCATATTGGGCAATGAATTTGATACAGTAAACGGCAAAGTGGATTATGATGAAAGAGGAATTGCACTTTTTCCTTCAGCAGGATTCCAGTGGTGGAAAGGAAAGCAACAAATCATTTATCCTTTCGAAAATTCGAAATTTGAAGTCAAGATTGCGCCACCGTGGGATAAGCGTGATGAGAAAACGGAAATCCTAATCGGTGCACATCTTCCCCTTAGCGGGGCCGGTTCCTTGGTAGGAGCAGAACAGAAGTGGGCTTATGAGAAAGCTGTAGAGAACATCAACATTGCTGGAGGTATCTATGTAAAACAATATAGCAGGAAACTACCTGTCCATCTCGTTGTAATAGATGACGAATCGGATCCCATAAAGGCAGCTGAGGTCGTTGAGCAACTGATTACACAAACGAAGGTCGACCTGCTTTTAAGCGGCCAGGTGGGGGCTATGGGCGTGATTCCCGGGATGATTACAGCAGAGAAATATAAGAAATACTACCACGGTACGGTTATCTGGGTCCCTGATTTTTTAGAGCATAACTTCAAATGGTGCACCATGTATTTCTTCGATATTCCTCAGGGCGGTTCCACACTCTTTGAGACCTGGAATTCTCTGCCCGAAGTCCAGCGCCCCAAGAGACCGGCTCTTTTTGTGGAAGACAGCACTGATGGCGAACAAATTGGCGGCCTCTGGGCAGCACTTGCCGAAAAATATGGATATGAAATTACAATGAGGGAATCTATAGCTATGGGGAGTGAGGATTACTCAAGCCAGATTATCAAAGCCAAGTCAATAGGCGTTGACGCGATTCTCTTTTTTGGTAATGTGCCGGAAGCTGTGACACTTATACGCCAAATGAAGAAAATTGATTTCAATGTGAAATTCTTTTACGGAATGAAAGGCACATGGGCAACGGAATTCTATGAGGCTCTGGGAAAGGATGCTGACTATATCCTTTGCGATGGGTTCTGGTCAATGGATTATCCGTTTGCCGGAGCTAAGGAACTGGGAGAAAGCTTCTACAAAGATTTCAAAAAATATTCCGTTGGTGCCGGTATGTATTATGCCGTTTGCCAAATCCTCTGGCAGGGCATTGAGAAGGCCGGGACATTGGATTCAGCAGAAGTTCGCCAGGCCGTATTAGACAACAAATTTGATACAGTGATGGGTAAAGTGGATTATGATGAAAGAGGAATTGCGTTCTTTCCTCTGGCGGAATTCCAGTGGTGGAATGGAAAGCAAGAAGTCGTTTATCCCTTTGAGTATTCAAAGTTCAAAATCAAGGTTGCTCCAACCTGGGATAAGCGTTAGGAGAAGCTCGTACTAAAGAATATTCAAATGAAAAAGTCGCTGAAAAACAAAATTCTAATAGGCGTCCCGGTGATATTTATTGCCGTTATGCTTGTTGTTACAGTTATTGTCTCGGTTATTTTTAACAAACAAAACCAGAAAATAGCTAATACTCTAATTCAGAATGCATTTAATATTGTACGCTATACTATATCAGAAAGGCAGGAAAGGCTGCTATTTGATTCCCACCAGATGGCATCACTCGATGGTATGGGCAGGAAGATAAGGTACATAAGGGAAAGCAGTTCATATTTTAAATACGATACACTGAGACCAGCATATATGACAATGGCCAGTTTGATATACAGCACGAGTATCACCGCCGATGTTTGGAAGGCCAATATTTATGACTCAGATGGCAATTTAATGGCCTTTACAATTATTGAAGAAAGCGGAAATACTTTGGGATGTGTTCATAATCAGGAAACTGTCGAAATTGCAACCTTAGAGCCGGCTGCAAAATTAACGGATGACTCATGGATTAGAAAAGATAGTCTGCCAGCAGGCATTGAATATAGCTTCGGCAGAGCAATGCTTGACAAAGAAGCAATTCATTTTGAAAACATCGAAGGCTCGTTGTGTCTGGTTGCATACGTCCCTGTTATGGGAAAGGAATATGATCTCGTGACTGAAAAGATGGAGGCAAAGCAGGTTGGCATGGTCGTAGCCATCCAGAAGCTTGGCACTGCCTTTGTTAAGAAGATGTTTGAGTTGAGCGGAACCGATATATACATCTTCACTTCGAATGCCACATTCTCCGATACTAACGTCGACTACAAAACATTTGACCTTAGTGGCTTCACCGATATAGAAAGCGGAAGGACGCTAAATCAGCAGCCAATAATATTTAATGATATAGCTGAAGAAAGCTACTTTCAGGGCATTTTACCTGTTTATTCCGATTCAAAATGCGTGGCTGCGATTGTTTCACTTTATTCCAAAGAGATGGCCAAGGCTGATGCAATACAGATAATTAAATTGTTGAGTCTCGTATACTTCGTAAGTATTATACTAATAGTGCCGATTACTATTCTGCTGGTCGTGCGGAGTATAATAAATCCGATAGAGAGAATAGCCTCTATGATGCGCCAGATAACAAATAAAAAAGATTTTACCAAAAAGTTAAATATTGAAAGTCAAGATGAGATAGGAGACCTTGCCTCCTCTTTTAATGAGATGACTGAGGACCTGCAGAAGACAACTACATCTATAGATAATCTCAATCGAGAAATTACCGAACGCAAAAAGGCAGAGCAGCATCAGGCCGAACTACTGCAGCAGCTGGAAAAGGTCAATGAGGAGTTAAAGAATTTTGCATACGTAGTTTCGCACGACCTGAAGGCGCCGCTGCGAGGGATTAAGAACCTTGCAGATTGGATATCAACTGATTATGCAGATAAGCTCGATGATGAAGGCAGAGAGCAGTTAAACTTACTTATGAGTCGCGTAGACCGAATGCAGAGACTCATTGATGGTATCTTGCAGTATTCCAGAGTCGGACGAGTCGAAGAGGAAAAGGTTGTTGTGGATCTTAATGAGCTTGTTCAGGAGATCATTGATACGATTGCTCCGCCGGAAAATATTACGATTACGGTTGAAAATGAACTGCCTGCGATTGAATGTAGCCGAACCCGAATTATGCAGGTATTCCAGAACCTTATGAGCAATGCTATAAAATATATGGATAAACCGCAAGGCCAGATGAAAATCGGCTGCATGGAAGAAAACGGCTTCTGGAAGTTCAGCATCGCCGATAACGGGCCTGGGATTAAGGAGCAACATTTTGAAAAGATTTTCCAGTTATTTCAGACAGTGGATGTAAGTGATAATTCTGAATCTACTGGCATTGGCCTTACCATAACAAAGAAAATTGTTGAGATGTATGGCGGTAAGATAGAGGTCCAATCGAATATAGGCGAAGGAAGCACGTTCTTCTTCACATTGTCTAAGCAGAAAATAGGTGTGGAAAAAGCAAAACTCCAAGCCGTTGTAGTTGGTTGAATATAGGAGTATGGACGTTATAAATGCATGTTATTTGATAATTACGTGCACTGAGGCATAAAAAGAGTAAAAGCGATATGTTGAATACAGTAAAAGTTCCGGAACAGTTTGAGCCGATTTTTCAAAAGGCCCAAGAATATGTAAGTGACTACTTCAGTCTAAAGAGAGAAGATGCTTCGAAGGGTAAGATAGAGATATTTGATGAACGGTATATTCTTATCAGAGCAGCCTCGATGTCGGTGGATTTCTTCGACACTATAAAGGAGATATTAAAAGACTGGGGCCAGGAGAAAGCGTCAGAAATGGCAAAGAGTCTTCTTTTTGACATTGCACACACTATCGGAAAGATGGATGCAAGAAATTTTCACCAAAAAATGTGTGTGAACGACCCCATAGAGAAGCTTTCCGCAGGGCCAATTCTTTTTGCTTATACAGGATGGGCTTTTGTTGATATATCTGCTGAATCTAAACCGATAGCGAGTGAAGACTACTATCTTATATACGACCACCCATTTTCGTTTGAGGCTGACGCTTGGGAAAAAAGCGGCAAAAAGACCAGTTCTTGTGTCTGTGCTATGAATGCCGGATATTCGTCCGGATGGTGTGAGGAGAGCTTTGGTATCCCGCTGGTTGCCTCCGAGATAATGTGTAAAGCCAGGGGTGATAGTACCTGCAGGTTCATTATGGCACATCCATCAAGAATTAAACAGTACCTTAATGATTATTTGCGCAAACATCCGGAAACACCTGACAATCCAATGATTTATGAAACAGGTGGATTCGTCCATAAGCTCAAGTGTGTACAAGATGCTCTGCGAAACAAAGAGCAGCAACTAATACAGGAAGTTAAAGATGCTGGCGACTGAATTTGAGCTGAACCATACCGAGTTTATCAGAAGTTTTTTTGCACAAACCTGACCGCATTGGTAAAAATTGTCATTCCATCACCATCTTGCCTGTTTTTCAGACGCTGCCAATGTGGATGTTGAGTGGACCGAACGTGCCTTTCGGGATGTGGCATAAGTCCCAGAACCCGGCCGGTAGAGTCGGTCAGACCGGCTATCGAATCCACCGAGCCGTTCGGATTGATAGGATAGTTTCCCTCTTGGCCGTTTTCATCAACGTATTTAAATGCGATGTGTTCATCAGACTTAAGTTTCTCAAGGGCAGCTTCATCTTTGGTAACGACCTTACCCTCACCGTGTGCAATAGGTAGGTAAATTCCTCTGCCGGGCTCGATAAAAATGCACCTTTCGGTTTGTGGAAAAAGATACACCCACCGGTCCTCGAATTTACCGCTGTCGTTGTAAGTTATGGTAACAGCCCCTCTTCCATTGGTTGAGTCCCACCCTGGCAGTATTCCTGCCTTGACCAGCACCTGGAAACCATTGCAGATTCCGAGCACTAGTTTGCCCTCTTCTATAAATTTCCGTATCGGCTCATACAGGTGATGTATGATTTGATTAGCCATAATTTTACCGGCTGCCACGTCATCACCGTAGCTAAAACCGCCGGGAAAAACGATTATTTGGTATTTCTCGAGCGCACTTTTGTCCTCGATCATCCTGTTTATATGCACGCGCTCTGCTTTTGCACCTGCCAGTTCCAGCGCATATTCGGTTTCCATATCGCAATTTATCCCCGCCGCCCGTAACACTATTGCTTTAACCTTTGCCATCAACAACCCTTCTTATTACCAATCAAGCGGCTTCTGCCATGCCTGTTTTAGTGAATCTATATCCGCTTCAATAACCTTCTTACCATTTTCTGTTTTTATAATAAGTGTTTTTTCCTCTGTCACCTTGCCGATTTGCCCGAATGGCAGGTTTAACATCATCTTTACAAAAGCATCGTAACTTTCCGGCTCAACTTCTATAATATATCGTGAGTTTGATTCACTGAACAGTTTCGTATCTGTTCGCGAGCAATCCGCACTTTTCGCAAGACCCCGCAGGTCTGCTTCTATACCGAGTCTGCCGGCAAAGGCCATCTCCGCCAGTGCCACAGCCAAACCGCCTTCAGAGCAGTCGTGACAACTGACCATAAGGCCTTTTGCAATTGCCTCAGCTACTCTTGCAGCAATTTTCGGCGCCGTCTCGAAATCCACTTTTGGAACATTAGCTCCAAGTTGGCCGTGGATTTTATAATAATGCGAGCCGCCCAGTTCGTTCCTGGTCTCGCCCACCACGAAGAGAAAATTGCCCCCCTTTTTCGCATCCATCGTTACGCACTTATTGATATCATCGACTATTGAAATGGCGCTTATCAAAAGTGTTGATGGAATAGATATTTTCGTTCCGTCTTCGCAGGAAAATTCATTGTTTAGCGAATCTTTACCGGAGATAAAAGGCGCTTCGAAGGCAATCGCACCGTCATAGCATGCTTGCGCCGCCCGGACCAGCGGCCCGAACGTTTCCGGCTTGGTGCAGTTGCCCCAGCAGAAATTATCCAACAGCGCAATTCTGTCTGCTCGTCCCCCTACACACACCAGATTCCTGATAGCCTCGTCAATGCCGGCCAATGCCATCCAGTACGGGTCGATATCACCATACATTGGGTTCATTCCGCAGCTAATGGCAAGACCTTTGTCCGATTCGAACTTAGGCTTTATCACCGCTGCGTCGCTCGGCCCATCATTGTTTACCCCTGTTAATGGTTTGACGACCGAGCTGCCCTGAACTTCATGGTCATATTGCCGGATTACCCATTCCTTGCTGGCAACATTATAGCAGGAGAGAATCTGCAAAAGCTCATCGTTGTAATTGTCTTTCTCATCTATACTCGATTCAGACAACTCCGCAATCTTCCACATCGCCTTTCGCCGAAATTTTGGTACTCCGTCGTGTAGAAAATCCATATCCATTTCAGCTACCTGTTGGCCGTTATAGCGCAATATCAGTTTTTTATTATCGGTGAACTTGCCTATTACCGTTGACTCGACATTTTCACCGTCGAAAATCTTCTTTATTGCCTTTAGGTTTTGGGGCTTAACTGCTATGACCATTCTTTCCTGTGCTTCGCTTATCCAGATTTCCGCATAGTTAAGTCCTGCGTATTTCAGCGGCACTTTTTCCAAATCGACTTCCGCCCCGAGGTCTTTGCCCATCTCGCCCACTGCGCTACTTAACCCCCCTGCCCCGCAATCGGTAATTGCCTCGTATAACCCGGCTTCATTTGCCGAAATCAGCACATCGAGCATCTTTTTTTCTACTATCGGATTTCCGATTTGAACTGCATGGGAGAAGATTGTCTCGTATTCGTGAGTTATCTCGCCGCTTGAGAAAGTTGCCCCGTGAATCCCATCTCGTCCTGTTCGCCCGCCGACTACTATAATCAGGTTTCCGCTTTGTGGATTCTTAGAGCATTTCTTTTTGTCCATCAGGCCGATGTTGCCGCAATAGACTAACGGGTTACCCAAATATCTGTCATCGAAGTAAATTGCGCCGTTGACCGTTGGTATGCCCATCCTGTTGCCGTAGTCGCGAACGCCGGCTACAACACCTTTCATAATTCTTCTCGGGTGCAGAACTCCTTTAGGTATCTCCTCGAGCTTCTTGTCGGGTTCGCCGAAACAAAATATGTCTGTGTTGGCGATAGGTCTTGCGCCAAGCCCTGTCCCCATCGGGTCGCGTATTACACCCCCGATACCGGTGGCCGACCCGCCGTATGGGTCAAGTGCCGAGGGACGATTATGTGTTTCAACCTTAAAACAGACCGCAGTGTCCTCATCGAACTCTACTACACCGGCGTTATCGGAAAAAACGGATATGCACCAGCTCTTTGCGAGCTGCTGGGTAGCTTTGAAAACGGTCTCTTTCAGCAGATTTTCGAAGTGTATTTCCTCACCGTCGATTGACATATCAACCGCGCTTTTAAGCGTTTTATGGACACAGTGCTCGCTCCAGGTCTGCCCAAGTGATTCCAGTTCGACATCTGTCGGCTCTCTGCCGAGTTTTTGGTAGTATTTTTGGATGGCCTGCATTTCGACCAGATTAAGAAACAGGTCTTTGTCTTTGCTCAAAGCTACAAGCCCATCGTCATCAAGCTTGCATACCGGCCAGTGTTCTATCTTCAGCTCGTATGGTTTAAGATGTGGACTTGGCGGCTCGGCCTCGCTTCCGATTATTACGTCTTCGATGCAGTCGTTTGCGAGAATTTTCTTTGCAATTGTGTTCGTCTGACTCTGGCTGATTTCGCCTAATAGAATATATTTCCGTGCTGTTCGCACATTATTGGCGGTGAAACCCATATCAGCCATTGCAGCCATCACTGATTCAGCTACGGGGTCTGTAACACCGCTTTTTAAGTGCACCTCGATTAATGTTGCCTTTGCCAGCCCTGCCGGTGCGCCGCTTCTGCCTATATAATATTCTTCGCAAACAGTATCGGTTAGAAGCTCTTTCGCCAGACGCTCTGCGAAATTTTTATCGAACTCAGCCTCAATCAGGAATACTTTAGCTGACTGAACCGCTTCGACCGAACGGACGCCTAATTCCCGAATATCTTCCAGCACACTGTTGCCGTGAACATCGGCAAATCCGGCTCGGTTAAATACCTCGAAACGCCATTGCTTCACGATATTAATTCCTTCTTTTCATCTTTAAGATTGAAAATACTTCTTCATCATCTCACTCGCTACCGGCGGACATCCGGGAATGAATGCTCTGCAGTTTTTATACCGCTCAGTACAGTTTCCGACACACAACGTACCATCTGGCAGCTGTTTATGGCCTTTACCGATAGCGATAACAATTTCTTTTTCATCTGATATATTGTCACGCAACTGCTTTCCATGTCGCCTTAGAAACATTAATAATGTTGATTGGCAGCCGCTGCATGATTGTTGGTCTAAAATAGTAATCCCCGGAAATTCAATCGACAATTTTTCTGGAGACAATTCAAAAATGCTTCGAACATCTTTCCAGTTTCCAGGAGACACACGGATTTTATCGATATCAATTACACCATAGCCTCTTTGTGCTCCCATCCTTAAATGTGGAACATCACAGGCAGATATTCCCATTAATTCACATGCAATTGAATCTGTTGCAAAAGCATCGACGCCTGCAAGTACCACACCCAAAGCTTTAGGTTTGCCGGCACTGGGGCCTAACCCTTCCATTCCAATTGTTCCATCGATAATTGATAGATGAGGCCGTATTACCGAAGCCATATCAGCAATGGCTATATCCAGAGGTTTTTCTTGATGTCCTGGAATTTGTGGCAGCATATGAAGATCCACTTTTGAACGTCGCCATAAGCAACCCTTCATGTTTTTAACGGACAACGTTACACCGGTATGCATGTGTGTCTTCATCACAGGAATCGAAACGATAATATCGTATTCTACAATCTCTTTACATAGCTTAAGTTTTTTTATAGCAACACCATCAGCAATTTCAATAGGTACAAAAGGATGGGCGTCCATATCTATCAAAAGACAATTTCGTTCTTCGGTAACAGATGTAATTCCGCTATTTTCGAATGCACTGAACATTTTAACACCGACTATTGGACTTTCACCTACGGCCACCTCGGCACCGGCTTCTCTAAAAGCATCAATCGCTGCTGCCACAACCTGCGGATGTGTAGTAACACCTGTTTCACGTTCTACATCCCGACCCACATTAGGCTTTAGTAAAACACGCTTATTTTTTGCAGGTTTTAAATCGATATTTGCAAGCGCTTTTCGTGTATTCCCATATGGCCCATCTCCCGATGCCCAAAAAACCGAGGGACGGGATGCATCAAACTTAAAAGGTATCTGCGATAATTTGGTCTTGACGTTAATGGTTTGTTTCCTTAATTTCACTCATTCACGCATTAACTCATTCACTCATTCACTTATCTTAATTTGCCAATCCTAAATCGTCAATCGGAAATTCCCTTTATTTGTCATTCTGAACGAAGTGAAGAATCTCAACCCATTAATCAATAATCATTCATCACTAATCACTTGATTCTGTCATTCTGAGCGCAGCGAAGAATCTATATTTTCGTTTTCAATTTTACCGCAGGTCTGTATTTTTTGAAAGTATTTTATTCCCCTCGGACTTTACGCGGTATTTTGTTTAGCCGTCGCCGTACCGGCGACGTTACATTGCCTGCCCTCCATAGCCTTGGCGTCGGAGGGTCATTCCTGCGAACGCAAGAATCCAAAATGTTTAGCCCCCTTGCTTGCATCTGGGAAATTCTTATCGTTGCCCCACGAAGTCTTTTCTCATTCGCAGCCCGGCCCCAGAGTGGTAGTACTTCGGTAGCTCTTTTACAACCCGGTATCCGTGTTGTTTGAAAAAGGAAGTGGCACCAATATCACCCTTCTTCGTTTCAAGGGTTATAAAAGAGACTGATGACCGGGCTAGGTCCTGCTCCATAGCTTTAAGAAGAATGGACCCTGCCCCTTGTCTTTGGTACGTTTGGAGGATTCCGATTGAGTATATTCGCCCCTTCATTACCCCATTGCGAAGCCGGCTAAGAAGAGAAATACCATAACCGATGCAGCACTTGCTAGCATAACAGAACCTGAAGCACGTGTTTTTGGATGAGAGAAGGTATCGGATTCGCTGTCTTGAGAACTGATCTGATGACCTGAAGATTCTTTCTTCAAGTTTACAAATGGTATCCAAATCTGAAGTACTTACTTTCCTTGTTACGAAGAAACATTTGGAAACCATGATACTTCACCTCGATCTGAACTTGTAGTGAATAAAGAGTACAATCGGGAGCACTGTTGTGGCAATCAGAACTAGGAGAATGTTTTGTTTGGACAGTAGGGTTGCACAAAGCCAGCCTGTTCCAGTGCCAAGGGAAAGGCTTGTCAAGGGATTCAGGATCGTTCTTCCTAGAGCGAAGCACACAGATGTGCGTCTGCACCAGCGAAGGAGTGTTTTAAACTGATTGACGATATCATTTCCTACACCTGCTTTATCGAGTTTTGAAAGGCAGTCAATGCATATTTCACCTTTTTGCATACCTTTGCTGAAATCGCTCCGGTCCTCGCAGTCATCAAAGAGACAGTAGTGCGTAGCAGAGTGCATCAGATCCTGCTTAGCCAAATTTATAAGCAATTCTCCTGTTATTAAGTATCCCACATATTGGTATGTAGTCTTACTTGGAGAGTTGTGTCGGTAGACAGCATGATTTAGACTGATGACACTAAGCTTATTGAAATCGCTAAGTGAGAAATAATCTCTTCGTTCGTGAGATTTGTTTAATGGTAGCTCTGTCATTTTCACGTGTGTAATCCCGATCAGAAAATCGCACTTCGAGAAATCTCTATGACTTTGAAGGTGCTGGAAGAGCACATGCGCATCGTACCACTCATTCTGAATTGTGGGATTACCAATTCTCCCGGTTGTAACTGGTTCAAGTAACTGGAAATGGAAGTTGGTGAGGTGTTTGTTCATTTCACTTTCTAGCCTTCGTAGGCTAATTGGGAGTCGTTCGCCAAGATCGACGAGCCCTACTTTGATTGTTGTCATAATAGCTCTCTCCCTAAATTTAATGATTGTACTAATATAATATTACTCAACACTATTTGTAAAAAGTTTCGGTTTTATCAGCAGGGGATGTCTCCTTCTTAGTACCTTTTTGAATCTTACCAAACTTGAGTTTGTATAGCAATTACTTATATTTGGCTAAAATCAGTTCCAACCCTTGTCAAATAAATCTGGAGCCTTGAGCCGCCTCCCTATACCTTTTGAGTGAGGGATTTTATTCTAATACAAGGCTTTCAGCTCAAAAATTAGAAAGTCATCGCGAAGCGATACTACAACTCAGATCCCTGTCCTGAGCGCAGTCGAATGGATCAAAACTAACCTGTCCGCTACCCGCTGTACGCTCTACGCTGAAAGCGAAATACTCATCCGCTCATCTACGCATTTACTCATATTCTCATTGAGCATCGGGTATCTAGAATCGAGAAATTTTTTTATGGCCCAAGACCTTATTGGCCAATCCCTTAGGCATTCTCGTTCCTGAAAAATCAAAAAAACCGCATTTTTAGCTTTAAAAAACAGGCATAATTTGGTATAATTACTATTGTGCTCAGGTAGCACACGTTCGCGGAGCCCCGCAAGTCACAGGACAAGCCTGCCCTGAGCAAAGTCGAAGGGCCGTCCAAGTCAAATAAACCATAAATCCTTTTACATTAAGGATTAGCCAATTATATGTTTTTGGTTCATTTACATTTTGAATTTTTAACTGTATCTATGAAACCTTTGTGTCTTGGTGCCTTTGTGGCTAAACTTTTTTTGCAAAACGAACCCAATTTTCGAAAGACTAAAAATGAGCGTAAGCGTAGCTTACACAACAACTAAGAACAAAAAACTATGAACAATGAACTATCAAAAACGAACCCAAAACGAACCCAATCGAACCCAATTTCCAGTGGCGAAAGGGGAAAATCAGGTATTAGAAAATGGTTGATTCTAAATGGTTAAAACCGAGAGATACGTTTTACGAGATAAGTTCGTTTTTCTTTATCTTGTATTTGATGAGTTCGCTGCGTTTATGTCTTGCTGTCTCCAGCAGATTCTCAATTTGTTTTTTGTTGTTTTCTTTAATTGCCTTTTTCATCTTTTTTAATTCGGTGATGATTTTATCGATTCCTTTGGTTGTGTTATTTGTATTTGTCGCCAATACATCAGCCCATATGTTAGGTGGCCCTAATACTATCCTTGTAGTATCTATAAATCCTTTGCCTGCAAATTTAAGTTCTTCGATATCATTGGCATTTATCAACGCCGCCGCTGTTATATGTGTCAGATGGCTTATATTTGCAAAAATCCTGTCGTGCTCAGCCGGCCTCATTAATTTAACGCTGCACCCGAGTTTCGACCAGAATTTCTTAAGAGTTTGCACCGCCTGTCGATTGGTTTTTTTTGTAGTTGTTAGAATGCAGGCCGCCCCCTCAAACAAATCATCTCTGGCAAATTCAATGCCTCTTTGTTCTGAGCCGGCTATCGGATGGGAGCCGACATATTGGACGGATTTCGGCAGCTTCTTTGCTGCCCAGCGGTGCGGTAGAACTTTCGTTGAGCCGACATCTGTAACAATGCAGCCGGCCGGCAGTGCATCACTAATTTCGCTGAATATTTTCTCGAACGTACCTATAGGCGTGGCCAGGATAACAAGGTCTGCATTAGATACGCTTTTCCTTATATCATTTGCGATTTCGGTTGCTACTGCTAATTGTTGGGCTTTTCTACGGGTAGTGCTGCGGTGAGTATAACCTACTGCTTTTACACCGGCAAATGTGCGTAGAACCGCCAGCGTTATTGAGCCGCCTAATAGACCCAGTCCCACAACCGTTATTTGCTTTAACTCTTTCAGAGTAAAGACCTTATAGAAAATAGCTCAGAAAATACACCGCTAAAAAAATATAGCAAGATACTCCGGATGTCAAATTTTTTCTTTGATTTGTGCTGCTAAAATGGTATTATTCCGACTTTAGTGGAGAAGAGTCGACGGATTCGGCAGAAAAGATGGATGTCCCGCTTACTGTTTGTGAGCAGGCTTTTTTTATGACTGTTTTTGTTTAAGCAGCCGAATTTTATATTTTTGGATTAAACTTTAGTAAATGTAGTTGAACAAAATGTTGAATAATAAAAATAGAATCAGCGAGGGTGATTACCTTGACTTCGAGGATAAAATAGCCGACCTTGACCGCCAGATAAACGAGCTTCGCAGGCTCAGTTCCGTAAAAGGCATCGACTATTCTGCTGAGATTTCTCGCCTGCAGCAAAGGCGGGTTGCTGAGCTTAAACGAATCTATTCGAATCTGACTGCCTGGCAGACTGTTCAGGTGGCACGCCATCCGAAAAGACCTCTTCTCTCAGACTACCTCAGCCTAATGGTGAAAGATTTTCGCAATTTGCACGGCGACAGATGTTTTGGCGATGACCGGGCGATAGTAACCGGGTTAGGACAAATCGGTAGAGAAAAGGTATTAATTGTCGGCCAAGAAAAAGGTAGAAGCACTAATGAAAAGGTTGCCTGCAATTTCGGCTGCCCCAATCCTGAAGGATACCGAAAGGCGATAGCCAAAATGAAATTCGCCGAAAAGTACAATATTCCTGTTGTTACTCTCATTGACACCCCGGGCGCATACCCCGGCGTTGGTGCTGAGGAACGCGGGCAGGCGCAGGCCATAGCGGTCAACCTTATGGAGATGGCTCGTTTGTCAGTGCCGATAATTTGCGTTTGTATAGGCGAGGGCGGTTCAGGTGGTGCCCTCGGGATAGGCGTAGGCGACAGGATGGCGATGCTTGAATTCGCATATTATTCGGTAATATCGCCTGAGGGTTGTGCTGCGATTCTTTGGCGTGATGGCTCACAGGCCCCCGATGCCGCTGAGGCCCTTAAATTAACAAGTAAGGATTTGTATAAGTTAAATCTCATTGACGAAATTATTCCTGAGCCGCTCGGCGGTGCTCATCGTAACGTTCACGACACTATTTACAATGTCGAAGAATACATTGTTAGAACTCTACGCGACCTCAAACGCAAAAAAATTGACATTCTTCTGGACAGCAGATACGAAAAATTGCGTTCGATAGGCAGCGCAGGCCCAAAAGAAAAACCCCCCAAAGCCGGTATAAAATCTGCACCCAGGCCCAGCCGGGCAAAATCGTCAAAATGGCCTGAACAGAAACCTGTACCCACGAAGGTCTGATTGTTTACCCCCCTGCTGAAAACAACAATCTTAAAACTAAAAAATACTTTTTGTGGTTATTGTTCCTTTTTACTGTTTATCTCTCTTGGGTCCCTGCCTTCTTCGATAGCTGCTATCTTATCGTTTCTTCTTTGGTGTCTTCCGCCGTTGAATTCTGTATTTAGCCATACTTCCACTATTTTTCGCAGTAATACCTCTCCTGTTAGGTCCCCGGATATACAGAGCACATTTGCGTTGTTATGATGGCGTGAAACCTGGGCAGTCAGTTCATCATGGCACAAAGCAGCCCTGATTCCCTTGATTTTATTTGCAGTTATGCTCATCCCTATCCCGGTTCCACAGGTCAAAATAGCCCTGTCTGCTTGTTTTTTCGATACTGCCATAGCTGCCAGGTAGGCAAGGTCGGGATAATCAACCGGATTATTGTCGTCGCTGCCGACATCGATACACTCATGGCCCAATTGGGTTATTATAGCTTTGATTTGCTGTTTGGTTTCAAAGCCGCGGTGATCGTTTCCTACTGCTATTTTCATATCCAAAGTTCCCTAATCCTTTCTCTCACAGCTTTTTCTATCGAATCTGCACAATCCTTAAAAACCCGTTCTGACTGACCTATCGGGTCAGGAATCTCTTCATCTCCTGCTATCAATACGCACTTATCTGCTTCTTCGGGGCACAAATCAGCGACCCGTTCGCGGTGTATTCGTGCCATTGCGTATATAACATCGTATTCTTCGATAAGCTGCTGCGTCAATGTTGTGCTCTTATGGTCTTTTATATCGACCCCTTTATCCGCACAAGCCGCTATTGCCTCTTCACTTGCCGGTGAACCTGCCATATTTAACACGCCTGCGGACGCTACTTTATAACCTTTTTTTTGTAGTTGGTCAACATTGCATTGCAATTTTTCTGCTAAGTATTTACAGAATATTCCCTCCGCCATAGGGCTTCTGCAGGTATTACCAGTGCATATAAACAAAAATTTGACCTGCGACATCGCCTCCAGCTCATCTTTGCCGTATACGCCTTCCCTTAGAATCTCCAGCCCTTTTTTACCTATTTTAACAACAGTACTGCTTTTTTTATATTTACAAGGCCCGCCGTCTATCAACAAATCAATCTGACCTGAGAATTGCTCTAAAACCTGCCCTGCTTCTGTTGCTGGCTGATGGCCTGTTTTATTCGCACTTGGTGCAACTACAGGCCGCTTTGTTTGCTGCAGCAGCATCGAAGCTACCGCGTTATCGGGGCAGCGAATACCTATTGAATTATCGTTATACAGGCACTTGAAAACTTCTTTTTTCAGGTTTTTTTTCTGCTTCTTAATATCACTATCGCTCAGTTCGAAAACTATAGTCAAAGGTCCCGGCCAGGCCGTTTTAATCAGCTTTTTCGCCCTCAATCCGATGTTTGGCACGTATTTTCCGACATTGTCTTTTCGACCGATATGCAGTGTGTAATATTTACCTGCACCTCTGCCCTTGAGATTATTGAGCTTGGTCAATGAGTTGTCTTCAACCATACAGGCAATTCCATAGACCGTTTCGGTAGGAAAAGCTGCCAGTCCCCCTTCATCGATTAATCTTGCAGCCTCGGCAATTTTCTCCGAATCAATCTTTGCAGGGTCAATTTTTATGATTTTCGTCTCCATAATTTCAAGAATACACCAAACAACCCCCAATTGCAAGTTCCCAGTCCTCTCGCAGTTAATATCTCAATCCGAAAGCCCCACCGAGGATTTATTAAATTTATTTTGGATTTTTGTTTTTGACTGATAAGTGCCGTCACGGCCTTCTCAAAAATTGCAGCAGTTCGATGACGAGTATAACGAACCAGCCGATTTGCAGAACAAAGAATGCGATGATTTGCACCCATTCCGCGCGATGTTTTGTTGAGACTGTGAAGTTCTCAACGACTAACGAGTAAGTATCTTCCAGCGATTCCAGTTTATTGCGAATGGTTTTTCGCCATTCGTCGATTTTAAATTTCGATGCAGCCAATTCATAAAACCGCGCTGAGTACCAGTCTCCGATGAGCTTTATATCGCGTTCCAGCCGTTGCAGTTCCGAAATGGAAACCATCCGTATTTCCATTGTTTCCTTCATTCTTTGCATCATCTCTTTGCTGCTGAGCCGCATTCCGCTGGCCGGTATTTTGTGTACCAGCTCCGCCATTCTCGACAGTCTGCCGTCAATCTGGTGGTCGAGAATTCTATATCGCAGAAGCTGCACGTTCGCAAGCATCAGCAGTTCCATATCTTCCTCGATATCTCCGTTTGGGTCGAATAGGAAAGCACCATCCCAGTCGATTATGGACAAATCGTTATTGCCGTATTTTATCTTGATTCCAAGTGTGTACTGCACCTCCTGCGGGTCGAGTTCCAGCACTTCCGATTTCAAGAGCGAGACGATGACGTCCTGATATTTCAGAAACTGTTCCGGCGCACCCTCGTAATTAGTAACTGCGAAGACCGAGTATGCTTCGCTGAAAAGTGTATCACCGCCGTACTCTTTCAGTATGCGGTATGAGTGCTCGTATGATTGCTTTTCGAGTGCGAAAATACCTTCCTTATGAAATATATTTTCCACCTCTATTGTTGTCTGAATCAGAAGCACGTCAGGCTGGTATCCCCGGAGGTGAAATGTTACTTCTCTGCCGCCGATAGTGAAATTTTCTTGCCCGACCACCACCTGTTTTGGCACTGCTGTTTTATAATAGACAGGCGAGCTTTTAATAATCGACGGATTAAACACTTCACCTGCCAGTTCCCGCGAGACCTTGCCCAATACTAATGTAATTAGTTGTTGTTTGATTTCAGCCATAGCCGCAATTATATCCTGAAATCGTCGGCCTTGCCAGATGTACATTTATTGTCCGGATAGAAAATCCCAAATCGAAAATAATAAATTAAAAATTCCCTTCGGCTATCCCATCAGGGCGAGGATTGTTTTTTGTTTAGCAATCGCTGGCGCGGCGACTTACCCTGCCTGCCCTCCATAGCACAAAGTGCGACGGAGGGTCACCGGAACGGCGACGATGGTTAGCCCAACCCGTCTTCTGTAGTTGGGGGGTTCCTTCCTCTTTCACGGCGGGTTGCATGCGCGAGGATTGCTTTCTAACCAACATACTCTTTACGCATCACGCACGACGTAATACGAAACTGTCCATTTTCCCCTTTACTCTATAGCTGTATTAGATAATAATACCAGGCAAATGCCTGGACGAGATAAGCCTACGTCCGCGCCCGATACGACAGCGGCTATAAAATAACTAAAGAACAGTTGGAATACTTAGCGGAGAGAGTGAAGGTATTACAAAAACTGACGAAGAAGATTTGCAAAGCGAAAATAGAAAGCTTTATTACATAGTAAAAAAGACAAGGGTGGATCAAGTTTTACCCTTAGGAGATTTTATATGAAAGCATCATTCATGTATAGCGAATCAGAAGAAATTATTTATTGTCGAAGATGCGGCCAAATTGCTGGCGAACCAACCAAGTGTCCCGGATATTCGTCGCACGATTTCGCCTCAACAACTTCTGCGCTAGTATGCGCCCGCTGTGGTGTTTTTATCGGAAAAGCAACCAAATGCCCTGGTTACTCATCACACAAGTTTCAACGCGTGGAATAATAGTCAAACGAGGTACAGGGAGAAAAATTTTAGGAATTGACCAAAAAGAGTTGCGTTGAGAAAATAGAATCGTTTACTTGAAAACTAAGGTGAACAAGTTATCTACTAGTTGAAGGTAGAATTGATATTGAATCTATAAATATGGGACAATGGATATCGATTTTAATCGGGGTAGCGACTCTTCTTTTCGGAGGAGGATTAATTTGGCGTTTCTTCTTCAGGCATCCTGTGTCGCATAATGACCAAAAAGATATCGACAGAAACAGTGATAAGCAAACATCATTAGCTGTAGTAAAAACAAATCCATATATGACCAAGGCCAAGATTAAAAAGGGAGACTATAGGGAATTTAAATGGGATAGTTCTTTGGTCAAGATATCATTCTTAGATATAGTTGACGAGGAATTTGAAACTATAGTAGGCGAAAAACAAACATTGGGTGCTGAGTTGGAAGTAAGCTCTGGGGGAGGGTTAGTTTATGGTGGTAAATGTGCTAAGGAGTCTGGCGTTAATAAATATAAAGTACCACCCATAATTTCTAATTATGAAGAACCTTATTCATTGTTTTTTTTTCATACGGGGGAGAAATATCACAGGTTTTTTAGAGTGTTCGTAGAGCATATAAATCCTCACTCAGAAGAAGTAACATTAAACATTTTCTTTTTCAGAACATAAAGTTTAGAACCAACGTTAATTCGCTGTTATTTCGTAAATGGCATGTAGCCTAAATTATATAATTGCCACTGGCTAAAAAAGCTTGTTTTCTATCACCATTTAACAATATAATGATGCCTTAAGGTCGGAAGAAATCTCACCTTTGACCCGAAAGACTTTATGGCAGAAAAGAGAGAATAAGCAACGTGAACTTCTTATATTGGCAGAAACTGGCTGTGTTTCCCATTTTATACGGATTGTATAATTATTTTTAGGAGAAAAAAATGTCTAGCATAGTAAAAATATGTCTTTGTCCGTTCGAACCTAATATCTCCGTATCGGAACTGATGTCACAATAACCATTAATCCCAACATTGTAAATTATGTTGAAGGACAGACGGCAGGAAATGTACAACTGTCCCAACTTACTGAGCAACATTCAACGGACGAGACGATCACTACTAAGTTGGATATTCAAAACCACCCAGAACAGCGGTTTGCATATGGCGGCTCTATTTACAACATAAAATTTATGGGAACAACCCAAGAACTCCGTGAAGGACAAAATTTTCCATCTTTCTCATTTTACATTGAAACATTGGAGCTTTCTGATGTGCAGAAGGAAGGCAGTGTAGTATTCACCCTTAAACATGAACACAAGGATTGGATCACCGACAACAACGGCTACCGATTTCAGCCATTGAGCCAAAAAGACATCTTTTTTATTCAAGTGGTCAAAGATCCCAACAAAACTCTTAGGATTTCCGCCAATGGACCTTTGGGACATCATCTGATCTTCCGCCAGAGCGTCTCGGGTATCTCTACCCCTGATTTACATGTGGCCATAACTTGGAAAGGTTCGGTTGTGAAACTGTACCTCAATAGCCAGCAAGTCCAAGAGTTGCAGGTATAGGTAATAGTATTTGGCCTGTAGGAAGAGAAGGGAATCCTCTACTTTTTTCGAGTTGAAAGGCAAGAGACCGAGCGGCGTTTGTCCTAGGGACTCCTTACGGAGAGCGGATTCCTATAAAACCACCCCCATCGTATTTGACGTCAGACTCTCTCCCGAAGAATTTATTGCCTTGACCCGATACTTGTCCGCCGAAGGCGCGATTCTAATTTACAGCCCCACAATTTTTGAATTTTACACTGTGGTTTTACACTTTTAGCTTTAAACTCTACACTCCTTTATAAAAACTACCGCAATCGTATTACTCGGCATACTCTCCCCCGAAGAATTTATTGCCTTGACCCTGTATTCCAATTTACAGCCTAAAGGCTGTTTTGTTAATTTCGCTTCGTTATTTAATTCAGTTACCACCCAAATTCCCTCGTAGCGTAACACGCGAAGCGTCTCCAAAATTTTGCTTTTTGCATTTTGATTTTTAATTTTCTTCTCCCCCAACCCGTCAACGCCAAAATTCCCTGCGTTTTAATTCCCAATAGTAAATAGCCAATAGAAATTTGTAAATTTACCTGCCTCGGTGCTCGCCACGGCGAAGCCGGGTCATCCATAGTCTCTCTTGACTCCTCCCTCGTCCGTTTTTCATTATTTGCATTCCTTTACCGTATCAAATTCAGCGATTTTCTCCTTGACATCTTCGGTTAGGTTTACGTATAATCTCTACGTTTAATAATCAGAGCAGTCGGGGGAGGAAAAAGATATAAGTGTCACGTCTGATTTCCCCCGATGCCGTAACATGCCTTAAGGGCTGATGCTCCTGTGATTAGGGAGGACTTGACAGATAGCGTCTTGACAGGAAAAGGAGGTTGTTATGAATACTTCACTTCGTTTAAGATTAACTTTGCTGCTGGTCTTTTTATGCCTTACACCGGCTTATCCGCTGTGGGCGGCTGTCATTTACGTTGACGCCAGCGCCACAGGTGCCAATAACGGCTCAAGCTGGGCCGATGCCTTTAACTACCTGCTGGATGCCATTTATTCGGCGCCTCCCGGCACTTCAATTTGGGTTGCACAGGGCGCCTATCGGCCCGATATGGACTCCGTCAATCCGGACGGCACCGATGACCGAACTTCGACCTTCCTGCTTATAGACAACATAGCGCTCTACGGCGGGTTCCCCAGTGGCGGTGGCCTATGGGATAGCCGGGACCCAAACACATACAAAACCATACTCACCGGTAATATAGGTTTTCCGGATGATAATAGCGACAACAGTTATCAAGTTGTTAACGCCTTAAGCACCAATTCCACCGCAATCCTCGACGGCTTCACCATAACTGCCGGAAACGCCGATGGTGACACGCCGTTTGACTCCGGCGGCGGGATGTACAACTACTACAGTTACCCTACCATAACCAACTGCACTTTCGCAGGCAGCTCAGCAGACTATGGCGGCGGAATGGGCAACTATTACTTCAGCGAACCCAACATTGTCAACTGCACCTTTACAGGCAACTCGGCTTACGACGGCGGTGGGATGTATAACGAATCCAGTATCCCCATATTGACAAATTGCACATTCATAGGCAACTCGGCTTACGACGGCGGTGGGATGTTCAATGATGTGAGCGATCCGACACTGACCAACTGCATTTTCACAGGCAACTCGGCTGACTATGGCGGCGGAATGGAGAACATTGAAAGCAGGCCGATGCTGACTAACTGCACTTTCACTGACAACTCGGCTGTCCAGGGCGGCGGGATATACAACTACGAAAGCATACCGACAGTTATCAACTGCACTTTCATCGACAACTCGGCGGTGGACTATGGCGGCGGGATGTACAATTGGTTTCATAGCAGCCCTAAATTAATCAACTGCACTTTCATCGGCAACTCGGCAAATGATGGCGGCGGGATGTACACTTACTCGAGCAACCCCACAGTAGCAAACTGCACTTTTACCGATAACTCGGCAGACCAATATGGTGGCGGGATGTTTAGTGATAGTAGCACCACACTGACCAACTGCATACTCTGGGGTAATACCGCTCCAACGGGGGCGCAGATATATGACACCGCGACTGTTACTTTCTCCGACATTCAGGGCGGATGCGCAGGGACCGGCAACATCAATGCCGACCCGTTATTTGTTGATGCCAATGACAATCTGCTGCTGTCACCAGGTTTACCCTGCATCGACAAAGGTAACAACACCGACGTGCCGCCCGATATCGCAGACCTCGACGGAGACAGTGACACAACCGAGCCGACGCCGTTAGACCTCGACTACCGGCCTCGGTTCTTAGATGGTGATTTTAACGATACGGTTATCGTAGATATGGGTGCTTTCGAATTCTCATTCGCCTATTTTGGCGATTTTGATAATCAATGTGATGTTGATTTTCAGGACTTTGCCATTCTTGCTCTCGCTTGGCTGACCGAACAAGGGCAGACCGATTACAATCCCATCTGCGATATTAGCTCACCTGTCGATTATAAAATTGATATGTTCGACCTCAAAGTCTTTTGTGAAAATTGGCTGCAGGGTTCTAGTGAGTAATTACATGTTATGTCTTAATAAAACTCTCGACTTGAGTAGTGAGAGTCCCCGTCCTCTGTTTTCTGAATTCTGACTCCTGAATTCTTCTTACGCTCTTAAGCTCTTCTGCTCTTTCGACCCCTGTTAACTTAGTCAACCTGCACCCAATTTTTCTCTCCTTCCTGTACGACATCCGCTGAACGCTGCACGTTATTTTCTGCTTCCGAAATTTTCTAATTTTTTCGAACGTTTCCATTCAAATTTTGAAAATTTCTATAATTTTTTTTCTGTTTCTATATAGTTTTCGAATGTTTCTATATGGTTTTCGAACGTTTTCGAATATTTTCAATCATATACTCATAAATCAGCGCCGTTACTACCTTTCGCCTTCAAAGTTGAAATTATATATTGTAAATTTTCATCTCAAATTCTTACCCATCTTATCTATTTCCCCAATTTTAACAGCGCAAAAAAACGACTGATAACCTTCCCGGCTATCAGTCGTCCGCTCCTCCCTTATCCGCTTACACTGTCTACTTTAAACGCTTACAGGCTATAATGTTATAAGTATTAATATCGCTTTACTGATACTACTCGAACATAATAGCGACACCAATATTGGCATCTTTAAACATACTATTTCGTTCGACCCTAACCACCTTTCCGGTCTTTATTCTTGCAAATTGTCCTTTTTCCCTTGCTAAAGTCTCTGTTCTGGGAAAATTAACTTCAACGGTATGGCCCAGCAGCACCGGTGTCGTCATTGGTAATTTTACATAAACTCCTGTCTTGCTTATATTTGAGCTTCGGCCGTTAAAAAATCTTTTCGCTTCAGGCAGCCAAATACTTACTGGCCAGGAAAGAATTGTTCGAGTGTCCTTGCGTTGCTCGGTTAAAGTCTCCATAACTTAAATCTCCCAAAAAAATTGTTCCTTCAATTAAGAAAGTTATCGGCAATGTTAATATAGATAATTTAGGATATTTAGGGTAAATAGCAATGTTTAATAAAAAACTTTTTATTTTCTTTTTATTATAATTGTTTATGCCTTTATTATCGGTCTAAGCATTTTTTCTTTCGGTTTCATACGAGATCTATCTGTGAATTTGGAAATTATGTAGAAAATAAAGAAGAATGAGGAATTTGATAGTCAAGAGTAATATTCTGTATAAATTATATAAGATAGGTAAGTATAAAATGAAGATTTACAATGTAAAAAAATTTAGAATTTGAAGACTAATTGGGGCAACGGCGCTTGTTTACGAGCATATGATTGAAAATATTCGAAAACGTTCGAAAACTATATAGAAACGTTAGAAAAAAGTATAGAAATATACAAAAGCTGTATAGAAATATTCAAAAGAGTATACAGAAACGCTTGACAAATTACCTATTTTAACTTGCGCCATCTCTCTACGATGCACGCGGTAGACGGACATACCAAAATATACCCGTTTACGGGCAGGCCACCGTTGGCGAAATAACAACAAAATATACAATCGGTGACCTGTAAAAGAGGATTGTTCTCAGTGGTCCGAACTGTGTCGATTGTAGCTTTGTTGAATACGGTTACAACAGCCGCGGCTTGAAGATTTCAGAATACAAATACGATGCTACAGCTTCAGGAACACCGAAACAAGACTTTTGGATTATATTCGATTACGACGATATGGATAGACTCACCGACACCTGGTGGTATGACTATAATGACACGACAATTATAAAACACGCAGCAAGCGATTATTATGGCTAAGGTAAGAAAAAGTATGAAAAACTATACGGAAATGATGATACACTGGAAAAACGAACAAATTTCAATTATGACATATTAGACCGTTTAACGAGCTTCGTTGTTGCACCGAACGACCTTGCTCTGACCACAATTTATGGTTACGATGCTGTCGGGAATCGCACGAGTATAACCGACCCTAATGGCAATATAATCTATTCCAAATACGATAACTCCAACCGCAAAATTGCTGAATACTTCGCAACCAGACCAGGCACAGACCCCAATCTAAAAAGGCAGATAGGCTATTATAAAAATGGCATGGTAAAGGACGTAAATTCCTATGACTACAACGGCACACTTCTGTCACGAAGTGAGTTCCGATATGATGCCCGCAGCCGTCTCACAAAGGTCACGCAGCAAATAGATGATGTAAACTTTGCGGAAACCTTCTATGACTATTCAGATACCGGCTTAGGGCCGGATAACGAATACCATATCAGGATTACCGACGCTGAGAGCAAATGCACCTATATCAGGCTCGACGAGTCTGGCAGAAGAGTTAAAACGCTCTACCCATCATCCGATTACGAGGAGCTTGTTTATAATGCTGACAACACATTAGCGACAAAGGCCGTCTGGGATGCCAATGATGTCAAGCACTGGATTGAGTACTATTATGACGGCTATAGCCGCCTGACCGATGTTAATTATCCGGACAGTGGCAGTGTCCATCATACCTATGATGGATTCGGCAGGAAAACACTAACGACAGATATTAGAAATGCATATGACAATATTGGCGGCTCCGGCCAGATTGCTTACGGCTACAATGTGCTTGGCAGAATAGATAGTGTTACCGAACAGGATGACTACCAGATAACTTATACCTATAAGGCCGATGGACAGAAACAAAGTATTAAAGTATATAATGACACTCCCGGCCTCGTTTATGATGTGCAATACGATTACGACACAGCCTTACGGCTGGATACAGTAAGCGAGCCTTTACTCGTCAACAATGACCTGATTGCTGAATTTAATTATGATAAAAACGGCAACCGAAAGAAGTTGAAGTATTATCTTGATGGCTACGAAACCGGTGATATTGCTTCTATTGATTACACTTACAACCTTGATAATCTTTTGACCGGCTTTGCAACAACCGGTGGGCCGACGTTTACACTTAGCGATGTAAACGTCGATGGTCTTGGCAGGCTAAAAAATGCAACCGAGACTATCAGCTATCCCGGACCATCGAATAGAACCCATAACCTTGCCTACATCTACGATATGCGTAGCCAGTTAACCGATGCCAATATCAGTGGTATAAATGGCTACACCTGGGTATATAACTATCAATATCGTCTGGATGGCAATATCGAAAGAAAAACTGTTAACAGCAGTGATACCGATTACGAATATGATACAACATCGGGCGGCAGCGTCTTTGACAGCGATATTATGACAAGGGCGGGTGGTGCTGCGCTTACGTGGGACGAAAACGGCAGGCTGACAGTCACACCTACAATTTTGTTCAAATACAACTGGGATGGAAAGCTCCGCTCGGCTATGATCAGCGGCGATTCAATCTCGATTAAATACGACCCGATGGGCAACAGGGTTTACAAGAGCTCAAGTGCACAAGGCACAAGTAAATATATTATTGACATTTCAAGCGAATTGCCAACAATATTGATTGCAATTAATGGCACTAATGGAGATATAATGAAAACCTATATCTATGCTGACAGCCAAATACTCTGCCAGCATGATGTACCTGACAATAACAAGCGATACTTCTATTTACACGATAGATTAGGCAGCGTGCGTGAGATAATTGACACCGATGGCGATATTGTAAATTCCTATACTTACAATCCGTTCGGCGAGATGTTCCCCTCTGAGTGCAACGAGTCGGTTTCTAATCCCTTCAAATTCACCGGACAGTGGTTCGACTCTGAGATAGAACAATACTACCTCCGCGCCAGAATGTATGACCCTATGTTAATGAGGTTTACTGCAAGAGATCCAGTCTATGGTGGCTTCAAAGAACCGATGACTTTGCATAAGTATCTTTATTGTCTGAATGACCCAGTAAATAGAACAGATTTGTCAGGAAAACTCAGTTTTACAGAATCTGTTGTAGTTCATGGAATTATGGGAGGCCTTTTTCGAGGACTTATGGATGTCATTCGAGCTGACATATACGAAAAGAGTTGGAAAGATATTTTAGCATCAGGCGGTATAGGCTTTTTAAAGGGATTTGCATTCGGATCTTTGTCAGGAGGAATTGCTTCCTTTAGTGCCCAAGGTTTTTTGTGGTTAGGCATGAAAGATTCTTTCCGTCTATATATGGCTTCAGGTGCAATTGGTGGTGGCTCATCAGGGGCTATTGAGGGAGCTTTCGAAGTGTTTTTTAGCGATGCTAGTTATGCACGAATTCAAGAGCGTGCGGTCGCTGGTCTAATAGGAGGTATTTTGGGTGGCCAAGTCAGTTACGGCTTGAGCGACGCATTACCTGGTTTAATCGGAGGGCTAGGTGTGGATCAATTTATGCAGGAATTTTACGAATTCTGTATATGGTTTAGAGACTTGCACGAAAGAAAGGATGATTAATGAACGTTTTTTTAAAAATTATTATTGTTTTGGGAATTGGGGTTTTGTTCTTTGTCTCAGCTATGGGTTTGGTTTTTATTTCGATAATCCTATTGAGGCGCTTAGGTTATATTCCAGAGGTTTATAAATTGATAGATTATAATAGAGAAAACATATATCTTGAAAGTAGGTGTAAAAAACGGATTATTACATGGAGGGAAATTAGTTCGATTTGTTCATATTCACTTTCAAATTGTAGAAAAAGGATACATGGACCTATCGAACTCATATTAAGAAATGGAGAAACTTATACATTGGGATATATGAAAGTCGAAACAAATTCTTTACTTGAGAGATTATACGATCTTTTTTCTAGTAACCTGAAGGAGGAGATAGAAGATATCAATGAAATCGAGTTTTCCCATCCTTTGTCTTGGAGACTTTTTAAGAATAATTCTTTTAGACGATTTCGTATATGGTGTTTGCTTACAGGTTTGGTATGGTTTTTATTATTGTCTGTTTTTTTTATTTACAATGAACAAGTTGTTTCAAGTTTTGTACTTACATCTTTTTTTGTATTATTTATTCCTATACTGTCTCTTATTATGTTTTTTAGGTCGCTACGTTTAGATCGTAAACACAAAGGGGTGCTATCACTCAAAGTTACTAATGACAACTTAAATATCTTGGATGAATACGATAATCTTGGGTCCCGCAAGATATGCGACATAAGGAGTTTTAAGCTTGGTAAAACTCAAGGTGCTCTTGAGTTTATAGATGGCACAAGAATTTTAGATTTGGAAAAGCTTAGTTACTGGCCGATTTTGCGAGAATACCTCCTACCAAAAGTTGAATTATCTGAGAAAACCAGCGATTAGTTTCGACTTATTGAAGAAAATACATTTGCGCAAATTGCCATATTTTCGATCAGCACAATGGCGAGGGAAGGGATTAGAAATGAGGAAGTGAAAAAGTGATTTTTAAACAGGAACGGCTGATGAAAATTATGAACAGATTCCGGTTGAAAATACTAATAGCAATGGTTTTGACTATTGCGGTGATTGCTAGTATTTATACTTTCTGGCTTGCTGAAACAAAACCGGTTGCTAAGCCTATAGGTACCATAGACTTAAAGAAAGACAAAAACCTTACTTTACAAGACAAGTCGAATACGGCTCGCTATGAAAATCTTTATCTAAAAGAAGCGAAGACGGGGGAATACAAGAGCGAATCACCTAAATTCGACCAGGAACAAAGTTCCCTCACTAACGCAACAACAGGCCCTCAGTATCAGGATGGCATGCAGCACGTAAAGGGTACAAGACGTTACTATAGACGACGTGATGATTTTCGACAGTGTTCTATTGTCTAAAGAAGTAGAACAGCTTTATCTCGAGGGATTGAGCAAAAAGGCATTTAATCCGAGTCCATCGAATCAGGCGGCCGACGTTAATATAGACACTGAGCTTGGCTGGACAGCTGGGGAACGCTCGGAAACTCACGATGTGTATTTAGGCACGGATTATAATGATGTAAAAGATGCCAATACATCATCACCTGAGTTTATGGGCAATTATGATGTTAATAGTTATGATCCGTGCGGTTTTGAATATTACACCAATTATTACTGGCGGATTGACGAGAAGAACTTTGTCGGCACAACTAAGAGCAATGTCTGGAGCTTTACAACCGTTGCTCCACCTGCAGTTAGCATCATAGGGTCGTGGGAAACAGGTACGACTCACACGGAAGAATCGGGCACTAACCGAGCGCTGGTGTTTATTGCACATGTTGAGGATGATGACTATCCCACTATAAATCTGACTTCAGCAAGCTATGGCGGACAGGCGATGACCAAAGTCGTCGAAGAAGTGGTCAGCACTGGCTGGTGGTGGTACCAAATCCGTGCATATGTTGTGGCATATATCCTTGACGAGGAAGGAATTGATGCTGCAGACGGGGGCAGTTTTAGTGTTTCGTGGAACCAGGCAGCACCTGATTATGTCGCGTATTCCAGTGTATTCCTCGAGGATGTTAACCAAACAGTTCTTACCGGAGCGTCAGCCAGCAATACATCAACGAGCGGTGCTACAATAGCAACTTCTGCGCTGACTACCAATGATGGGGATATGGTTATTGCCGCCGCTACGTGCGGCAACTCGGGCTCGTATACTCTAAACAATGGTTTTACCGAGGGTACCGACCAAACAATGGGCAATACGGCCGCTGGTGCAACCGGCTATAAATCTGCGACAGGTGCAGATGAAACGCCGAGCGTAACGCATTCAAATCCGAACCGTCAGGTAATAATTGGTTTAGTGGTTCAGAGTTCTATGTAGCGAGCAGGGCAAATGAATTGTAAGCGGGACGGCTGAGATATCCAGCCGTCCTTTTTTTTCGCTTCAGTCGGGCTCAAGTCTGCTTAAAATCGCTGCTTTTGTGCATATTTTATTGTAAAGAGCAAAATTTCACTTTACTTAGCCTCAAGACATACTAAGTTCCTGAAGAAAAACCAGTTTACGGCCTAAAAATAGCACAAAATGAGGTATTACGAGCAGAAAGTTCTTGACGAATTACAACCAAATATGTATAATTTAATCTCATATAATATGGGACGTTTCAGATAACTGAGATGAGTGTGAGGATGGAGTCGGTGAATCGCGGAGCAAAGGAAAAAATTGCAGCCCTATAACCAAAACAGTGAGTCCCTCGTTTATTCCCAATTGCCAGGCTATGGCATACTGTTATTAATTCTCTTAACCGTAATTGCCACAGAGGCAAATGATTTTCACCTTCCCTTAAATTAAAACATGTGTGTATTTTCTGAGGTAAAATAGAGATTAAATTACTATAAGCAGGGTATGAAAATGGTAAGACAATTAATAATTTATTCAATCGTAATAGTAGTTTTTATATTATCACCTTTAGCACAAGCACAGGAGCCCAGTCCCGGTTACACACTTTACACCCCACTTAGCTCTCATACAACATACCTGATAGATATTGAAGGCGATACTGTCCACACCTGGTCAAGTAATTACAATCCCGGCATGTCTGTATATCTGCTGGAGGACACAAATTTGCTGCGTGCAGCCGTTGCATCCGGAACGTATCGTTTCAATAATACTGGCGGTAGAGGTGGAAGAGTGGAACTTTTCGACTGGGACAGTAATTTGCTGTGGTCATATCAACATGCAAGCGATAATTACATGCTACATCACGATATTGAATGGCTGCCGAATGGAAATGTTCTAATGATTTCGTGGGAGTATAAGACCCAAGCTCAGGCGATAGCTCAGGGTCGTGACCCATCATTAATAACCAGTGCCGGTTTATGGCCTGATAAAATAATTGAGGTAGAGCCCACAAGCTCATCCGGCGGAAATATCGTTTGGGAATGGCACGCATGGGACCATCTCATACAGGATTATGACAATACAAAACCTAATTACGGCGTTGTGGCCGACCACCCTGAACTGATAAATTTGAATATAAGACATGACTTGGCCGGGTCGAGCACTGCCGACTGGCTGCATACCAATGCTGTTGACTACAATCCGGAACTTGACCAGATAGTAATAACTGCCCGCAAATTCAGCGAGGTTTGGATCATCGACCACAGTACTACGACAGCCGAGGCAGCATCTCATAGCGGAGGTAATAGTGGTAAAGGTGGTGACCTGCTATATCGATGGGGCAATCCACAAACTTATGATCGCGGCTCATCCGCCGACCAAAAAGAGTTCGTGCCTCACGACGGCCGATGGATTGAACCGAACCTGCCGGGCGAAGGAGATATTACGATTTTCAATAACGGTCAGAGTCGTCCCGGCGGTAACCATTCATCCGTTGACCAGATAACAACATCCGTTCAGCCCGATGGTAGTTATTATCTGGCCAGCGGTGAAGCTTATGAACCTGAAGATTTCAATTGGTCATATACCGCTACCCCCCTTACGTCATTTTATGCTGCCAACATTTCCGGGGCACATCGCTTACCCAACGGCAACACATTAATATGTAATGGTCCTGCCGGGAAATTCTTTGAAGTAACAACTAATAAAACTGTTGTTTGGGAATATAATGCGGGCTCACAGGTATTCCGTGCTGAACGTTATAGTCCAGATTATCCCGGTCTTGCAAATATCATAGATAACATACCGCCAAATCCGGACCCGATGACCTGGGCTACAGTCCCCACAGCAATCGGTTCTACTACGATTACGATGACGGCATCTACAGCTACAGATAACAGTCCACCGGTTCAGTATTACTTCGAATGTACCAATGATGGCAACAAAAGCAGCAGTTGGCAAACTGGCACAACATACGTAGCTACAGGTCTAACACCAAGTACTCAATATTCATTTAAGGTTAGGGCACGTGACAGTTCTGCTGCTCAAAATGAGACTGCGTGGTCCACAGAGCAATCAGCAACAACTGGACCGCCGGACACAACTCCTCCGACACCTGACCCGATGACTTGGGACTTGTTCCCGACGGCAACAGGGGCTTACACAATCACAATGACCGCAACAACCGCCACTGATACCGGTAGTCCGCCCGTGCAATACCTCTTCGAATGTATCAACGACGCCAACAAGAGCAGTTCTTGGCAATCAAGCAAGATATATGTTGCTTCAGGCCTGACTCCGGAAACCCAGTATTCATTCAGGGTAAGGGCACGAGACAGCGCTGCTATACCGAATCAGACCGGCTGGTCGAGCACACAATCGGCAACTACCGAGGAACCGCCACCAGGACCAGAATTCAAAGTTGGAACAGTAAGTGGTATTGGTAATTCATGGGAGTATGTGACACTCGGCCGGAGCTACAACTCCATGGTCGTTGTGGCCGCTGCCAATTATGACAATACGAGCGACCCAGCGGTGGTCCGGATACAAAGTGCTTCGGGCAGCAGCTTCCAGGTCTGTGTAGATGCAGCAGGCGGTACAACTCCAAGCGGCGTTGATGTCCACTACATGGTCGTCGAAGAGGGTGTATATACTGTTGCCGAGCATGGAATCAAGATGGAGGCTGTAAAGTATCTATCAACGGTTACGGATAGTGACAGTTCCTGGAATGGCCAGAGCAGAACCTACAGTAACAGCTACTCATCTCCGGTCGTGCTCGGTCAGGTTATGACTTATGCTGATCCTGACTTCTCAACCTTTTGGTGCCGCGGCAGTGCTACGGGCAATCCGCCAGACGGCTCCAACCTATATACCGGAAAGACCGTCTGCGAGGACTCGGATACCACCCGCAATGATGAGACCATCGGCTACATTGTTATAGAAGCTGGAAGCGGCACCATTAGAGATGTTAATTATGTTGCCGACCTCGGTTCAAACTCCATAGAAGGTTTGGGTGACTCACCGCCGTATACCTATTCGATAAGCGGACTGTCTTCGCCAGATGTGGCGATTGTCAGCTGCGCTGGGGTGAACGGCTCCAACGGCGGATGGGCGATTCTCTACGGTGCTGATCCTTTAACATCGACGTTGCTGAACTTAGCCATCGATGAGGATGTGGCAGGTGATACCGAACGAGGGCACATCGCCGAGGAAGTTGGATACATCGTCTTCGAATCAGTTGGTGCACCACTGCCACCTGGCCAAGCCAGCAATCCAAATCCGGCCAATGGCGCAACAGACGTTAGCGTAACTGCCGATCTTAGCTGGACGGCTGGTTCTGATGCAACTTCGCACGATGTGTACTTCGGTACTACAAGTCCGGGTGACTTCCAGGGCAATCAGATAGAAACAACCTTTGATCCCGGCACACTAACAAATTTAACAACTTACTACTGGCGCATCGATGAAAAGAATGCAGGTGGTACAACAACAGGCACAGTATGGAACTTCACTATTATAGGCTTTCCGCCAACTATTACCTCAACGCCTGTAACTGCAGCAGTGGTAGGTCAGCTTTACAGCTATGATGTCGATGCCAGCGGAGTTCCGGGGCCTTCATATTCACTTATAACATCACCGGCCGGTATGACAATAGACGCCAATACGGGTGTCATATCGTGGACGCCTTCTGCAGCAGTGGATGCCAACGTAACCGTCGAGGCCTCCAATACGGCCGGCAGCGACAGCCAGAGCTTTACTATAACCGTAAGCGAGGTTCCTCAGATTACCTCAACGCCTGTAACTGCAGCAACCGTTGGCCAGGCTTACAGCTATGATGTCGATGCCAGCGGAGTTCCGGGGCCTTCATATTCACTTATAACATCACCGGCCGGTATGACAATAGACGCCAATACGGGTGTCATATCGTGGACGCCTTCTGCAGCAGTGGATGCCAACGTAACCGTCGAGGCCTCCAATACGGCCGGCAGCGACAGCCAGAGCTTTACT